>Ga0160457_1000020_pt1 | contig 357225 bp, 316 predicted proteins | sample HID1972M_E6MG_FD_108242 | JGI IMG/M metagenome (GOLD analysis project Ga0160457, IMG submission 108242) | Enriched pill bug-associated microbial communities from UW Madison campus, WI, USA - HID1972M_E6 MG | ecosystem: Host-associated > Arthropoda: Insects > Digestive system > Unclassified ...
AGCGAGGACGCTCAGCACGATCCTCGTCTTCTTCTCCACCGGAATCTGAGGTGGTCTTCCCATGTCGGACTCTCCGTTCAGGACTCAACTAACAGCCCTGCCACATAGTCTGACGCGCGACAACCCCTGCCCGGCAACCCCGAACACGGCCCCGGCCCCGAGCCTGGCCCCGGGGACGATCCACCGCGCACCACCCGCCAAGGCACACCCCTGCCCGGCGACCCCGACTATCAGCCACCCACCTACCAGCGCATCCCCCGATCACAAACCCGCGCCCAACGCGAAGAAGCCACACGAGCACGCCTGCTCGCCGACGTGCGAGCGGACTCCGCCGCACGGAAGGCCAAGCGCGCGCAGCAGCAACTCACCCTCGACGAGCTCGACCACACCAAGCGAGCCAACTGACGTGGCCGCGCCAAGGTCTGTGAGCCATTGCGGCGTCTGGGATGCCCGAGACCGTCCTCTTCGTCAGCGTCGGTGGACGGCCGCGTGAGCGACTGGCGCTCTGCGGCCGCGTGATTGTCAGGCCCGGTGAGGCGTCGCGAGTGTCAGGCCCGGTGAGGCCTCGTGAGTGTCGGGCCCGGTGAGGCCTCGTGAGTATTGGGCCCGGTGAGACCTCGTGGGTGTCAGGCCCAGTGAGGGGGGACGTCGCGGCGAAGGCGCTCGTCGTTCGAGTCGTCGGACTCGTGCCAACCGACCGCCGAGTCGTCGGACGCGCGTCGGGACACGAGTGGGGCGCTGGGATCGATGACCGGAGCGCGCGGGTCGGTCGGCTCGCCGCTGGGCTCGGGACCCTCGACCTCGGGGGCTTCGGGACGCGTCGCAACCCTAGTGTCCGCGGCGTCGGGACTTGCGGTGCCGTCGGGGCCAAGGCACGGGTCCACCGGGGCATCGGGGCTACCGACTTCAGGGGCGTCGGGGAGCGCAGCGGGTGCGACCGCTCCGGGGCCGCCGACGGGGCGCACCACGCGGCGGCGCTCACGGCGTCGGCGGTGGGGGGCTGGCGAAGTCACAGCACCATTGTCTCGCACCGCCCGGTCAGGACTCCTGCGGCGAGGGACCGACGAAGAGTAGGCGCGAAGGGAGACAGCAAGCCGCCAGGTCAGCGCGGGGACGACTGCCAGAAGCACCGACTCGTCGCGGCGAACCCTCAGTGCCGCGCGTGGGAGACGACTGCGAGCGACGCCGACCCTTGACGGCGAACCCTCAGGTCAGTGCGCGGCGGGCGACTGCGGAGAGCACGGCGTCGACGCGCTTGCCGCGCTTGGTGATGCCGAGCTCAGCGCGAAGGTCCGCCTCGAGCGACTCCTCGTCGCGGGCGGCTCCGTCGGAGACGATCCAGTGCGCGAGGAGATCCAGCTCGTCGTCGCCGTACGCGGCGATCGGCAGACCGCGCGCCAGCGGGGGGCGGGGCGAAGTCCGCGGCGACCTCGGAGCGGGGGCCGACGCTGCGGGGGACGACGACGCGGAGCTTGCGGAGGGCAGGGACCTCGGGGTTCTCGTTGGGACCGCCCCGTCGATCGAGGGCATCGCCACATCGAGCATGGGCTGCTCGGCGATCGGAACGGGCGAAGGCGTGGTCGGCGCCGACGCGGTCGACGACTCTGGCGACACCGGTGACTCTGGCGACTCTGAGGACACTGAGGACACTGAGGACACCGGGCTGAACATCGTTGGTGCGGCGGGCGTAGCGACCACGGGCTCGCGTCCGGAGCCGACGACGACCGTGCCGGCGACGATGTCGTCGAACGCGGGGGGAGCCGCTTCGGGTCCGTCCGCCTGGAACGCGACCGGCACGCTCGCCGTCGACAGGGCCTTGGTGACGGGACTCCGAGCGTCTAGGGCTCCGTCAACTGCTGTGGGGCCATCGGGTGCCGAGTTCCCCCCGGCCGCGTCCGGGTCAGCGCTGGCCGGCGACTCGGCGTCGACGTCACCGTCCATCTCGACGTGAGGCGGCGTGCCGGCCGTCGCGCGGCGGGGTTCGGCGGCGAGCACACGATCGGTCGTCTCGTGGACGAGCCGCGCGATCGACTCGGCCTCGGTCTGCGGGTCGAGGAACGCCGCCGCGGACCAGACACGCGACACGACCCAGCCGAGCCGCTCGAGCCGTCCGGCCACCTGGCGGTCCCGCACGCGCACGCTCGGCTCGCCCATGTAGTCGCCGTCGTCGGTCAGAACGGCCACGAGGAACCGGTCGGGCAGGTCACGGTGCCCGACCACGAGAGGGATCCGCAGCCCACCTGGCAGTCCGTGGCCCACCTCGACGAGCAGCCCGGCGCGCCACAGCCGCTCGGCGAGGTCGAGCACGAGCCGGTCGACGACGTCGTCCCCGACCTCGAACTGCGGGTCGGCCTGGATGCTCCCCCCGGCAGCCCGCTCCTCCGCGAACACCAGCAGGTCGGCGAGCAGCCGCGAACCGGGCCCGCGCAATCGGTCGGGATCGAGGTCGGAGCCCCGGAACGCGGCGACGACGTCGAGCCGGTGCCGCGTGGCCGCGAGCGCGGACAGCAGCAGCGCGTCCCCACCCGCCGTCGTGAGCGGCGCGAGCGCGTGGAGCACCCGACCGTGCGGCGTGCGCCCGTACCCGACCGACAGGATGACGGAGTCGCGCCGCAGCCCGGCCACGCCGTGCAGATCGGTGACGACGAACGGCTCGGGATGACCGGTGTCGAAGAACGCCGCGAGCGCCGGGTTGTCGCGCACCTCCGCGAGCAGGGCGTCACGCACGCGGTCGGCGTGCACGGTGGACACGGTGACGACGGCGAGCGACTCGTCGGGCCGCGTCACGGCGTGGGTCAGGGCGAGCTCGACGACCTGGTCGACCTCGGCCCGGGTGGAGGCGACGGCGCCCGTGTCGGCGTCGGGCATCCCCGTGCCGTCGACGACGTCGAACCCGACGATCGGCTCGGCACGCGGCAAGGGCACCGGCTCGAGCACGCCCTCGTAGCCGTGCGCGGCGAGGAATGCGGTCAGGTGCGGGTCGCGCCGCGTGTCGCCCACGCGCAGCGGCACGTGCGGCAGCACGCCGGCGAGCGCTCGCACGGCGGAACCGCTCGCGGACTTCGCGTCGCCGACGACGACGACCTGGCGGGCTCGTCCGATCGCGGGCAGCGCGACCTCGAGCGCGAGGTGGTCGGCCGCATCGACGACGAGCAGGTCCACGGTGCGCGCGGCGGGCACGAGGTGAGGCACGAGCATGGGCGCCGCAGCGATGACGGGTCGCAGGTGACGGGCGACGTCCCCGAAACGCTCGACGGTGTCACGCAGCGAGACCATGTGCTCCTCGACCAGCTCGGCGAACAACGCCTCCGCCTGCTCCCGGTGCGTGCGGAGCACGCCCTGGATCTGGCCGACGACCGCCGCCCGCACGGGCTCCGGCAGGTGGGCGACGTGCTCGAGGTCGAGCTCGCGGTACTGCGCGGCGAGATCCGTCAGGCGCGCGCCGTCGAACCCGGCCAGCGACGGCTCGGCCCGCATGATCTCCTCGAACACCCCCGTCCACCAGGCGAGGTCGAGCTCCGCCGCGACGAGCGGGGCGGGGACGCGTCGCTTGGCGAGATCCGTCAACAGCTCACCGAGGCCCACGTCGAGCAGGGACCGCACGAGCCTCGTGCGCTCGGGGAGCACGTTCAGCGCGGAACGACCGGCGAGCAACCGGCGCAGCCGCTCGGCGAGCTGCTCGGCGGGGAGGGCGGCGAGACCACCGCCGACCGGCGTGGTCGCGAGCACCCGCTCCAGGACGTCGAGGTCGGCCCGCACCGCGGTGTACTCCGCCTCGATCTCCGCGAGGCCTTCGGGCAGCCGAGGCCACCCGCCCGCGGGGCAGTGCGCCTGCCACACCTCGCGCTGTCGGTGGATCTGAGCGAGTGCGGCGTGCAGGTCCGCGACGGGTCGACCAGCCCGCACCATGTCCTTCGCCTGCTTGCGCAACCGGCGCCGGTGGCCCGAGCTGAACTGGACGTCGTGCGCCTCGCGCCACTCCTTCGTCGCCGTCGCCGCGACCAGGTCGGCGGCGGAGCGCTCGAAGACGATGGGCTGGAACGTGTCGAGGGAGGCCCGCACCCCCGCGAGCATCTCGAGCTGTTCGCCCCACGCGTCGATCGTGGCTGCAGGGGTCAGTCCCGTCTGCGCGGCGACCTCGGCAGCGCGCTGCTGCCACGCCGGCAGCCCCGACTCGACGAGGCGCTCGAGGCGCGCGACGACGTCTGCGGCTGCCTCGTCGCTGCTGAGGTCCGCGCCGTACCAGGGGGTCGAGTTCGGCTGGATCTCGAAGGCGCCGAGCTCGGCAGCACGGACGAGCTCGCCCGCGACCTGGCTGCGCCGGTCCCCCGCGAGCGCCCGTGCGACGTCGGCGCCGAGGCGCACCGTCGTCTGGGGCGCGGGTCGCGGCGCGGTGAGGCGGGCGAGGCCCTGCAACGCGTCGTAGGCCGAGCAGCCCCAGGGCTCGCGCGGGGTGTGCAGGGCGTCGACATAGCCACGCAGCTGCTCGCGCCGCGCGACGAGATGCTCGCGGCGGCGGGTGATCGAGGTGACGTCGAGCGGGCGCTGCTCGAGAGTCATCGCACCGAGCAGGCGACGGCAGACGTCCGTGCGCCACCCCGCGACTGGCGCGACGTCGAGCAGGAGGTCGTCGAGGCCGAGGGCCGTCAGCCGCTCGGCGAGCGCGACGGCGGCCCGCCGGTGACCCGGGACGTAGAGCACGGTGCGACCCGACGCCGCGGCGTCGGCGACGAGCGCGGCGACCGTCGTCGTCGTGTCCGCCCCCGGCGGGGCGTCGAGGAAGAGGTGAGCGCCCGTCGCGACGACGTCGAGCGCGTGCTGCTGGGCGGGGTCGAGGTCGCCGACGCCGCGCTCGTCGCCCGGGTCGCGGTCGCCCACGAACGCTTCCGGCATGGGCAGCGCGAGTGCGGACCGGGAGCGCGGGTCGTCCGCGAGCGCTGCGACCACCTCGTGTCGGGCGAGGCCCGAGGCGAGCTCGTCGAGGTCCTCCACGAGCACCTGGGCGGGGTGCCCGAAGACGCCGAGCACGAGCGAGTCAGTCAGCTCGAAGTCCGTGAGCACGGCGCGGCCGAGCTGGGCGAGCCGGTCGAGGGCGGGCCGCGGGTCGAAGCCCGTGCCCGTGAATGCGCCGCGTGCGAGGGAGACCGGGTCGACCAGGCCGCCGTGGGCGCGCAGGGCACGGGCGAGGACCGGGTTGACCTCGAGGGTCGGGGTCAGGACGAGCTCGTAGTCCGCGCCGCCCGAACCGCGCGGCTGGAGCGTCACGGGGCGCAGGAGCACCGGCGCGCGGCGGGTGCGTGTCGTGGGGGCCGTGTTCGTGTCCGGGCCCGCGGTGTCATCAGAAACTTGGTGCTCGCCGTCGGGCCCACGCGTGACCGTGGCGAGCGCGGCGACGTCGTCGTCCGTGGACTCCGGTTCGTCGCGGACCCGCTCGGTCCACGTCGCGACGCCGATCGCGAGGAAGGTGGGGGCGACCCCGAACCGCTGCGAGTAGTCGTCGGCGCGCTGGGAGACGGCACGTGCCCGACGGCGCGCGGTCGACAACGCCGCACCCTCGCGCACGAGGTTGGACAGGCGCGTCGGTCGGCCCGCGAAGAGCTGCGCCACACCCGAGGGGTGCGCGGCCGAGAAGTCGAGGCTCGCCTCGCCCAGCATGGTGATGTCGGAGAGGGACGAGCTTCCGGACTGCGCGACGAGCGTGCCCCGCCAGTCCACCACTGCGGCCGCGACGAGCTCGCTCACGTGGGGGGCACTGACCACCACGGGGGAGTCCCTCGCGTCGTCGGTGGCGGGAGGCCCCTCGGGGCCGGTCCCGCGCATGGAAAGGCTCACTCCTGCACGGTAGGCGCCCCGTACGCAGCCATGCGCGGTGCCACGCCGAGAGCCGAGGACTCACAGGGCGGTCAGGGGCACCGCTGGGCGAAATGCCCGGATCTCCGAGCTGAGGGGCGGTTGGGGCCGGGACGGTCTCGTCTCCGGGCGAGACGGCGGCGGTGCGCGGGTGGGGCGCACGGCGGTACGACGGCACCGCCCGGACCTGGGCTGGGCTGGGCCGCTCGCCGAGCCTTGGACCGGGCCGCGCGGGCCCGCATCAGGGCAAAATAAAGACGGTACGCACCGCGCAGGGGGCAGGCGATGCGTACCGTCGGGAACTAGTGTGCGCCTTCCGCGCCACGGATGCAAGTCCCCTGTCCGAATCGGTTTGATATTCCGATCAATCACTTTTTTGCGGTCGCCGAGGGCCCGTCAGAGGGGGTCGAGGACGACCGGATGAGGGCTGGAGGGCTCGGCCGAGCTCAGCGCAAGATGCCGGCGAGGTCCTCGCGCGAGTGCACGGCAAGCTTGGCGAACACGCGCGCGAGGTGGGAGTCGACCGTGCGCACGGACAGCGTGAGCCGCTGGGCGATCGCCCGGCTCGTCATCCCGCCGGCGGCGAGCGAGGCGATCTCCTGCTCCCGCGCGGTGAGGCTCGCGAGCGGACCCTCGGGCGGCAACCAGAGCCCGGCACGGTTGAGCTCGCGCTCGGCGATCCGGACGAGGTCGACGTCCCCCGCGACGAGCGCTCGCACGTGATCGCGGAGGAACCTGGCGCGGGGCCCCTCGACACGCCCGACGAGCCCTTCCACCCGGCGCAGCACCGCCTCGTGCTCGGCGGAGCGCTTGCCGCGGTCCACGGCGACGGCACGGTGCAGCGCCTCGAGCTCGATGCGCCACAGCCCCTCGCTCCGGGCCTTGCCGGCGAGGTCGAGGGCCGCGGTGAGCGCCATGGGATCACGCAGCCACATCATGGTGTCGACGAGGACGAGCTCGACCTGGGCCTCGACGCAGCCTCCGCCGCGCACGGGCGCCTCCCGGGACTGCGCCACGAGCGAGCGGGCGGCCACGGGATCACCGCACGCCGCGGCGGCCAACGACTCGGCCGCGATCGTGAACCGGAGGAAGCTGCCGACGTCGACGTGACGCACACGCACGTTCGCGGCCCGCAGCTCGGCGCGGGCCGTGGTCCACGCGCCCGCCGCGATGGCGTCGAAGCCCCGGAGCATGTGCAGCCCCGTCCAGTCCACGGAGCCGGGGAAGTCCTGGGAGAACATGGTCTTGATCTGAGGCCCGCCGTCGTCGCCACGCCACATCCGGCAGGCGTAGTTCGCGAAGACGATGTCGCTGGGCCCCCAGCGGTACGTGTCCACCGCACGCACCGCCGCGGGCAGGTAGCGCTGGGAGAGCTCGTCGGCCTCCGAGAACCGACCCACCATGCCCAGGGCGACGAGCGTCGCGCCGACGAGTGGCACGACCGCACGGTCGTCCTCGGGCTCGACCAGCTCGGCGAGCAGCCCCGGCAGGGCCTCCTGGACGCGCCCCGCCCACCCGAGGTGGGACAGCCGGGCGCGCACGAGTCGGGTGGTGCCCTTCCTGGCGGCGGGCGTGTCGAAGGCGGTGACGCGGGCGAGGCCCTCGTCGAGCACCTCGAGCGCCGCGCCCAGGTCGTCTCCCCGGTAGTGCGCCGTCTGGGCGTGCAGCACGTCGACGCGCACGGACAGCCCGATCACCTCGTCGTCGACGGGCATCTGCTCGAGGATCGCGCGCGCCTCGCGGAGGTCGTGCTGAGCGAGGTCCCGGCTACCGAAGTGCCGCCAGGCCTCCGCACGGCACAGCAGGAGGTCGACCCGGGTCAGGTCGGCCCGCTGCCCCTCGCCGCCGTCGAGCGCGTGCAGCCGGATCATCTCGGCGGCGAAGGCGACCGCCGTCGTCCGCGAGAGCCGCTCCATGGCCGCCTCGTAGCCGTCCCGCAGCACGTGCGCGGGGACGTGGACGCCGTGGGTCAGCGCCCGGTTGACCCAGCGCAGCAGCTCGTCGGGGCTGCCGACACGGGCGACGTACGAGATCGCCGCCGCCCCCAGGACCTCGCGCTGGCGCTTCGCCGAGGTCAGCGAGGCGACGGCCTCACCGTAGAGCGGGTGCGCGATCCGCAGCACGACCTCGCCCGACCCGTCCGGGCCCTGTTCCTCACCCGTGGACACGAGGCCGAGGCCCAGCAGCTCCTGCACGGCCGACCTCGCGTGCGAGTCGAGCACCGTGTGCAGCGGCTTCGGCCCGCCGAGCGCGATCTCCTCGAGCAGCGCCCGCACGTCGTCGGACACGTAGGACACGTCGTGCGCGACGACGTCGAGCAGGCGTCGGCTCGTGCCGGCGACCCCCTGCCACACCCAGACGCCGTCGGCGCGGGCGAGGTCACCCGAGTGGCGCAGGTCCCGGATGAGCTCGGCGAGGTAGAAGACGTTGCCGCCCGTCAGCCGCCACAGCCGGTGCACCGCGTCGGCCGTGACCGGCCCGCCGAGCTCGGCGACGAGCAGGCTCTCGGTCTGCGAGAAGTCGAGGGGCTCGAGGTCGACGCGCTCGAGCACGTCGTCGCGCCACAGCTCGAGCCACGGTGACCAGGAGGCGGCCGAACGCCGGGCGGAGATGAGCAGCACGACGGGCTCGTGGCGGGCGAGCCAGTCGACGACCTGGCTCGACGCCTCGTCGAGCAGGTGGGCGTTCTCGATCCGCAGCAGGACGAGGGGCGTCTCGCCGTCCGCGCCGGGCACCGCGCCGAGGTTGTCCACGAGCGTCGCCGCCGTGCGCGCGATGCTCGTGCTGAACAGGTCCACGTCACCGAGCAGCGGCTCGAGCGCACCGAGCGGCATGGCGCGCCGCGCCGCCGTCGCCGTCACGGTGACCACGCGCGCACCCTCCCGGTGGAGCTTCGCGACCACCAGGTTGACGAGATGCGTCTTGCCGACGCCCGCGTCGCCGACGACGAGCGACCCCCGCCCGGTGCGGACGGCCTCGACCACGCGGTTCACGAGCTCGGGACGGGTGGAGTGCCGGACGGCCGGACGGCCCTGGCGCTGCAGCGGCTCCGAGACCTCCGCGACAACGTGCTCGCTGCGCGCCTCGTCCTGCGTTGCCGTTGTCCGCGATCGCGATGGCATGGCGAATCCTCGTGTCGATCTGGCTCGATGTGTAGCTCGCGCGCCCCCCGCGTCCCTACGTAGTCATTACCTACTTCGGCGTCGGACGCCCAGAAGTTGAGCCCGAGCCGGCTCGAGGGTCAAGTGACCTTGGTCCCCTGATTCACCCCGACCTCGCCTGGTGCACAGTCATACCAGGGCGGTACGTCACCGTGGGTCCGAAATGGGCGTTTCGTTCTGGATTCACCGTCAGAAACCTGAGTACCGATTACCGATGACGCGTCGTCGGCCCCTCCCTAGGTTGAGCAGGACATCGTCGTCCGCCGTCAAAGGTACGTCCGGGCCACCGGGCGGCCGCCGAGAAGAGGAACCCGTGCCGACCTATACAGCTCCCGGCGTCTACGTCGAAGAGATCCCGTCTTCCCAGAAGGTCTTGACCTCAGCCCCGACGGCCGTGACGGCCTTCGTCGGCTTCACCGCGTCCGCCCCGAACGACGACCCGAACGACCCCCACGGTGTCGCCCCGCGTCTCGTGACGAGCTGGACCCAGTTCGAGGCCCTGTACGGCAGCTTCGTCGAGGGCGCCATGCTCCCGCTCGCCGTGCACGGCTACTTCCTCAACGGCGGCACGCAGGCCTACATCGTCCGCGTGCCGAACGCCGAGCCGGCCGGTGAGCCCGCCCGCGCGGCGCTGCCCGCCGCGGACCGTGCGCTCGGCCTGCCCGTCAGCATCGAGTCCGTCGAGCCCGACGCCGACATCACGGTCGAGATCGTCACGGCCGACGTCGCCGACGACGCCGAGGGCGCCGCACCGTTCTCGCTCTCGATCATCGAGGGTGGCGAGGTCGTCGAGTCGTACGAGGACCTGACCCTCGACGGCAAGCGTGGTGTCGCGAGCGTCGTCAACGCGACGTCGACCCGCGTCAAGATCGAGGTCAACCTCGCCGAGGACGTCGACCTGTCTACGCAGCTCGACCTGCTCAAGCCCGGTGCCTACCAGCTCGAGAAGGCCGCGCCCGTCCCCGTGCCCGTCACGGGCCGCAAGTTCGCCGGTTCCGAGGCCGCCCGCTCGGGCATCAACGGCCTCGCGATCGCCGAGGACGTCACGATCGTGGCCGTCCCCGACCTCGTCACCGCGGCGACCACCGAGGACGGCAGCATCGACCTCGGGCTCTGGAAGGCCGTGCAGACCTCGCTCATCGCGCACTGCGAGCAGCACTCCAACCGCATCGCCATCCTCGACACCCCGCCGGGACTCACCCCCCAGGCGGCGCGTGAGTGGCGCAGCGACGTCGCCCAGTACGACTCGGCCTTCGCCGCGCTGTACTACCCGTGGATCAAGGTCGAGAACCCCACGGGCTCCAACGGCAACGCCGAGATCCTCATCCCGCCGTCGGGCCACGTCGCCGGGCTGTGGGCGCGCACCGACGAGTCGCGCGGCGTGTGGAAGGCCCCGGCCAACGACACCCTGCGCGGCGTGCTCGACGTCGAGCGCTCCGTGACGCAGAACGAGCAGGGCCTGCTCAACCCGATCGGCATCAACGCGATCCGGCCCTTCGGCACCCGCGGCATCCGCGTGTGGGGCGCCCGCACGCTCGCCTCGGACACCGACTGGCAGTACCTCAACGTGCGCCGACTGTTCAACATGGTCGAGTCCACGATCCTCGAGGGCACCCAGTGGGCCGTGTTCGAGCCGAACGACGTGGCCCTGTGGGAAGGCGTCAAGCGCACGCTCGGCGGCTACCTGCACGGTCTGTGGCAGGCCGGTGCCCTGTTCGGCTCGACGGCCGACCAGGCGTACTTCGTGCGCTGCGACGAGACGACGAACACCCCCGAGTCGATCGACCAGGGGAAGCTCATCGTCGAGGTCGGACTCGCCCCGGTGAAGCCGGCGGAGTTCGTCATCTTCCGCATCAGCCAGAACAAGCAGAGCGCTTCCTGAGCGGCTCGACCTCGTCCATCCATCGCACTCGCACCCCGTAGGAGCACCCCATGTCCGGTCTGTTCACCGCTGACCCGATCATTTCGCAGAACTTCTTCCTGGAGATCGACGGCAACGTCGTGACCGCCCTCATCTCCGTGTCCGGTCTCGACGTCGAGGTCGGCGTCGTCAAGTCGACCCAGACGGGCGAGAAGGGCCAGAAGCAGCAGATCAAGTTCCTCGGCCAGACCGTCGAGGTTCCCGACCTGTCCCTGACCCGCGTCGCCCCCGCAGACGTCGACAACGACGCCCTGTGGACGTGGTTCAAGTCCATCCGCTCCGGCGGCCTCGTGGGCGACCGCACGCAGAACCGCAAGAACGGCTCCGTCGTCCTCTTCGACGCGAGCTCGCAGGAGGTCGCGCGGTTCAACTTCTTCAACGGCTGGCCGAGCAAGATCTCGACCGACCAGCTCAGCGTCGACGGCCAGGACGCCATCAAGGAGACCGTGACGCTGGTGATCGAGCGCCTCGAGCGGGTCAAGTGAGCCTGCGCACCCAGTACGAGTTCACCCTCCCTCGCGGTTATGTCGACCGCGAGGGAGCGGTGCACCGTTCCGGCACGATGCGTCTCGCCACGGCGCGCGACGAGCTCGAGCCCTTGCGTGACCCGACGATCCAGGGCCCGGACGATCCGCGCCTGACGATCGTCGTCCTCGCCCGGGTGGTCGAGCGCCTCGGCACCCTCGAGCTCGTCACCCCGCACGAGATCGAGAACCTGTTCGCCGCCGACCTCGCCTACCTGCAGGACTTCTACGGCGTGATCAACTTCGGCACCCAGGACGAGTTTGACGCGTTCCTCGCCGAGCACGCCGAGGCCGGTCCCGCGACCGGGGTCGGTCCGGACCCGGAGACGGCGCCCGCCGGTCAGGAGTCCGCCCCGGAGGCGGGGGCCGACGGCGGCCAGGAGGGTTCGTCGTCGTCCGACGCCGGCCCGCAGGGTCGTCCCGGGCGGTCGGCGATCCAGGAGATCCCCACCGAGACGCGGTGACGGGTCATGCTGCGCTATCCCGTCGACGCCCTCTGGCAGGAGATCGCCTACCTGGCGTATCACCTGCACTGGTCGATCGGTGACCTGCTCGACCTCGAGCACCTCGACCGCGTCCGCATGGTGCGGGCCGTCGCCACGATGAACGAACGAGCCTGGGAGGCGGTGCGCGACCATGCCACAACCTGAGGGTGCCCTCGCGCTCGGCGGCGAGCCGTCGACGTCCGGCCGGTTCCTCTTCGAGGTGGACGGCGTCGAGATCGGCACGTTCCGGGAAGTCACCGGCCTGCGCCTCGACGTCTCCGTGGAGGAGTACGTCGAGGGCGGCCAGAACGCCTACGTGCACCAGCTCCCCGGTGTCATGCGCTGGCCCAACCTCGTGTTCACGCGCGGTCTCGTGCAGTCCGACGCGCTCTTCGCCTGGGTGCAGAAGAGCTCCGGCGAGGGCTTCGCGGGCAACGACAACAAGCTCACCCGGGCCACGGGCGCCGTCACGGTCATCAACCACCGGGGCGAGCGGCTGCGCTCGTGGGAGATCCAGGGCGTGTTCGCCGTGTCGTGGAGCGGGCCGCAGCTCGCCGCCGACTCCGACGAGCCGCTCACCGAGACCCTCGAGGTCGCTCACAACGGGTTCCGGTCCTCGACGTCATGACCATCCCCCACGACGAAGCGAGCACCGAGACGGTCGACCGCAACCGGCTCGGGCGGTCGATCGCCGCGCGCCACCTCGGCGGCGTCGCCGGCCGTGGCGGCCTCGGCTCGGTCGCCGCGGCGTCGCTGCGCTTCGCGCGGGGGTGGGGGCGTCCCGCCGTCGTACGCCGTCACCTCTCCCGTCCCTTGCCCGTCGCGGCGGGGCCGACGACGCAGCTCCGGGTGGCCGCGCCCACGCTCGAGCTGCGCCCGCCGCGCTGGTGGGTGCCCGGGGCCGCGGAGGAACCCGCTCCCCTGCCGGGACGCGGGCTGCGGCGCGTCGTGCGGCGGATGCCGAGCGACACGACCTCTCCCGGTGCCGGCTCCGCCCGGCTCGCCCCCCAGACCGTGCCGATGCGCATGCCCGCCGAGATCGACGCCGTGGGCCGCATGACGACGCCGGCGGACTCGCGCCCCCGACGTTCCGGCTCGCCCGTCTCGCGACCTCCCGGCTCCCGGCCCGCGGGAGGCCCACCGGGGAACGCCCGGGGGGCCGGGGTCCACCCGTCGCACGGAACCGGCGCCGACCGGACCGCGACGGGACCGGGTCCCGCGAAGCCCCCCACGGCCGCCGCGCCACGCACCCCGACGTCCGGCCCCGTGGTCTCCCGCCTGCTGCGCCGCCGCGCGCTCGCACGGCTCACGCGCGAGGAGCACGCCCGGCCCGTCCTCGCGAGCGCCGTGGACGTCCGGCGTTCCGTCGTACCTGCTGCGCGGACCGTGCCGGCGGTCTCGGGCTCGGCGGCTTCGGGTCCGACGGCGGCCAACCCCGCCGCTGGGTCCCGCGGCGCGACCGAGTCGCTCGCGGGTGTCGCGACGCCCGGCGCCGACATCGCACCGCCCAGGTCATCGGCCACCGGCCCGGCTGACACCAGCTCGTCGGTCGCCGGTGCGGCGACCGTCCCGGAGGCGAGCAGCTCGGCACCGCGCGGCGGGGCCGACGGCGCAGCGCCCGGCGCACCCGGACCCGCCGTGCACGACGACGCTGCACCGGGCACCTCGACCACCCCCGTGCGACGCCACCTGCCGGGAATGACGCTGCGTCCCCTCGCCGGTCCCGTCCGGCGCGCCACGACGTCCCGTACCGCGCACGCCCCGCTCGTGGGCAAGGCGACGCCGCTCGTCGCCCGCGGCCGTACCGGCGAGGTCGCCGCCGCCGCGCGCGCGCACACCCCCGCCCCTCCACCACATGCCGTGCCCGACGTGCGGCGCTCGAGCGTCGCCGCACACGCCGCCGCGCCTCTCGACACCGGCCGCGGTGCCGCTCGTCCGACCGCCCCGGCGTCGCACGAGGTCGCCGGGTCCGGTCCGGCCCCGGTGACCACGAGTCGACCCGTCGCGGCGTCGGCCGGCGTGGCGAGCACGGCGGCGAGGTCCACGGTCGACGGCACGGCACCCGCCGGGTCGGCCGAAGGCGCAGGGGTCGCGGGGACGAGCTCGACCACGCCGCCCGCTGGCGCTCCGAGCTCACTGGCGGGCGCTGGCGAGCACGGCGGCCCGGCCCCCGACCCGGGACCGCGTCACCGACTTCCCGGCACGGGGCACCGCCGCCCGGCGGGGGTGCGCCGCACGATGGCCCGATCCCTCGGCACGGACGCCCCCGGGCTGCGCCGGCTGACGGCCGCCGTGCCGCACGCCGTCGCACCGGCACGCGACGCCGGGGCCCACGCGGCGCCCGCGAGCGTGCGACCGGCGGCGACCCACGGCGCGGCCGCCGCGCGGGCCGAGCACCAGAGCACCACTCCCCCCGTGCGCCGGTCGACGGCTGAGCTCACCCGCCCCGCGGCCGGCGCCGCGACGGCCACCACCGGCACTCGGCAGGACGGCGCGCGCCACGTCGCCCCGCCCGCGGCCGCCGCGGCCGCCGCACTCACCGCTCCCGCCGACCACGCCGGCCCGCTCGCACCTGCGCGGTCGGGCGCCGTCCGCCGCAGCCCCGCCGTCGGACCCCGCCCTGCGGCACCGACGACCATCGCGACCGGCTCGCTGACCGAGTCCGCCCGGCCGAACGACGTCGGCTCGGCCGTGCGCGCGCTCGCCCCGGTGGCCGTCGCGGCCGCCGGTCCGCCGTCGCGCCCCGGGCTGAACGCGCTGCCGAACGGACCCGTCGTCCGGCGCTGGGACGCAGGCCGATCACAGAGCGCCGGAACGGCCAGCCTCCGCCGGCCTCTCCTCGCCCAGGCCCGCGGCACGGTCCAGGGTGCGGGCGCGCAGCCCCTCGTCCCCGCGGCGGCCGGCACGCCCGCCGCCGGTGCCGCCGCAGCCACGGCGACCGCCCCGCCGCGCCCCTCGACGCCCGCGCCGGGCCAGCCACCCACCACGGGGCTGCCGGCGGTCCGCGCCTGGTCGGTCGCGCCGCCGCTGGCCGCCGTCGGCCCCCAAGGCCCGAGCGCCCCGGCCACCCCCGGCGTCGCCGCCGGGGCACCCTCGCGCCCCGTGACGGCCGGCGCCCACCGCCGCCCTGCCGCCACGGCACCGGCGCCCCCAGGAGCCCCGACCCCGCCCACCGTCTTCGCCCCGCCCCCGTGGGCCCCACCCGCGGACTCCCCGTCTGCGGCACCGGGCCGGCACCGAACCGAAGGAGCCGACGTGCGCCCCAACCTGTGGTCCGCGGACCCCCAGACCGCGGGGGACCCGGACGTCCTCGCCGCGGAGGTTCAGCAGCGCGTGATCGCACGCCTCGAGGACTGGATCGCGACCGACCTCGACGAGCGGGTGCTCGACCTCGTCGAACGCCGCATGAGCGAAGAGACCGAGCGCCGAGCGTGGCGCATGGGTTCGGAGGTGTTCTGATGGCTGCAGAGTCGGGTGCTGCCGCGTCGTCGGCCAAGGCCTTTCTCGAGATCGAGGGCGGCGAGCGCCTGCCGTGCCTGTTCAACCCCGCCCAGCTGCACGTCACGCGCGTCAACCGCTGGGAAGGCGAGGCGCGCCCGGGTCGTGGCGTGCCGCGCCTGCGCTACGGCGGCGCCGAGGCGGGCACGATGTCGGTCGACCTGTTCTTCGACACGACGCACGACGGCGCGGCGGTGACGAAGTACACGGGCAAGCTCCACGGCCTCATGGAGATCGACACGTCGCTGCCCGGCTCGGACGAGCGCACGGGCAACGTGCGCCCGCCCACGGTCACGTTCCACTGGGGCGACCTGCACTCCTTCAAGGCCGTCGTGGCGAGCATGAGCACCACGTTCACGTACTTCTCCTCGACGGGCACCCCGCTGCGCGCCACGGTGGGCCTCGTGCTGCGCCAGTACGAGCCGTCGCAGGCGTTCGGTCCGCAGAACCCGACGTCGGGCACGCCCGAGCCGCACCGCGTGCACCGCGTCCAGTCCGGCGAGACGCTCGACCGCATCGCCGCGCAGTACTACGGCGACTCGACGAAGTGGCGTGCGCTCGCGACGGCGAACCAGATCGCCGACCCGCTCACGCTGCGGCCCGGCAGCCTCATCTCCATCCCGCGGGTGGACCCGTGAGCCCCTCGGTCGCCCCCCGGTTCGACGAGCTGCGCCGCACCTCGCCCACCATCACGCTGGGCGGCAGCCAGCTCGACGCCCAGCTGCTCAGCGACCTCCTCGACCTGCGGATCGTGCGCGGCACCCGGTCGACGGGCCGCGCGACGCTGACGTTCGTGGACCGCACCTTCGACCTCGCGCGCAGCAAGTTCAAGCTCGGCCAGCCCCTCAAGGTGAGCTCGATCGAGCCGGCCAGCACCTTGTTCGAGGGCACCGTGACGGGCCTCGCCACCGAGTCGGGCGAGGGCGGGGCGCGCGTCACCGTGACGGCGCACGACAAGTCCTACGACCTCGCCCGGTCGAGCGGCGTCGCGACGTTCATGAGCCAGACGCCCGAGGACGCGATCCAGTCGATCGCCACGGCCGCGGGAATGCGCGCGAAGGCGCCGAGCTCAGGCCTCCAGCAGTCCTGGTTCTGGCGCGCCGACTCGATCCTCGGCCAGGTCGACGAGATCTGCGAACGCCTCGGGTGGGAGTGGATGGTCGAGGGCGACACGCTGCACTGCATCGACGTCTCGGACCTCACCACGCCGAGCGCCGCGTGCAAGCTCACGGTCGGCGAGGAGCTGACCCGGTTCGCCGCCGAGGAGTCCGGGCCCGTCGCCACCGAGGTCACGGTGCGAGGCTGGGACGACAAGACCAAGAGGGTGGTCGAGGCTCGCAAGAGGACCCCGAAGTCGGGCTCCGGGTTCCTCGCCGGTCGCCAGAGCACGGCCGACGCGACGACGCTCGTGACCCGCCTCGGCGCATCGAGCCAGGACGAGGCCGCGAAGCTCGCCGCGGCGATCGCCGGCGCCGGGGCGACGGTCACGGCACGTGGCCGCGGCATCTTCGCGCCCCTCGTCCAGCCCGGACGAGGCGTCGAGATCGCGGGCGCCGGACCGAGCGACGGCGTGTACTACGTGCGCGAGGTGGAGCACGCCTTCGACGGCGGCCTGCTGCGCACCTCCTTCGTCGCGGGCTTCCGCCCGCCGGTGCGGATCACCGACCCGTGGCAGACGCGGCGCTCGGCCTCGAGCCTCGCCACGGGGCTGCACATCGCGCTCGTCGACGACAACAGGGGCAACGACGACTTCCCCGGTCGCATCCGGGTGACCATCCCCACGGTCTCGGCGCAGGACTCCATGCAGTGGGCGCGTCTGGCCACCCCGGGCGGCGGCGCCAAGCGCGGCATGCAGTGGGTCCCCGAGGTGAACGACGAGGTCGTCATCGCGTTCGAGGACGGCGACGTCCGCCGGCCCGTCATCATCGGCGGTCTCTTCAACGGCAAGGACCTGCCGCCCCTCGAGGCTCCGGTGAAGGACGGGAAGGTCGTCAAGCGCACGCTCACCTCCCGCCTGGGCCACAAGCTCGAGATGGGCGACGGCTCGGGCGAGAAGGAGGAGTACATCGACCTCGAGCTCGCCGGCGGCAAGGTGAAGCTGCACCTCGGCAAGGACCGGGTCGACCTGCAGACCGAGGGCAAGCCGCTGCGCATCGCGTCGGGCCAGGACGAGATCGTCTTCGACGGCAACGGGACCATCACGATCAAGGCCAAGACCATCAAGCTCGACGCCCAGCAGGACGTCGAGATCAGCGGGACGAACGTCAAGGCCAAGGGGCAGTCCGCCGCCAACCTCGAGGCGACGACCGTCACGGTCAAGGCCAACGCCTCGCTCAAGCTCCAGGCCTCCGGGATGGCCGAGCTCGCCGGATCGGTGGTGAAGATCAACTGATGAGCATCCAGCCCTCCGACCCGAACGCGCTGTCGACCGACTTCGTCGGCCGCGGCTTCGCCTGGCCCCTCGGCGTGGACCACACCGGTTCGCTGCGCATGACGACCGGTGGCAGCGACGTCGAGGACTCGATCGCCGTCGTCCTCATGACGGCCCCCGGCGAGCGGCTCATGCGCCCGCAGTTCGGCTGTCGCATCTGGGACCTGCTCTTCGAACCGGTGACCGCCAACCTCGTCGGGCTCATCCGGCAGGCGGTGCGCGACGCCCTCGCCCAGTGGGAGCCTCGCATCGAGGTCCAGGACGTGCGGCCCGTGCCCGACGACGACAACCCGGGGCTCGTGCGCATCGAGATCGACTACCGCGTGCGGTCCACGAACGACCGTCGCAACCTCGTGTATCCCTTCTACGTCATCCCCCGTGAGGAATCCTGATGCCGCTCGACCCGCCGCACCTCGACGATCGCCGGTTCCAGGACATCGTCGACGAGGCCAAGCGACTGATCCCGCGGTTCACGCCCGAGTGGACCAACCACAACGTCTCCGACCCCGGCGTCGCCCTCATCGAGCTCTTCGCGTGGATGAGCGAGATGGTGCTCTACCGGGTGAACCAGGTGCCCGACCGGCTCTACATCCACTTCCTCAACCTCGTCGGGATCGAACCCTTCCCGCCGTCGGTCGCACGCACCGAGCTCACGTTCTGGCTCGCCGCTCCGGCGGCCGAGCCCGTGCGCGTGGCCGCGGGGAGCCAGGTCGCGACGGCGAGCGGCGACGATCCCGTCGTGTTCTCGACGTCGGCCGAGGCCGTGGCCGTGCCCGCCGACCTCACCGCGGCGCTCACGCAGTCCGCCACGAGCGGGGCGACGCTCGACGTGTGGGAGGCCATCTCGCTCCCGGGTGCGGCCGTCACGGTCTTCAGCTCGAACCCGCTCGTCGAGGGGGACGCGTTCTACCTCGGCTTCGCCTCGCCGCTCGCGCACCAGGTGCTCCAGCTCGACATCGACGCCCACGCCGAGGGCATCGGCGTCGACCCCCTCGACCCCCCGCTCGTGTGGGAGGTCTGGACGGGTGAGGCGTGGGTCCCGTGCGTCGTGGAGAGCGACACGACGGGCGGCCTCAACCAGGACGGCGCCGTCGTCCTGCGCGTCGGGCCCGAGGCGATGCCGCTCGTGCTCGGCGGCACGTCGGCCCACTGGCTGCGCGTGCGCATGCTGCGTCACTCCGCGGACCGCGCGGGCTTCCAGGCCTCGCCCCGTGTCGACGCCGTCGCGGCGCACACCGTCGGGGTGAGCGTGATGGCCGAGCACTCCGAGGTGGTTCCCGGTGAGCTGCTGGGCCGCTCGACGGGTATCCCCGCCCAGGTGTTCCAGGTCCCGCGTGCCCCCGTGGCGGCGCGGCGCGAGGGCGAGCACGTCCTCGTGACCGAGCACACGGGCACCCACGTGTGGGACGAGGTCGCGGACTTCTCCCGCTCCGGCCCGCGCGACCGGCACGTGCAGTGGGACTCCGGCTCCGGGGAGATCCGCTTCGGACCCGCCGTGCGCCACCCCGACGGCACGGTGCGCCAGCACGGCGCGATCCCGGGCGACGGCGCCGAGATCCGGGTGACGCCCTACCGCATCGGCGGCGGCACCCGGGGCAACGTCGGTGCCCGCACCATCACGGCGCTGCGCTCCGCGCTGCCGTACATCTCCTCCGTGTCCAACACGCGCGCCGCGACGGGCGGTGTCGACGCCGAGACGGTCGAGGAGGCGCGGCTGCGTGGGCCGCTCGCCCTGCGCACCGGTCAGCGCGCCGTCACGGCGACGGACTTCGAGATGCTCGCCCGCCAGTCCTCCGTGGAGGTCGCGCGCGCCCGGTGCCTGCCCGCCTCGCGCACGGGATCGTCGGCGGTGCGGCTCCTCGTCGTGCCCCAGGTGCGCACGGCGCCGACCACCCACGGGATCGACGACTTCGCGTTGTCGGGTGAGCTGTTCGACGCCGTCGCCGCGGCCATCGAAGAGCGGCGCATGGTCGGGGTCGCCGTCGAGCTCGGCACGCCCTACTACCAGGGCGTGAGCATCGCGGCCCTCGTGCGCACGCTCCCCGGCCGGCCGGCCGAGGCGGTGCGGCAGCGCATCTCGGAGGCGCTCACGGAGTTCGTGCACCCGCTCGTGGGCGGTCCGGACGGCTCCGGCTGGGAGTTCGGGCAGTCGCTCACGGTCGGGGCGGTGAGCCAGGTGGTCGAGTCCGTCGACGGCGTGCTCGCCGTCGACGAGATCCAGCTCTTCGAGTACGACCTGCGCAACCGCAAGCGCGTCGGCGAGGGGCGCGAGTCCGTCCGGCTCGAGGAGAACGCTCTGTTCCTCGCGGCCGAGCACCGGGTCGTGGTGCGATGACCGGCGGCGGGCCGGAGGTGCGACGTGCGCACTGACGACTGGCTCCTGAACCAGCTCCCCGCGGCGATGGCCGCGGACGACTTCTTCTCGCGGTTCGTGCGGATCTTCCAGGCGCAGGGCTCGACGCTGCTCATCCACGCCGACAACGTGCAGAACCTCGCCGACCCCGCCGTGGCCCCGCCGGAGTTCGTGCGGTGGATGACCGACTGGCTCGGTGCGACGGGCGTCGATCCCTCCTACTCCGCCGAGGTGCACCGCGCCGTGCTCCGTTCGGCGTCGGCCACTCTGCAGTGGCGCGGCACGCGCCGCGGGCTCGTCGAGCTGCTCGACCTCGTCACGGGTGGCACGGCGCGCCTGACCGAGAGCGGCGGGGTGTGGCCCCTCGACGAGGGGCCCGACGGCGAGCCGTGGGTGCGCGTCGAGGCCGGCAGTGCGACTCTGCTCGCCGAGGCGGACTTCGTGGCGCTCGTGCTCGATGCGCTGCCCGCCCACGTGACGGCCGAGATCGTGCTCGCCGGTCGCGTCGTGTGGCCCCGGCCCGATGCCCCGGGCGGCGGCGGGCCGGGCGGCGCAGCACCCGGCGGACCAGCACCAGGCGGAACTGAAAGGTGAGCGACGTGTCCATCCCCACACGAGTGCCCTCGGGGGTCACCCCCGTCACCCAGGGCGGCACCGAGCCGCTCGTCGACGTCGTGTGCCCCGGCTGCGGTGCCGTCGCCCGGGTGCGCGCCGACCGCCGCAGCGCGAGCGACTTCTGCGCCACGTGCGACCACCCGCTGTTCTGGGCGGGCACGACGGTCGCCGCCGGCGCGCGCGCGGGCAACGACTCCCTCGACGCGCACTTCCGGGCCCCCGGCGTGGTCGGCACGTCGCAGCACGGGGCTCTCTCGTGCCCGGGCTGCGGCGAGGGCAACCACCCCACGTGGACCGCGTGCGTGCGGTGCGGCGCGGACCTCAGCCCGCCGCCGCCCGCGCCCGTGGTGGCGCCGCCGGCCCCGGCTCCGACGCAGGTCATCACGGTCGAGCGGCCCGTGCCGTGCGGTCACCCGCCGGTGTGGCTCGTCGCGCTCATCACGTCGCTCATCACCGCCGCCGTCGTGGCCGCCGCCTTCCTCATCCTCTAGCCCGACCATCACCGCGCCCCACCCCCAAACCGCCCCCGCCGCCCGGACCAGCTCCGTCGTGCCACTCGGGGACCTCACCCCTGTCCGTCCGCGCACTGCTTGGTACTCAACTGACATAACGAGTGCGACTCGCCGGGCGACACGCCGGGACATGGACGTGGCGAACCACATCAGCACCAAGGAGTGCGCGGACGGACGACGCCGAGGGGTACCCGGGTCCACGTCGGCGCGAGTGCGCAGGCGGTGGGGCTAGCCGCCGCCGGCGGGGGCGGTGACAGTGATGGTTCGGGTCGTGACGACGTCGGCGCCGGTCGGCGGGTCCCACGTGAACCGGATGCTGAAGCTCGGCGTCACGACGTGTGTCGCCGCGACGTTGACGGTGATCCGACCTTGGTTGTTGGTGGTCGCGGTCCCCGAGGCGACCTGGACGTTGCTCGAGTTGCGCACCGAGTACGCGACGGTGCGGCCCACGGCGTTGAACCCGGTGACGCCACCGAGCTGCGCGGTGCAGCTCACCGCGGTGCCGGCGGTTGCCGACGTGGAGCACATCCCGGACGGGAACGTGAAGGCCAGGTTGCCGACGCTCCCCTGGGGGGTGTAGCTCTGGGAGTCCTCCAAGGCCTGGGCCGTGATCCCGTCACCGGGCCAGCTCGCGCTGATCGTGAACTGTGCCGCATCGACCGTCTCGGCGGGCACCGTGAACGACACGGTCCCGCTGCCGTTGGTCTGCCCCGTGTGGCTCCACGTTCCGGCAGACACCGTCACCGTCCGGCCGGAGCGCGCGACCCCGTCGGGCAGGGTGAGCTGCACCGAGCAGCCGAAGGCGGTGAAGATCACGGGCTGTGTGCCGCAGAACGTGAAGGTGGCGGCGTCGGCGGCCGCGAAGAGCGACACCACGAACGTCACGGGCGCGCTGCCCGCGCTGACGGTGCCGGACGGTGTCACCGTCGCGGACCACCCCGTCGGCGGGTTCGAGGCGGCGAGGCCGACCGAGAGCTGCGGCACGTAAAGCACCGTGTCGCTCGCCCCGGCCTGCAAGGTGCGGTTCACGGTGAACGACGTACCCCCGGTCCCCGCGGTCAGCACGACCGGCACGGGCAGAGCGAGACCGCTCGCCGACGTCGCGCGCAGTCGCACCTCACGTTCGGCGACCTGCATGGCGATGGTGGAGCTCGACGAGCCCACCACGACGGGCAGGCCCACGTGGTTCCCGAAGTGGCCGGCCGGGCCGGTCACGGTCGGGGTCCACGAACCGTGGGGCAACTGGGGGAAGCTCGCCGCGAAGACGTTCGAGCCGGGCGCGGTGCGCAGCAGCGTCGCGGGCCCGTACGTTGCCGCACCACCCGCGGCGAGGGTCCCGTTGAGCATCACCTGGGCGCCCGTCAGGTCCGTGCCGTTGACGGAGTCCACGTTGACGGTCGCGGTGACGAACTCGGCGTCGACGAAGAGGTCGACGACGGTCGCCTGGCCCGAGGAGATCTGGACCGTGCGCGAGACGAGCACGGCCCCCGGGGTGCCCGGGTCGTCGGGATCCTCGGGATCACCCGGTGTCGCGGGCTCGCGGGCCTCGAGGGTGTACTGGCCCGCCGGGACGTCGGAGATGGAGTAGTTCCCGGTACTGGGTGTCGTGACGAGGAGCGCCGGACCGGGCGGGTCCGCCGGGACGACGGGGATGAGCTCGACGATCTTCGCGCCGAGCGGCGTGGCACCGCCGGACGCGGTGCGCTGGTACAGCGTGCCCTGCACCGAACCACCGGGCGCAGTCAGCGCGATCGGCAGGTTCTCGACCGAGGCGATCTCGACCGTGTGCGGCACGTTGACGGACAGAAAGCTGCCGCCGGAGATGCTGATGTTGTGGGGGATGGGCAGCAGCCCGAGGAAGCGATACTCTCCCGGGTCCAGCGATCCGCACGGGTCGTTCAGCTCGTCAGGGTCCGGCACGCACGGGTACACGGGGAAGCTCACGTTCCCTTCACGCCACCGCATGACGACGTCGAGCCCGCTGATCCTGTCCTCCCCGTCCTGCACCGTGATCGTCAGCGTGGAGAGAACCGGGTTGAGGTTCACGTCGATGTCCTCGAGCTGCTCCGCCGCCGGGGTGATCACGACCTGGTTGGTGCCGGTGCCGGGATTGACGTAGTTGCCGTCGTGATGGCCGAACGCGCTCGCTCCGACGCGCCACGTGGCCGCCGCGAGTCCCGGGATGTCGAGCTCGCCGGTGATGCGGTAGCCGCCGTTGGCGCCGCTCACGCTGTCGAAGCTCTCGATGGGATTGGCGACGGGTCCGCGCGCCGCCGTGACCGTGGCACCGGCGAGGTTCTGGACCCAGGTGCTCGTGATCCGGGTGCGCGTGAGCCCGGAGATGGAGCCGAGCTGGTCGAGCTGGAGCTCGAGCGCCGGCGACTCGGGCCGCCCCGCCGCGAGCGTGAAGTTGTGCTCGGGGATCGGCTCGAACCCCGCCGCACGCACCGAGAGACGGTACGGGCCGGGGAGCAGCGCACCGAAGTTGACCTGGCCCTGGGCGTTCGAGATCCGGGTCCCGAGCTCTTCACCGTCCCTCGTCAGGGTGACCTCGGCGTCGGGGACGGCCACGGTGCCGTGCAGGGTCCGCACCGCGAGCCGCCCGTACTGCTGCAGCGTCCACGCGAAGCTCGCCGAGGGCGCACCCGGCGGGACGTCGAGCTCGAAGGACTCGCTCGTGAACCCTGGCCGCTCCGCACGGATCCGCCACTCGCCGGGCCGGATGCGGTTGCCGCCGGATCCCGCGGAGTCGGAGAACGACACCGTGCCGGTGGCGGGATCGACCGAGAGCGAGACCTGACCGACGCCGGGGGGCGCCTGCTCGATCACGAACGAGACTCCCGAGTACGGGTTGGTCGCGCCGGTCGCGGGCGCCGGGTTGAACGACACCTGTCCGGTGAAGCTCACCCCGTTGGGCCGCAGCAGCGCCTCGCTCACGTCGGGCACGGTGACGGAGTTCCACACGACGGACTGGAAGCCGGGCAGCATCTCGACCGTGATGTCGACGATGCGGTCGACGAGCTCGATCGGGAGCTCACCGGGCCGGCAGTCGTCCTCGGTCGTGCACACGTGCGCGAGCCCGTGCTCGTCGGTCGTGAACTCCACCGTGTCGCGGTGCGGCACCGTGCCGATGTAGCGCGTCACGCCTCGCACCCGTACCGTCGCTCCTTCGAGGGGGGTCGGTGGTCCGTCGATCTGCTGCCAGCCGACCTGGAAGTCGAAGCTCGAGATGCCGCTCGTGATGATCATCTGCGCGGCGACCTCCTGGTTGAGGTCGATCCCGACGAGGGAGGTCACGAGCGGGGGTCGACCCGGCCCGTCGACCACCTCGAGCGTCCAGATCCCCGGCTCGAGCCGGGGGAACGAGACGAAGCCGTTGAGCGTGTTGAGGTCGAACTGGACCTCGCCGTCCTGGCTCGTCGCCCGCACGGGCACGGTGCCGGCGCTCACGACGGACCCGGCGTCCTCCGCCTTGAGCACGGTGAGGTTGATGATGCCGAGCCGCTCGATCGTGACGTCGTAGCGGCGCAGCTCGCCCGGCGGGAGGTTGAGCTGCACGGGCTCCGGCGTGCGGTAGCTCGGATCGATGTTGGCGAGTCGCACCGAGTACATCCCCGCACGCAGGCGGTCGATCGAGAACGCTCCGCCCTCGACCAGCACGCAGCGCGAGGTGTCGGTGTTGCACCGGTCGAGAGCGGTGACGCACGGCTCGGCCGCACCGCCGGTCGGGTCGCTGACCACGCCGTCGACCACGAGCGACACCACGACGCACGTGCCCGCCGGCAGGGAGCCCACGCGCGGGATCACGGACCCCACGAGGGAGGGCGACGGCACGAGCGCGACCGTCGCGGCCTCGGCGGCGACCCCCATGCCGACCGTCACCTGGACGGAGCCGGGCTCGTAGCCGGGTGCGGACAGCTGCACGGTGTAGCGGCCGGGGGGCAGCCCGCCGCCCGTCGCGGGGTCGCTCTCGGGGAGCACGTAGGGGTCGTCGGGCGCGACCCACGTCTCGAGCCTCGCGGGCGTCCCGTCTAGCCGCTTGAAGTCGACGCGCGCGTGCACGAGGCAGTCCCCGCCGTCGAACACCTCGACGCACGTGATGACACCACCGTGGTTCGCGTCGGTGACACGGCCCGTGATGGAACCGGTCGACGTGAGGCCGTCGTCGGCCACGGGGACGAGGCGCAGGTCGATGACGGTCTGCTTGCCGTCGCGCACCTCGACCTGGGCGAACGCCGACTGGAAGCCGAAGGCCTGGGCCGAGAGCACGTACGTGCCCGCGGGGATGCCCGAGAAGAGGAACGTGCCCTTGCCCCCGGACGCGGACATCGTCTTGAACGTCTCGGACTCGGACTCGAGGGTGAGCCCGACGCCCGCGATCCCCGGACCGTCGGTCGACCTGACGGTGCCCGTGACGGTCCCGCCCTCGATGCCCACGGAGATGTCCCAGTCCGTGCGCCCCGCCGGGCCGAGCCGCAGCTCCCGCGTCACGGTGTTGTACCCCGCCCCGGCCACGGTCACGGTGTACGTCGCGGGCACGGGCAGGTCAGGGAGCGCGAACGAGCCGGCGCGCCCCTCGTCGCCCGTGGCCGTCGTGGCCGAGCGCGTCACGGTGCCGTTCGAGGCCGTGACGGTGAGACCGCCGATGCCCGCGGTGCCGCCGAGCGCGTCCTTGCCCACGACCCGCCCGGAGATGGCCGCGAGCCCGGGCCGCAGCCGCAGGTCGACCGTGCGCACGCCCGAGGGCGCGAGCGTGACGAGCCGCGACTGCGCGCCGAGCCGGTCGGAGGACGCCGTGACGAGGTACGTCCCCGGCGTCGCGAGCCCGTCGACGTGCCACCGCCCCACGTCCCCCGTGGTGGCGGTGCGCGTCGTGACCGTCGTCAGGCCGTCGCTGATCGTGATCTCCACACCGCCGACGGCGCCGTCCGGGCCGCTGACGCCACCCGAGAGCTGTCCCGTGCCGGCTCGCATCTCGGTCTCGAGCGGCGCGGCGGCGAGCTCGGCCCCCGTGCGCAGCACGCGTTGGGTCTGGAAGCCGGGCTTGCTGACGGACACGAGGTAGCGGGCCGACGGCGAGAGCCCGGCGATCGCCCACGCCCCCTTGTCGTCCGAGCGCACGGTCATCCGCTGAGTCGAGTCGTCCGTCGGTGCGAGCGGGAGCGCCGTGGCGAACATCTTGCCGGCGGCCGTCGTCGTCGGCGCCCTCGTCACGGCCGCGACCTGCGCCACGAGCCGCATCCCCGCGAGGACGGGATGCAGCGCCGCTGCGGTGGTGCCGAGCGCCTCACCGAGGGCACCCACCTCGGACTCCTCGTCCTGCTCGGTCGCCTCCCACAGGCTCGAGGCCGGCACGACGCTGACCGTGACACCGCTCGGGCTCGCACCCGTGATCTGACCCGCGGCACGCACCTGCTCCGCGCCCGCGCCCGGCTCCCCGCCGTCGTCGTCCTCGCCTTCCGTGCCGTCGCCCGAGCCGCCCCCTGAGCCGTCCTCGCCCGCGGGGTCGTCCTGCCCGTCGCCGTCGGCCTCGACCGTGACCTGGTCCACGGAGGTCGAGCGGTCGGAGAAGCGGTCGGCGAGGTACGGCAGCACCGTGAAGACGCCCGCGACCCACAGTGCGATGACGGCGAAGGCCGCCACGAACCGCGCGAAGCCCGAGCCGATGAGCGGGCGCACGGACAGGCTCGCCTGCACGTGCTGCGGCGCCGCTCGGCCCGTCGCGGTCACGGTGTAGGAGTGCCGACGGCGCGAGCCGAGGATCCGCACCCGCGGGCTGCGCACACGGGCACCCACGCGCACCGTCTCGCGCGGGGCCACCATGAGCGGCCGGCCCGGCACGGTGACCTCGACGCCGTCGCGGCCCACGGCGTGCAGGTGGACCTCGGCGGGCTGGTCGGAGGCGTTGACGAGCACGACGTCGACGGCGGCGGACCGCACGGCGCGCGCCTCGACCGGCTCGACGCTCATGACGAGCTCGCTGTCGCCGTCGACCCGCACGGCGGCGTCCGCGAGCGTGCGCACCGCGACCCCCGCGACGAGGGCCTCGACGGCGACCACGAAGGGGTAGTCCCCCGGCGTCGCGCCGGCGACGGGCACGAGCGGGATCGTCACCGTCACGGTCTCGTCCGCGCCGACGCCCGGCACGGCGAACGTGTCCGGCACCCAGGCGGGCTCGAGGCCCACGATCGAGACGTGGATGTCGACGGGCTCGGCCGCGAGGTTGCGCACGTGCACCGTGAGGGTCGCGACGTCACCGGAGGCCGTGTGTGCGCCCGGCTCGACGAGGACGCTCGGGGGGTTCAAGGTCGTCATCGTGATCTCCTGGCGGTCATGGCAGCACCTCGATGGCGATCTCGAGATCTTCGCTCACGTCGAGCGTGAAGGGCGACGAGGCGCCGAGGATGGTCCCGCCGAGGGCGGCGCGGACCTCGAGGATGTAGTTGTCGGGGGCGTCGACGTCGAGGAAGTCGAACCCGCCGGTGTCGTCCGTCGTCGTCGTACGCAGGGCGCCGACGGCGGTGCCGTACGCCGCCGCGCGGTAGAGCAGGACGACGCGGCCCGCGAGCGGGTTGCCGTCCTGCGTCACGGTGCCTCGCACCCGCGCCGGAGCGACGAGCTCGGCGTCCTGGGTCATGGTCTGGCCCGCGGTGAGCACGACGATCTGGGAGGTGGCGCGCGTGCCCGCCCGGGCGAAGGACAGCGTGTACGTCCCCGGGGGCAGGTTCTCGAGCCGGTACCGACCGGCGTCGCGCCGCGGTGTCGAGGCCGTCGTGACGCGCCACTCGGTGGTCCCGGACGTGAGCGTCACGATGACGTTGGCCGCGGGCTCGGCGGGTGAGCCGTCCCCGAGCGTCTGCGTGACGTTGCCCGCGAGCACGGCCGTCGCCGCCCGCATGGTCACGTCGACGTCCGACGGCGAGGGCGCCCCGGCCGTCACGTCGCCGAAGGCGTCGAGGCTCACGGAGAGCACCTGCTGCTCGAGGTCGGCGCGCTCGAAGGTGATCGTGTACGTGCCCGGGACGGCGAGCCCCGCGACCTCCCACGCGCCCACGGGCCGGGTCGAGCGGGTGACCGTCTGGACCGTCGTCGCGCCGTCGGAGATCGTCACGTTCACGCCGCCCGCGTCGCCCCCGCCCGCGACGGAGACCTCCCCGCCGAGGGAGCCGCGGTCACGCCCGAGCACGATGTCCACACCCGTGAGCTGCTGGGTCGCGGCCAGGGAGAACGTCAGGGTCGCCGCGGAGTACGTGTCGGCCGTGACCACCACGGTGTACGTCCCGGGCGTGGGCAGTCCGCGCAGCGCGAAGCTGCCCTCGTCGCCGAGCTCGGCCGTGAGCGAGACGGTCTCGACGCGCGTCGTGCCCGAGACGGCGACGACGCTCGCGCGGCCCAGCGGCCCGTCCGCCCCGAGCACCTGGCCCGTGATCGTGCCGTCGCCGAGCACGAGCGGCAGCTCGACACCGAGCCTCGTCTCGCCCGCGGCGAGGTCGAGCCGCTGCACGTTCGTGGAGAAACCCTGCTTCATGACGACGACGTCGTAGACGGCCGGCGAGGGGATGTCCGCGAGCTCGAACTCGCCGTCGGACGTGACGGGGACCGTGCGCACGATGGCACCCGAGGTCGGCGCCGGGGCCTCCCACGGCTCGGGGCCGACGCGATCGGAGAGCGGGGCGGAGTCGAGGGGCAGCTCGAGGTGCACGGTCGCTCCGGCGACGTCGGCCCCCACGACGGTGCCCGCGATCGTGGCGGGCACACCGCCGGCGACGACGACGAGCCCCGAGACGGTCTCGCCCTCTGCGGCCGTCACGGTCGTCGCGTCGCCCGGTGCGGCCGCAGCGGGGTACCAGACCTCGGCGAACCCCGCGCCGCGCACCCGCACGACGTAGTCGCCCGCCGCGAGCCGTTCGAGGCGGAAGGTCCCCGCTGCGTCCGTGGCCGTCGTGGCCACGGCCTGCGCGGCGTCGTCGGCGAGGAACACGTCGACGGACACCCCGGCGAGCGGCGCGCCGGTCGCGAGGTCGACGACGCTGCCCGCGAGCGCCGAGCGGCCCGTCGTCGCCCCGGAGTCCCGCGCCTGGGCGACCTTGATCGCGAGGTTGCGGTCCGCCGCGGAGCGGGAGACGACGCCGCTGAGCGCGACGGTGATGACGACGGCGAACACCGTGATCGCGAGCACGAGCCCGACGAGCCCGAGCATGCCGCGGCCGAAGCGCGGCTTCTGGACGAACACCCCCACGGAGGAGGGGGGTGCGTCGGGCGCGGGAGCCCCGGCGCCCTCGAAGCGCACCTCGAAAGGTCGCATGACGGGGTCGCCGAACCACGGCCGCTTCGCCCGGATGCCCAGCACGCTCGGCGCCCCGTTCCCCGGGGCGGGGGCGAGGGTCTGCTGGGAGAAGGTGAAGGCGGCGCGGGCCTCGGGGTCGACGGCGACGAGCCGCACGGGATCCGTCGTGTTGCCCTCGTTGCGGACCGTGAGGTGGAACTGGGCACCCTTGCCGCCCGTGACGGTGCGCGGCTCGATGTCGATCTCGGTGCGCGGCCGGGCCGGCACCTCGACCACCGTGTCGAAGACGGCGACCTCGCCCGTGCCCGTCCGGTCGCTCACCTGCACCGAGAAGTGGCGGTCGCCGGCGAGCGCCTCGCCGGGCAGCGTGATGGACACGCGGGTCGTGAGGCTCGCGCCGGGGAAGAGGCGCGGGCTCGGGTCCTCGATCTCGACCCAGCTCGGGTCGGCACCGAGCACGCGCACGTCGAAGCCGGCGATGACGTCGCTCGAGTTGGTGACCGTGACGAGCATGTCCACGGGCGTGCCGGCGAAGGCCGTGACCCGGCGCGGCGCGACGTCGACGTGCATCAGCTCCCCCTCGGTACGGGGAGGTTGCGGGTGGTCTCGACGCCGCGGCGCACCTCGACGAGAGCCGTGACGACGATCTGGCCGTCGCGCACGACGCTCACCGTCCACGTGCCCGGGGCGAGGTCGGGCAGCACGTACGTCCCGCCCTGGCCCGAGGACGTCGTGATCGTCGAGTGGACCGCGCGGCCGTCGGTCACCTGGACCGTCGCGCCCACGAGCGGGGTGCCGCCCTGCGTCACGCGGCCGACCACGCGGCCGAAGGCGCTCGCCATCGTGACGGGGGGCGGGTCACCCTCGCCGACCCGCACGGGGATGCTCACGGAGACGTAGCCGGGGTGCGAGAACGTGAGGGTGATCTCCTGGCCCTGCGGGAGTCCCGCGAGCGAGAAGGTGCCGACGGCGCCCGCGGTGAGCGTCGTCGTCGTCACCGCGGCGGCTCCGCCCGCCGTGACCGTGACGCCGCCGAGCGGGTTGCCGTCGGTGTCGCGCACCGTCCCGGCCACGGTGCCGACCCCGCCCGCCATCGCGATCTCGAGGTCGCCCTGCACCTCGCCGGGGCCGAGGGCGACGACGGCGGTGACGGTCTCGAAGCCGTCCTTGGCGAAGGACAGCACGTAGGTCGCGGGGGTCGGCAGGCCACCAAGCACGAACCGGCCCACCTGGCCCTGCGTGGGGGTGCCGACCTCGACCTGTGCGCCGTCGATCGTCGTCGTGACGGTCACGCCGCCGAGGCCGCCCGCACCGTCCGTCACCGTGCCGGCGATCTGCCCGTCGCCCGCCGAGAGCCGCACGTCGAGTGTCAGGCGTTCCTGCCCGCCGAGGACCCGCTCGGTGATGGCCGTCGACTGGTAGCCGTCTGCGGAGAACTGGAGCTCGTACGTGCCGGGGGCCTCGAGCCCGTCGAAGCGGTAGCCGCCGTCGGGCCCGGCCTGCACGGTCTGGGCGAGGGCGGGGTCCGCGCTGGCCCACACGGGCGTCGCGACGACCTCGACCGTGACCTCGCCGTCCGGCAACCCCGTCGTGACGGTCCCCTCGAGGGAGGCCTCGTGGCCCACCACGACGAGGTCGACGCCCTCGGTGGCCTGCTGCGCGCGCACCCGCACGGGATCGGCGGAGCTCTCTGTCGCGCCGCGCGGGTACCACACCTCGTCGTAGCCGGTCGCGGCGATGCGCACGTAGTACGGGCCGGGGAAGAGGCCCGCGAGCTCGTACGTGCCGTCCGCCTGGGTCGCGCTGCTCGACACGAGCACGAGACCTTCGCGCGACTCGCGCAGCAGCTCGACCGTGAGCCGGCCTACGCCCGCGCCGTCCGAGGCGCCCCGCACCGTGCCGTTCAGGATGCCGCCGACTCCCGCGGGCAGCGCGCCGTCCTTGGGCAGCGCGTCCGCGGGCGCACCACCGGGTCCTTCTCCAGGGGCCGTGGCCTCGTCGCCCTCGGCGGCCTGCCCCGCCGCGGCGGCGAAGAGCGAGGCGGGCGCGACCTTGGCGACCGGGTCGGAACCGAGCACGAGCCCCATGCCGAGCACGAAGGCGAGGGCCCAGGCGGCGATGATGAGCAGCAGGACGAGGGCCGTGATGAGGCCGCGGCTGAACGTCGAGCGCTGCCGGAAGACGAGCGGCGCCTCGGCCGTGACGTCGTTCGCCGCCGCGACGACGGTCAGGGGCCGGTCCCGGTCCGAGCCGTAGAGCTGGCGGGGGCCGCGGACGACGACGTTCGCCAGCTCGGTGCGGCCCACCGGGACGTGGAGCGTCGACGGCACGATCGTCGCGGTGAGCGCGCGGTCGGTGTCGTCCGCACGCAGCGCGACGTCGAGCGGCTCGTTGCCCTCGTTCATGACGCGCACGGTGAAGCCCCCGCGCGAGCGCGCGCGCACGATGGAGGGCTCGGAGAGCACGCGCAGCGCGGGCCGCGACGGCACCTCGACCTCGACGGTGTGGACCGTGGGCTCCGCGCCGAGCACCTTGCCGCGCACCACGAGGTCGACGACGTAGCTGCCCGCCGGGAAGTGCTCGGGGAGGTCGAACGTGACGCGCAGCGTGCCGACGGCCTCGGGGAAGAGCACGAGCGGCGTGGGCGAGACGACCACGAACGGCGCCGTGGGTCCCTGGACCTCGACGGTCACCGCGTCGATCACGGAGGAGGTGTTGACGACCTCGAGGCTCAGCCCGGCCCGCGGGCCGGTCCCGGACGGTGCAGCGACTTCGATCCGGGACTCAGCACTGACGACCCTCATGCCGGGGGCGCGCCGTTGCCGGGCAGCCGGGACAGCTGCGTCTCGACCCCCGCGACCTGCGTCGGTGCCGTCTCCCACGGGTAGGCGTCGGCCGCGACCGTCACCTGGAGCACGAACGAGGCCTTGAGCTGGCCGCCGATCCCGGCCCACACCTCGCGGGGCTTGACGAGCTCCTCACCGCCGAGGGCGAGCTGCACGGCCGAGTCGAGGGGCGCCGTGAGGTGCTCGGCGGGGATCACCGGGTGCGCGAGCAGGCGCGCGAGGACGTCGCCGAGCAGCGCGTGCTCGTCCCGCACGGAACCGGCCCACGCGGACACGAGGTAGGAGAGCTCGACCATGGGCAGGGCGAACCGGCGCTGCAGCCGTCCGTCCGGTCCCGGGCGGTTCTCCTGGACGCGCGAGGGCTGGCTCGAGCGGCGGATCCCGAAGAGGTAGGCGTTGACCGTGAGCCGGTTGACGCTCGCCGACCACGTCGAGCTGGGCGGCTCGAACGAGATCTCACCCTGCTCGGTGCTGAGGGGAAGGGTCGCGCGGAGCAGTCGCTCGATACCGTCTTCGACGGTGGGGATCAGCACGACACCTCCTACGACTCCCTGGTCCGACGGGGACGCCCTGGTCCGCGACCAGGTCGCCGGGACACCGCCACGCTAGGCACGAGAATTTTCCTCAACATCGGTAATCGCTACCGAACTTGTCCACGAACCCTCGACGCGGGGTGCGATGTGGTGCGATGGTGCCAGGTCGGGTCGAGTTCACCGCAGGCTGGGAGGTCGGGAACGATGGCGTCACCCACCTCGCTCGCGGACCTCGTCGAGGCGCTCGGCGCGGCCGTCGCGCGGCGCGGTCCCGGGTGGTCCGGAGCGGCCAGCGCTGGCGCCGCCGTCGACGTCCTCGTCGCCGAGATCTCGAGCCTGACGGCCGCCGACGGCGGGCTCGCCGACGTCGCGCACGCCTTCTCGCTCGACGACGTCGACCGGGCCCTGCTCGCGACCGCCCTGCTCGCCGAGCTGCACCCCGCCGCACACCTCGCGCTCGGGCTCCTCGCCGGGGACTCGGGTGCCGGCCGCCCCACCGCCGCGCTCGGTCTCGAGCTCGCCGGCGTCCCGGCGCCGTCCGCGGAGGCACGTGCCCGGCTCGGGTCGCTCGGTGCGCTGCGCCGCACCGGCCTCGTCGAGCTCGACGGCGACGACGTCCTCCTCTCCCGCCGGCTCGTGCTCGCCGACCGGGTCACGGCGCGGCTGCTCGGGCTCGGCACGCCCCCGCCGGAGATCCGCACGCTGCTCCTCGAGCCCGTCCCGGCCGACGTCCCCGGTGTGGCCGAGGTCGCGGCCGCGCTCACCGCGGGCGAGGGGCTCGTCTGGGTCCACGCCGGGCCGGGCACGGCGGGGACCGCGCTCGCCGTCGCCGCGTGCCGGGACCTCGACGTGACGTGCCTCGTGGCCGACATCGAACGGCTCCCGGCCGACGCGCAGGGGCAGCGCGACCAGCGCGCCGTGCGCTCGGCCGTGCGGGCGCTCGGGCTCGAGGCGGGGCTCGACGGCTCGGTCCTCGTGCTCGCGGGGGCGCATCTCGCGGGTCACGACCTGCGGCTGCTCGACGGCTGCGTCGTCCCGGTGATCGCCGTCGGCCGCACCGCGTGGGACCCGCACTGGGACGTGGCGCTGCCCCCCGCCGTCCAGGCGGGACGCCTGCCGGTCGAGCAGCGCGAGGCGGCGTGGCGATCGCTCGTGGGTGCCGACGCCCTCGACCGGGAGGTGCTCGCGCTGCGCATGACGCCGGAGGAGATCCGGGCCGTGGCGCACCGCGCCCGGGCCGACGCGCGCGCCGGCGCCCGGGAGGTCGACGTCGTCGACGTGCGTCGTTCCGCCCGCCGCCTCGGGGGCGCCGGAGGTTCGCGCATCCGCACGGGCGGCACCCCCGCGACGCTCGACGACCTCGTGCTGCCCGAGCACACGCGGGCCGAGGTCTCCCGGCTCATCGCCTGGGCGCGCGACCGCGACGAGGTGCTCGCCCTCGGAGACCTGCACGGCAAGGGCGGCAAGGGCTCGGGCATCTGCGCGCTGTTCTCGGGGAGCCCCGGCACGGGAAAGACGCTCGCCGCGCACGTCGTCGCGGACGCCCTCGGCATGGACCTGTTCCGGGTGGACCTGTCCGCCGTGGTCGACAAGTACATCGGGGAGACGGAGAAGAACCTCGAGAAGGTCTTCGAGCAGGCGGAGTCCCTCAACGCCGTGCTGTTCTTCGACGAGGCGGACTCGCTCTTCGGCTCCCGTTCCGCCGTCAACGACGCGCGCGACCGCTACGCCAACCAGGAGGTCGCCTACCTGCTGCAGCGCATGGAGGCCTCCGAGGGGATCACGGTGCTCGCGACCAACCTGCGCGGCAACCTCGACCCGGCCTTCGCCCGACGCCTGCACTTCATGGTCCACTTCCCCGACCCCGACGTCCCGACCCGGGCGCGGCTGTGGACCCACCACCTCGCCCAGCTCCCCACGACGGACCCGGGCGATCCCGTGGACGTCGAGCTGCTCGCGCGCGACCTCGAGATCGCCGGCGGCGACATCCGCAACATCGTGCTCGCGGCGACCTACGACGCCGTCGCGGCGGGCACGCCGGTCGGCATGGCGCACGTGCGCACGGCGGCGCTGCGCGAGATGTCGAAGCTGGGACGCCGGGTGTCCGGTTCGTCCTGGTCGGTGCCGTAGCCCGCACAAACCTGCGTAGCCGTTACCGATGTTCACCGGCGCACGTCCCGGCAGGCTGGGTTCGAGCGTCGGGGTGAGGAGTGTGCCTCGCGCGTGCTGCGAACAGGAGCCTCGCATGAGCCAGCAGACCGATCACGTCACCGCGGACGCGACCACCGCCGGGCCGACGTCGACGACGACGACCGCCTCGCTCGAGACGGTCCGCCGCAAGCCGTCGTCGGCCACGGCCCCCGCCCAGCCCGCCCCCGTGCTCACGGTGGGCCACGCCGAGGACCCCATGGAGCGTCAGGCCGACGCGATGGCGGACCGTGTGGTCGCCCGGCTCGACGCGGCCGAGCCGCACCGCCACTCCCCCGGCTGCGGGCACCTGCGCCGCTCCGTCGCGCCCGGCGCCGCCCCCGCGACGGTCGGCCTCGAGGGGGGCGACCTCGACGCGGGAGCCAGCGACGCGATCGAGCGTGCCCGCGGTGGTGGCCGCGCGTTGCCCACCGACGTGCGCCGTCGCATGGAGGGCGCGTTCGGCACGTCCCTGTCCCACGTGCGCGTGCACGACGGCCCGCAGGCCGCCAAGCTCAGCTCGACGATGCAGGCGAGCGCCTTCACGACGGGCTCGGACGTGTTCTTCGGCGCCGGGCAGTTCGCGCCCGGGACGCCCGACGGCGAGCACGTGCTCGCCCACGAGCTCGCCCACGTCGTGACGGAGGGGTCCGCGGGGGTGCGGCGCCTCGTGATCCGGCGCGGCCTCTTCGACAAGGTCAAGGCGGCCAAGGCGAAGCTCTTCGGCTCGAAGGAGGAGACGGAGGACGCCAAGGCCGTCAAGAACTCCAAGAAGGTCGAGAAGGAAGAGCTCGATCACCACCAGGGGGAGCGGGCGCGTGGCAACACCCAGCGCGCGAAGAACGTCGAGAGCATCTACGGCGCCGACACCTCGGTGAAGCCGGCCACGCAGGCCGAGCAGGACGCGCAGGACGACCGGCTCAAGGACATCGGGGCCCGTTTCGGCGCGGTGCTCCAGGACGAGCGTGACAAGTTCGCCGAGCTCAAGGCGAAGTACAAGGGCACCAAGAGCGACGAGGAGATCGCCAAGGAGGCCTACGACGAGATCTGGCTCAAGGCGCCCGAGGACCTGCGGGCGGTGCGTCCCGCCCGGGAGACCGCCGCCGAGCGTCTCGTCCAGCAGGCACGTCAGGTGCAGTCCGGCGCTCAGGCTCAGAAGGCCTCGGTCGACTCGGTCGCCCAGGCCACGAAGCTCGGGGCGATGCTCTCCAAGACGGTCGAGGGCGCCTACGAGGTCATGGTGATCGAGGCCCGCAAGCTCATGGACGCCAAGCCCGCCAAGGGCAAGAAGGCGATGAGCGAGTCCAAGGCCCGCAAGCAGGTCCGTGATCTCGGCGTCAAGCACTGCGAGGATCAGGCCAAGGTCCGCAAGCACAAGACGCCCCGCGAGCTCCCGGCCGAGTCCAGCAAGATCGACGACGCCGCGTGGGAGGCCGCCAAGGAACGGGTCGACCTGCGCGAGCTGAAGAAGAAGCAGGACGAGACGGCGATCGAGCGGCTGCAGTCACAGCTCGCACCGACCGAGGACGCCAAGGAACGGCAGAAGGACACCGACGACGTCGCGGGCGGCAAGAAGGTCGAGCTGGGCACGGGGATCGTCAGCGGCATCGGCAAGGCGTCCTCGAGCGGCGGCGAGCAGGTGGCCGGGGCGCCGGGCAAGCTCGCCAAGGTCAAGGCGTTCTTCACCGGAAAGAAGGCGCCCGATGCGCCGAAGCGCGACGACTTCGACACCCCGCGCGACATGTTCGAGCAGGTCACGGACGGCGTGACCGCCTCCGGAAACCTGCTGACCAAGCTCGCCGGGGCGGTCTCCGAGGCGCTGTCGATGGCGCGGTTCATCAAGTCGGCGCTCAAGTCCAAGGACCCCTGGGACGCCGTCAAGGCCACGAAGGCGGGGCTCGGCTCCGTGGACGGGCTCGTCAACGGGGCGACCGAGACCGCCAAGCTCGCCCGGAGCATCCAGCCGTCGCTGTCGCAGAACATCGCGGGGGTGATCCCCGGGCTCGGCGTGGCGACCTCCGTGATCTCCACCTCGCGAGCGATCCTCGACGTCGCGATGTCGGGCCGTCGCCAGCACGAGACGAACACCACGTTGTACGACGCCCGCGCCCGCACCTCGGGGCAGGAGGCCGACGTGCTGGTGTGGCCCCTGATGAAGATGGCCCAGGCCCACACCAAGTCGCTCGAGAACAACGTCTGGGCGCTCGGCAAGAGCGTGTTCGACATGGTCGTGGCGATCGGTGAGCTGGGGAGCGCTGGTGGCGCCGGGGTGCCCAAGGCACTGCAGACCGGTGGCATGGTGGTCGACAAGATCCACGACCTCGGTCACTTCCTCGCCGACGAGGTGCTCACGTGGCAGGCCAAGCGGGCCAAGAAGCTCTCCTCGGTCATGCACCTCGAGGGCGCGGCCCAGGACGAGCTGCGGATGCACCCGAAGATGGCGGTCGACGCCATCATCGTGCGGGCCGTCCAGGGCGACGACAAGGCGTTGGGCTACGTCTGCAACTACTGGGTGGACGGCAAGCAGGTGACGCCAGAGCTGGTGAAGCGGATCAAGCCGCCCAGCTCGGCGCCGGCGCAGAAGGACACCGGCAAGGTCGTGGACCCGAAGGACATCGACAAGCAGGACACCGGGCGCGACAGCGACGACATCGTGCTCATCAAGATCAGGGACGCGATCCTGTCGGAGATGAACACCGAGGGTGACCCGAAGTCCGTCTTCGACAAGCTCCGGGCGGGCGTCGCCTCGGCCAAGGGCGTGTTCGGGCTGCGGGAGAAGTGGGCCAAGACCGGCGAGATGGCCAAGACGCGCAACGCCCACGCCGGGGACTCCGACTTCGCCCACACCAAGCGCGACGACCGCGGCTTCGGCTGGCGGCTGAAGATGATGCTCAAGGGCGAGGAGAAGTTCGGCCGGTCGACGGCCAAGACCCAGGTGCTCAAGGACGCCGACACCGCCGAGCAGGCCAAGGTGAAGAAGGCCGCGGTACGCAAGCGCCGGGAGCTGCCCGACGGCATCGCCTGCGCCATCGGCCCGCGCAAGCTCGCCGTGGGCTCGACCGAGGCAGAGGCCAAGGCCATGTTCGCGAAGGCGACCGACGAGGAGCTCGACCGCGAGCTCGCACGCACCCCGGCGCGCAACTCCGAGGGCTGGCTCGAGCTCATGCGCGAGGAGCAGGGTCGGCGCAAGGCCGAGCGCGCCAAGGCGAAGGCGGCGAAGAAGAAGCAGAAGTCGCCCGGCAACCCCGGGGCAAAGTCGACCCCGTCCTCGTCCGACAAGGCCACGAGCGCCCCGACCCCGGCGAAGACCACGTGAGCTTCCTGCTGGAGATCGGTGAGATCGTCGCGGGCCTGGGCCGCGAGGTCGAGGTCGACACGACGACGAGCACGCTGACGGTCGAGTCCGACCTGCCCGAGCAGCCACGGCTGCTCGTCGTCGTGCGTCAGCAGACCCAGGCCGTGACCTTCTACGCGACGCACCCGCACACGGTTCCGGCCGAGCGGCTCGCGGACGTGGCCGAGCTCGTCGTGCGTGCCACGGGCAACGAGTTCACCGTGGCGCTCGAGCTGGACTACGACAACCGGACCGTCACGACCCGCGTCGGGCTCGAGCTCTTCGGCACGGTGCTGTCCGGTGAGGAGACCGAGGCCCTGCTCGCGGTGCTGCTCGTCGAGCTGGAGTCCGTGGCCCGGTGCTACGGGCCCGCGGTGGACGCCGTCGTCGCCGGCGAGCTCACTCCCGCCGTCGCGGCCGAGAGCGGGCAGTCGGCACGCCGCCAGGAGCGCTTCGACGAGGCGAGTCAGGCGCTCGACGAGGCGAGCTCGGCACTGGACGAGGCGGTGGCCGCGCTCGACGCCGACCCGCCCGCCGCCAGGACGCCCGCGGAGTAGGACGCCCGCGGAGTAGGTCGCCAGCGGAGCAGGTCGAGGACGCCGCTAGTTGACGATCGTCTTCGTGGCGCCCGGGTTGAGGATCTGGATGACGCCGCCGTAGGCGCACTGGCACTGGGCGCCCGCAGTGAGCGCCGGCTTGCCCCCGAGGAGGGTCTTGGTCGCCCCGTTGACCCACGGCGTGGTCGCCGGGACGCACGGCATCGGGGTGAGCACGCCGAGCGCGGCGGCCGTCGCGGCCGCCACCTGCGGGTTGCTGAGCGACGTGCACATGCCGAACGGCGGCACGTTCGCCATCGCGACGGAGTCGGTGATGGTGGCGGCGGGGCGGCCCTCGACGAGGACCTTCGGCGTGGGCAGCGGTGTGAGCGTCGACGGCGCGATACCGAACGAGCACATCAGCATGGCGGCCTGGACCGCGGCTGGTCCTCCCATGATTCCTCCTCGATGGTCGGTGCTAGAGCCTGGAGCCGGCGACGCTCCCCGTCAGTGGTTCACCGGTGGTCGTGATGAAGCAGGTCACGGTGCGGTCCGGCCCCTCCGACCACGAGCGGGCCGAGGGGACGAGGTACGTGAACCACAGCGAGCTGTCGCGGAAGTCGATGCCCACGTAGTCCGCGAACTCCTCGGCGCACGCACCGTCGGCGAACGCCTTGGTGCCGGCGTCTCCCGGGAACTGGGCGGCGTCGTCGTCGTCGGACTCCGGGAAGTCCACGCGCGCGAACACCTCCATGTGGTGCTCGGTGTCGCAGTCGACGCGGCGCAGCTCGGAGAGCTCCGCCTGGACGTCGGTGGGGCTGAGGACGCAGTCCCCCGGCTGGAGCTCGAACACCGAGACCATCTGGCCGTGCTCGCCCCCGCCGAAGAGCGAGCAGCCCGCGAGCGCGGCGACCAGGAGCCCGGCACCGCATGCTCGGCCAACCCCCGCGCGGACCTGGCCCTCGGTCCGTGCTCGAGTCCCGGCGCGCGCTCGACCCACGGCGCGCGATCGGGCGACGGGCACGGCGGACCTCCGGGACTGGCGGAGCACCCACCGTTCGCGGGTGCCGCCAGGAGCCTAACCGGCGCTCGCTCGCCGAAGCATCGGTAGTTGTTGCGTAGTCGTCCCGACACGCGGTGTGGGCACGTCAGCCCGAGGCACAACCGTGGACGACGGCGGCCACGTGGTCGAGCGTCGCCACCGCGGTGGACCGGTCGCCGTAGCTCGAGAGCTTGTTCGCGACCACAGAGAACGCCTTGAGCCGCCCGTCCTCGCCGACCGTGAGGCCGGACAGCGCGCGCTCCCAGTCGAGCGAACCGGTCTTGGCGACGACCTCGCCCACCGCGCAGCGAGCCGCGGGTTGCTGGAAGCGGTAGTAGCCCTTGGCCGCGAGCGTGCCCGAGACCCCGGCGACGGGCAGCGCTTCCTTGCCGTAGAGGATGGGTCGCAGCGCGACGTTGGCGGGATCGGCGACGGCGCGCAGCACGTCGGTGAGCGCGCGCGGCGTCAGGGTGTTGCGCGGCGAGAGTCCCGAGCCGTCCGCGAGCGTGGCACCCCGCAAGTCGACCCCGTACTTCTTGGCGACCTGCGTCGCGACCTTCGCTCCCGCGGCGAAGGTGGGTTTGCGCCCGGCCGCGAGCGCGATCTCGCGGTGCAGGCCTTCGGCGACCTGGTTGTCGGAGACGAGGAGCATGCGCCGCACGAGAGCCGCGACGGTTGCGCTGCGGGCGGTGGCGACGGTCTTGGCCTTCTTCGGCGAGGCCTTGCGACCGTCGTAGCGCACGACCCAGGACTTCGGGAGCTTGTTGTCGAGCTGCTTCGCGAGGTACTTCGCCGCCGACGCCGCGGCGTCCTGGTGCCGCCCCGCCGAGCGCATGACCGAGCGCACGGGCTGGATGACGCTGAGCCGGTAGCCGCCCTCGCGCCACGACTTGAGCTTCGTGGCCGCGCCCTGGTAGCGCGTGTCGTCGAGATGGACCCGGACCACGCGCTTCCCCTTCGTCCTCGCCGGGACCTTCGCGCGCAGCGCCTTGGCGGTCGTGGTCGCCAGCGAGCGCAGCTTCGCGTTGGTCAGCCGCGTGTCGCCGCCACCCACGAGCGTGACGACCTTGGACTTGCCCTGGCGCGTCACCTTCGTGGTGAACCGGGTGTTCTTGCCGAGGGTGTCGAGGGCCGCCACGGCCGTGAAGAGCTTCGTGTTCGACGCCGCGATACGGGCCGTCGTGTCCTTGCGCCCGGCGATGACCCGGCCCGACTCCACGTCGACCACGCGCAGCGAGTACGCCTTGCCGAGCCCGCCGCGGGCGAGGAGCGAGTCGAGCTTGGTCACGATCGCGGCCTCGGCGACCTTCGTCGTGACCACGGCCTCCGGCACGGGCCGCTTGGCCGGGTCGCGGGGCCAGTCGAACGCGTGCGCACCGGCGCCACCCGTGAACGCGAGGGCGAAGGTGAGCAGCGCGACGAGCAGCGCGCGGCTGCGCATGAGGCGGGGTCGGACGGAACGGAGCACGCACCGAGTGTAGGCGGGGTCTCGGAGAGGTGTCCGACGGCGGGCCGCTGGCCGACGGCGTCCTCCAGCTACGCGCGGACGCACCGGGCTGAGCGCCCGCGGCATCACTCCGTCGTCGTCGGCGCCTTGTCCTCTCCCCACGGAACGGGCGGGGCGCCGCACTCCGGCTTGATCGCCCGCGCGACGCGCTGGCCGATCTCCCCGAGCTGGTCGGTCTGCTCGGGCGTGAGGTGGTCGAAGACGTAGCTCTGCACCGCCTCGACGTGGCCCGGTGCGGCGTCGACGACCTTCTGCCAGCCCGGGTCGGTGAGGATGGCGAGTGTGTAGCGGCCGTCGTCGGGGTCGGGTGTGCGCCGCACCCAGTCGCGCGCCTCGAGGCGGGAGACGATGCGCGAGAGGTGGGACAGGCTCACGTTGGCGACCTCGGCGACGACGCTCATGCGGGCCGTGCGCCCCGGTGTCATCGAGAGCCACGAGAGCACCTGGTACTCGGCGTGGCTGATCCCGGCGTCGCGCTGGAGCTGGGAATCGAGCGCGGCGGGGAGCCACGACACGACGCGCGCGAGGCCGATCCAGGCGTCCCGCTGCTCCGCGGTGAGCCACCTGGGCTCGCGTGGTTCGGCCATGTCACCAGATTACTTGACATGGAAAGTCATCGCCAGCAACCAGTGACTTGACACGGAAAGTTAGCGGGCGATCCGGCGCGCCATCCCCGCACCGGCACCCGCACCGCACCCGCACCGCACCTGCACCTGCACCCACCTACGCACCTCGTGTGCCGCACCACCAAGGAGCCCCGATGGACATCGCCCTGTGGATCGTCCAGATCCTGCTCGCACTCGCCTTCCTCGGCGCCGGCATCATGAAGTCCACCCAGCCCAAGGACAAGCTCGCTGCGAACATGGCCTGGGTCGAGGACTTCTCCCCCGGGACGATCCGTCTCATCGGTGTGGCCGAGATCCTCGGCGCCCTCGGGCTGATCCTGCCCGCCGTCACCGGGCTCGCCCCGATCCTGGTGCCGCTCGCCGCGACCGGGCTCGGGGTCATCATGATCGGCGCCGTCATCACGCACGCGCGGCGCAAGGAGCCGCAGATGATCGTCGTGAACGTCGTGCTCCTGCTCCTCGCGGTGTTCGTCGCGTGGGGCCGCTTCGGGGCGTACGCGTTCTGAGCAGCACAGGAGGCAACCGTCGGGCAGGGACCGACGTCGGCCGTCCCCGCCGTCTCCCCGAACTACGATCGACGTAGTGAAGGAGCCCCGACCCACCATGAGCGCGACGCCTGACGACACCGCCTCCCCGACCGCCCTGCTCGCCACGTTCCTGGCCGCGCAGAGCCCCGACGAGGCCGACGCCCTGCTGCTCGACCTGCGCCGCCTCGCGATGACGTACAAGTTCGGCATCGACGAGGTCATGACGAAGATCTCGATCCTGCGCGACGAGTTCCGGCACATGCAGCACTACAACCCCGTGGAGCACGTGGGCTCGCGGCTCAAGTCGTTCGACTCGATCCTCGCGAAGTGCCGTCGCAAGGGCATCGAGCTCACGCCGGAGGCGATCCGGGCGCAGATGTTCGACATCGCCGGGGTGCGCGTGACGTGCAGCTTCGTCGCGGACATCTACCGGGTGCGCGACATGCTCGTCGGCCAGTCCGACCTCACCGTGCTCGAGGAGCGCGACTACATCGCCTCGCCCAAGGCGAACGGCTACAAGTCGCTGCACCTCATCGTCAAGGTGCCCGTGTTCCTCTCCGACCGGGTCGAGGACGTCGTCGTGGAGATCCAGCTGCGCACCATCGCGATGGACTTCTGGGCGTCGCTCGAGCACAAGATCTACTACCGATACGACCGCGAGGTGCCGCGCCACCTGACCGACGCCCTCAAGCTCGCCGCCGACACCGCCTGGTCGCTCGACACCGCGATGGAGCGGATCCACGAGGAGATGAAGGAGATCCGCGACGGGGACGTGCCGGTGCAGCAGCGTGACGCCCTGCTCGACCCCGAGGTGCAGCTGCGCGACTACTTCCGCTCCGCCGAGGGCGACACCACCGACTGAGCGCGGCTGCGGCGCGGAATGGGTGGCGCGCGGGCGGGGTTGAACCGCCATGACCCTCGACACGATCCCCCTGACGACCATCGACGGCGATGCGACGAGCCTGGCCGCGTACGCGGGCAAGACCAAGCTCATCGTCAACCTCGCGTCCCGCTGCGGACTGACCCCGCAGTACGAGGCGCTCGAGCAGCTTCAGCGCACGTACGGCGAGCGTGGCTTCACCGTGCTCGGCTTCCCCTCCAACCAGTTCCAGCAGGAGTTCGACACCGCCGACGAGATCAAGGAGTACTGCTCGACGACGTGGGGCGTCACCTTCCCGATGTTCGAGCGCACGGACCTGCACGGTGAGGCGGGCCACCCCCTGTACGCCGAGCTTACGAAGGTGCCCGACGGCGAGGGCAAGGCCGGTGACGTCGAGTGGAACTTCGAGAAGTTCCTCGTCACGCCCGACGGCGCGGTCCATCGGTTCCGGCCGGGCGTCGTGCCGGACGCCCCGGAGATCGTGGAGCTCATCGAGGCGTCGCTGCCCGGGTAGTCAGCCGCGGCGGTGGGCCACCCAGCCCGTGATCGCCGCGCCGGCAATGGCCCAGGCGCCGAGCACGAGGAACGACGTCGTGGTGCCCGTGACGACCCCGTCCGTGAGGCCGGCGCGGATGACCTGCGCCATGTGGTGGAACGGCAGCACCTCGTGGGTGCGCAGCAGCCAGGTCGGCAGGTTCGAAGCCGGGTAGACGATCGGCGAGAACAGCAGCACCACGAAGACGAGCGCGTTCGAGATGAGGTTGGTGATCATCGGGTTGGCGATCGCGAACGCCATGCCCGCCCCGACGGAGACCGCCATGAGCGCGGCCAGCAGCACCGCGGGCACGATGAGCCACGACACCTCGAGGCTCACGTCGTACCGCCACGTGGCGACGAGCAGCGCCAGCAACGTGCCGGGCAACGACAGGATCGTGTAGAGCGCGAACATCGCCGAGATCTGCGCCGAGCGCGGGATGGGCAACGACCACACGAAGTCGAAGCTCCCGTTCGTCCGCTGCTCGCCGACCCCGCCGGGGATCATGATGAACCCCATCGGGATGAGCGCCAGGGTGGGGATGCCGGTCGTGATGTAGAGCGCCGTCGTCGGCGTGATCTCGGGGTAGAAGAACCCGTACATGATCGCCATGCCGACGCCCATCATGAACTGGATCACGACCATCATCGCGGCCCACTGGCGCGCACCGCCCCACTCCCAGCGCAGGCTCAGCGCGAAGGCGCGCAGCCACCCGGTGCGGGCCGGGGTGGTCAGGGGGTGGGCCACCGTGGTGGGCACCGTCGTCGTCTGCTGCGGGTTCATCGGCGCCTCCCGAGCGCTCGCACGGCCAGGATCGCGCACACCACGGACCACGCGCCGACGACGGCGTACGACGACGCGAGGTCACCGAACGGCAGATCGGTCAACGCGGCTCGCACCATGTCGGCCATGTGCCGGAACGGCAGCGCGGAGTTGACGGCGGCGAGCCAGCTCGGCATCTGGGACACCGGGAACAGGATCGGCGTGAAGCCGAACATCGCGAACACGAGGAGCTGCGTGAGGAGCCGGGTGGTCATCGGGCTCGTGATCGCGTGGGCGATGGCGTAGCCGAGCATCGTGCCGGCGAACGCGGTGAGCAGCAGCGCCGGTGCGAGGTCGGGGGTGATCGCGAGCGGCAGCCCGTCGTAGCGCAGCACCGCGACCGCGAGCGAGACGGCCACGGCCGGCAACCCGCCGATGAGGCACACGGTGTACCAGGCCAAGGCCAAGGCGGTGTGCGGCACCGGGAACGAGCTGATGAAGTCGAAGCTCTGCGTGGCCTTCTGGTCCGCGACGAGCTGGGGCCCGAGGATCATGCCCACCATCACGAGGTTGATGACGGGGACGCCCGTGGAGACGAAGAGGGCCGCCTGCAGCGGGATGTCGTCGAAGAACAGGGCGACGCCGAGCACGAAGCCCACGCCGCTGAGGATCTGCACGACGGCGAGCAGCACGAGCCACAGCCGGAGGCTGGACAGGTGCCACGCCAGCATCGACCGGTAGCCCGCCCACCAGTACGCGGGTCCGGTGCGCAGGTCGCCGTGCACCCGGGCGAGCGGGGCGGGTGCCGGAGACGGGGGCGCGGTCGTCGTCATGCTGCGTCCGCCGTCCCGTTCTGCGAGGTGTGCCCGGTCAGGCGGATGTAGACGTCCTCGAGGGTCGTCGCGCCCAGGGCGTACTCCTCGGCGGTACCGGTCGCCATGAGTCCCACGGCCCAGTCGATCCCGGCCGAGGCGGCGTCGTCGTCGATCGTGCTGACGAGGTTGTTGCCCACGCGCACGGGGTGGCGCACCCAGTCCGGGACGTCCGGGGTCGAGGAGCCGGGGCTGAGCATCACCTGCAGGCGCAGCTGGCCGCGGTCGCTCGACTTGAGGGCCGACGGCGTTCCCTCGGCGACGATCGACCCGTCCATGATGACCGCGAGCCGGTCGACGGACTTCTCGGCCTCGAGCACGTTGTGCGTCACGAGCATGACGGCGCAGCCCTCGTCGCTGAGCCGACGCACCTGCTCCCAGAGCAACCGGCGGCGCAGCGGGTCGACGTCGTTGGTCGGCTCGTCGAGGATGACCAGGCGGCCGGGCCACACGGTTGCCATCGCGAACCCGACGAGGCGCTTGACCCCGCCGGAGAGCTTCACCCCCATGGCGTCGCGCCACTCGCCGATGTCGAGGGCGTCGACGAGCTCGTCGGTGCGTTGGCGCACCGCGGCCCGGTCGCCGCCGCGGATCCGGCCGGTCAGCTCGATCGCCTCGGCGGCCTTGAAGGAGTCGATGGGCATCTGCGCCTGGGGCAGGTACGAGCAGAGCTGCCGGGCGATCTCCGGGTGGGCCACGAGGTCGTGCGGGCCGATGGTGAGCGCGCCCGACGTCGGCTTGAGCAGACCGATGATCTGCTTGACCAGGGTGGACTTGCCGGCTCCGTTGGGCCCGAGCAGCCCGTACACCTCGCCGGGCTCGATTCGGAGGGTCAGCGCCTCGTTGGCGCGCACGCCGCCCTTGTAGATCTTGGAGACCTCGTCGGCGCGGAAGGCCCAATTGGTGGTGGTGGCAGTCACGGGAGTCCTCCGGAAGTGCGGCCGAGCAGGGGCCGCGTCGAGATATATCGCGTCATGCGAGACACGTTATATCGCGACTTGCGGCGCGCGCAAGTGAGTTCGGTCCCGCTTCTCCGACGGCCTACGGCGCGAACACCGCGGCGACGGCGCTCACCTCGATGAGCACCCCGGGCACACCGAGCCCCGCGACCCTGGCGGCGGTCACCAGGGGTGGCGCCCCGACGCCCGCGAGCAGTGGTGCGATCGCCCCGTACGCCGCGTCGATGTCGACGTCAGCCACGAGGAGCACGTTCCACTGCACGACGTCGGCGAACGTGGCACCGGCCGCCGCGAGCGCTGTCCCCGCGTTCTCGATCGCCCGTTGCGACTGCTCGGCGATGTCGTCCGAGACGACCGCCCCGGTCTCGTCGATGCCGTTCTGACCGCCGACGTAGATCGTCGTCGCGCCCGGCGGCACGACGGCGACATGACTGAACGCCGGGCTGACGACGAGCCCGGCCGGCTGCATCCGTGTGATCTCCATGCCTCCACGCTGGCACGCGCCACTGACAGCCGCGCGCCATGGACGTACCCACTGCTGAGCTCACCCGACGTCGGCTCGACGCACCTCAAGTCCGTCGGCGCGCGTGACGGCCCGGGCGCAACGCGTCGACGACGTCATCGAACCGACGCACAGGTCTGCCCTGCTGGTTCAGGAGGCGCTCGACCAAGAAGTCACCCTGTACGACCCCGACACCGTCGAGCTTCCTGCCCCCGTTCTCGACCTCGCCCCACCAGACCACGACGGGCTGAACCCACACCTTCTCACCGCACCGGTCCCGAATCTGCTGGCTCAGTGCGGCCGCTTCTGCTCGCGCCCTGCGCACCGTTGTCGAGACGTCGATGACGATCTCCTCGTCGCACCTGTGCCGCCCGACCAAGCGGCCATCCTCGTTGACGTGCAGGTTGTACCCGGACCACTTGGAGTTGAGACAGAAGACTCCGTGCGGTCCGATCACCACGTGGTCGAAGTTCGCGGATCCATTCGCGAGATCGTGCAGGATCACCCATCCTTGAGCCTCGAGCCGCCCGAGCTCCTTGGCAGTCCGCTGCTCGCCGAAGGCACCCGCCTCCCAGGTCGCGACATGGACAGGAGTCGCGTGGCGCATCGTGGCGAGTATCCCGATGAGCGCCCCCGCGAAGGCCGCCGTCACCCAGCTCTGATCGCCCGGGAGCCGCCCCATGAACCACCAGAACGCGAGCCAGATCGCCAGGGCGACCAGAGCGGCAACCAGCCACGAGCGTCGGTTGCGACGCAGCCACTCTCGACGCAGGTGGGCATACTTGCGGCGAGCTCGCTCGCCAGCACGTCTCTGGTTCCGACGTGCCGCGAGCCGTCGGATCACGCGTTGGCTCATGACTCCGCATCGTCGCCCGGCCCGCTGCACTTGAGAGGTCCGCCACACGGTGGCGCCCGGGAGACACGAGCTGGCCCGTACGCTGACCCGGTGAACCAGGTCGACCCCGAGGCGCTGCGCACGGCGAACTCGTTCGTCGCGTCGCGGTTCCCCGCGGCCGACGGTGTGGTCCTCGCCGGGAGTACGGCCGCGGGCACGAGCACCCCGACGAGCGACCTGGACCTGCTGCTGCTGGGTCCCGAGCAGATGTTCGACGACGGTCGCTCGAGCCTCGCCGCCACCCACGAGCACGGGGGCCGGCTCGTCGAGGTCTTCGCCTACACGCCGACGAGCTACCGCGGGTGGGCCGAGCGTGAGATCAGTAGCTTCCGGCCGGTGATCCTGGTGATGCTGCGCGACGGCGTGGTGCTGCGCGAGAGCGTCGTCCTGACCGAGCTGCGCGACTGGGCGACGACCGTGCTCGCCGCCGGCCCCTCGATCGACCAGCACGCCCTCGACGTGCGTCGCTACATGGTCAGCGCGTTGCTCGACGATCTCGCAGACTCCATCGAGCCTGACGAACGAATCCTCGTGCTCGCCGAGGCCTACCGCGCGCTCGTCGAGTTGTTGCTGCTTGCCCATGGCCGCTGGCTCGGTTCGGGCAAGTGGCTCGTCCGGCGGCTGCGCGAGTGGGACGTCGTCGTCGCCGGGCGACTGGGCGAAGCTCTCGCCACCGGCGACGTGGACGCCTTCGTGTCGTGCGCGGACGAGCTCATGACACCGCTCGGCGGACGGCTGCAAGCAGGCATGGTCCGCTGAGCGACGAGCCCCGGCGGCTCAGCCCACGTCCTCGGCGGCGAGCGCGTCGGTGAGCAGGGCGACGAGCGCCTCGATCTGCACATCGGTGGACGATGCGCCGTCGTCGTCGTCGGCTCCGTCGAGCGCCCGGGCGGCGAGCCCGGACTTGCTGTCGATCAGCTCGGCGATCTTGGAGTCGATCGTCTGCGCGGCGATGTTCTTCGCGCGCGCCTTGGGCGTCTGGTCGCCGCGGATCGAGGCGTAACCGATGCCGCGCTCGGCGAAGGTCTGCTCGGCCTGGTCCATAGGTCGATCGCACCTGGCGGGCGCGCACCGGGCCGGTTGGTACAGCCATCTATCGAGACCCCGGCGGATCAGCGCCCGCGACGCGTGAACGGACTCGGTGTCTGCGACGACCCGCCCGGCAACGGCGCCAGTGCGAGCCGAAGTCGTGCCAGTCCCTCGTCCGCGCCGTCGACACTCGCGCGACTTCGCGTGTCGGCCGCCAGTGCCGCGAGGGCGCCGTGGAGGTGCTCCCTGTCACGCCGCCCGGCCAGGTCGATGCGGTCGGCGGGGCGCAGGAGAGTGGCGAGCACGGCGAAGTCGAGAAGGTGCCGAGCGCGGGCTCGATCCTGGACCACCGAGTGCGCCGCAGCCTTCACCACCAGAGCTCCGAGGAGACTTGGTCGCCGAACGGCACCGGTACGCCCGTCGAGCGAGATCTCGACGCCCTCACTCCGGTCGAGCGCCTGCTGCGCGCCGGGAGTCTCGATCGTCGTTCCGCCGGACGCACCGCGACGGCCCGCCGCCCTCTCGCCGAGATGCCGCGGGATGAGCACGTCGATCGCGCCCTCACCCCGGCGCCATCGGTGCTGGTGACCTTGCCAGGACTCTCCCGCGGACACGAAGCCGACATCGGCGAGTGCCGAGGTGAAGGTGTGCAGCACCCCGGGCTCGGCACGTACGTCGAGGACCGTGTCGACGTCGTCGGTCGGACGAACTGGAGCCTCGCCTCGCTCGATGCAGTGCAGCTGGACCATCTGCCCGCCGACGAGGGTCCACCCCGTCGGATGACGCTCGGACACATCCAGCAGCCCGTTCCACGCCTCGGCCTGGGCTGGAGTCATCGGAGGCAGGGCGAAGGTCATGTGCCCGCCTCCCGACGCGAAGCCAACGAGTTGCCGATGAGCTCGCGGGCGCGGGCGAGCTCGCGCGGACCGTCGTGCTCGGCGAGGTCGGCAGCGACCAGCAAGAGCGGCACCGGCGCCTCGGGGGTCATGGGCGCGCAGTGCAGCACGACGTCGGAGCTCGGCCCGGCGTCGATCAGCAGGTGGTCGTGGAAGACGGCATCGGCTTCCTCTGCGAGGACGTACCCCTCCAGGCCTCCGGGCGAGGACATCCCGGAGCGCTGGTCCGAAACCCCGGAGAGCACCACGCGGGGATCCGACTGGAGCCGAACGACCTCGGGCGCGGAGAGCTGGCGTCGAACTGCACGTGAAGCGACCCAGGAGCGCAGGAGCAGCTCAGGCTGGTCGTCTGCTGCCAGCCGGTCGAGCGCACGGCGAAGACGGTACGACTCCCGCGGCTCGATCCAGTCGACCGCGACTCCCTCGCTCAGCAGGATGAGCGCCCAGGCGACCCTGGGGCTCATCGGTCGACTGCGCCTGGGCGCGCTGGGCAGCGACGAGGCGTCGATCAACCACCGTCCACCCACCAGTCGCGCATGGATGCGACCGTCCGCCGCTAGTCGGCGCGCGCGCGCGTCCGAGACCCCCATGACTCGGGCGGCTTCGCTCACACTGATCTCCATGGACACTACTATAGCGATGGCGCAATAGTAGTGTCCATACGCCGGGGCCTCACCAACGGCTGCGACTGCGGCTCAGTCCACGTCCTCTGCGGCGAGCGCGTCGGTGAGCAGGGCGACGAGCGCCTCGAGCTGCACATCGGTGGACGATGCGCCGTCGTCGTCGTCGGCCCCGTCGAGGGCGCGGGCGGCGAGCCCGGACTTGCTGTCGATCAGCTCGGCGATCTTCGAGTCGATCGTCTGCGCGGCGATGATGCGCCACGCGGTGACGGGTTCGTCCTGGCCGATCCGGTGGATCCGGTCGATCGCCTGTGTCTGCTCGGCGTCGGTCCAGGACAGCTCCGCGAGCACGAGGTTCGAGGCGACCTGGAGGTTGATCCCGACGCCGGCGGCCAGGAGCGAGCAGACGACGATCTGCACGTCGGGGTCGTCGGTGAACGCGGCGATGTTCTTCGCGCGCGCCTTGGGCGTCTGGTCGCCGCGGATCGAGGCGTAGCCGATGCCGCGCTCGGCGAAGGTCTGCTCGGCCTGGTCCATGACGTCCACGTGCTTGGCGAAGAACACGACCTTGCCGACGTTGCGGGCGAGCTGTGCGGCATAGTCCGCGGCGAGCCCGGCCTTGGCCTGGCCGATCCGGCGCACCATCGTGAACAGGTTCTCGCCGCGGGTCTTCGAGCTCGAGTCCTTGAGCTCGGCGGCGGCAACCCGGCGAGCGAGCGCAAGGTCGATTCCGCCGACGACGGACTCCTCGGCGCGCGCCGCCACGGCGGCCCGGTAGCGCTGGACGAGCCGGGCGGCGAGCGCGGCCTCGGCGGCTCGGATCGAGCGGCCGACGGCGCCGTCGAGCTCGACGGGCAGGTCCGCCACGCGTCGCGCGGGGATGTCGGCGGCCACGTCGACCTTGCGACGGCGCACGATGCCCTGCTCGATCACGGCCGCTCGCGCGGCCGCCGAGAACCCGGGATCCGCCGGCGTGAGCCCGGTGTCCTCGAGGGCGGTCTGCAGCGCGCCGAGCGGCGTCGTGTCGTCGATCCAGCCCAGGAACTGCCAGATCGCCCGGAAGTCCTCGATGTCGTTGATGAGCGGGGTGCCGGTGAGCGCCATCATGAGCGGCCGGCCGGCGCGGGTGCGGATCCGGTCGGCGAGCGCGAGCACGTTCTGCGAGCGCTGGGAGCCCTTGTTCTTGATGAAGTGGGCCTCGTCCACCACCATGCCGCGGAAGCCGAGGTCTCCGAGCCAACCGACGTGCCGGTCCAGGATCTCGTAGTTCACGATCACGACGTCCGCGAACGCGTCGACCTGCTCGCCGTCGCCGTGAACCACCGTGGCCCGTCGCAGCGGCGTCCAGATCGACACCTCGTGCGCCCAGTTCGTCTTGACGACGTTGGGGACGACGACGAGCAACGGGAAGGCGTTGGCGGCCTGGGCCGCGAGGAGCGCCTGGGCGGTCTTGCCGAGCCCCGGCTCGTCGGCGAGCAGGAACGTCCGGTGACCACGGGCAGCCGCCGCGACCACCTGCGCCTGGTGGGGCATCAGCTCGCGGCCGGCCGGAACGGCGACCGGGCGGGGCTCGGGCAGCTGCATGCACGACGGCGCGCCGGGGGTGGCGACCTCGAACGAGCGGAAGAGCGGTTCGAGCAGCTCCCAGCCGGCCAACCGGCGGGGTCTCGCGGCGAGGCGCTCCGCCGCGGCCTCGAAATCCGGGGCGAGGAACGGGTTGGCGAGCTGGCGCGACACGACCGACCGTGGCACCACTCGCTTCTCGGCGCCGGGCGGTGGCGCTACGGGCGCGGCAGGCTCTGGCTCCTCGGGGGGCTCCAGTCCCCCGGCAAGCATCACGGTCGCTTTGAAGGCGCGTGCCGCGTCGGTGACCCGGGCGTCCTCGGCGAGCAGGGCGAGCAGTGAGGTGTCACGGGCCGCGATCTTGGCCAGCATCGTCGCCACGCCGTCGAGGCGCTTGAGCTCCTGGGTCCGTCGAGCCTCGGTGATCTCGCCGTCGGCCCGCACGCGATCCCGCTCTTCGCGAACGAGCAGCCCCACCACCTGGAACTTGGTGCGCTCCGCCGGACGTGCCGGTGGCTTGCGTACCGCGTTGTCGACCTCGCGCGCGACCCCTGCGAGCACGGGGATGAGGCCCTCTTCGTCGGGATGCGGGGCCCGGCGGCGTTGGGTACCCGAGCCAGAGCGCGCGCGACCGGAACCGCGTTGGCCAGATCGCGCCACATCTCCTCCTTCGCTGCACTCACGCCGCAACCACGGCGGAGCGCGCCGGACAACAGCCGAGCCGGCACGGGTTGGGCACCGGTTCACACTCGTGCCACAGAAACTCCGCGCCAGGGCACCGAGATCGGGCGGCGGCTCTTCGCACAGCGTCCCGACCGGCCACCCGCGGGCCCATTGCTCGTGCCTATGGTGGCACGTCGTCGGCCAATATGGCGGCGCCGCGCGGACCGAAGTCCACCACGGCACGGTGCGGGACGGCGTGCGAGAGTTCTTGAGTGACACTTCGATACGCACCGCTCATCGGTGAGGAGCCGTGGTGAGGACCCGCCTCCCCCTGTCCGCGGAGACGGCTTGGGCGTTGGTCACCGACGTGCGCAACCACGCCCGCTGGGTGCCGCTGACGAGGATCGACTCGTCCGATGTGCTCGCCGTGGGTGACACGTTCACAGCGGTCACTGGACCCGGGAGTCGCCGCGGCTGGCCCGGTCTCCCGGACCGGATGGTCGTGGAGCACTTCTCTCCGCCCGACTCCTCGGCTGGCATCGCGGGCGTCGCCACGTACCGCAAGCTCGGGCCCGTGCTGCTCGGCACGGCGGAGGTACAGGTGCTGCCCGACGGCGACTCGTGCGTCGTGCTGTGGACCGAGGACGTGCACCTGCGAGGGCTGCCTCGTCGAGCGACGGCCTTTGTGCTGCGTCCCGTGCTTGCGGCTATGGTCCGCGTGGTGATGCGGCGCCTCCGCATTGAGGTGCTCGAGCAGCGGCGCTGAGGCCCTTCAGGGCCTGCATACTCGTCCCATGCGCGTAGCAGAGCTGCTGCTGGCCGGACTCGAAGACTCCGTCGAGCTCGAGTCGGCCATCGAGGCCGCGGACGAGACCGACCTCGCTGCCGTGCTCGAGCTCACTGACCACCCTGATGCGCGCCTGCGCCTCGCCGTCGTCTCGACGCTGCCGTTCTTGACCCACGGCGACCCCCCGACCGAGCAGATGGTCGCGGCCGCCGTCCGGCTCACGCTCGACACCGACAAGAAGGTGCGGGACCGGGCCTGCTTCGTGCTCGCCGAGCAGTGGCGCGAGATCGACATGCCGGAGCTCCGCGACGCACTCGCAGACCGACTCGACGACATCGATCGCGAGTCCAGGTCGGAAGCACTCGTGGGGCTCGCCTATCGACGCGATCCCCGCGCCCTCCCGCGAGTCCGCAGCGCCCTGTCCCGCCCCAGCGGCGACGTCTGGCGCCTCGAGATGGTGGCAGCGGGGGCGCTCTCCGACCCCGCGTTGCACGACCTCGTGCGACGGCACCAGTCAGGCTGGAGCACCGCGGCGGAGGCACGGACGGCCGAAGCAGTCCTGCGACTCACCGACCCTGCCGGACCCGGCGACGACCTGTTCGACGAGGTGCGAAGATGTATCGGCGTCGCGCCCGAGGCTTGCCCGACGTCGACTCGCCGGCTGGATGGCAACGCGTGGCCGAGATGCTCGACATCGCACCGTACCGAGCCGCGGAGTTCCTCGACCTGGTCCTGACCCGGGTCGCTGGTGACGCGGCGGCCGAAGAGGAGGTTCGCGAACGGTCCGCCCTGGCGGAACTCGTGCACGACACGCGCGAGGCCGAGGGCGGGGAGCGCCGCTGACGCAGCACGCGCAGGCCCCCAGCTGAGCACGTCGCCCGGGGCGGGCGATGAGTTCTCCTCGCTCGTCTCGGTCGCGTCGACGAGGCCCGCGGCGTGTTGCTCGCCGCCGCGGACCTCGCGCAATGAGCGCGAGCGGGCCGTGCTCCTAGGTGAGGCGGCGGCGTTGTGAGGCGATGAGAAGGGCTCCGCCTGCGACGACGAGCAGCAGCGCACCGAGCGCGAGCTGCGTGGCGTTGCTGCCGGTGCTCGGCAGGTCCTCGTCCTCGTCGGTGCCATCGTCGTCACCGGTGCCGTCGTCGTCGGCCTCGGCTGTGAGCACGGTGATCTCGAACTCGCTCGCGGACTCGTTGTCGCTCGGGTCCACGGCGGTGCACGTCACCGTGCGCGTTCCCGCAGGAAGCTCGGCACCCGGCTCGAGGTCGCATGTCACGTCGACCTCACCGGAGTTGTCCGTGGCCGACGGCGGCTCGAAGTCCACCGCCGTCGTCGTCTCGCCCTCGGCGAGCCGGACCGTGACGTCCTCGACACCCGCGACCACGGGCGCCTCGTCGTCGACCACCGTCACCTCGAACGCGAGCCGGGAGGAGTTGCCGGCCTCGTCGGTCGCCGAGCACTCGACCGTCGTCGTGCCGATCTCGAACAACGAACCCGAAGCGGGTACGCACGCGCTCGACGCGATGGCTGCGGGGGCCACCGCGACGGGGGAGCTAGGGCTGAGCCCGGGCGCGGTCGGAGGGGGTAGCGCGGGGTCGTCGGCCGTGACGTCGAAGCTCACGACCGCGCCGGGCTGGCCGGGGTCAGTCGTGGTGTGGATGGGACCGACCGGCCCGGTAAGCACGGGCGCTGTCGTGTCGAGCGTCACGGAGGGGCTCCACGCGTCAGGACCCCAGTTCCCGTCGGCATCGGTCCACGAGCCCGCAAGGACTGCGACGTCGATCACGCCGTCGTCGTCGAAGCCCGCGGCGCTGGCGGTCCACTCGAGAGGACCACCACCGAGCGTCACCGCGCCACCGCCAGACGTCGAGCCAAGGAGAACGTCGGAGACGTCGAAACCGACGGGCTCCTCGTCGAAGGTGATGGTGAACTCGATCGGTTCGATGTTCGTGACCTGCGCCTGACCGTCCGCGAGCGTGATGACCGGCGCGGCCGGACCCGCCACGACCGTGAGCTCGAAGGTCTGCACTGCGTCGGGGTCCACGCCGTTGGCCGCGGTTGCGGTGACCTCGAAGTCACCAGTCTCGGTCGGAGTTCCGGAGATCGTGTCGCCGTCGAGCGAGACCCCGTCGGGCAGCGTCACGTCGGTATAGGCGAGAGTCGGCGCGGGCGACCCGTTCGCGGTGAAGGTGTGGGAGAACGGCGTACCGACCGCAGCCTGGGCGCTCGTGGCGCTCGTGATGGCGGGACTCTGGTCGATCGAGATCACGAGCTCTTGGGTCGCGTCGGGATCGGTCCCGTTGCTCGCCGTGACGGTGATGGCGAACTCGCCCGGGGTCGTCGGGGTTCCCGAGATCTCGGCCCCGTCGAAGGTGAGTCCGTCCGGGAGCTCGTTCTCGTCGATCGTGATGGTCGGCACGGGGTATCCCGAGGTGGTCACCTCGTGCACGAGGGGCGAGCCGACGGTGCCCGCGACGTTCGCCGCGCTCGTGATCTGCGGTGCGACATGTGCCGGCCCGGTCTCGATCTCGAGGGACCACAGCGAGATCGTCCCGGAGTCAGCCGAGATGTCGTCCCACACGAAGAGACTCCACTCGCCCGACGCCGGACCACCGACGAAGTCATCGAGAGACGTACCCCAGCTGCTGGGTGCAGATGCGGGCAGCGTGAAAGATGTAGGGCCGTACCCGCACACGCTGTCCGCCCACTCAGTGGGCAGATACGTGCCGTTCGCAGGGGTTGACAGGGCGGGCAAGGGCGCTTCGGCGTCCTGGCTGAACGTGAACTGGAAGAGTTGCGACGAGTACGAACACCCCACTCGGGACATCAGCATGACCGCCGTCCCGTCGGGTGCCTCGAGCACCACGTGAACCTCCGAGAGGATCGTGTGGTTCATGGAGAGCGACACCGTCACCTCGGTCACGGTCTCGCCCGGGGCCTCGACGTCGAGGATCGAGGGGAACGGCGCGGCAACCCCATAGTGGTGGATCGCGATCGGGGCCGAGCTCGAGACTGTGTGGGTCTCGGCAGACGCCGGGACCGCGGGCACCGCCACCGTAAGCAGGACGGCCCCTACGGTAGCGAGGGCTGCTGCGCGAGCGGCCGAGCTCTTCGAGCGGGTTCGGGACTTGAGGGACACGGGGCCTCTTCTTGGCTGAAGGAACATCGGGGCCAGGACCTGACGGATCCTTCGGGCGGGCCGAACACTCTCGTCCCGGTCGCGCAGACGGGGCTATCCAGTCGCTTCAGGGCACTGCTCGATCACCGGGGCGAGTGCACGCTAGCAGCACTCTGCCACTGGGAACAGCGCCTGAGACGCAATGGACGCAATGTCCGAGTTTGAGGCCGGCCACAGCAAACGCGCGGGAGGCGGCTCCAACGTGGTCACGTGTTCCCATGGCGCTCTCTTGGCGCTCTGACACACCGCGAAGTCCTGCAAGTGCTGGTCAGGAGTGTGAACGCCACGATCGCCAAGACGGCCACCGAACCGGCTCGCGGCGCACCCTGCCCAGGAGCACGAGCGTCTGACCTGCGAAAACACTGTGTGCGCCTGGGCAGATTCGAACTGCCGACACCCGCTTTAGGAGAGCGGTGCTCTATCCCCTGAGCTACAGGCGCGGGGCCCGACGAGCCTACCGGCCACCCGCCCGCTCGGTGAAGCCGGTCCCACTCACGGAACCCGCCGTCGTTCCCTGAGGCGCCAGCTCGATCCATCGCTCCAGTCGGGGCCTTACGTATCGCACGCTGAACAAGGCCACCAGGGCGGCACCGATGACGTTCAGTACGACGTCGGCCAGCGTGGCCGCACGGCCCGAGCTCACGAGCACGAACTGCAAGGACTCGATCACGACCGAGGCACCCAAGCAGATCACGGTCGCCTCGAGGACCCCGATGCGTGGGTTCAGCAGCGGCAGCGCGAGCGCGAGCCAGGAGAGCAGCAGGACGTTGATCGCCACCTGGGTGATCGCCGTCGGCGAAGAGAAGTCCGCGAACTGACGCGACAGGTCCGCGAACACGTCCAGCGAGAGGTAGTGCGCGGGAGCGGGCGCCCCCGCGGGGAGCAGGGTCACCGTCAGTGTCAGTGCGCTGCCGAAGCCCAGCAGGAAGGCAAGCGAACCGCGGACGACGGCGGCACGCCGGGACCCACCGCGATACGCGTCGGCGAGCGCCATCACGCCGACCACGATGGCTCCGACGAGGGCTGGACCCAGCACCATGACCGGGCCGAGGAGCCGCAGGTGCTGCACGCTCGCCCCCAGGAGTCGACCGAACCAGGTCTTCGAACCTAGCGCCCGGTCAAGGGCAGGTGCGATCTCGACACGACCAACGCGCCGAGGAACCACCCATCCCACGCATTCCGTCACCAACCACTTCGGAGATACCGGGACAAATATCCGCGCAGGTCAAGCCACTGAGCCGCGACCCCGAAGCACTCAGTAGCGCACGATCCCCCGCTACTGGAGACACCCATGCTTCGCCGCCTGCTGGCCGCCCTCGTCATCCTCGCCCTGACCTCCGCGGCCCTCGCCCCGGCGGCCACCGCGGCGGACACCACCGACGCCCGCAAGCTCGTCTCCAAGCTCAAGGTCACCTCGGAGAAGAGCGCCACGAAGTATCAGCGCTCGAAGTTCAAGCACTGGATCGACGCGGACCGCAACGGCTGCGACACGCGGCGCGAGGTCCTCATCGCCGAGGCGCGCAAGCGGGTCAAGGTGGGCAAGGGCTGCTGGGTCACGAAGGGCAGGTGGACCTCGTACTTCGACAACAAGAAGCACACGCGCGCCTCGTCGCTCGACATCGACCACCTCGTGCCGCTCGCCGAGGCGTGGCGCTTGGGCGCATCCACGTGGAACGCCAGCACCCGGCAGGCGTTCGCCAACGACCTCAAGTACGGACCCTCCCTCGTGGCCGTCACCGCCTCGGTGAACCGCTCCAAGGGCGACAAGGACCCGGCGTCGTGGCTGCCGCACAAGAACAAGTGCCGCTACGTCTCCGAATGGGTCGGCGTGAAGTACCGCTGGACGCTGTCCGTCGACAAGCAGGAGAAGAAGGCGATCGCCAGGACGCTCTCGAACTGCGCCAAGTCCGAGCGTCTTGTCCCGAAGCCGAGCAAGGCGAAGATCGGCAAGGAGCCCACCAAGAAGCCGAAGCCGCCAAAGAAGCCCGACCCACCGAAGAAGCCTGAGCCACCCAAGAAGCCTGACCCCACTCCAACGCCCACTCCGGAACCCGAGCCGGAGGAACCCAACGACGGTGTCGTGGTGAAGACCTTCGCCAACTGCACGGACCTCAAGGGCACCTACCCCAACGGCGTGGCGAAGTCCGAGGCCGCCGCCCGTGGCCTGCGCTACAAGCCCTTCGTCCACGCGAAGCTCTACGAGGCGAACAAGAAGATGGACCGCGACAAGGACGGCATCGCCTGCGAGCGCGGCTGACCCACCCGCCGTCCGTACGGTTGGCAGCATGACCGACGCCCTGCCGCCCTGCCCAGAGTGCTCGAGCGAGTACACCTACGAGCTCGGCGCACTGCTCGTCTGCCCGGAGTGCGCCCACGAGTGGTCACCGGGCGAGGCCGAGGCGGACGACGACGGCGGCCCCCGGGTCGTCAAGGACGCCGTGGGGAACGTCCTGGCCGACGGCGACACGGTCACCGTGATCCGCGACCTCAAGGTCAAGGGCAGCCCCACGTCGATCAAGGTCGGCACGAAGGTCCGCGGCATCCGCCTCGTCGACGGCGTGGACGGGCACGACATCGACTGCAAGGTCGACGGCTTCGGCCAGATGCAGCTCAAGTCGAGCGTCGTCAAGAAGTCCTGACCGGCCGAGCGCCCCCGCAGACGACAACGTGTGCGGTTCCTCGCGCACAGCGCAGGAAGTCGCACACGTTGCCGTTCAGAACCGGGAGGTTCCGGGAGCTCGGCGGTCCGGGGCGCTCGCCACGATGTCGGAGCGCCTCCGGGCCGCGGACGCGTCAGCCTTCGGTGGCCGACGGCGAGTCACTCGCGGCCGGTCCGGCCTCGGCGAGGATCAGGTAGATCTCCCGCCGGGCGTTCTCGAGCGCGGCCAGGGCGGCCGCCGTCTGGGCCTCGGAGCCGACCCGGGCCACCTGGCGCACGGCATCGGCCAGCGCCTCGACCCCGGTACGGAGCTCGTGGCGGCGGCGCGGCGAGTGCGCGGCGACGTCGTCCCACGGGGTGCCGAGCGTCTTGGCGTTCGCCTCGACGTACGTGCGACCCTCGTCGGTCAGCGAGGCGAGGTTGCGCCCGCCGTCCGCCGTCGTCGCCACGAGACCCTCGTCGGTGAGCAGCCCGATCGCCGGGTAGACGGCGCCGGGGCTGGGGGTCCAGGTGCCCGAGGAACGCTCGGTGATCTCCTGGATGATCTGGTAGCCGTGCATCGGCTGCTCGGTCAGGAGCAGCAGGATCGCGGCGCGCACGTCACCGCGCGCTGCCCGACCGCGACCACCGCGGCCACGGCCTCGCGGGCCGCCCGGGCCACGACCGCGGCCACCGGGGCCGAACTCGCGACCGCCGCGACCCTCGCGGTCGTCGGGGCCGTCGGGGCCGAAGCCCGGTCCACCAGGACCGAAGCCGGGGCCACCGGGACCGAAGCCACGACCCTCGGGGGCGAAGCCACGGCCGCGACCGCGACCGCCCCGACCGCGACCGCGGCCGGGCTCGTCGTGGTCCGGACCGAACTCGTCGTGGTGTCGACGGCCGCGCCGGACGGGTCCGGCGGTGAGGTCGACGGTGAACTGTGCCTCGGCGCGGGGGCCGAAGGATGCCGGGCGCTGCCGGCGGGGCTGGTTGAAGGATGCGTTTCGCATGGGGGTTCTCCTGAGATCGGAGCCTGCCTGCGCCATGGTCTGGCGCTGGGGCGATACGCGGGCCCGTGGCGGTTTCCGCACGCCGTGATCCGAGCCTTCTGCTGTATCGACACGCTAACGATATATCTTTGACGTATCGCTGTCAACCCCTAGCGTCCGGGCAGCACGGTGGGTCGGCCGCGCATGGACCGACCAACCCCCGAACCCCACGCCCCGCCGCGCCCGCCGGCTCGCCGCAACCTCACCCCCGCCCCCGTCGCCGAGGTGAAGCTTGAAGACTTGCGCGCGGATACCGGTCGCAACTCTTCGACCAAGCGCCCGAGCCGCGGGCATGCCGGGGCCCGGAGGGACGCGGAAGACTTAGCAACGGATATCGATGCGAACTCTTCGAAGAACCGCCCGAGCAACAGTCCCGACCCTGGCGTGGTCGATGCTTGAAGAGTTGGCAACGGATATCGGTGCTAACTCTTCACTCACGCGGCCGAGCGGCGAGACCGATCAGCACCACGCGAGCCAGAACCCCCGACTCAGAACGCCGCGAGCCCCGTCCCCACGAGCAGCCCGCCCGCGACGACGAGCGCCACGGACTCGACGCCGCCCAGGTTCAGCTCCAGGCCGGCCGCGAGGCGTGCCAGCGGCGCCTCGACCCGCCGTCGGGCAAGGCGGAAGCCCACCGTCACCACGAGCAGCGCCGCACTCGACACCACGACGAAGACGACGGCCCCCAGGGCGATCGAGCCAAAGCTCGCCCGGGTCAGTGCGAGGAACACACCGGCCGCGGCCCCGAGCGTGAGGTTCTTCAGGTCGAGGGCCGCGAGCGCGAAGCCGAGACCGCTCGCCTTGGCCGGGTCGGCGTCCGCCGCACCCTCCACCCACGAGGGCCAGCGCGCGGGCTCCCCCGGCCGCGGCCGCGCCCGCCACCGGCGCAGCGCAAGGTTCCACGCGAGCAGCCCCAGCAGAAGGAACAGCACCCCAGCGACGACGGCGAACCCCGTGCCGGTCAGCGCCCCCGTGACGAGCGCCACCAGCACCGCGACGAGCGAGACCACCGCCGTGGCCCCCACGACCCAGCCGGTGAGGAAGCCCCAGTCCGGCGCCATCGACACCGGTGAGGCGAGCGTCATCCGCACCACCCCGTACACGGCGACGGGTGAGACCGCCACGGCCAGGGCGAGCGGGAGCAGGAAGTCGAGCATGGAGATCACGGGCACACCTTGGGGCAAGAGGGTCAGGTCCGCACCCGACGATACTCAGCCGAACCCGGACATGCCGGACGGAGCGCCGCAGTCCGTCCCGCGTCGCTCCAAGGCACCCCGCCGCGCGGGATGCGACGATGTCCCCATGTCGATCGACGTGAGTCCCGGGCCAGCCAACCCCGTGTGGGTGCAGCGCACCGGCGTGAAGACCTTCTCCGGCCACAACCCACGCGGCGCGAGCGTCCAGATCGCCGCGTCCGGCGTCGAGGGCGAGTACTTCACGCCCGGCGAGCTCATGAAGGTCGCGCTCGCAGCCTGCAGCGCCGTGACGGCCGAGTCGCCGCTCGCCCGCGCGCTCGGGAACGACTACGAGGTCGAGGTCCGCGCGGCCGGCGCCACCGACACCGCCGAGCGCCGCTACCCCGCTCTCGTCGAGGAGCTCATCGTGGACCTGTCGGCGCTCGACGAGGCGACTCGCGCGCGCGTGCTGACCGTGGTCGAGCGGGCGATCGACGGGTTCTGCAACGTCGGCCGCACGCTCATGGCCGGCGCGACGGTCGACCTCACGATCAAGGCGGACGGCTGATGCCCGACCTCGTCACGATCGTCTCGGCCGCGCTCGACAAGGCCGTGACCATCCCCAGCTCGGTGGTGCACGCCCACGTCGAGCGGGTCCGCCGCAAGCACGTCGGCGCCACGCCCGAGCAGATCATCGCGCTGCTCGAGCGCGAGTACCTCACGGTGTCGGCCACGGCCGGCGGGGCCGTGGGTGCCGTGGCGGCCGTCCCGGCGATCGGCACGGGGGTCAGCATCGCGCTCACCACCGCCAACGTCGGCACGTACTTCGCGGCCTCGGCCGCCTTCGCGCTCGCCGTCGCCGACGTGCACGGCATCGAGGTGGACGACGCCGAACGCCGGCGCGCTCTCCTCCTGACGACCATCCTCGGTGAGGACGGGGCGCGGGCCGTGGGCGAGCTGGGCCTCTTCTCGTCGGGGCGCTGGGCGACCCAGCTCCTCACCCGGCTCCCGCTCGGCACCGTCAAGGCCGTGAACTCGACGCTCACCAAGAGGCTCGTGCGCACCCAGGCCGCCTCGCAGGGCGCGCTCGCGTTCGGCCGCATCCTCCCCTTCGGGATCGGCGCCGTCGTCGGGGCCACGGGTGCCCGGGCGCTCAGCAAGACCGTGGTGCGCAACGCCCGCAAGGCGTTCGGCGAGCCGCCCGCCTACTTCCACGAGGTCATCGAGATCATCGAGGCGCCCAGCGAGACGCTGCCGCCGCTCGAGCTCCCCACCGGGCAGCGCGGCTGACACCAGCCCGACGGGGCAGTGCTCAGGAGCGGATCAGCTCGTCGAGGGTCGCGCTCACCAGCGGTGGTGCACGTGGGGCCGGATGTCCTCGTCGTAGATGTCGCTCAGCGCGCGCAGGGCGTCGTCCGACAGCGGCGGCAGCTCGGCGGCGGCCGCGTTGGAGCGTGCCTGCTCGGGGCGGCTCGCCCCGGGGATCACGGTCGTGACACCGGGCTGGTCGATGATCCACCGCAGCGCGAACTGCGAGGTGGGGATGTCGGCCATCGCCGCGCGGTCGGCGACGACGGACACGCGCCGCGCCGCCGCGACACCCACGCCGTACGGCACACCCGCGAACGTCTCGCCGACGTCGAAGGCCTCGCCGCCGCGGTTGTAGGTCCGGTGGTCGTTGGGCGCGAACTCGGTCGCCTCGTCGTAGCGGCCCGTGAGCAACCCGCTCGCGAGCGGCACGCGCGCGATGATCCCGACCCCGGCCTCGAGCGCGGCGGGCAGCACGCGCTCCAGCGGCTTGCGCCGGAAGATGTTGAGGATGATCTGGATGCTCGCGACGTGCGGACGGGCGATCGCGGTGAGCGCCTCCTCGACCGTCTCGACGCTCACGCCGTAGTGCGCGATGCGGCCCTCGGCCACCATCTCGTCGAGCACGTCGTACGTCGACTCGCGGGACAGCACCTCGCTCGGCGGGCAATGCAGCTGCACGAGGTCGAGCGTGTCGACGCCGAGGTTCTCGCGCGAACGGTCGTTCCAGCGGCGGAAGCTGTCCGCGGTGTACTCGTCGGCCACGTGCGGGTCGGCACGCCGGCCCATCTTGGTCGCGACGAAGAGGCCGCCGTCGGCCCGCTCCGCGAGCACCCGTCCGACGAGTCGCTCCGAGCGCCCGTCCCCGTAGACGTCGGCCGTGTCGAGGAACGTGACCCCCGAGTCGAGGGCCGTGTTCAGGACGGCGATGGCGTCGTCCTCGGCGACGTCACCCCAGTCCGCGCCGAGCTGCCAGCACCCGAGTCCGACCACACTGACGGGCCGCTGCGTGCGGCCGAGAATCCGTTGCTCCATGACCAGCCAACTTACCGTGCGCCGTCGAGCGCCACGCCGCGCAACGAATCGCCGTCGGCGGCCCTGTGAACGCAACGAACCGCACCCCGACGCGCAACGACGGTCCACGCCGATCCGGGCCTGCGCGGCCTACCCTCGAAAGGACGCCCTGCACGGGAACGAGTGTCGGAGGCGAGTTACCCGAGGAGGTCAGATGAGCACGCCCAGCGCGCCCGGACAGTCGGTTCGCCACTACCTGATGTGCGAGCCGGTCCACTACACCGTCTCCTACGAGATCAACCCCTGGATGCACCCCGAGCGGCCCACCGATACGCCCCTCGCGCTGCGCCAGTGGCACGCGCTGCACGACACCTACGTCGGGCTCGGCCACCGCGTCGAGCTCATCGAACCGCTCGAGGGCCTGCCGGACATGGTCTACGCGGCCAACGGGGCGACCGTCGTCGACGGGCTCGTCTACTCCGCGAAGTTCCGCTACCCGCAGCGTCAGCCCGAGGGCCCCGCCTACCAGAAGTGGTTCGCGGACCAGGGCTTCGTGACGCACACCGCAGCGCAGGTCAACGAGGGCGAGGGCGACCTGCTCGTCGTCGGCGACGTCATCCTGGCCGGCACGGGCTTCCGCACGGACCTCGAGGCACACACCGAGCTCGCCCAGCTCACGGGCCGCGAGGTCGTGACGCTCGAGCTCACCAACCCGAGCTACTACCACCTCGACACGGCGCTCGCCGTGCTCAGCTCGGACGCGACCGCCCCGCAGATCGCCTACTACCCGGGCGCCTTCTCCCCCGCCTCCCTCGACGAGCTGCGCCGGCGCTTCCCGGACGCGATCGTCGCGACGGAACGGGACGCCATCGCGCTGGGCCTCAACGCGGTGAGCGACGGCGAGAACGTCGTGGTCGCCCCCGGTGCCGTCGACCTCGCCGAGCGCCTGCGCGAGCGCGGCTACCGCCCGATCCCCGTCGACACCTCCGAGCTCCTCAAGGGCGGCGGCGGAGCGAAGTGCTGCACGCTCGAGATCCGGCGCGCCCGATGAAGTCCTTCCTCGCCCCGAACTACGCGCCGCTGCCCGTGACGCTCTCCGCGGGCGAGGGCTGCTGGGTCATGGCCGACGACGGCACGCGGTACCTCGACCTGCTCGCGGGCTACTCGGCCCTCAACTTCGGCCACCGTCACCCCGCGCTCGTGGCCGCGGCGACCGAGCAGCTCGGCCGGCTCACCCTCACGTCGCGCGCGTTCGGGCACGACCTGCTCGAGCCGTTCGCCGAGGCCGTGTGCTCGCTCGTGGGCGGCTCGATGATGCTCCCCATGAACACGGGCGCCGAGGCCGTCGAGACCGCCATCAAGGCCGCCCGCGCCTGGGGCTACGAGGTCAAGGGCGTCCCCGCGGACCGCGCGACGATCGTCGTCGCGGCCGGCAACTTCCACGGCCGGACCACCACGATCGTCTCCTTCTCCGACGACGACGACGCCCGCCGGGGGTTCGGCCCCTTCGCGCCCGGGTTCCGGGTCGTGCCGTTCGGGGACGCGGCGGCGCTGGCGGCCGCGATCGACGAGACCACCGTCGCGGTGCTGCTCGAGCCGATCCAGGGTGAGTCCGGCGTGGTCATGCCACCGCCCGACTACCTCGCCGCCGTGCGCCAGACGTGCACCGAGGCGGGCGTGCTGCTCGTGCTCGACGAGATCCAGTCCGGTCTCGGGCGCACCGGGACGCTGCTCGCCGCCGAGCTGTGGGGGGTGCGCGCCGACCTGACGCTGCTCGGCAAGGCCCTCGGGGGCGGCATCCTGCCGGTGTCCGCCGTCGTCGGCGACTCCGAGGTCCTGCGGCTGCTGACGCCCGGGCGGCACGGCTCGACGTTCGGCGGCAACCCGCTCGCGTGCGCCGTCGGGCTCGCCGTCGTGGACCTGCTGCGGCGCGGCTCGTTCGTGGAGCACTCGCGCGTGCTCGGCACCCACCTGCACACCCGGCTCGCCGAGCTCGTGGACACCGGGCTCCTCAAGGAGGCGCGCGGTGTGGGGCTGTGGGCCGGCATCGACGTCGACCCGGGCCGTGGCACCGGGCGCGAGGTGTGCGAGGCGCTCATGGCCCGCGGCATCCTCGCGAAGGACACGCACGGTCAGACGCTGCGCATCGCGCCGCCGCTCGTGATCCGCGAGTCCGAGCTCGACCGTGCGCTCGACGAGCTCACCTCCGTCCTCCGGTCACGCTAGGAGCCGCACCGCCCACCGGACGCCGTCGTCGTCCTGCTCTGCTGTGCGCGCTGCCCGCGGGGCGCCGTCGTCGTGCGCCATGATGGGAGCGTGAACTCCCGCTCGCCGCGCGGCCTCGACTCGATCGACGAGGCGATCGTGCGCGAGCTGGCTCAGGACGCCCGGCGCTCGTACGCGGACATCGGCGCGCGCGTGTCCCTCTCCGCCCCCGCGGTGAAGCGGCGCGTGGACCGGCTGCGGTACTCCGGCGTCATCCATGCGTTCACGGTCGAGCTCGACCACGCGGCGCTCGGTTGGGAGACCGAGGCGTACGTCGAGGTGTTCTGCGCGGGGTCCACGAGCCCGGAGACGATGCGCGTGGCCGTCGAGCCGTACCCCGAGGTGATCGCCGCGAGCACCGTGACCGGAGAGGTCGACGTGCTGCTGCACGTGCGCACGCGGGACATGCGGCACCTCGAGCGCGTCGTGGAGCGGCTCAACGCCGAGCCGTTCGTGGTACGGACCCGCTCCACCGTGGTGCTCTCCGCCCTGGTCCGCCGCGCGAGCGCCGTGGGCACCCCCGAAGCCTGAGCGGGCGCGGCGAGCGGACGCGTGCGTCATCGTGAAGACTTGACGCCCTCACAGGGATCCAAGTCTTCACGTTGATCTCGCGCCGACCCCGTTCGCCGAGAGGAAAACGCATTGCGCGGCGCCCGGGCCGGCCCCACCCTGGACGGATGACAGACGCGAACCATGCGGTCGAGGCGTACGGGCTCGTCAAGCACTTCAAGGACACGAAGGCCGTCGACGGCGTGGACCTCACCGTACCCACGGGCACGGTGCTGGGACTCCTAGGCCCCAACGGCGCGGGCAAGACGACGACGGTCCGCATGCTCGCGACCCTGCTGCGGCCCGACGCCGGGACGGCCCGCGTCATGGGCCACGACGTGGTGACCGAGGCCGACGCCGTCCGCTCGATCGTGGGGCTGACCGGCCAGTTCGCCTCCGTCGACGAGGACCTCACGGGGTCGGAGAACCTGCGACTCATCGCGCGCCTCTACGGCTTCTCGTGGCCCCAGGCCCGCGCCCGGACGGACGAGCTGCTCTCCGCCTTCGAGCTCTCCGAGGCGGCGGGCCGGCAGGTCAAGACGTACTCCGGCGGCATGCGGCGCCGCATCGACCTCGCCGCCTCGATGGTGATCTCGCCGCGCGTGCTGTTCCTCGACGAGCCGACCACTGGCCTCGACCCGCGGTCGCGTGGCCAGGTGTGGGAGATCGTGCGGTTGCTCGTGGCCGACGGCGCGACCGTGCTGCTGACGACCCAGTACCTCGACGAGGCCGACCAGCTCGCCCACCGCATCTGCGTCATCGACCACGGCAAGGTCATCGCCCAGGGCACACCGGGCGAGCTCAAGGCCTCCGTCGGCACCGGGGCGCTGTCCCTGCGGGTCGTGGACCCCGCCGACCGGTCCGCAGCCGCCGACATCGTGGCGCGCGTCCTCGGCACCCCCGTCGAGCTCTCCGGCGACGTGGCCGCGCTCGCGGCACGGGTGCCCGACGACGACGACGCATCCCGGCGTGCCGCGTCCCTCCTGCCCGAGCTGCACGCGGCGGGCGTCAAGGTCGCGGAGTTCTCGCTCGGCCAGCCGAGCCTCGACGAGGTGTTCCTCGCCCTGACCGGGCACCGCACGGAGCCAGAGACACCCGGGGACGACGAGGAGGAGGTCGCATGAGCGCCCAGCACCACCCGGTGAGCGACGCGCTCGCCGCGTCCCGGGAGGCCAACCCGCTCGTCCAGGCCCTCTCGCTCGACACACACCCGCGCCGCCCCGGCCCCGTCGCGACGTCGCTGGCGTTCGCGTGGCGCGCCCTGCTCAAGATCAAGCACGTGCCCGAGCAGCTCTTCGACGTGACCTTCACGCCCATCATCTTCACGCTCATGTTCACGTACCTGTTCGGCGGGGCGCTCGCGGGCTCACCGCGGGAGTATCTGCAGTTCCTGCTGCCGGGCATCCTCGTGCAGACCGTGCTCATCACCACGGTGTACACGGGCTTCACGCTCAACACGGACATCACCAAGGGTGTCTTCGACCGGTTCCGCTCGCTGCCCATCTGGCGCCCGGCGCCGATCGTGGGCGCACTACTCGGCGACTCCGTGCGCTACACCATCGCCTCCGCGATCACGATCGGGCTAGGGCTCATCCTGGGCTTCCGGCCTGCGGGCGGGGTGCTCGGTGTGCTCGCCGGCGTCGGGATGCTCGTGCTCTTCGCGTTCGCGCTGAGCTGGGCGTTCACGATCCTCGGGCTCATCATGCGTACGCCGAACGCCGTCATGGGCACGTCGATGATGATCCTGTTCCCGCTGACGTTCGCGAGCAACGTGTTCGTGGACCCGGCGACGATGCCCTCGTGGCTCCAGGCGTGGGTGCAGGTCAACCCGGTCTCGCACCTCGTCACGGCCGTGCGCGGCCTCATGGCGGGCACCGTGACGCCGTCGCAGGTCATGTGGGTCCTGGTGGCCGCCGCCGCCCTCACGGCCGTCCTCGCCCCCATCACGATGACGATCTACCGCCGCCGCAACTAGACCCACCCCCGGGGAGGGGCGAGCGCCGGACCCGGGCGGGGTCAGGAGAAGTCGACGCCGCGGATGGACGGGCCGGCGTCCGCCCCGGCGCGCACCACCATGACGGGGCACGCGGAGTGGTGCAGGACCGCCTGGCTCGTCGAGCCGAGCAGCAGGCCGCGGAACCCGCCGCGCCCGCGCGAACCCACGACCACGAGGTCCGTGGCCGTCGAGAACTCGGTGAGCAGCTCGGCACCCGTGCCGTCGAGCGCGTGACGTCGCACGTCCACACCGGGGTAGTCCGCGATCGCGCGGTTGACGACGACGTCGAGCCCTTCGGCGACGTCGGCGAGCACCTGCTCGTGGTCGATCGCGGCGGGCAGCCAGGCGAGCACACCCGCTCCGGCCGCCACCGGGATGGCCGCGACGGCGGTCAGGACGGCGTCCCACGCCTGCGCCTCCTCCATGGCCCGGCGCAGCGCGCACTCGGCCGCGGGGGATCCGTCGACGCCCACGACGATCCGCTTGACGGGCTTGGGCGGCGCGAACCCCTCCTCGCCGTCGGCCCGTTCCCGGAGCGGGACCACCACGGTGGGGCAGTGCCCGTGCGCGGGCAGCGCGCTCGACACGGTCCCGAGCAGCCGCTCGGCGAAGCCGCCTCGGCCACGCGTCCCGACGACGGCGAGCCGCACTCCGCGCGACATCTCCACGAGGACGCTCGTGGCATCACCGGTGGCGACGCACGCCGAGACCTCGAGGTCGAGCCCTTCGACCCGCTGCTGCGCCTCGGCGACGACGACGCGAGCACCCTCCCGGATCGACGAGTCGTCGAGCGCGGCGTACCCGCCGTCGAGCGAAGCGGCCGCGAAGGAGGGCAGCGCGTAGGCGCACACGATCTGGAGCGCCCAGCCGCGCGTCTTCGCCTCCGCCGCTGCCCAGTCGAGCGCGTGCAGCGAGGCGTCCGAGCCGTCGATGCCGACGAGCACGGTGTCTGTCCGTTCGACCTCAGGGTCGTGCTGCGTGTTCCCCACGTCTCCAGTGTGCCCCGAAATCGACGATTCCGCTGCCCCTCTGCGCACAACTCTTTACCTGCGCTAGACAATCCTTTGCACCGCTCGGATCAGGCGGCGAGGTACGCCTCCCACGCGGGCTCCGGCGGTCCAGCCGCGAGCAGCGCGAGGCTCCCCCGTGGTGGGAGGGGCGTGAACCCGAGCTCCCACCCGAGGTCGACGAGCAGGTGGTCGGCCTTGCGATGGTTGCAGCGCGCGCACGCGGCCACGACGTTCGTCCACTCGTGGCGTCCACCCCGCGAGCGCGGCAGCACGTGGTCCACGGTGTCGGCCGAACCGGCGCAGTAGGCGCAGCGGTGGGCGTCCCGCTGGAGCACGGTGCGGCGCGTGGGCGGCACGGGCCGGCGCCGCGGCACCGAGACGTAGCGGGCGAGGCACAGCACGAGCGGAACGGGAACGCTCAGTGACGGCGAGCGCAGCATGCGCCCGTCGGTCTCGACGACGATCGCCTTGCCCGTGGTGACCAGGACGACGGCGCGATGCATCGTGACGACGCATAACGGCTCACCGCTCGCGTTGAGGACCAGCGATCTGCGTGGTGGCGCAGCGGGCATCAGCATGGAGCGCCTCCTCGGCGTCCGGCCGGCGCGGGTGGCATCCCGCCCGGTCCCGTCTCGTACGAGCGCCACCAGGTTACGCGCGCGGCCGCAGATTTCCACGCATATTCATGACGAAGGCCCCGCAGCGCGTGGCATGCGGGGCCTTCGACGAAGCTGGTGCGTCGGTCAGCCGGTGACGCGGATGAACACCGGGTTGGACTGCCAGATCGAACGGAACTGGATCGTCTTGCCGGGGCGCGGGGCGTCGATCTGCTTGTTGTCGCCCGCGTAGATGCCCACGTGGCCAGGGCTCCAGATGATGTCGCCGGGCTTGGCGTCCTTGCGGCTGACGATCGTTCCGGCGTTCTTCTGGCCCGCCGTCGTGCGCGGCAGCGAGATGCCCAGCTTGCCGAACACGTACTTCGTGAAGCCGGAGCAGTCGAAGCCCTTGGGCGAGGAACCACCCGAGCGGTACGGGACACCGACGTAGCGGGCGGCGATCTCGAGGACGGCGTTGCCCTCGACGGCCTGGGGGATCTTGCCGCCGTCGTTGGACGGCTTGTCCTGGCTCGGGGCGCGGTCGTTGTCGCGCGAGACCGGCGCGGGCGTCCGGACGGCCGGAGCCTCGGGCTCGGCCTCCTTGACGAGCTTGACCTTCGGGATGTCGAAGGACCACTCGGTCTCCGCGTCCACGGTGACCTGCGGGGCCGTCGCCAGGGCGTTCAGGGCGCCGGCGGCGAGGCTCGCGGTGTCGACGGCGGGGAGGGCGGAGACCTCGTTCGGCGCGGCCGCGGTGGCGGGGGTGACCCCGAGCATGCCGACGACGATTCCTGAGGTGGCTGCGGCGACACCGGCACGGCGTCCGACGACGGCGATGTTGCCGGTCGCGGCGAGCGCGAGGTCGTCAAGCGGGGTGATCGGTCGACGGGCCGAGCGGTGCCGGCCACGAGTCGTTACAACGGTCACTCAGTACCTCTCCTGAACGCCAACGAGGTGAGCTGTCGGGTTCGGGTGGGAGAGCACCCGGCCGTGCGAGCACCCCGAGAGGCACTTGCTCGGCTTCACCCCAAGGGCTTCCGTGACCGGAAACCCAAAGTGGTTCCCCCGCCCCTGCCGGCGAGTTATGCGAACCTCACGCAGCGGCAGGGCTAGGCGTCCCGCGCGAGGGCTCTCGGGAGGAGGGTTCCCAGGAGCAAGTGAGACGGTACCCGACGCCACGGGCAATTGTCACGCCTTGATCACGAGGAGTTCACAAACCGGATTCTTCCCCGGCGAACAGCCAAAACGTCCCCACCTGCGGGTTTGTCGTCCGGCCGAACGAAACGCCTCGAACCTCAGGGACGAAAGTCCCCCGGAACCCGCCTCAGAGCCGCGAGACGAAGATGTGCCGCGCGATCTCGTCGGGCAGCTCGAGCTCCGTCTCGGCACCCTCGGCGCCCACCACGAGCTCGCCCGCACCCAGGGTCACCGTGACCCGCGCACCCGGCACGATCCCGGCGCCCTCGAGCTCGGCGAGCAGCTCCACATCCGTCTGGACGGGCTCGCCGAGGCGGCGCACCACGCCCTGGACCGCGCCGTCGGCCAACGTCGTGATCGAGACGACGCCCTCGAGGAACGACTCGGTCAGTCCCTGCTCCCCCAGCTCGGCGAGCCCGGGGATCGGGTTGCCGTACGGGGAGTGCTGCGGGTGGTCGAGGAGCTCGACGAGCCGGCGCTCGACCCGGTCGCTCATGACGTGCTCCCAGCGGCACGCCTCCTCGTGCACGTAGGCCCAGTCGAGCCCGATGACGTCCGTGAGGAGCCGCTCGGCGAGGCGGTGCTTGCGCATCACGCGGGTCGCCTTCGCGAGTCCCTCGGGGGTCAGCTCGAGGTGCCGGTCACCGGCGACGACGACGAGCCCGTCGCGCTCCATGCGTGCCACCGTCTGCGAGACGGTGGGCCCCGAGTGCCCGAGCCGCTCGGCGATGCGCGCGCGCAACGGCGTGATGCCTTCCTCGGACAGCTCGTAGATCGTCCGCAGGTACATCTCCGTCGTGTCGATGAGATCGCTCACGTCCGCCGCTCCTCACGTCGTCGCTCCACCGGCCTTCCCCCAGGTTAGGCCACCTGGCACCCCGGAAATGGCGCCGTGTCGCGAAACAGCGTGCGGGCCGAGGTACCTCTGGTCGTACAGTGGCGCCGTGACTCGCCCCACCATCGAGATTCCCGCCCACCTGCTGCCGCGAGACGGCCGGTTCGGCTCCGGCCCGTCCAAGGTGCGTCCTGCTCAGGTCAACACCCTAGGGGGCCTCGGAACTTCCCTCCTGGGCACTTCGCACCGCCAGCCGCCCGTGCGTGACCTGGTGCGACGGGTCAAGGACGGCCTGAGCGAGCTCTTCGGGCTGCCGGACGGCTACGAGGTCGCTCTCGGCAACGGCGGGGCCACGGCCTTCTGGGACATCGCGACCTTCAGCCTCGTCGCCGAGCGCGCCTCGCACGGGGCGTTCGGGGAGTTCGGCGCCAAGTTTGCGACGGCCACCTCGCGCGCGCCCTTCCTCGTCGACTCGCTCGTCACGCGCGCGGAGCCGGGGAGCGTCGCGCTACCCGCGTCGGCCGACGACGTCGACCTCTACGCCTGGCCCCACAACGAGACCTCGACGGGTGCGCTCGCGCCCGTGCGTCGCCTCGGCAGCCCGAGCGCGCCCGACGGCGGACGCTTGGCCGACGGCGGTTCCCTCGTGCCCGACGGCGGACGCCTGCCCAACGGCGCACCCGGCGGCTCGGGCAGCGACCAGCCGCTCGTCGTCGTCGACGGCACCTCGGCCGCCGGAGCGGTGCCCTTCGACGTCTCTGCGACCGACGCCTACTACTTCGCCCCGCAGAAGGTGTTCGCCTCCGACGGCGGCCTGTGGCTCGCCGTGCTCTCCCCTGCGGCCGTGACGCGTGCCGAGCGGCTCGCCGCCTCCCGCTGGATCCCCGAGTTCCTCGACCTGTCCGTGGCCGTCGCGAACTCGCGCCAGGACCAGACGCTCAACACCCCGGCGATCGCGACGCTCGTGCTGCTCGCGGAGCAGGTCGACTGGCTGCTCGCCCAGGGCGGCATGGTGTGGGCGTCGGCGCGCTCGGCCGAGTCCTCCGGGCACGTGTACGCGTGGGCAGAGTCGCGCGAGTGGGCCACACCCTTCGTCGCGGATCCGGCGCATCGCTCACCCGTGGTCGCGACGGTCGACCTGGCCGGGTCCGTCGAGGCGTCCGCCGTCGTGCAGGTGCTGCGGGCGAACGGCGTCCTGGACGTGTTCCCGTACCGCAAGCTCGGGCGCAACCAGCTGCGCATCGCGACGTTCCCCGCCGTCGACCCCGACGACGTGCGCGCCCTCACCGCGAGCATCGACTACATCACCGAGCGCCTCTAGCTCTCGCCCCTGCCACCCCGGCCAACCCGCCCCCGGCTCTTCCCACGTGGATCGCCTGCCAGAGCGAGGGGTGTTCTTGAAGAGTTAGCGCCGTATAGCGACGCCAAGTCTTCCAGCTACGCCGAGGCGCGCCGCAGAGGGGCGGCGCGCATCGTGCGGCGGGGGGCACGCGCGCAGCACACAGCCCAGGGCCGGTCTGCGGGAGCACAGACCGGCCCTGGGCCGTGAATCGTGGGTGCTAGTGCTGCGTACGGCGGCGGATCGCGACGAGCACGGTGCCAGCGGCGATCAGGCCGGCGACACCGGCGAGCAGCCCAGCCGTCTGGTTGCCCGTGAGGCCGAGCAGGTCGGGCAGACCGTCGTCCTCATCGGCCTCCGGGCCAGCCGGAGGTGCATCGGGAGGCCCGGCGCACACCGCGCTCGGCAGAGGGTAGGCGACAGTGAGCACCACGGACGGGCTCGCCTTGAACTCGATGTCGGCGGTCGGGACGACCCAGTCCCACTCGTCGCCCTCGACCCACGTGCCGTCGACGTACTCCCAGCCGGGCCAGTCGGTGCCCTTGCCCTCGCTGTCGGCCGCGGCTCCGGGCCACAGGATTCGACCGGACAGCGGCTGCCCGGAGAGCACGTGGTCGGCGCCGCTCGGGTTGAGGAAGGTCACCGTGACAGTCGCATCGTCGGCGCCCTCAGAGTCCGAGCCGTGCGCACCTTCCCACTCGAGGTAGGGCACGTCACCGACGCACAACGAGCTGGCGGACACCTCAAGGGTGGGCTCGGGCGGCGGCGGGTAGAGCTCGTCCGCAGAAGCGGCCCCCGCGCTGCCGAGCAGCGCAACTGCCGCCACGGCCGCCACTGCATAACTACGCTTCATCTCAGTATCTTTCGCCTGGACCGACGCCCTCATGCGACAGAGTCTGCGGCCAAAGCCGGAGATACCCGCCTAATCGGACATTTCGGTGCAAGTCTCGCACGCCCGCGACGACTTGTCAGCCCCGCGAGCGGGTGAATACGTCAGCCGTTCGCGCAGTTTCCCGGTACCCGCAGCCGCCCGGAGGCCGTCGTCGTCGGCGTCGTCCACACCTCGACGGGACCGGACTGCGGTACGAGCCACTCGAACTCGTACGCCTCGGATTGACCAGGGGCGAGCTCGACCGAGAGCAGGTTGACGTCACGACCCTCCTCGACGGCCTGGCGGCCACCCACGGACGCCCCGTCGACCGTGGTCGAGATGAGCGAGCCACCGGCAGGGCCGTACACGGAGACGCGGGTGATGAAGCTGCCCTTGGGCACGTCGGCCACGCCCGTGACATACCTCGGCAGGTCCTCGACGCTCTCGGGGACGCGCGAGGCGAGCCGCAACCGTGTGCCGACGCGCATCCCTTCGTCCGTGCAGGTCACCCGCACGACGTCCAGCTGGGCGTCGAGGAAGTAGTCGAGCTTTCCGCCCGTCGCGTCGTTGAGGAAGATCCCGCCCGCCGCCGGCGCCGCCCCGCTCAGGAACGCGCCGGAGAGCCCGGCCACCCGCAGCCCTTCCTGCTCCGTCTCGAGCGTGGACCACACGAGCACGCGCCCCTCGCCGGTGGCCGTCGCGAGCCCGTCGATCACGGTCGAGACGTCCCCGCCGCCCGCCACGAGCTTGCCGAACACCCGCCCCGCGGCATCGGCGAAGAACGCATCGGCCCGCGACTGCCTCTTGTAGCGCAGGTACGGCTCGTGCAGCAGCTCGGCGACGGCGGTGTCGGCGTTGAGCTGGGTGCCGTCCTCCGTCGTCACGGGGCCGGTGCCACGGAGCACGGCGGCGAGGGCGACGACGTCGGTCGCGATGACGCCGTCCACCCTCTCCCCCGTGTCGGCCTCCCACATCGCGGCGGCGAGCTGGGCCGTGCGCGGGAAGTCCGGGGTGAGCGCGACGGCCTGCACCCGTCGGCCGAGCGCCTCCGAGTGGATCTCGAGCTCGGCGGGCGTGAGCGGCAGGACGGGTTCGTCGAGCCGCGGCAGGTCCGTCCCGGCGCGGGTGTCCGACATCGAGAGCTCGCCGTCGTCGGCCGTGATGACCGCGAGCGCACCGACGAGACCGCCGGTGGAGCGCAGCTCCGCAGAGTTCAGGAAGAGGGCGAGGTACCGGCGTTCGCCGTCGGCCCCGAGCATCGGTGGCAGGAGGGCGCTCACACGGGCGCCGGTGCGCAGGGCGGAGGCGACGTCGGCGACCTGCTCGCGCACCTCCTCGACCTGCTCGGCGACCACGGGCAGCAGCCCACCGGTGTCGATCCCGGTGAGGGACGCGCTGGCCCGCTCCCCGGCGTCGGCGGCGGATGCGAGCGCCGGCGCCGCTGCGGCGAGCGGGCCGAGATCGATGCGGCCGTCGACGGGTGCGAGTCCACCCGAGGCGACGATCGAGGCGACGTCGACCACGGGCGCCACGCCATCGCGCGCGAGGTCGTCCAGGGCCACGGTGAGTGCCGTGACGGCGCGCAGGTTGGCGCCGAGCCACGGCACGGAGGACGCCGCGTTCCACACCGGGTCGTCCGTCGCCTCGCGGGCGCGTTCCATGGACTCGCTCGTGGACTCGAGCTGACGGGTGGCCTCTGCCGCCTCACCCTTGCTGATCGCGTCGCGTGCCTTCGCGGCCGAGGACTGGGCGTCGCGCAGGCCCACGTACGCGACGGAGCCCTTCCAGCCCACCCAGACGGCCACGCCGACGACGAAGACCGCGAGCACCGCGGCCGCCCACCACAGCCGGCGCCACCGCCACGGTCTTGAACTGGTTGCCCCCGTTGACATGCGCCAATCTTCACATACCGGTTGCGCTCGCGAGAGGGCTATCCAGGTGGTTCACCCGGTGGGGCTCGCCCGCCGGCGTCAGGCCGCGATGTCGCGCGGCGGCGGCTCGCGGTGGATCACCTGGAGCCGCGGCGAGGTCCGCAGCGAGTAGTGGACCTCGACGCCCCAGCGCCGGCGCGTCCACCACAGTGCCCAGAGCGCGACGAGCAGGGTCGCGATGGAGCCGACCCCGATGGACCACCGCGGGCCGATGTACTCCCCGACCCACCCCACGAGCGGCGAGCCCACGGGGTTGGCCCCCAGGAACACGACCATGTAGAGCGCCATGACGCGCCCGCGCATGGACGGCGTCGTGGAGAGCTGCAGCGTCGCGTTGGCGGCCGTGAGCATCGTGAGGGAGGCGAAGCCGACGGGGATGCACGCGATCACGAACGACGGGTACGTGGGCATGAGCGCGAGCACGCCCGACGCGATGCCGAACGCGAAGGCGGAGCCGATGACGAGCCGCACGCGGGGCCGTTCCCGCCGCGCGGCGAGCAGGGCGCCGGCGAGCGAACCGATCGCGAGCACGGACCCGAGGATGCCGTACTCGCTCGCCCCGCGCCCGAACTCGACGCGTGCCATGAGAGCGCTCGTGAGCTGGAAGTTCAGGCCGAAGGTCGACACGACGCCGATCACCACGAAGATCACGATGATGTCCGACCGGCCGCGCACGTACGCGATGCCGTCCCGGATGGACCCGCCCCTGCCCTCCTTCGCGCGTTCCTCGCGGTACATCGCCTCGGTCGAGATCCGGTACAGCGCGAGCAGGGTCGCGAGGAAGCTGACGGCGTTGATGATGAACACCCAGCCCGTGCCGACGGCCGCGATGAGCAGGCCTGCGACGCCGGGTCCGATGAGTCGCGCCGTGTTGAACATCGCGGAGTTGAGGCCGACGGCGTTCGCCAGGTTGGTGCGCGGCACGAGCTCGGTGACGAACACCTGCCGCACGGGTGCGTCGAACGCCGAGGCGACGCCGAGCAGGAAGGCGAGCACGTAGACGTGCCACAGCTCGGCGACCCCCGCGAGGACGAGCCCACCGAGCACGGCCGCGAGCAGTCCCTGCACACCCTGGGTGACGAAGAGGAGCTTGCGGCGGTCCACCCGGTCCGCGAGAGCCCCGGCCCACGCGGAGAAGAGGAGTGCCGGGGCGAACTGGAGCGCCGTCGTGATGCCGATGGCCACACCGGAGTCGTTCGAGAGCTCGGTGAGGACGAGCCAGTCCTGGGCCACGCGCTGCATCCACGTGCCGACGGAGGCGACGAGCGCGCCGGACACCCACCAGCGGTAGTTGCGGTACTTCAGCGAGGCAAAGGTCTGTGACATCAGCTTTCGGCGATTCTGGTGAGGATGGCGCTCGCCCGGGCGAGGATCTCCCGCTCCTGGGGCGTCAGCGCCGCGAGCTCGCGGGCGAGCCACGCGTCACGGCGGCGCATCGTCTCGCGGACCTCTTCGCGGCCAGCCTCCGTGACGGAGACGACCACCTGGCGGCGGTCCGTGGCGTGCGCGGAGCGGGTCGCGAGCCCCAGCTCCTCGAGGTGCTGGACGGCGCGGGTGGCCGACGGCGGCCTGATCCGCTGGAACTCCGCGATCTCGCCCGGTGTCGTGGCCCCGTGCTTGACGAGCCGCACGAGGATCGAGAACTGCACGTCCGGCAGGTCGGCGGCCCCGCGCTCCGAGCGCACGCGCCGCCACGACCGCGCGAGGGCGACCCGCAGGCTCGCGGCGAGGGGGGCCGGTCGGCACTGCGACGCCGGGACACCTGGCGCCGGCTTCAGGGGTTCAGGGACGCCAGACACGACGTTTAGCGTACCTCATTACTTTGCGTAATAAAAGTCGAGGCGGTGGCCGACGGCGGCCCGCGGGCCGGTCCGACCGTCGTCGTACCCCGGACACGGCGACGCCCGGGTCCCCTCGTGGGGACCCGGGCGCCGAGGGTTGACGGGCTAGATGCCGATCGCGGAGCGGATCGGTCCCTGGACGAAGTACACGATGAAGAGCACCGCGACGACCCACATGAGCGGGTGGACCTTCTTCACCTCGCCCTTGACGACCTTGAGCAGCACGTACGTCACGAAGCCGGCGCCGATACCCACCGTGATCGAGTAGGTGAACGGCATGAGGACGATCGTGAGGAAGGCCGGGAGCGCGATCTCGAACTTCTTCCAGTCGATGCCCGTGACCTGCACCATCATGAGGAAGCCGACGACGACGAGCGCCGGGGCCACCGCCTCGAAGGGCACCATCGACACGAGCGGGGAGAGGAACGTCGCGAGCAGGAACGCAACACCCGTGATGACCGAGGCGAGCCCGGTGCGCGCACCGTCGCTCACACCGGCGGCCGACTCGATGTAGCTCGTGTTCGACGACACGGCCGCAGCACCGCCGGCGGCGGCACCGATCGAGTCGACGATCAGGATCTGCTTGACCTTCGGCGGGTTGCCGTCCTCGTCGAGCAGACCCGCCTCGCCACCGACGGCCACCATCGTGCCCATCGTGTCGAAGAAGTCCGCGAGCAGGAGCGAGAATACGAGCAGAACGACGGCGACGATGCCGATCTTCTCGATCGAGCCGAAGAGCGAGAACTGGCCGAGCAGCCCGAAGTCGGGGGTCGAGACCGCGGTGTCGGGCAGCGCCGGGACGTTCTGGCTCCACCCGGTCGGGTTGGCGACCGCACCGGTCTCGTCCTTCATCGGGCCGACCTTCGCCACGTTCTCGATCACGACGGCGAGCACCGTCGCGGCAGCGATCGCATAGAAGATCGCGCCCTTGATCTTGCGGCTCCACAGCACGAGGAGCAGGAAGAGGCCGAACACGAAGGTGAAGATCGGCCAGCCGGCGAGGGACCCGTCGTCGCCGAAGGAGATGAGCGGCGTACCCGGGCGAGCGATGCCCGCATCCACGAGCCCGATGAGGGCGATGAAGAGGCCGATGCCCACGGTGATCGCCGTCTTGAGCTCCACCGGCACTGCCTTGAAGACCGCCTCACGGAACCCGGTCAGCACGAGGATCAGGATGATGATGCCCTCGAGCACGATGAGACCCATCGCATCGGCCCACGTGATCCCCGTGGTCAGGACGATCCCAAAGGCGACGAAGGCGTTGAGCCCCAGTCCGGTGGCGAGCGCGAGCGGGAACTTCGCCACCACGCCCATGAGGATCGAGAGGACACCCGCCACGAGCGCCGTGGTCGCCGCGATCATGGTCGGGTTGGGGTCCGTCCCGCCGCCCAAGAAGTTCCCGGTCGCGTCGGGAAGGTAACCAATGATCGCCGGGTTGAGCGCGATGATGTAACACATCGCAAGGAAGGTCACCAAGCCGCCGCGGATCTCCCTGGTGAAGGTCGAGCCCCGCTCAGTGATCAGAAAGTAACGGTCTAGAGCGCCTCTGAACCCGGACGCCTTCGGGGTGGTGGTTGTCGCCATGGGCGACAGAGTGCCAGAACCCGGGGCACCCGCACGAGCACCACGCGTGTGATGTTGGGCAGACTGTCGACATGAAGCCCGACGTACTGACCGTGTGCACGGGAAACATCTGTCGCTCGCCGGCCCTCGAGCGACTGCTCGCGGCGCGCACCGGCCTCCACGTGCGCAGCGCCGGGACCCGCGCCGTCGTCGGCGCTGCCGTCTCCACACCGATGGCGGCCCTGCTCGACGACGCCAAGATCGCCACGGTGGGCTTCGCGGCGCGACAGCTCGACGCCGCACTCCTGGCGGACCCCGTGCTCGTGCTGACGCTGACGCGCGAGCACCGGTCCGCCGTCGTCGAGCTGGAGCCCGGCGCACTCGGCCGGGCCTTCACGCTGCGGGAGTTCGCCCGGCTCGCTGCGGGACTGCCCGACGCGAAGCGCGAGGAGATCCGCGCCGCGGGCGGCCCGCGTGCCCGGCTCGTGGCGCTCGTCGCTGCCGTGCGCGACGCCCGGGCGACCGCCGCCTTGCTGCCGGGTGCTCCGGCAGACGACGACATCGCCGACCCGTACGGCCGGCCCGCCCACGTGTACGCGGAGACCTACACCCAGATCAGCGCGGCCGTCGCCACCATCACGCGCGTGCTCGGCTGACCCTCGCCGAGATCGGCACTTCGGACCAGGCCCGGCAGTCGGGCGTGCCGATCTCGGTCCGAAGTGCCGGGCTCAGCGTGAGGGCCGGGTGCCTTGGTAGGGCCGGCTGCCTAGGTAGGGTCGGGGGGTGCCTTCCTTGCTGAGCGTGCTGCTGCACCCGGAGACCCGCCGGCCCGACCCCGAGCCCGCCGCGGTGGACCTGGCGCGCGTGATCCTCGTGGGGACGTGCGTGTGGGCCGCCGTGCTGGCCGGCGCCGTGATCGCCCGGGCCGCCGGGGTCAGCGGGGCGACCGCGTGGCTGTGGGTCGCCGTCGTCGGCGTCGCCCTCGGCGGGCTCGGCCTGCTCTGGTCCCGCCGCAACCGCGCCCGCTGGCAGTCCGAGACCGCCTGACCCCGGGAACCACCGCGGCGCCCAGCGTCAGGGGATGAGACCCGCGGCGCGGCGGGTGTGGCGCGTCGCGTGGACCGACCACCGCGGGGCCCAGCGGGACAGCGCCCCGGCGGCCGAGCCGGAGAGCGCCGCGATCACCCAGACGCCCGCCGCGAGCGAGCCGAGCGCGGCGCCCGCGGAGAGGATGAGCGGTCCGGCGGCGTTGCCCGAGTCGCCCAGCAGGCGCCACACCCCGAGGAACTGGGATCGGTAGGCGTCGGGTGCGACGTCGGCGCCGAGGGTCATGATGATCCCCGAGCCGATCCCGTTGCCGAAGCCGAGCAGCATCGCCACCACGGCGACCGTCGCGAGCGTCCCCGTCACGGGCAGCAGCGCGAACGCGACCATCATCGTGAGCATCGAGGGGATCCCGATCCACAGCCGCCCCCGCAGGTCCATGACGCGCCCGGACGGGTAGAACAGCAGCATGTCGACGGCGCCGGACAGCCCGAAGATGAGGCTCGTGGTGGTCGGGCTCATGCCGAGGTGCACCGTCCACAGCGGCAGCACCGTGGTCCGCGCGCCCCGCACGATGCCGATGAGGACGACGGCGAGACCCAGGGACCGGAGCAAGGAACGGTGCTCGCGCACGATGGCCCGCAGCGACATCGGCACCACGGTGCGTGTCGAGGCGAGGGGTGCGACGTCGGGCACGAAGAGCACGACCGCGGCTGCGACGACGCAGAGCCCGACGGCGAGCCAGTACGCCCCCTGGGTGCTGGTGAGGTGCATGACGAGGGCACCGGCGAACGGGCCCACGAACGTGCCGATGCGCTGCGTGCCGGCGAGCGTCGACAGGGCCCGTGCACGCATGAGCGGGGGCGCCGCCTCGGTGACGTAGGCCTGCCGCGCCACCGTGAACACCGCGCCAACGAACCCGGTGACGAGCACGGCCACGGCGAAGAGCCACAGCGACGGTGCGAGCGCGCACGCGACGAGCGCGAGCACCATGACACCGCCCGCGAGCAGCATCGCGCGCCGGTCCCCGACCCGCCCCGCGAGCGTGCCGGCCGGCACGTCGCCGATGATGTGCCCCACCCCGATGAGCGCGACCACGAGACCCGCCTGCCCGAGCGTGCCGCCGAGCTCGCGCGTGGTCACGGCGATGACGGGCAGGATGGCGCCGATCGCCGCCTCGAACACGATCGTGGGCAGGTAGACCGCGGGGATGAGCGAGGCGATCGAGAAGTTCCGGGTGCTCACGGTGCCTCGCTCCCCCTCGCCGCGAGCCTGCGCAGCTCCCAGCGCCCGTCCTCCGCCGTGAGCGAGCTCGCGACATCGGCCCGCGCGAACCAGGGCCGGGCGGAGACGACGACGACGTCGCCCGGCCGGGTGAGCTCGATCCGGTCGGGGCCGACGACGGCCGGGACAAGCTCGGTCCCCTCCTGAGGGCCGTCCGTGCCGAGCTGCACGAACGCTTCCCACACCGCGCGCGCCGTCGCCGGGTCCACCGGGTCGCCCTCCTCGCCGAGGTCGAGGTGGGCCCACTCCTCGGCGTCGAGGTCTGCGAGGGACCGCACGCCGCCGAGCGCGAGCTGGAACGCGTCGCTGCGCCCTTCGAGGATCGCGGGTGCGGGGCGCAGGATCCGGCCGAGCACCGGGTCGGCGCCGTCGAGCGCGAACGGGTCCCCGAGCTCGAGCTCCTCGGGTGACTCGTGGCGCAGCCACCACGCGGAGAAGGACGGGCACCCGCGCACGGTGCGGGTCACGGCCCGGTGGGTGTGCGGGTCGGTGTCGAGGGCGCGCAGCGCGTCCGGCCAGGCGTCCTCGTCGACGGCGTCGAGATCGGCGACGGCCTCGAGATCCCCGAGCGCGGCATCGGGTCCGAGGCGCTCCGAGAGCTCCGCGAGGTAGTCCGACCAGCCCGCGGGCGCGTCGTCGTCGTCGAGGAAGCTCGGGCCCGTGACGACGTCGTGCACGACGACGACCCGCAGGCCCGTCAGCACGATCTGCGCGGCGACGGGCCAGCGCTCGGCCGCTTCGCCGTCGAGGCGGCCCACGAGGTCGGGGTCGAAGAGCTCTTCGGCGGGGGAACCGGCGAGCGCGAGCTCACGGGCGGGCGCGTAGCCGCCACCGTCCTCGGGCAGCGGCAGGTCACCGATCCAGGTCGGGAGCTCGTCCGCGAGCCCGGCGAGGGTGAGGATCGCGGGGGCGACCTCCGCCGCCACGCCGTCGTCCTCGGTCGCGGCCTCGACGGCGGCGCGCGCGGCGGCGTGGGCGAGCAGGCCCGTGGCGTCCACGACCTCGGCGCCGAGCCTCTCGAGGAGGTTGTGCTCGGCGTCCGGGTGGATCGCTCGCAGCCCCCAGGGCGCGAGCGCCGCCGCGGCCGCCGCGAGGTCTGGCCCGCCGCGGACGATCACGGTGCCGCGCGCGCCACGGACCGTGCGCCCGTCCGCGAGCGGGATCCCGAGCGCACCGAGCGACTCGCGCACCACGGGGTCGGCAGCGGCAGAGGCGAGGGCGGCGTAGAGGTCGCGCCAGTCGGCGGGGTTCGGCAGGGCGGCAAGCTCGTCGACGACGTCGCCCGCCGGGCGGATGCGCACCCCGAGCGCGGCCGCTCTCGGCTCGTCCCCGGGTGCGAGGAGCACGAGGTTCTCCGCCGCGCGGGCCAGGGCCGCGACGGCCACGGGGTCCTGCCCGAGCTCACCCGCGATCGCGCTGGCGTCTCGAGGGGCGACGCGTTGCTCACCAACCGTGAGCACGGGCGCAGCGGCGAGCGCCTCGAGGGCCGACTCGCGCAACCGCGCGTCGAGCTCGCCCGCTGGCAGGCCGAGCGGCACGAGGTCCAGCGGGTTGCGGCCCGCATCCGCGAGCACCTCGCCGAGGAGCGCGTAGGCGTCCCCCGCGCGGCGCACGAGCTCGTCCGTGAGCCGGCCGCGCGCGACGTGGCGGCGCGTCGGGTCGAGCGGCAGGGTCGCGACGAGCAGCGCCGGGAGGGTCAGCGGCTCCTGCGTGGGCGTCGGGGCGAGGACGACACCCTCGTGCTGGGCGCTGCCCACCTGCCGCCCGCCTTCGTGCCGGGTGCCCGTGCGTCGCGCGCTCCCGTGCGGCGCGCCGAGGTGCTGCACCTCGCCACGCGGCATCGCCCACGTGATCTGCCATGCACCCGCACCCCGCTCCTCGGTGGGCCGGTCCGCGAGCAGCTCGGGCGCGGCCGTTCCGCTCGCCCGCGCGATGTGCCAGCGCTCGGCGACGTCCGCGACGGCGAAGGAGCCATCCGAGGTCTCGACCACGATCTCGCCGAGCCCGGGCAGGGCGAGCAGCAGCGGGTCGCCGACGTCCTGCAGCTGGTCCCGGAGGGCGGCCACGGCCGCCTCGTCCCGCAGCTCGAGGCCGACGACGGTCCCCCACGGCCCGCCCGCGACCTCGCGGGCCAGCGCGCCGAGCCGGCGGCCGTCGTCGTCGACCTCGCTCGCGGACGAGATCGCCGTCGCGACTGAGCTCGGGGCGGAGCGGGTACCAGACGCACGAGTGCCATCGAGGACGCCGTCGTCGGACACGTCGAAGGGCAACCGCAACGCCGGCAGCGAGTCCCCGCGCCGCGCGACCTCGTCGGCGAGCCCGCGCTCCTCGGCGAGCGCCGCACGCGTGCGCGCCACGGAGAACCGGACGGCCCCGGCGCCGGTCGCGACCACGATCTCGTCCGCGACCGAGCGCACCGCCGCGAAGCCCACGCCGAACCGCCCGACGGCGCCGACCTCGTCCCGCTTGGCCGAGGCGCGCATCGAGGCGAGCGCAGCCACCCCGGCGGCGTCGACGGGGGCACCCGTGTTGGCCGCGAGGAGCACGGGGCGGTCGCCCACGCGCAACAGCCGCAGCAGGAGGCGGCCGGGCACACCGGCCCGGGTCGCGGCGTCGGCGGCGTTCTGGGCGAGCTCCACGACCACGCGGTCGCGGTAGTAGCCGCGAGCGTGGTCCTCCTCGGTGTTGGCGTCCTCGCGCAGCCGCGCCGGCGACCGGCGCCACGCTTCGAGCACGGCCGCGCGAAGCTCGGCCGCCGCGAACGGGTCGCGGCTCATGCCTCCCCGGGGCCGTCGCCCTCGGGTGTCGGCTCGGGTTCGGTGTCAGCCCCCATGGCGGACGCGAGCGGGTCCCCTGCCGGGCCCTCCACCTCGTCGCCCGGTGCGACGGGCTCGAGGGCGGGGTCTTCGTCCGTCGGCGCGACGAGCTCGAGGGCGTCGGCGTGGATCGGCAGCGGCTCGGGCCACAGCGACGGCGGGGCGTCCGCATCGGTCTCGGAGTGCGCACCGCAGCCGTGGTCGAAGCTGACGACCTTGCCGTCGTCGGGCGACCACTCGTTGGCGCACACGCCGAACACCTGGCCCAGCGAACCGCTGAGCGGCACGAGGAAGCCGCAGCTCGCGCACGGTGACGTCGAGGCGAGCGCGACGGGCGACGTGGGCCCGTGCGCGCCGAGGTGCCAGCGCTGCGCCGCCTCGTCGCGCCCCTGGGGGCCGAGCACCCGGGCGCGCGCCAGGGCGAGCTCCTCGAGCGGGAGGCCGGCGTCCTCGTCGTCGTCGGACGGCGTGTATCCGGGCTGGAGGCGCGGGTCGTCTGGGAGGAAGGGCAGCACGTCGCCGGCCCCGAGGTCGCCGGGGCGCAGTCGCTCCTCCCACGGCACCCAGGGTGCCGCGAGGAGTGCGTCGTCGCCGGGCAGGAGCTCGACCTCGCTCACCGTCGCGACGCGGCCACGCGGCACGCGCGCCACGGTGACGGTCCAGTGCCAGCCGCGGTATCCCGGCGCGATGACGGCGAAACGGTGCGAGACGACGCGGTCCTCTTCGACGACGGTGCCGAGGTGCTCGCCGACGTCGGTGGGCCGCGCGGCTGCCTCCTCGGCTGCAGCACGCGCGAGGTCGACGGCGCCCGTGAGCACCGCGTCGACCGTCTTCGCGGCCACGCTCAGGCCTCGAGGTCCGCGGCGACCGCGCGCAGCAGTGCGGCGTACTTCTGCCCCACGGCGCGGTCGGGGTAGCGCCCCCGGCGCAGGTCGTTGCCGACGTGGTCGAGCACCTTGATGAGGTCCTCGACGATCGCGGCCATGTCGTCCGCGGGCTTGCGCTGTGCGCGCGCGACGGAGGCGACGGGCTCGAGGAGGGACACCTGCAGCGCCTGCGGACCGCGCCGACCGTCAGCGACACCGAACTCGACCTTGGCGCCGGGCTTGGGCGCCACCCCGTCGGGCAGCGCGGAGGCATGCAGGAAGACCTCGTCGCCCTCATCGCTCGCGATGAAGCCGAAGCCGCGCTCCGCGTCGAACCACTTGACCTTGCCGGTAGGCACCGCGTCCTCAATCTCTTGCCGTAGGTGTCTGAAGTCCCAGGGTACCGGGCGGACGGCCAGGCCGTCGCCGTGATTGGGCCCGCTCGACGCGCAACCACCGGAGGGCTCCCTCGCGCCCGGCTCACCACAGCCCGCGCCCAGGAAACTCCCAGCGGAGAGGTCCACAATCGACACCATGACTGCCACACCCGAGGCGCGCCTCGTCGTGATCGACGACGAGCCGTCGATCCGCGACCTGCTCACCGCGTCGCTGCGCTTCGCGGGGTTCGAGGTGCACGCCGGCGAGAACGGCGCCCAGGCGCTCGAGCTCGTCCGCGACAAGGGACCCGATCTCGTGGTGCTCGACGTCATGCTCCCCGACATGGACGGCTTCACTGTGACCCGCCGTCTGCGCGAGCAGGGCCATCACGTGCCCGTCGTCTTCCTCACCGCGCGCGACGGGGCCGCCGACGCCGTACAGGGCCTCACGGTGGGCGGCGACGACTACGTGACCAAGCCGTTCAGCCTCGAGGAGCTCGTCGCCCGCATCCGGGCCGTGCTGCGCCGCACGGGCGGGATCGCCGGCGCCGAGGACGATGGCGTGCTGCGCTACGCGGACCTCGAGCTCGACGAGGACGCCCACGAGGTGCGCCGCGCCGGCCGCGAGATCGACCTCTCCCCCACCGAGTTCAAGCTGCTGCGCTACCTCATGGTCAACGCGGGCCGCGTGCTGTCGAAGACCCAGATCCTCGACCACGTGTGGGAGTACGGCTGGGGCGGGGAGACGGCGATCGTCGAGTCCTACATCAGCTACCTGCGCCGCAAGATCGACGCTGCCGGGCCTGACGGCGTCAAGCCCGAGCCCCTCATCCACACCAAGCGCGGCATCGGGTACGTCCTGCGCGGCGCCTCGCGGCCGTGAGCGACGCCGAGCCGGCGGGCGGGGCGGAGAGCGCTCCGTCTCGACCTGGCGAGCGCGCGGGGGCGGGCCCCGGGTCGGAGCTGGCGGGGCCGACGGCCAAGGGCCGTGCTGCCCTTGCCCCGGTCCACCGGTGGTTCGGCACGCTGCAGGGCAAGCTCGCCGCGGTGGTCGTCGTCGTCCTCGTCCTCGGCCTGTCCGTCACCGGCGGCACGGCGTGGGCCGTGCTCTCGCGGTCCCTCGTCGGCGAGGTCGACGCGCAGCTCGTGAAGGTCGTCGAGCCGCTCGCCCAGGTCGCGTCACACAACCTGCTCGGCGGGCTGCCGCTGAGCCGCATCGAGACCGACTCGCTCCCGAGCGACTACTTCGTGCTGTTCGTGAGCCCGGACGCGACGATGAAGCGTCAGTGGTCCTCGACGGCGAGCGGCGAACCCCGCTCCGCGCCGGCGATCCGGGCGATGACGCTCGACGAGGTGCTCGACCTGCGCGGCGCACCGTTCACGGTCTCCTCGCTCGACGGCGCCTCACGGTGGCGGGTCGTCGCGCTGCCGCTCGTCGCCGGGAACGGCTCGGTCGCCGTCGCCCTGCCGATGGACGCGCTCGACGCGGCGAGCGCGCAGCTACGGACGGTGCTCATCGCGATCGGCGGGCTCACCACGCTCCTCGGCGGGGTCCTCGGTGCGCTGGCCGTGCGGCGCTCGCTGCGGCCCTTGCGGGAGATCGAGCACACCGCGGCGGCGATCGCGTCGGGCCAGCTCGGCTCGCGGGTGCCCGTCGCGGACGAGCACACCGAGGTGGGTCACCTCGCGACGTCGCTCAACGCGATGCTCAGCCGGCTCGAGGTCGCGTTCGCGGCGCGCGAGGCCTCCGAGGAGCGCATGCGCCGCTTCGTCTCGGACGCCTCCCACGAGCTGCGCACACCGCTCGCGACCGTGCGCGGGTATGCGGAGCTGTACCGGATGGGCGCCGTGATCGGGCCCGACGAGATCGCGGACACGATGCGACGCGTCGAGGAGTCCGCGACACGCATGGGTGTGCTCGTGGAGGACCTGCTCGCGCTGGCGCGTCTCGACGAGGCCACCCAGACCGTCGCCCGCGACGACGTCGACCTCGTCTCGCTCGCCCGCGACGCCGCGCAGGACCTCGGCGCGCTCGACCCGAGCCGCGAGGTGACGGTCGTGGGGCTCGACGGGGGCGATCCCGGAGAGGCGAGCGTGGTCGGGGACGCGGGTCGGCTGCGCCAGGTGCTCACCAACCTCGTGGGGAACGTCGCGGCTCACACCCCGGCGGGGTCGCCGTGCGAGATCGCCGTCGGGCGCATCGGCATGGAGCAACCCGCCGTCGGGCAGGACGCCCCGTCCAGCGAGAAGTTCTGGGTCGTGCTGGAGGTGCGCGACCGGGGACCCGGTATCGCCGACGAGCACGCCGAGCAGATCTTCGAGCGCTTCTACCGGGCGGACGCCTCGCGCGGTCGTGGGGCCGGCGGCGGCGCCGGGCTCGGGCTCGCGATCGTGTCGTCGATCGTCGCGGCGCACGGCGGGCGGGTCAGCGCCGGGGCGCGCGAGGGCGGGGGCACGGTGTTCCGGATCCAGTTTCCTGCCCGTGGCGTCATGGCGGACGAAGTGACAGATGTGACTGGTGAGGCTGGTGTGACTGACAGGAGTTGACTCCTGTCCCACTGGTCACTTCACCCGCCGTGACGCCAGCCGACTCGGGGCGTGCGCAGTGCGGACCCGCGGCGTGCGCAGTGCGGACCCGCGTCGAGCGCGGCCCGGGATCGCGGCGGGCGTTGCGCGACGGGCCCGGTGCGGGACGGTGGCCGAGGCGGCACGACCCGCGGCATCGCCAGCGAGCGGGCAGGATGGGAGCCGTGACCGCAGTCGACGTGCCGCAGTGGCTGCTATCCGCGTGGCACCGAGCGGTGGCCGACGCGGGAGCCACCGCGGGGCCCGCCCAGGTGGCGGAGGTCGGCGAGCGGTTGCTGGCCCGCTGGCAGGAACCCGGCCGCCACTTCCACACCGTGCGCCACCTCGCCGACGTGCTCGCGAAGGTCGACGAGCTCTCCCCGGAGGCGCATGCCCCGCACCTCGTGCGGCTCGCCGCGTGGTACCACGGCGTCGTGTTCTCCGCGGCGGGCGAGGCGGCGTACGCCCACCGGGGCGGGGAGGACGAAGCGGCGTCGGCGGAGCTCGCCCGCGCAGAGCTGCGCGAGCTCGGGGTGTCCGACGGGGACGCCCAGCGCGTGCACGATCTCGTCCTCGCCCTGGCTCGCCATGCCGCCGATGTGCGCGACGTGGACTGCGCCGTGCTGTGCGACGCGGACCTCGCCGTGCTCGCCACCGAGCCGCAGCGCTACCGGGCCTACCTCGAGGACGTCCGAGCGGAGTATGCGCACATCCCCCAGCGCGACTTCCTCGAGGCCCGGTCGGCGATCCTCGCGCGGCTGCTCGCGCGGCCGTCGGTGTTCGTCACGCCGCTCGCCCGGGCATGGGAGGGGCCCGCGCGCCAGAACCTCGGCGCCGAGCAGCAGCGCGTCACGAAGGAGCTCGCCCGCCTCGATGCGGAGTCGCCGCGCGGGGACGAGTAGGCGCGCAAGGCCGGGCTGCCGGCGCCGTGTGTGGATCGCCGGCCCCGCATCCGGATGTCCGGCGTGGGCTGGGGCGACCCGCTCGGGCGGTCAACGCCGGATGGCGCGCGGTGGTCCACAGTCTGCGCGCCGACCGGGAGTGCGCCCTCGTCGTCATACCTAGCGTCGTGAACCCCAACCCACGTGGAGGCAACGATGAGCAAGTTCGAGGTCGACAGCGCGCAGGTGCAGGCGGCGAGCGCGAAGGTGAGTGCGTCGACGACGGCGATCCGCACGGAGGTCGCGGCCATGTTGCGACACCTGACCGAGCTGCAGGGTTCGTGGCGCGGCTCGGCGGCGAGCGCGTTCGCGGGAGTGATGCAGGACTGGTCGGCGACGCAGCGTCGGGTCGAGGAGTCGCTCGACCAGGTGACCAAGGCGCTCGGCACGGCGGCCAAGTCCTACGCCGAGGCCGAGCAGCACGCCTCCCGGCTCTTCTCGTCCCGGTCGTAGGCCGCCTCAAGCTGAACCGCTTGCGCCCTCACCGGGCCCGAACGGTTCAGCATTGCACTGGCGGGGGCGGTGGGGACGGGTCAGTGGCGATCGCGGCCCGGGACGCGCAAGCCCGAGGCCCGGAGGCGCAGGATGAGCTCGCGACCGGAGACCGGCTCGGCTCCGAGGGCGACGAGCTCGTCGTAGCGTTCGGCCGGGTAGTCGTAGTGGTCGCGGTCGAAGCCGCGCTCGGGGATGGCGGCGCGGCGGGCGAACTCGTGCAGCTCGTCGAGCGAGGTGTCGCTCACGAGGTGGCCCCACACCGTCCCGTGGTTGGGCCACAAGGCCGGGTCGATGAGCACGGTCACACGACCGACGCTACCCGGCACGCGAACGGGCCGGGCTCCCCGAAGGGAACCCGGCCCGTGTCGTGGTCCGGCTAGCGAGCTAGCGGGTCCGGCTGGCTCAGAAGCCGCCGCCGAAGTCCTCGCCACCGCCGCCAGGAGCGGCAGGCGCCTTCTCCGGCTTGTCGGCGACGACGGCCTCGGTCGTGAGGAAGAGCGCCGCGATGGAGGCCGCGTTCTGCAGGGCAGAACGGGTGACCTTCACCGGGTCGGCGACACCTGCGGCGAGCAGGTCCTCGTAGACGTCGGTCTCGGCGTTCAGGCCGTGGCCGACCGGAAGGTTGCGCACCTTCTCTGCGACCACGCCGCCCTCGAGGCCGGCGTTGACGGCGATCTGCTTGAGCGGCGCGTCGATCGCGAGCTTCACGATCGCTGCACCGGTCGCCTCGTCGCCCTTGAGGTCGAGCGACTCGAACGCGGTCTTGCCGGCCTGGATGAGGGCCACGCCACCACCGGCGACGATGCCCTCCTCGACGGCCGCCTTCGCGTTGCGAACAGCGTCCTCGATGCGGTGCTTGCGCTCCTTGAGCTCGACCTCGGTGGCCGCGCCCGCCTTGATGACGGCGACGCCGCCGGCGAGCTTGGCGAGGCGCTCCTGGAGCTTCTCGCGGTCGTAGTCCGAGTCCGAGTTCTCGATCTCGGCCCGGATCTGCGAGACGCGGCCCTGGATCTGCGCGGCGTCGCCGCCGCCCTCGACCACGGTGGTCTCGTCCTTCGTGACGACGACCTTGCGCGCCGTACCGAGCACCTCGAGGCCCACGGTGTCGAGCTTGAGGCCCACGGTCTCCGAGACGACGGTGCCGCCCGTGAGGATCGCGATGTCCTGCAGGATCGCCTTGCGGCGGTCGCCGAAGCCCGGAGCCTTGACGGCCACGGACTTGAAGATCCCGCGGATCTTGTTCACGACGAGCGTGGCGAGCGCCTCGCCCTCGATGTCCTCGGCCACGATGAACAGCGGCTTGCCGGACTGGATGACCTTCTCGAGCAGCGGGAGCAGGTCCTTGACGTTGGTGACCTTCGACTCGACGAGCAGGACGTAGGCGTCCTCGAGCACGGCCTCCTGGCGCTCCGGGTCCGTCACGAAGTACGCGGAGAGGTAGCCCTTGTCGAAGCGCATGCCCTCGGTGAGCTCGAGCTCGAGACCGAGCGCGTTGGACTCCTCGACGGTGATGACGCCTTCCTTGCCGACCTTGTCCATCGCCTCGGCGATGAGCTCGCCGATCGCGATGTCACCGGCGGAGATGGCGGCCGTGGCGGCGATCTCTTCCTTGGTCTCAACTTCCTTGGCCTGGGCCAGGAGCTGCTCGGTCACGGCGGCGACGGCCTTCTCGATGCCCTTCTTGAGGGCGATCGGGTTGGCGCCGGCGGCGACGTTGCGCAGACCCTCGCGCACGAGTGCCTGGGCGAGCACGGTGGCCGTCGTCGTACCGTCACCGGCGACGTCGTCCGTCTTCTTGGCGACCTCCTTGACGAGCTCCGCGCCGATCTTCTCGAAGGGGTCCTCGAGCTCGATCTCCTTGGCGATGGAGACGCCGTCGTTCGTGATGGTCGGCGCGCCCCACTTCTTGTCGAGCACGACGTTGCGGCCCTTGGGGCCGAGGGTGACCTTGACGGTGTCGGCGAGGACGTTGAGTCCGCGCTCGATGCCGCGACGGGCCTCCTCGTTGTGGGCAATGATCTTTGCCATGGGGGGTGTTCCTCCGTGGTGGCTTTCGGGTGGCCGGCTGATGCCCGCGACGGACGGACGGCGCCGACCCGGTCATGTCCCGCGACGACGCCGACCTCATCGGTCGGCCCTGCAATTCTGTCACTCTCACGTCGAGAGTGCTAATCCATGGTTAGCACTCTCCCCCGTCGAGTGCAACCCCTCTCCTCGCCGCATCCTCCGGCGGCGAGCCCTCAGGGCCCGAGCGAGGGCGGATCGAGGGCGAAGACGTCGCGCAGCGCCCGGCGGGCGGCGTGCCAACCGGTCATGCCGTGGACACCGGGGCCGGGCGGGGCCGACGCCGAGCAGAGATACACACCCGGCACCCCGGCGGAGTACGGGTCGCGCACCACGGTGGGCCGCGAGACGAGCCCGAGCAGGCCGAGCGCGCCGCCCGCGATGTCGCCGCCCACGAGGTTCGCGTTGTGGTCGGACAGCTCCGCGGCAGGGGTCGCGCGGGCGGAGACGATGACGTCGCGCACACCGGGGGCGAAGCGTTCGAGCTGTCCGACGACGGCGTCCAGCGGGTCGGTCCGCGAGCCGATCGGCACGTGTGCGTACGCACCGACCGGGCGCCGCCCACCGACCGCCCGCCCGGGGACTGCCGCGGCCGGGTCCACGAGGAGCACGTAGGGGCGTCGCGCGTGGTGTCCGGCCGCGGCGAGCCGCTCGGCACGTCGCACCTGCTCCGCCGAGCCACCGAGGTGCACGGTCGCCGCGCGGCCCACCCGCGGGTCGGCCCACGGGATCGCGCCGTCGACCACGAGCTCGACGGTCGCGGCACCGATCCGACCGGGCCCGGCCCGGCGCCAGGACCGCTCGCGCGCCCCGAGCCGCGCACCGTAGACGCCCGCCACGGCGGCCGGCGTCGTGTCCCACAGGTACGCCCGGGCACGCGGCAGGTCCGTAGGCGAGCGGACCGCGTGCCCCGTCTCGACGCGGCCACCGTGAGCGTGCAGGTCGGCGAGGAGTGCGTCGGCGATCGCCTGGGAGCCACCCACCGGCACCGGCCAGCCCGCCGCATGCGCGAGGGTCCCGAGCAGCAACCCACCGGCGGTCCATGCCGGCGAGCCCGGACCGCTCGTCACGTGCCCGGCGACACCGGAGAACAACGCATCGGCCCGCGCGTCCCACCAGCGGGATCCCGACGCCTGCGCGAACCCGCCCGCGAGCGCGGTCGCGGCGTCGACCACCCCGCGAAGTGAACCGTCACGCGACGGCCCCTCGGTGCGAGGGGTGCTCCCGGACCTCGCGGGCGACATCGCGCCGACGGACCTCGCGGGCCGCGTGGAACCCCCAGGGTTCTCCGGGCGTGCGGAGTCAGCGGCGCCAAGTCCGCGCGGCAGCCCCCGATGGTCCCCGAGGGCGAGGGCGACGACATCGTCCACGCGCTCGACGAGCGGCCCGAACGCCCGCCCCCACGCGGGCGCGTCGAGCTCGCCGGCCGTGCGGGCAAGGTCGCGCCACGCGATCACCGCCTCCCCACCGTCGAGCGGGTGCGCGAAGGACGCCTCGGGAACCACGAGCTCGACCCCGCGCGCGGCAAGGTCGAACTCCCGGAAGAACGGCGAGGCGAGCGCGAGCGGATGCACCGCCGAACAGACATCGACGTCGAGCCCGTCGACCCGCCGCGTGCGCAGGCCGCCACCGACCTCCGACTGCGCCTCGAGGACGAGCACGCCGAGCCCGGCCCGCGCGCACGTCACCGCGGCGGCCAGGCCACCGGGCCCGGACCCCACCACGACGACGTCGGTCATGGTTCAGGGCGTGAAGTCGGCCTCGAGCACCACCGTGATCGGATCGGTCGCACGCGCCGCGTCGAGCTCGACGTTCGTGATGCCCAGCTCTTCCGCGACGGCACGCGCGCTCGCCTCGAGCTCGTCGTCGTCCTCCGCGTAGAACACCGTCGACGCGGGGAGCGTCCCGGAGAAGTTGCCCGTCGCCACGTTGGTCCAGCCCGCGGCCTCGAGGGTGTCCCGAGCGCGACCCGCGAGACCGCCCGTCGACGTGGAGTTGAGCACCATCACCCGCGTGCCGAGGTCGGGGTCGACGGCGGGCTCCTCGGTCGTGGGTTCGTCGTCGGGCGTCGTCTCGTCGTCCGTCGTCGTCTCGTCGTCGGGGCTGGTCTCGTCGTCGGTCGAGGTGTCCTCGTCGTCGTCGGGCTCGACGGTCGGCGTCACGGTGTCACCGTTCTGCTGCGTCGTCGTGCCGTCGCCGCCCATCCCGGGCAGGTCCCCCGTGGAGATCGCCGTCACGATGAAGTACGCGAGCAGCGGTCCGAGGATGATCGCAGCGAGGAACGGCACGAGCCGGCGCGCGAGCGGCTTGGGCGCGCGGTGGGGCGAGCGCGGGCTCGAGGAGTCGACGAGGTCGAACTCGTCCGGCGGATACTGGGAGCTGGCCTGGGGCACGGCGTCCAGGGTAGCGGGCCGGGACCGACTCAGCGCTCGACGCCGAGCCGACGCGCGGTGCGGCTGCGCTGGCGCTCGGCGCGCATGCGACGAAGTCGCTTGACGAGCATCGGGTCGTGGGCGAGCGCGGCCGGGTCGTCCAGAAGTGCGTTGAGCACCTGGTAGTACCGCGCCGGGGAGAGGTCGAACAGCTCGCGGATGGCCTGTTCCTTGGCGCCGGCGTACTTCCACCATTGGCGCTCGAACGCGAGGACGTTCTGGTCGCGCTCGGACAGCGTCGTCGTGCCGTGCTCGACCTGTACCGTCTGTGCGCCCATGTGCCCTCCTCGATGCCGGGTGCCGACCTGCGGCACCAACCACCAGGCTAGTACGGAATGACACCGGTGTCATTCATCCGCTCCTCGCGAGTGAAACGGGTCAAACTGCCCGAAAAGCCGATAGCCTGCCGCTCGTGGCACACCGTCCGTTGAGCGAGCTGATGCATCCCACCTGGGCGGAGGTGCTTGCGCCGGCGGACGAGCAGATCCGCGCGATGGGCGAGTTCCTGCGAGCCGAGGTGCGCGCCGGCCGTCACTACTGCCCTCCCGGCCCGAGCGTGCTGCGCGCCTTCCAGGACCCGTTCGACGAGGTGCGCGTCCTGATCCTCGGCCAGGACCCCTACCCCACGCCGGGCCACGCCATGGGCCTCGCGTTCTCGGTGCGCGACGACGTCTCCCCGCTACCCGCATCGCTCGTCAACATCTTCAAGGAGCTGATGGCCGACGTCGGCGTCCCCGCCCCTGCGAACGGAGACCTGTCCCCGTGGTCACGCCAAGGGGTGCTGCTGCTCAACACGTCGCTCACGGTCCGGGCGAGCTCGGCGGGTTCCCACCGCGGGCGCGGCTGGGAGTCCGTGACGGCGCTCGCGGTGGACGCTCTCGTGGCACGGGGCGGGCCGCTTGTCGCGGTGCTGTGGGGTCGCGACGCCCAGTCGGTGCAACGGGCGCTCGGCACCACCCCCGTCATCGCGAGCCCGCACCCGAGTCCGCTGTCCGCGCACCGGGGCTTCTTCGGCTCCAGGCCGTTCTCGCGCGTGAACGAGCACCTCGCCGCGCTGGGCGCCGCGCCGGTGAGCTGGGAGCTGCCGGCGGCGGTGACCGGCTCGGGCGGGGCCGCTCGGGGCTAGCGTCCCGTTGGCCGACGGCGAGTGGCCGACGGCGATCTGCCCGTGCCGGTCATGTCGGTCAGCGGACGTCGACGACTCGAATCCCCGCGACCTCTCGCGCGTCGATGGGTGCGCCGTCGGTGAACCACGCCACCGCGCCCGCCTCGAGGGTGACGGACTCGACGCCGAGCTGTTCGCCGTCGGCCCCGAGGACGGCGATCTGCACGACTCGCCCCGCGCACGCCTCGTCGTGGGACCTTGTCACGACTCCCACGACGGCGTGCGCGCCGATCGTCGCGTCGTACTCGACCTCGTAGCCGAACCGCACGCTCGCGGCGCAGCCCACCACGGCCACCATCTCGGCGAGCGACCGCTCGTGCTGGGCGGCCTGGGCGGATGCCATCATGCCTGCGACGGCGAACCCCGCGAGCGCCCCGGCCCAGCGCAGGCGCCGCGACCGCCGGGCACCCCGGCGGAGGCTTCGCTGGCCAGACCGGCCTCCGAGGGCGTCCATCTGTTGAGACTACGTTGGGTGATAACACCTAGGTGACCATGGGATCGTGACCACATCGGGTGAAGTAATCGCCTGAGAACGGAGTAATGGGGATGAGCCAGAAGTATGACGCGGCCGGCTCGCCTCCCTGGCGGCGGTTCGTCGCCGTCGGCGACTCCTTCACGGAAGGGCTGTGGGGCGAGCCCGACGACGACGGCCGCCCGACCGGCTGGGCAGACCTGCTCGCCGCCGAGCTGTCCGCCCGGCGGGTCGCGGCGGGTGCGACACCGCTCGAGTACGCGAACCTCGCCGTGCGCGGTCGGCTGCTGCGGCCGATCCTCACCCAGCAGGTCCCCGAGGCGCTCCGGATGGGCCCGGACCTCGTGAGCATCGTGGGTGGGGGCAACGACATGCTGCGGCCCGTGACCGACGTCGACGTCCTGGCGCGCAACCTCGAGGCAGCCGTCGTGCGGGCGCGCGCCGCCGGCACGGACGTCCTCCTCGCCACCGGGATGGACGCCAAGGACAGCCCCGTGGTGGGACAGACGCGAACCCGCGTGGGCGTGTTCAACGCGCACATCTGGTCGATCGCCCGGCGTCACGGAGCGCACGTGATCGACGTGTGGGGCATGCGCTCGCTGCGCGACTGGCGGATGTGGGCACCGGACCGGATCCACCTCAACGCCGAGGGCCACGCGCGGGTAGCCCAGGGGGCGCTCGAGGCGCTCGGCTTCGCCGTCGACCCCGACTGGGACACGCCGCTGCCCGCCGCCCCCGCGGTGACGTGGTTCGAGTCCGCGCGCTCGAACGCCGAGTGGACACGTGACTGGGTCGTGCCGTGGGCGACCCGGCGGCTGCGGCGCAGGTCCTCGGGAGACACGATCACCGCGAAGCGGCCGCAGCCCGAGCCCTACCGCAATCACTGACCGCAGAGCGGGTTCGCGCCAGAGCGTTGCTCCTGGAGCGCGAAGAAAGCCGAACCGTTGACCGTCCGCCCCGGCGTCACGGCGGTAGAAGCGGGGAGCGCGGTGCACGAGTACCCAGACACGGCAGGAGCGCACCGCTCTCCACCGATCGTGCGAGACCGCTCAAGGAGTCAGGCTCACACTGGCCGACGTCCTAGCCGCAGATATGGAAGGCGCGCGGTGCATCGTCGCGGATTCGACCAGTGCCCCACCCACTGCCCGTCACTCGGTAGGTCGTGCCGCCAAGGAAGGCGACCTGGTGGTCACCCTCCTGAACCCCAAAGACTGGCGTGCCCGTCCGAAGCGCGAGGAGCGGCGTTACATCCACGTCTGCCCGCCAGCCGGCGTAGAACAGCGGAGTGCCTGCGACAGCTACCGTCACAGCCATGCACGCCCAGTTCGCATCCCCGGTGATAGCGCCGGGCGACACCGTGTAGGTCAGGACGGGGTCGTAGAGCGGCGGGGGCGACCCGTAGTCGCACAGGGTCACCGTGTACTCCTGACTCGCCGAGATGGTCGCCTTGGCGCCTGTACCCCGGATCTGCAGAACCCCGTCAACAGCGTTGTTCGACACCCACTCGTAGCCGTTCCATGTGTACAGCTGCAGCCCGCTCGTCGTGGTGCGTCCGTTGAACGGACGCTGTGTGACATGGAGGTCCAGTGTCCATGGGGCTGGCGTGGGTGACGTGCCACGAACGACAGCGTCGAAGCAGAACTGGTTCCCGACACCCATGACATTCCAGCTGGGACCGTCGCCCACGAACTCGATGTTGTCGCCAGGGGTCACCGGCCCTTGAGGCTCGGGGGCGGGAGGGACGTAGGCCCAGCTGGCGGGAATGGCCCAGCCGTTGAGGCCGAGCACAACGTCACCGTCAGTGGTCGCGGGCGGAGTAAAGGCCGAAGACGCCACCGTCATGGATCCGCCCGAGACAGTGCCTGCCCCGGAGAAGAGGACGGTGTTCGGGCTTGCAGATAGGTACACCGAGACGTTCCCGCCGGTGCATGAGCCGAAGTCGCCGGTCACCGTGACCTGGGCGTACTGACCACCTGCCGGCGTGCCGCTCGGCGAGACGGTGAGTGGACCGTCGGTGCATCGCGCGGCGCCCTGCGAGAAGAGGCCACCACTTCGGCCGATGATCGAGAGTCCCGCGGCATTGCCGACGGTGGAGAAGAAGACGTTCGCCGAGAGAACGATCACGAGGACGGCAATCGCCGCGCGAGGACGCAGGAGGCGGGTCACAGCACGACCCCTTGATCTCTCGGGGCGTCGGGCGTAAAGAACGAGTCCAGACTGGAGTCGGCCGAGGTCTCGGCGTTCGTGAGCTCGCGAGTTCCGCCGTCAGGCGAGCCGACTCCATCGTTCATGTCCGTGTCTTCGTCGTCGTCTGACGCCGAAGGCCACGCGAGGATAGCGAGACCGATGGCGATGAAACCGAGCCAGATGAACGGGTTCATGAGTGCTCGTGCAACGAGCCCCACCTTGGGCAGATGGAGCTTCGCGACGCCGAGAATCTCCTCGTTGGCGGGGACAAATGGGTCGATCCAGGAGTTGTTGTCGCCCTGGACGCTCCACCCCTGCGCATCGCCGCCAATGACGCGGTGGATGATGCGGACGCCGCCATAGTCCTTGGGCTGGTAGACGACGACGTCACCTAGTTGAGGCTCACCGCAACGCGCCACGACGACATCACCCGTGTAGTAGGTCGGCTCCATCGAGTGTCCCGAGACCACCGTGAGCGTTGTGCAACCGCCGAGGCTCGAGGGCCACAGGAAGTACGCGGCGATGCCCGCCGCGACGTAGAGCAGGATGCTCGGAGCGGCGTGCAGCAGCCGACGCACCATCGACGCGTCGGCTGCTGCACGGAGTCCACTCACGAACGAAACACCTGCTCCTTGAGGGTCCGCTCAGTCGAAGAGCGTGACGGAGATCTGACCGATCGAGTCGATCTGCGAGTTCGACAGCGCCGAACCGAACGACGGGGTCGAGCCGTTGAGGGCGAGGGTGAGCTCGCCGGCGACAGCGGTGCTCACGTACTCGGCACCGACCTGCGCGCCCGCGGACGTGCCGAGCGCGACCTTGATGTTCTTGCCGGCGCAGTCCGTGTCGATCTCGTCGAGGACCACCGCGTCGACGGCGGCGGGGTAGCCGAAGCCGGCCCCCGTGGTCAGCACACCCGCGGTGGCCCCGGCAAGGGTGAACGACACGCCGATGTCCGTCTGCTGGCAGAGGCTCGCGTCGAGATCGGTGACGCCCGCCTGGACGAGGTCAGCGTCCTGACCGTTCAGCGTGAGCTGCGCGGCGGAAGCGAGCGAGAGACCGGCGACACCGAGCACGGCAAGGCCGACTGCGAGCGCCTTGCGACGGTTGTTGGTCTTCTTGTGGGCAGACATGAAGTGCTCCTTGAGAGAGTGGATGTGGTGGCCGGCATGGCCCTTGCGGTTCGTTCTTCGCACTGGAACCGCTCGCCGCTTCGTGGCTCGGGCCCCAACATAAGAGTGCTTCGGCGTCACATCTGACGAACCTCTAGGTGTTAACCCCTGAGACCGCTCCCACTTCTCGAAAACGTTTCACGCGAGACGGGGCGATACGGACACTTCGAGCGGGTGAAAGACTCACCGGCGCTCAAGGACGGCTTCAGCGCCCGGGGGCCTCGACGCTCTCGAGGGGCAGCCACGCCGTGACGGTCGCCCCCGCGCCGGGCATCGACGAGATGTCGAGACTTCCGCCCACGATCGCGAGGCGGTCGTGCAACCGGGCGAGCCCGGAGCGTTGAGCGGCGTCGTCCGCGGAAGAGTCGTAGCCCCGGCCGTTGTCGGTCACGACCACCTGCAACCGGCCCGCCTCTTCCCGGATCACGACGTCGAGCCGCGTCGCGCCACCGTGCCGCAGGGCGTTCGTGACGGACTCCTCGACCACGCGGACGGCGAGCAGCCGCTCGGTCTGGCTCAGAGCCGGCGCGGCGGGGTCATCGAGCCGGCGCACGGCGTCGGACACCACGAGACGCGTGCCGATGAGGGTGGGCAGCCGCCCGAGCAGGCTGCGCACGGCAGGCACCATGCCGATCTCGATGGCGTCCGGGTAGAGCAACCGGCTCATCTCGCGCACGTCACCCTCGCGCGCGACCTCCATCTCAGCCACGGCACGGCGAAGCTGGGCGATGTCACCGTCGGACACCTCGCGTTGCTCAAGGTGACCCAAGACCTCCTCGAGGCGCCGTGCAACGAGTACGAGGCGCTGCTGCAACGAACCGTGCAGGCCCTCGGCCACCTCACGGCGCACGCGGATCTCTTCGTGGGCGAGCGCCTGGAGCGCGTAGTGGACGTGCAGCTCGTTGGTGGTCGCCGCGCGTTCCTGCTCCTGCACCTTGCGCCGCGTCCACACGTGGCTCAGCGCGATGCCGTTGGAGGTAGCCGCTGCCACCCAGGCGAGCCCGAGCTCCGTGGTCCAGATCACGGAGTTCCCACCGGGGTGAATGCCCAGGGCGAGCTGAAGGAGGATCCGCGTCAACGCGGCGGCGCCCGCGGCTGCGAACGCGCCCGCGATGCCCCACTTGCCGCGCTCGACGACATGGACCCGGAACATCCACAGCAGCAGCGAGTTCACGGCGACCGCAGCGAAGTTGGCCGTCACGCGTTCGGGCAGACGACGGGGCATGCCGATGTCCACGAACTCGCGGATCACGAACTCGAACTGGATCGTGGCACCGACGGCGAACACGACCAGCAAGGTCGCGCTCGTCAGGAGCAGCACCCGCAGGTTCGACGACGCGGCCTGCGCACGCGCCCGGTCCATCGCCGTCGTCGTCATGAGGTCCTTTGTGCTCGGTGCGCCATGCCCCCTGGCGCTCAAGTGTGGCAGTACACCAGTGGTGTCGGCACGCCACCCCCCTGGAGGTGATAGAAACTGGTACGTGCCCGAAACTGATCAGACGCCCCAGGCCGGAGTCATCCGCGTCGCGATCATCGAGGATCAGCCGCTGTTCCGCAGCATGCTCGAGGTAGCGCTCGAGTCCGAACCCGCGCTCACGGTGGCTGCGTCGTGCGCCACGGTCAGCGAGGCGAACCGCGCGCTGGCTTCGGCACGCATCGACGTGGCAGTGCTCGACATCGACCTGCCGGACGGCAACGGCATCGCGCTCGGCGTCACCTTGCGGAGGAAGCACCCCGACATCGGCATCCTCTTGCTCTCCGCGCACGACGCGATGGACCTGCTGCTCGACCTGCCACCGGACGTCGCCTCCGGGTGGAGCTACCTGTCGAAGACGTCCTCGACCGACTCGCACACGCTCATCAACGCGATCCAGGTCGCCGCCGCGGGGGGCACGACGCTCGACCCCGCGCTCCTCAACCGCATGCCGCCGCGCGCGGGCACGTCCGTCGAACGCCTCACGGACCGGCAGTACAAGGTGCTGCGCCTGCTCGCCCAAGGCTTGTCCAACGCCGGGATCGGCGAGGAGCTGGGCATCACCGAGAAGTCGGTGCAGAACCACATCAACGCGCTCTACGCGGGTCTGGGCATCGACGCCGACCCGTCGCGCAACCCCCGTGTCACGGCGGCGCTGCGGCTCCTCGAGGAGACGGGTCCGGCGAGCTCGATCAACTGAGGTGTCCGACGGCGGGGGCCGACGGGACTCGCCAAGCGGCGGTCGTCGGAGCGGTCGTGGGGGCCGTCGTCGGCGATTCTGGAGCCGCCGGTCAGGATTGAACTGACGACCATCCGCTTACAAGGCGGGCGCTCTACCACTGAGCTACGGCGGCACGGCCCGAGGGCCGGGTCAAGGGTACCGATCGTCCCCGCCACGGCAATCCGCGGCGGGGACGTCCGGCTGCGTCAGTCGAGTCCGAGCTCGACCTTCTTGGCGAGGACGGCGGTCGAGAGGCCGCCCGGCTCGTAGATGATGCCCGGCTGCTGGTCCGGCCCCGGGAACTTCTGGCCGTTGATCAGGACGGTGGGGGTGGAGAGGCCGCCCAGGTCCTGGTTCGTGTACTCGGTCGCCGCGAAGGTCCAGCGCGAGAAGGTACGCTCGCCGCCCTCGCCCGTCGTCGTCGTGAACTGGTCCACGACGGCCTGCGGGACGCCGACCTCGAGCGCGATGTTGCCGATCGCCTCGTCGCTCAGCCCGCTCGCGCCCTCACCGGGCTGGTTGGCGAAGAGTGCGTTGTGGAACTGCAGGAACTGCTCGGGCGCCTGGTCGGCGACGACGGCGGCCGCGTTGGCGGCGCGTGTCGAGAACTCCTTGCCGCCCGAGGCGTGGTCGAGGAAGGACACGGGCCGGAAGACGAACTCCACGTTCCCCGACTGCAGCAGCGTGTTGATCTCGAACGCGTTGGCGTTCTCGAACATCGCGCAGTACGGGCACTGGTAGTCGTAGACGACCTCAACGACGACGGCGTCCTCGCCGGCGGTGGAGCCCGCGGCGAGGTCGGTCCCGACGGGGATGCCGCCTGTCTCGTTCGCCGTGGAGGGTGCCTGGACCTGGCTCAGCTCGAGGGGCTCGCTGCCGCGGTACGCGATCGGCTCGGCCTCCGAGCCCAGGATGGCCCACACCGCGACCACGAGGACGACGACGGCGACCGCGAGGCCACCGATCGCGAACCCGCGGTTGCGCTTCTCACGGCGCTTGGCCTCTTCACGGAGCTTGAGCGCCTCGGCTCGGGCGTTCTCGCGCCGGTCGGCCTTCGTGGGCCGGGGGTGGTTCGTCGACATCGCACTTCCTCAGGGGTCTGCTCAGAGTGGGGAACCGCGGTGCGCGGCGGCACCGGGACAGCGTCCGTACACAGAATACGGGGCACCCAAGCAGTCGAACCTGCAAGCTTCCTGGGAAGCGGCTACAGGAGGTCTTCGATCGCGGCGCGCAGCGGCCCCGCAGTGTAGAGCGCCTCCGGGCCGGTCTCCTCGGCCGGCCACCTCTCGCCGTTGATGAGCACCGACGGGGTCGTCAGCCGCCCGAGCAGCTCGTTGCCGCGCTCCGTGGCCGCGAACACCCATCGGGCGAAGGTGCGCTCCGACGAGCCCTCGACGGTCTCGGTGAGCTGGCCCACGACGTCCTCGGGCACATCGGCCGCGCGGGCGACCGCCGCGATGTCCTCGTCGTCGCGCCCCTCGCCCTGGCCGGGCTGCTGGGCCATGAGCGCCTCGTGGAAGGCGACGAAGTGCTCGGGCGCCCGGTCGGCGACGATCGCTGCCGCCGTGGCCACGCGCGTGGAGTACTGCCTGCTGCCCTCGGCCCGGTCGAGGAAGGACACGGGCCGGAAGACGAGCGTGATCGTGCCCTCGTCCGCGAGGCGCGTCAGGTCGGGGCTGTTGGCTTCCTCGAAGAGCGCGCAGTAGGAGCATCGGTAGTCGAAGACGACCTCGACGACGACGGCGCCCTCCCCCGAGTCCGTGCCCGCGACGAGACCCGGCCCGACGGGAATGCCGCCGTCGTCATCGGCGCCGGCCGGTGTCGCGACGTCGGCGAGGGTGACCGAGCCGGGTTCGCCGCGGTAGCCGAACGGCTTCTCCTCGGAGCTCAGCACGAGGACCACCACGACCACGAGGGCGACGACGGCGAGCGCCAGGCCGCCGATCGCGAGCATCCTGGTGCGACGTGCCCGCTGCTCCGCCTCGGCACGCAACCGCGCGGCCTCTTCGCGGGCCGCCGCGAGACGCTGCGCCTTGGTCGGCCTTCCGCTTGCCGTGGCCATCGATGTCCTCCCCGAGTCGGTCGGCACGAGCCAACCACGGGCCGCGAGGCCGCTCGTAGGAAGAAGTGCCTAGCCGGGCGGGCGACCGGAACCGGCCCCTCGTCGTGTCAGAACCCCGTGGCACGATCACGCACATCGGTGGAGCCGTTCGGGTCAGTGTCAGACCCGCGTGGCACGATCACGACAGCAGTTCGGACCACGGAAGTCCCCCACCCCGCGGCGGTGCCAACCCCTTCAGATCAAGGGTTGCGTACTGGGGCACTTCGTGTCATTATAGGACATACGTACTAGGCAATGAGGAGGTGGCAGTGAGTTCGACGACGACGACGGCCAAGCACGCTGCCACCATGCCGCCCGCTCCCGCTGAGGCGGCCCGGCACGGGTTGATGGGTCCCGCCTCGGGCTCGGCTGGCACGCAGGGGCTCGCTGGGCTGGCCTGGCTGTCGGTCACGTCCGCGGATGCCGCTGAGGGAGTGGCGCAGGTCTTGGCCAGGTCGTTGGCGACCGTGGCGGGGCATCTGGTGACCGCCGCGCAGGACGCCGCCACCTGGTCACCCCACACGCGTGCCCTGGTCCTGGCGGCCCTGGACGCTGCCGGGCGGTCCGTGGCGGCCGCGAAGTCGCCGCTGATCGTCGCCGAGGACGAGTCCGGGGCGTGGCGCGCCCCTGGGGTGAGGTCGTTCGACGACGCACGCTCGCGCTCCACCCGGGCCGGCAAGCCCGCCACCAAGGGCGAGGTCCAGGATGCACACACGGTGACGAGCCTCGACGGCGGCACCGAGGCCTTGGCCGCCGGGGAGCTCACCGAAGCCCACGTGCGCCGGCTACGCACCGCAGCCGACAAGTTGCCCGAGCACCGCCGCACCGAGCTGTTGACCGGTCACAACGCAGCCCAGCTGCTCGACCTGGCCCGCGACCATGACGCTCCCACGTTCGGTCGCAAGGTCGATGACCTCATCGCGGCCACGTCGGCCAAGGACACCCAGGACGCCCACGAGGCAGTGCGCGCCACCCGGCACGTGACCCTGCGAGAGACCCCCGAAGGTACTCACCTGAGCGGCCTGCTCGACCCGGTCGCCGGGCACACGCTGCGCCTGGCACTCGACGCGGCAACACCCACCCCGGCAGCCGATGACACCCGCACCCGTGCCCAGCGCCACGCCGACGCCATGGTGAGCCTGGCGCGCAACGCCCTGGATGACGGCACCTTCAAGGCCGGCGCGCCCGTGCGACCACACGTGAGCCTGACCATGGACGCCGAGACCTTCGCCCGCGCCCAGGCCCACCAGCGCGCCGCCACCCACACTGCCGACCCCGCGACCACGCTGGACCCGACGACCCGCGAACTGCTCAGCCGCCCACCCGTCGTGCGCCTCGACGACGGCCCACTCCTGCCCCCCTCCGAGCTCGGACGTCTCCTGTGCACCACCGACATGACGCGCATGGTCATCGGCGCCCAGTCCCAAGTCCTCGACGTCGGACGCACCCAACGCCTCTACACCAGCCACCTGCGCCGCGCCGTCGTCGCCCGCGACACCCACTGCGTCTGGGACGGGTGCACCATGCCCGCCCGGTTCTGCGAGGTCCACCACCTCGACTGGTGGGACGAAGACCACGGCCACACCAGCATCGAACGCGGCGCACTGCTCTGCGAGTACCACCACCACGAGCTCCACACCCACAACCTCGACCTCACCCGCGAACCGCCACCGAGCCACGAGACCGGCTCTGCTCAGGCCGGCCGCGGCTCCGATCCACCAGAACGCACACGCCTACCCGGCGAACCCGGATACGAACCACCCACCTACCGCACCATCCCCCGTTCGCGCACGAAACGAGAACGCGACGAGGCACGACAACACCGACTCCGCGAAGAGATCTACAACCCGAGCCTGCGCAGCAGCTCCGACACGCCACCCTTCTGAGTGCGGGCCCCGGGGGCGAACTGCCGGTACCCCGCGCGCGTTCGGCCGCGCGAAGTTGACGACCGTCGTGCGGGGCGGCAGCGCGCGGTCCCACGCACTCGGCCGCACGTGGTGGGGGCGGTAGGGGTCAGGCGAGCGAGGGCGGGCCTGGGAGCGGCCACCACCAGGTGGGCTGGCCGGTGGCGAGGAGGACGGTCACGATCGCGAGGCCCACGAGCGCGGCGGCGATGAGCACCATGGCGCCCGTGCGCCCCGGCGCGATGCGCTCGAGGGTGCGTCGCGCGCCGAGCCGGGTGTGCCGGGAGAAGGGCCCGCCCCAGAGCGTGGCCAGCCCTGCCAGCATCGCGACCGCGATTACGGAGAGGTAGACCCACGGCTCGTTGCCGTTGGGCGCCGTGCCGACTCCGCCGAGCGCCGTCGGGACCACGAGGCGCTGGGTGTCGAGGAGCCACCACGCGATGCCGCCCACCACGATGACGACGCTCGCCGCGACGAGCAGGCTCGGGATGGCAATCACACTGCCGCGCAGCAGGTGCCACGGCCAGCTCACCGCAGTCCGGAGCGCGTCACCCCGGCGGAGGCCCCGTCGCTCACGGCGCGCCTCAAGGGCAGAGGCAGCGGACTGGACGGTCCCGAACAGGAGAGTGAGGGCGCCGATCGTGATGGCCACCACCCCGGGAGCGAGCGCCGCCGTCGCCACCGCCACGACGAGGAGGGCGAGGAGCGTCCCAGTCCGCCGTGGCGGGGTCGGGGGGGTGTAGGCGTGTTCCTCGTCGTCGGTCAGCCCTTCGTACCCGAACGTGTCGTCGCCGCGCTCGAGAGGGGTGAAGCCCCCGTCGTCGTGGTCGGTCTCCCACGCGCGAGTGTGTCCGTCGTTGGGCGACACCCCCGCGTCCGTGCCAGCCCCCGCACGAGCGCCCCCGCCCGAGTCGGCCCCCGACCCGGACAGCACCGCCGTCGCGCCCGGATCGGCGCCCGCGCCAGTCCCCGCAGCCAATCCGGCGACACCAAGGTCGGCTCTCCCGCCCGGGAGCACCGTCGTCGCGCCCGAGTCGGCGCCCGGCCCGGGGAGCACCGTCGTCGCGCCGGTGTCGGTACCGGCCCGCCCTCCCCCGGCCACGATGTTCTCGAGGCTCGCGACGACGCTGTCCGGCGGGGCCCGGTGCGCTGCCCGCGGCTCGAGGGCGCTGCGGAGCGGGTCGGCGAGCAGTCCCACACCATCGAGGTCGACCTCGCCGGACCGCGCCCGTGCGAGGACCGCCTCAACCGGTCGTGAGCCGAACGGTTCCCTCCCCGTGGCCGCGAACGCCAGGACGGCGGCCCAGCCCCACCAGTCGGAGGACTCGTCCGGTTCTGCGCCGTCGAGCAGCTCCGGGGCGAGATAGCCAGGCGTGCCGAGCACGATCCCGGTGGAGGTGAGCCGCGAGTCGTCCATGCCCTGCGCGATGCCGAAGTCGATGAGCACCGGGCCCTCGCGCGTGAGGACCACGTTCGAAGGTTTCAGGTCGCGGTGGATCACCCCGGCGTCGTGCACCGCCTCCAGGGCGCCGCGCAGCCCGCGGGCGAGGTCGAGGAGCTCCTCCCCACCGAGCGGACCATGAGCACGGACGTGGTCGGTGAGGTTCTCGCCGTCCACCAGCTCCGTGACGATGAACGCCTCGGAGGAGTCGGCCTCGGCGTCGAGCACCGCCGCGACGGCCGGGTGACGCAGCCGCTGCAGGGCGGAGACCTCTCGCCGGAGGCGCTCCCTGGCGGCCGGGTCCGCGCCGATGTGGGGGTGCAGCAGCTTGAGGGCCACCTCCACCCCACCACCGTCCGCGGCCCGGTACACGGCGCCCATGCCGCCGGAGCCGAGGGGGGCGAGGATGCGGTAGCCACCCACCTCCGACCCTGGGGAAAGCCCGATCCGCTCCATCCGGCCACGGTATCGCCGCAGGCGGCGCCGTGCCCGTGCAGATACCCTCAGTGGCGGACCTAGGAGTTGATGAAGTGAAGGGATACGACTTCGTCGCCGTGGCGAACCGCCTCCCGGTGGACATCACGGTGGCCGACGACGGAAGCATCCACCAGGTACGTGCACCCGGGGGACTGGTGACGGCACTCGCGCCGATCATGCAGGAGAAGCACGGTGCGTGGGTCGGCTGGGCGGGGGCGCCCGACCACGAGTCGGAGCCCTTCGACGCCGACGGCATGCGGCTCGTGCCCGTCCCGTTGAGCACCGAGGACATCGAGGACTACTACGAGGGTTTCGCGAACGACACCCTGTGGCCGCTCTACCACGACGTCATCACGCCGCCCGCGTTCCACCGGGAGTGGTGGGACGCCTACCGGCGGGTGAACGAGCGCTTCGCGGCGGCCGCGGCGGACGTGGCGGCCAAGGGCGCGACCGTGTGGGTGCACGACTACCAGCTCCAGCTCGTCCCGTCGATGCTCCGCGAGCGCCGCCCGGACCTGCGCATCGGGTTCTTCAACCACATCCCCTTCCCCCCGTGGGAGATCTTTGCCCAGCTCCCGTGGCGCGCTGCCGTCGTCCGCGGCCTGCTCGGGGCCGACCTCATCGGCTTCCAGCGCGGCTCGGACGCCTCGAACTTCCTGCGCAACGTCCGGCGGTTGACCGACCTGCAGGTGCGGGGCCAGGTCGTGACCATCCCCGACGACGAGGGCAACCCCGGCCGTCACGTGCGCGCTGCGGCGTTCCCCATCTCGATCGACTCCGGGGCGTTCGACTCGGTCGCCCGGTCCGAAGGTGTGCAGGCCCGGGCGGCGGAGATCCGGATGGAGCTCGGCAACCCCAAGACGATCCTGCTCGGCGTGGACCGGCTGGACTACACCAAGGGGATCCGCCACCGCATCAAGGCGTACGGCGAGCTCGTCACCGAGGGGCGGATGCCCGTCGGTGAGGCCATCCTCGTGCAGGTCGCGAGCCCCTCGCGGGAGAACGTGCGCGCCTACCGCCAGCTCCGTGAGGACGTGGAGCTCGCTGTCGGCCGGATCAATGGCGAGGTCGGGGAGCTGGGGAGTCCAGCGATCGAGTACCTGCATCACACCTACCCGATGGAGGAGATGGCGGCGCTCTACGTCGCGGCCGACGTCATGCTCGTGACGTCGTTGCGGGACGGCATGAACCTCGTGGCGAAGGAGTACGTCGCCGCCCGCACGACCGACGACGGCGTGCTCGTCCTCTCGGAGTTCACGGGCGCCGCCGACGAGCTCTCCGGAGCGGTGCTGGTGAACCCCCACGACATCGAGGGACTCAAGGATGCGATGGAGTACGCGGCGCACCTACCAGAGAGGGACGCGAGGCGACGCATGCGTCGCCTGCGGAAGAGGGTGCTCGACGACGACGTCGCGAAGTGGTCGGCTGCCTTCCTCGGGACTCTCACGGCGATGCCCCACCGGACCTCGCATGTCTAGCCTGCCCCGCCCCGGAGACGCCCTCGCCACACTTGCCGCCAGCTCGGAGTCCGTGCTCCTCGCACTCGACTTCGACGGGGTGCTCGCACCGATCGTCGACCACCCCGCCGACGCCCGGCCCCTGCCCGAGACGATCGCAGCAGTCGAGCGCATCGCCTCCCGGGTGGCTGTGGCCCTCATCTCAGGAAGGGGGCTCGAGGAGCTCTCGACGGTCACCGGGCCGCTCCCGGAGGGGACGTGGTTGGTGGGCTCCCACGGCGCGGAGTTCGGGCGGGTGAGGGACGGGCACTACGAGCTCGAACCCTTCGACCTCGCTGACGATGCGAGAGGCGTCCAGGACGAGCTCATCGCCGCCGCGGAGCTCATCGGCGACCGTCATGAAGGCGTGCTCGTGCAGCGCAAGCCCACCACGGTGCTCGTGCACACCAAGATGGCCCTCCCTGAGGTCGAGGCCGCCGCCACCGCGGAGGCCGTCGCGCTCGGGTCGGCGAGGGGGCTCAAGACCGTGGTGGGAAAGCACATCGTGGAGATCGCCGTCCACCCCGCGCACAAGGGCGAGGGCGTGGCGGCGCTGCGCAGTGCCACGGGGGCCGACGTCGTCGTCTACGTCGGCGACGACACGACGGACGAGGACGCGCTCGAAGCCCTCGGGGGGCGGGATGTGGGCATCAAGGTCGGGCCGGGGCCGACGGCGGCACGCTACCGGGTGGACTCCCCCGAGGACGTCGCCGGTGTGCTCACCCGCTTCGCCGAGGCGCTCGGGACGTCGGGCCTCGCCGCCGACTGATTCGGTGTGGCAGGATGGCCGTCGTCGAGGGCACATGTCCTCGCGTGTCAGCGGAGACACCTGACACTCTTCACAACGGATCGTCCGGCACGTACCTGCCGGTGAAGGGATGTACCCAGCATGGCTACTGTGACATTTGACGGCGCCACCCGGACCTACCCGGGGACCGAGCGCCCGGCGGTCGACAAGCTCGACCTCCACATCGAGGACGGCGAGTTCCTCGTCCTCGTCGGCCCCTCCGGCTGTGGCAAGTCCACCTCGCTCCGCATGCTCGCGGGCCTCGAGGACGTCAACGAGGGTCGCATCCTCATCGGCGAGCGCGAGGTCACCGACGTGCAGCCGAAGGACCGCGACATCGCGATGGTCTTCCAGAACTACGCGCTGTACCCGCACATGTCCGTCGCCGACAACATGGGCTTCGCGCTCAAGATCGCCGGCACCCCGAAGGCCGAGATCCGCCAGCGCGTCGAGGAAGCCGCCAAGATCCTCGACCTCTCCGAGTACCTCGACCGCAAGCCGAAGGCCCTCTCGGGTGGTCAGCGCCAGCGTGTCGCCATGGGTAGGGCCATCGTGCGTCAGCCCCAGGTGTTCCTCATGGACGAGCCGCTGTCGAACCTCGACGCCAAGCTGCGCGTGCAGACGCGTACGCAGATCGCGGGCCTGCAGCGCCGCCTCGGTGTCACGACGGTCTACGTCACGCACGACCAGACCGAGGCCCTCACGATGGGTGACCGCATCGCCGTGCTCAAGGACGGTCTGCTCCAGCAGGTCGGTACCCCGCGCGACATGTACGACACCCCGGCCAACGTCTTCGTCGCCGGCTTCATCGGCTCCCCCGCGATGAACATCGGTACGTTCCCCGTGGCTGACGGCACCGCGAACTTCGGCAAGGCGCACGTCGCCCTGCAGCGCGACGTCATCGCGAACATCAAGCCCGAGGACCAGGGCCAGATCACGCTCGGCTTCCGCCCCGAGTCGCTCGACATCGTCTCCGCCGGCACGCAGGACTCGTTCCCCGTCGTCGTGGAGATCGTCGAGGAGCTCGGTTCGGACGCCTTCGTCTACGGTTCGCTCACGCAGGACTTCGCGGGTGCCGCCCGTCTGACGTCCGGTGCCGGCGAGTCGCAGGTCATCGTCCGCGTCGACCCCCGTCGGGTTCCGGCGAAGGGCGAGACGATCTGGGTGCGCGTCCGCGAGGGCGAGCAGCACGCGTTCCACGCGGGTTCGGGTCTTCGCTTCGACATCTGACAGAAGCGGGGCGGGCTCTCGGGCCCGCCCCGCTCTTTCGTGCCCGGCCCGACTAGTCCGTCATCATGGGTAGTGATGAGCCAGAACCTCCAGATCACCGCCGCCCAGCCGGAGCCGGCCCTCCTCGACCTGCCGTGGCACATTCCGCTCGAGGAGTGGCCCGAGCCGATCCTCGCGGCGCTGCCCCGCGGTATCTCCCGGCACATCGTGCGGTTCGTCAAGCTCGGTGGCAAGGTCATCGCGGTCAAGGAGATCGGCGAGACCGTCGCCTACAACGAGTACGAGCTGCTGCGGGCCCTCAAGCGTCTCGGGGTGCCGAGCGTGACGCCGATCGCCGTCATCAGCGGACGGCGTGACCCGGACGGGGAGCGGCTCGAGGCCGTGCTCGTCACGCAGCACCTGCAGTACTCGATGCCCTACCGCGTGCTCTTCTCCCGCGTGCTGCGGCCGGACACGGTGCAACGGCTCATCGACGCGCTCGCCGTCCTCCTCGTGCGCCTGCACATCGTCGGGTTCTACTGGGGAGACGTCTCGCTCTCCAACACACTCTTCCGGCGCGACGCGGAGACGTTCTCCGCCTACCTCGTCGACGCGGAGACGGGCGACCTCCACCCGCAGCTCACGAAGGGCCAGCGCGCCTACGACCTCGAGATCGCGCGCGTCAACATCATCGGCGAGCTCATGGACCTCGTGGCGGGAGACCTCCTCGACGAGGAGGTCGACACGGTCGCCGTCGGGTCGACCCTCGTGGAGCGGTACACCGAGCTCTGGGACGCGCTGCACGACGAGGAGTCGTTCGGCAGTGCCGAGCGCTGGCGGGTCGCCGCGCGGGTGGAGCGGCTCAACGAGCTGGGCTTCGACGTCGGCGAGCTCGAGATCACCACCGACGTGGACGGCACCACCGTCCACATCCAGCCCAAGGTCGTGGAGGCGGGCCACCACTCACGGCGGTTGCTGCGCCTCACGGGCCTGGACGTCCAGGAGAACCAGGCTCGGCGGTTGCTCAACGACCTGGACGAGTACCGCGCCGCGACGGACCGGCAGGGAGAGGACGAGGAATTCGTCGCCCACGACTGGCTCACCGAGATCTTCGAGGTCGCCGTGCGCTCCGTGCCCGCCGAGATGCGACGCCGGCTCGAGGCCGCGCAGATCTACCACGAGCTGCTCGACCACCGCTGGTTCCTCTCCCGCGAGCAGCAGCGCGACGTCCCCATGCCCGAGGTCGTGCCCTCCTACGTCTCCGGAGTGCTCACCCACCGCCCCGACGAGCGGGCTCTCCTCACCCCGCCGCCGGACCCCACGTAGGGTTCAGCTCAAGGCGTCCGGCGAAGGCGGGAGACCTCGTAGAGGGCGATCCCCGTGGCTACTCCGGCGTTGAGGGACTCCGTCGTCGCGGCGATCGGGATCGAGGCGATCGCGTCGCACTTCTCTGCCACCAGGCGTGAGAGCCCCTTGCCCTCGGAGCCCACGACGAGCACGAGCGGGTCGGTCGCGAAGGGAAGGGTGTCGAGCGCGGTGTCGCCGTCCGAGTCGAGCCCCACGATGAAGAGCCCCGCCTTGCGGTAGTCCTCGAGCGCGCGCACGAGGTTGGTCGCCCGCGCCACGGGAACGCGCGCCGCGGCACCGGCCGAGACCTTCCAGGCCGACGCAGTGACGCCCGCGGACCGTCGTTCCGGCACGAGGAGGCCGTGCGCCCCGAACGCTCCGGCCGAGCGGAGGGCGGCCCCGAGGTTGCGCGGGTCCGTCACTCCGTCGAGGGCCACGATGAGCGCGGGACCGGAGAGCTCCGCGGCGTCGAGCAGGTCCTCGGGGTCGGCGTAGTCGTACGGGGGGACCTGGATCGCGACGCCCTGGTGCGCGGCACCGAACGTGATCTTGTCGAGGTCCGACTTCGAGGCCTCCATCATCGGCGCGTTCGCCTCGGAGGCGAGCACGATGATCTCGCGCGTACGCTCGTCGGCCTCGATGCGGTGCGCGAACCACGCCGTCTGCACCGGGACACCGGCCCGGAGGGCCTCGAGGACGGCGTTGCGGCCCGCGATGATCTCCGTCGAGTCGCCCAGCGTGCGCGACTTCGGGGCGCGCTTCGGCGCCTTGGCGGCCGCTTCGGCCGCAGCCTTCTTCTTCGCCGCGGGGTGGTACTCGCGGTCCTCGGCCTTGGGTGTGGGTCCGCGCCCCTCGAGACCCTGCCTCCGGTGCCCGCCGGTGCCGACGCGCTGCCCCTTCTTCGAACCGGGCTTGCGGGTCGCCCCGCGTCGCCGTGAGTTGCCTGCCATCAGAATCCTCCCAGCGACCAGCGAGCGCCGTTCGCACTGTCTTCGACGACCACGCCGGCGGCGGCGAGCCGGTCCCGGATCGCGTCCGCAGTGGTGAAGTCGCGCGCGGCCCGAGCCGCGGCCCGTGCTTCGAGCTCCGCGGTGACGAGGCGGTCGAGTGCCTCGGCGTGCCGGTCCTGGGATGCGGTGGCCCATTGGCCCGCAGGGTCGAGCCCCAGGACGTCAAGCATCGCACGAAGGGAGAGCAACGCGGCACGCAGCGAGACCAGGTCGCGCTCGACGAGCGCCGTGTTGCCCGCCCGCAGCGCCTCGTGCACGACGACGAGCGCCTCGGCGATGTTGAGGTCGTCCTCCATCGCGGCCACGAACTCGGCCGGAAGATCAGCCTGGGCGACATCGGCGTTCGTCACCTCGGCGTCGTCCGCCAATGCCTCCGACGCCCTCGTGACGAAACCCGCGAACCGCTCCCACGTCGCGAGGGCGTCGCGCTCCGTGTCGTCGTCCCACTCGATCATCGAGCGGTAGTGCACGAGCACGAGGCCGAGGCGGAGCGCGGAGCCCGGCATGCGCGAGAGCAGCTCGGAGACGAGCAGGGAGTTGCCGAGCGACTTGCTCATCTTCTCCCCGCCCTGGGTGACCCAGGCGGAGTGCAGCCAGTAGCGCGCGAACGCGTCCCCGGCCGCGCGCGACTGAGCCTGCTCGTTCTCGTGGTGCGGGAAGCGCAGGTCGAGGCCGCCGCCGTGGATGTCGAACTCGGGGCCGAGGTACCGCGTGGCCATCGCCGAGCACTCGAGGTGCCACCCGGGCCGGCCCTCCCCGAAGGGCGTGGACCAGCTCGCCGTCGCGGGCTCGCCCGGCTTCGCGGCCTTCCACAGCGCGAAGTCCTTGGGGTCGCGCTTCGCCGCGAGGGCGTCGCCGTCGGGCACGAGCGAGTCGCTCGCAGGGGGCAGGTCCTCGAGGCGCTGGTTCGTGAGTGCCCCGTACTCGGGGTAGGAGCGCACGTCGAAGTACACGTTGCCCGGCGACGTCACGTAGGCGTGCCCGCGCTCGACCAGCCGGCGCATCAGCTCGACCATCTCCGGGACGTGGCCCGTGGCCCGCGGCTCGTAGGTGGGACGCACGTTGCCCACCGCGTCGAACGCCTCGCCGAACAACCGCTCGTGGTGCAGCGCCCACGCCCACCACGGCTCGCCGTGCTCGGCGGCCTTCGCGAGGATCTTGTCGTCGATGTCCGTCACGTTGCGCACGTAGGTCACGCGCACGCCGGTGCGCCGGAGCCAGCGTACGAGCACGTCGAACGCGACGAACGTGCGCAGGTGGCCGATGTGCGGGGGCGACTGCGGCGTCGCACCGCACACGTAGAGGCCGACCTTGCCCGGGACGCGGGGGACGAAGTCGCGCAGCTCGCGCGTGGCGGAGTCGAACAGTCGCAGGGTCACCCCCGCAGGCTACCGGCCCGCCGTCTAGTCTCGGGCGGAGGTCGCCGGGGAATGGCCCCGGTCACGAGGAGGTTCCGCAGTCATGACTCGCGCAGTGGTGGCGACCGCGTACGGCGGCGCCGAGGTGCTGGAAGTGGCCGACGTCGAGCTCCCTGCCCCTCGGGAGGGCGAGGTGCTCGTCGCGATGAGGGCCGCCGCGTACAACCCCGCCGACTGGAAGATCTACGGCGGGCTCTGGGGAGCGGATCTCGCGGCACTGCCCCGCCGGGTCGGGCTGGAGGGAGCGGGAGTCGTGCGGGCGGTCGCCCCCGACGTCACGCGGTTCGCCGTCGGGGACGAGGTCGTGGTGCACCCGGCGGGCGGCTCCTTCGCGGAAGCGGTGCTGGTTCGGGAGGGCGCGCTCGAGCACAAGCCCGCCGGCCTTGCGTGGGAGAAGGCCGCGGGCCTGCTGCTCGCGGGCACGACGGCGTGGCACGCGCTCGAAGCGGTGGGGCTCGGGGCCGACGACGGCAACCGGGCTCTCGACGACGTGCCCGACCGCGGCACCCGGGAACTCGACGACGCGACAGACGGCGGCAACCGGGCGCTCGACGCAGGATCAGCTGCTGGGCCGATCCTGCTCGTGCACGGCGGGGCAGGTGGCGTGGGGGCCGTCGTCGTGCAGCTCGCCGTCGCCCGCGGGGTGCGGGTGATCGCGACGTCGGGCCCCGCGAACAAGGAGTACGTGCGTTCCCTCGGCGCGGAGCCCGTGCGCTACGGCGACGGGCTTGCGGGGAGGGTGCGGGCGCTCGCCGGTTCGGGCATCACGGCCGCGATCGACACCGTGGGTACCGAGGAGGCGATCGACGTGTCGGTCGAGCTCGTTCCCCGCGAGCGCATCGCGACCGTCGCGGGACTCGAGTACGGCGCGCAGCTCGGGGTGAAGCTCCTGGGGCACGGACCAGGCATGGACCCCGGGCGGGAGGTGCGGGCGGCCGCGCGCGTGCCGCTGCTCGAGCTCGCCGCCGCCGGGGTCGTGGACGTGCGCATCGCCGATGTCTTCCCGCTCGACCGCGTCCGCGAGGCGCACGAGCTCATCCGCTCCGGACACGCGCGCGGCAAGGTCGTCCTGGTTCCCTAGAGCTCGTCGATGGGTGGGTGGCGGAGCCACGCGAGCTCCGTGTCCGCCATGAACCGGGTGCCCCACGTGCGGTCGGCCTCGGTGCGGTCCAGCCCGTAGTGCGCGAAGAGCGACTCGATCAGCGCGTCGATGCCCTCGTCGGACGGCGCGGCGAGGAGCGCGTCGAGGCGCTCGGGCAGGTCCGCTGGCCGGTTCGGGGCATCCGCCACGACGCGCAGCATCCACTTGTGGAACGGGTAGAACATCGCGTTCTGGGCCAGGACGAGTCGGCTCGCGAAGAGCACGATCTTGTGGAGAGCAGTGGTGTGGAGGTAGGCGCTGCCCTTCGCCGTGCCTTCCCCGTAGTACCAGCGCCACGCGAGGAGCTGGGCGGCGAAGCGGCGCACCCGCTCGTCGCGGTCCTCGGTGGGATACCGGCGGATCTCCTCGAGGATCCCGGCGAGCCCGGCCACCCGGGAGAACAGGGTCCGCGCACCGTCGAACGCCCACCGCGCCGGGTCGCTCCCCCGCTCCGCGACGAGCCGAAGGAAGTCGACGTCGACGTACTTGCCGTCGACGTAGCCGCCCTCGTAGGTCGCGAGCTCGCGGTTGAAGATCGTGAGGTCCGGCACGGCGGCGCGCCGGGCATACTCCGCGGCGCCGACGACGACCACGATGTCGACGTCCGAGCCCTCACCGCCCAGCCCGTGGGCGAGCGAGCCGCCGAGCAGCAGCGCGAGCGCGGCGTCGTCGGACTCGAAGTGCGCGACGACGTTGCGGATCGTCTCTACGTGGTGCGGCCACAGCCCCAACCCGGAGAGCCGGTCCGCCAGATCATCACTCATGGCCGCATCATCCCGCACGGGACGAGGTCGCGCCGGTGCCCGGTGCGATCGACTCGAGCAGGTCGGTCTCGGTCGCTTCGGCAAGGAGCCCCGCGACGTCCAACGCCACTCTGGTGGACTCGCCGCCCGGCTCGTCCTGAAGGCGCACCAGCGTCTTGCCGTCGTCACGAACCTCGTAGAGGTAGTCCAGCACGAGCCCCAGCTCGAACCCCGGGTAGTCGTACTCGGACCAGCTCACGACATACGTCGAGCCACGATCGATCTCTGCCTTGTCGAAGACCCACAGGCCGGCGTGCGAGAGCCCTTGTGCGCTGCCACCCGGGACTGCGAGCTCCAACCGGGACCCCACCGCGAGCCCGGTGTCGCCGGGCTCGACGATCTCCACCTCGGCTGGGGTGTAGACCCACGCGAGCGCACCTTCGGACTCGGGAACGAGCTGGTTGCGCCGAAGCGCGGTGAAGCGCACGACGGCAGCCCTCTCACCGAGCACGAACTCGTCGGGCCCCGGGTACTCGTAGTAGTGGTGGACGTCCGGAGCGACGCCGTCGTCCCCCGGCTTCCACTCCCACCCCGAGCTGGAGCACCCCGCGACGAGTGCGAAGAGCGAGGTCGCGACCGCAACCCTCACGCCGTGGTGGCCCATGTGATCCCCCTGGTCGATCGCGCTGAGAGCATCAGCTCATGCGCTGAAGGTACTCCGCCCGCTGCCCCCACTACGCCAGCACGCCGGGACGCTGAACGTCTACGTGCTTCAGGCGCACGTAGACGTTCAGCGTGTTGGCTCCACCGCTGGTGAGATCAGTCGAGGGGGATGACGAGGGCGGTGGCGACGGCGGCGATGCCCTCGCCGCGGCCCGTGAGGCCCAGGCCGTCCGTGGTGGTCGCGGAGACCGAGACGACCGCGTCCGCCGCTCGGGAGAGCGCGGCCTGCGCCTCGGCCCGGCGTGGCCCGAGCTTCGGGTGGTTGCCGATCACCTGGATCGAGACGTTGCCGATCTCGAACCCCGCAGCTCGGACGCGCGCGGCCGCTTCCGCGAGCAGTGCGGCGCCGGAAGCCCCCGCCCACTCGGGGGAGGACGTGCCGAAGTTCGAGCCGAGATCGCCCAGCCCGGCGGCCGCGAGGAGCGCGTCCGCGGCGGCGTGCGCGGCGACGTCGGCGTCCGAGTGACCGGAGAGCCCGCGCTCACCGGGCCAGTGCAGTCCCGCGAGCCACAGCTCCCGGCCATCGGCGAACGCATGCACGTCGACGCCGCTACCGATCCGCGGAGTGCTCACGGGATCGTCTCCCGCGACGGATCCACGCTGCCACCGGGCGGGGCCGGGCACACGGCGTCGCCGACGTCGGTCACGTTCATGGGGCCACCCGCCGCTGACGGCTCACGGGTTCACCGGTCCGTGGCCGGTGGGCGAGGGCCCCGAGGACGAACGCGCGAGCGCGTGCTCGGCGAGTGCCAGGTCGCGCGGCGTCGTGATCTTCATGGCCGCATCATCCCCCGGCACGGCCCACACCGTCTCGCCGATCGCGAGGGCGAGCGAGGCGTCGTCGGTCGCGGCGTCCCGCTCTTGGGCGGCCCGGTCCGCGGCCACCGCGTGCGCGCGCTCGAGGGTCGCCCGGTCGAAGCCTTGCGGGGTCTGCACGGCACGCAGTCGCGAGCGGTCTTCGTACGCGCCCACGGGTCCATCGTCGGCCGCCGCGACGAGCGTGTCCGTCACGGCCACGACGGGGACGACGGCGCAGTGCCCCGCCTGCACGGCGGCCACGACCCGTGCGACGAGGGCGGGCGGGGCGAAGCAGCGCGCGGCATCGTGCACGAGGACGACGTCGGCCTCCGGCAGCACGTGCAGGGCGGCAGCGACGGACGCCTGCCGGCTCGACCCACCCTCGACGACGACGGTCTGCTGCACACCGTCGGACACCTCGGCCGCGGTGGGACCGTCGGCCGGGACGGCGCCGTCGGCCGCGAGGGCGGCGCGCACGGCGTCGAGGTGCGTGGCGGGAGCAGCGACGACGACGACGTCGACCCCTCCGGCCCGCAGGTTCTCGACGGCGCGAGCCACGAGCGGCACCCCGCCCACCGGGACGAGCGCCTTCGGGAGGTCCGCCCCGAGGCGGCTGCCCGACCCGGCGGCGACCACGATCGCGGCGACGCGCCTTCCCATCCCGGCCTCGTTCAGGACGCGAGGACCCCGTCGAGGATGGCCGCGGCCTTGTCCTCCTCCGTGTGCTCGGCAAGTGCGAGCTCGGAGACGAGGATCTGGCGGGCCTTCGAGAGCATGCGCTTCTCGCCTGCGGAGAGCCCACGGTCGGCGCCGCGGCGGGAGAGGTCGCGCACCACTTCCGCGACCCGGATCACGTCACCGGAGGCGAGCTTCTCGAGGTTCGCCTTGTAGCGGCGCGACCAGTTGGTGGGCTCTTCCGTGTGGGTGGCCCGGAGGACGTCGAAGACTTCTTCGAGGCCCTCGGTGTCGACGACGTCGCGCACTCCCACGAGGTCGACGTTCTCTGCGGGGACCTCGATCGTCAGGTCACCCTGGGCGACCCGGAGCTTGAGGTAGAGCTTCTCCTCGCCGCGAATGGTGCGCGTCTTGATCTCTTCGATGAACGCGGCGCCGTGGTGCGGGTAGACCACGGTCTCCCCTACGGAGAATGTCATGTGGAGAGGTCCCCTTTCCGAAAGGGAATGTTACCACGGACATACCGACATAGTTCGCCCGACTGACGATTGTTTGTGCAGGTCAGCGACGAGTTCTGATCACCTCGCGCCGAGGCTCGCGCGGGCCCGTTAGGCTGGGGCCGGCCCAGACCGTTGCATCGAGGAGCACCACAGATGAAGCCCGTCCGCATCGCCGCCGCCGTTCTCGTGGCCGCCGCACTGACTGGCTGCTCGGCCACCAACCCGATCCAGACGCAGGTGGTGTACTCCGCCTCGGACGGCGCGCGCGTGGTGCTGGGCGACACGATCGAGGCGAAGAACCTCATCGTCCTCACGCAGGCGCAGGGCGAGCCCGGCGCGCTCATCGGCGCGGTGACGAACCGGGGTGCGCAGGACACGGTCGCGACGATCGACGTCGTGGGGGCCGGGCGGCACGAGATCCCGCTCGCCGCCGGCCAGAGCCTCCGCTTCGTGGGCGAGGACACGCTCCGGTTCGACGCCGTGGACGGCAGTCCGGGCGCGACCATGGCGGTCACCGTCTCGAGCGGCAGCGAGGGCGCGACGAGCGCGACCGTCCCCGTGCTCGACGGCACCCTGCCCGAGTACGCCGAGGTGCTCGCGGGGCTCTAGCGCACCACGCGGAGCTTCTTGGCGGGCGAGCGGTCCGCCTTCACGTTGGCTGAGCCGAGGTAGCGCACCGAGATCTTGTGGGTGCCGAGCTTCTTGATCCTGGGGATCTTGACGGCACGCTTGCCCCGGTGCGCCTTCTTCAAGGTCACGGTCTTGATCTTCTTCTTGCCGTCGTAGATCGCGACCTTCCCGGTGGGTGCTCCCACTCCTCGGGCCTTGACGGTGATCCTCACGGTGGCCTTCGCACTGCGCTTGACCTTGGGTGAGAGCTTCACCGTGGCGACCGCGAGCGCCTTGGTCACCTTGACCCTGCGGACGGCCGACGTCGATCCGGCGACCGTGGCCGGGGTGGTCGGGACGAACGTCGCGGAGACGGCGTGGGTGCCCGCAGAGCGGACCGGGAGACGCACCTTCGCCTTGCCGCCGACGACGGCCACCGGCGCGCCGATCCGCTTGCCACCGATCGTGAACCGCACGGCCCCCGGCCCGGGGCTCGAGACCGTGGCCGTCGCGGTTGGCCGCGTGGCGCCGTACCTCCACCTGGTGGCCGACGTCGTGAGGGTCGTCGTCGTCGGACGCTTCACGACCGTGACCGTGCGCGAGACCGTGACGTTGGGGCCCGCCGTCTCGGGGTCGAACTCCGCCTCGAGGCGGTGCGTACCCACGGCGAGAGTCGCGGGGAGGGCGTAGGTCGCCGCGCCGACCCAGTAGCTCTCGACCGGCGCGAGCGGCTCACCGTCGAGCCGGACCTCGAGCACACCGTGCGCCCCGGGGACGACGCTGACCTTCACGGTGAGCGGCGTGCCATAGGTCTGCCGCGGCGCCGAGAGCGTGAGGCCGACCGTCGGGGGCTCGGGCAGCAGCAGGTAGACGTACGCGATCTTGTCCGCGACGTCGATCAGCGGCGTGCCACCGGTGCAGAACACCCCGACACCGACCTGCTCGCCACCGATGAACGCAGACTCGTGCGGCGACTCCACCGTCACGTCGAGGTGGTACGCGCCCGCCGCGGTCGTGGTTCCCGGGACGACGACGCTGGCGCCGCTCCTCGTGGACCAGACCAGGACCTCGACCGGGGCGAGGGCTGGGCAACCCGTGCCGGACACCGCCAGGACCCCACCCGGCACCACGGGCACGAGCGTGTCGATGGAGACGTCGGCGCTAGCGGGTCCGGCGAGGGCGACGCCTCCGCCGACGGCGAGCACCGTCGCGACGAGCAGACCAAGGAACCGCTTCATGCTGCACCTCCGTGACGGCGGCACGGTGGCCGGCGTGGGCTCATCGTAGGAGGGCGATGGGTGATCTAGGTCACATCGTCCGGGTTTTCACCCGGGTGAGCGCGCCGTCGTCGGCCTCAGCCGAAGCGGCCCGAGATGTAGTCCTCCGTGGCCTTCTCGCCGGGGTTGGAGAACATCGTCGCGGTGGAGTCGATCTCCACGAGCCGGCCCGGCTCGCCCGTCGAGGTGATGTTGAAGAAGCCCGTGCGGTCCGAGACGCGCGCGGCCTGCTGCATGTTGTGGGTCACGATGACGATCGTGTAACGCTCCTTGAGCTGCGCGATGAGGTCCTCGATCGCCAGGGTGGAGATCGGGTCGAGCGCGGAGCACGGCTCGTCCATGAGCAGGACGCTCGGCTCGACGGCGATCGCCCGGGCGATGCACAGCCGCTGCTGCTGACCGCCCGAGAGGCTCGAGCCCGGTCGGTCGAGCCGGTCCTTGACCTCGTTCCAGAGGTTCGCCCCCCGCAGCGAGCGCTCGACCACCTCGGCCGCGTCGGACTTGGAGATCTTGCGGTTGTTGAGCCGGATCCCGGCGAGCACGTTGTCCGCGATCGACATCGTGGGGAACGGGTTCGGTCGCTGGAAGACCATGCCGACCTCGCGGCGCACGGCGACCGGGTCCACGCCCTTGCCGTACAGGTCGACGCCGCCGATCTGCACGTGTCCCTCGACGCGTGCACCAGGGATCACCTCGTGCATGCGGTTGAGCGTCCGCAGGAAGGTCGACTTCCCGCAGCCCGACGGGCCGATGAGCGCGGTGACCGAGTTGGACTCGATGTCCATCTCGACGTCGGCGACGGCGCGGAACTCGCCGTAGAAGATGTTCAGGTCCTTGACCACGATGCCCTGGGGCACGGCGTTCTCCTTTCAGCGCGCCTTGGGCGCGAAGTAGCGGGACACGAGCCTCGCGATGAGGTTCAGTGCCATGACGATGAGGATGAGCGTGAGGGCGGCCGCCCAGGCCCGGTCGATGCCCACACCGCCCTGGGCGTACTGACGGTAGGCGAAGACGGGGAGCGTCATCATGCGCCCGTCGAAGAGGTCCCAGTTCATCTGGTTGAGCTGACCCACCGTGATGAGGAGGGGCGCCGTCTCGCCGATGACGCGGGCGATCGCGAGCATGATGCCCGTGACGATGCCGGCCATCGCCGTGCGGAGGACCACCTTGACGATCGTGAGCCACTTGGGCACACCGAGCGCGTAGGACGCCTCGCGCAGCTCGTTGGGCACGAGGCGCAGCATCTCCTCCACGGAGCGCACGACGACGGGGGTCATGAGGACCGAGAGAGCGACGGCACCCATGATCCCCGCCCGGTAGGCCGGCCCGAAGATCAGGGTGAAGAGCGCGAAGGCGAACAGGCCCGCGACGATCGACGGGATACCCGTCATCACGTCCACCAGGAAGGTGATCGCCCGGGCGAGGGGCCCGCGTCCGTACTCGACGAGGTAGATGGCGGTCAGCAGACCGATGGGGATCGAGATGACCGCGGCGGCGCCCGTCACGAGGAAGGTGCCGACGATCGCGTGCACGGCACCGCCGCTCGTCATGTCCCCGAAGACACCCACCATGTCGGTGGTCAGGAAGCTCGCGTTGAACAGGCGCATCCCGCGGGAGAGCACGATCCACACGAGCGAGACGAGCGGGATCATCGCGAGGCCGAAGGCGCTCGACACGAGGACGGCCGCGAGCCGGTCGGTGGCGCGCCGCTGGCCTTCCACCACGCGCGACGTGATCGTCAGCGTCACGGCGTAGAGCACGACGGCGAGGGCCACGACCCCGGCCACCGAGGGTCCGGAGCCGATGAAGCCGACGGCGAGCGACACCAGGAGGGCACCACCGGCGATGAGCCACGGGGTGGAGGCGGGCAGGCGGCGGGCCGCGATGTCCCGCTCGAGGCTGAGTGCGACCATCAGTTGGCCCCCGAGAAGTCCTTGCGCCGCGCCACGATGGCGCGGGCGATGAAGTTCACCGCGAAGGTGATGACGAACAGCGCGAGGCCCGTGGCGATGAGCACGCTCACGCTCAGGCCCGAGGCCTCCGGGAACTGCGCCGCGATGTTGGCCGCGATGGTCTGGTGCTGACCGGGCTTGAGGAGGAAGAAGGAGAACAGGAACCCGGGTGAGATGACCATGAGCACGGCCATCGTCTCGCCGAGCGCCCGCCCGAGACCGAGCATCGAGGCGCTGATGACACCGGGGCGCCCGAACGGCAGGACGGCCATGCGGATCATCTCCCAGCGGGTCGCGCCGAGCGCGAGCGACGCCTCCTCGTGGAGCACCGGCGTCTGGAGGAAGACCTCGCGCGCCACGGCGGTGATGATCGGCAGGATCATCACCGCGAGCACGACGCCCGCCGTCATGACGTTCCGCGCCGGCGCCTGGTAGCCCTCGAAGATGGGGATGAAGCCGAGGGTCGAGCTGAGCCACGTCATGACCGGGTCGAGCACCCCGATGAGCCACAACGCGCCCCACAGCCCGTAGACGACGGAGGGGATCGCGGCGAGCAGGTCGACGAGGTAGCCCAACCCCTGAGCGAGCCGGCGCGGCGCGTAGTGCGAGATGAACAGCGCGATGCCGATCGAGACGGGCACGGCCATGGCGAGCGCGAGGATCGCGGCGAGCACGGTGCCGAAGATGAGCGGGCCGACGTAGGCGAGCAGCGATTCGCTACGGAACCAGGAGATGCCCTCGAGGTCGGCCTGGCTCGCCGTGAGTGCCGGCCACGCCTCGATGATGAGGAAGACGGCGACGGCGGCCAGGACGAGCAGGATGAGGATGCCCGAACCGTAGGAGAGCCCGGCGAACACCCGGCCACCCCACAGGTGCGAGCCTCCGCTCGCCTTGGAGTTGATGCTCTCCCCGTCCGCGCGGGGCGGGGTGAGGGTGCTGGCGGTCAACGAGTTCTCCTGGTCCTGGTAGTCATGGCCGTGCGCCGTCGGGTGCTCGAAGCACCCGACGGCGCGGTGGGCGAAGGAATCAGCTCGCCGAGATCGAGGCGATGGCGGCCTCGACCGAGGTGCGCAGCGCTCCAGAGATCGGGGCGGATCCGGCGACCGACGGGTCTGCGGCGCGGGTCTGGCCCTCGTCGCTCGCGACGTAGGTCAGGAACGCCTTGACGTTGGCGGCGTCCTGCTCGCTGTCGTACACCGAGCACGCGATCGAGTAGGAGATCAGGACGACGGGGTAGGCGCCGTCCGCCGTCGTCGCGCGGTCCAGCTCGATCGTGAGCTGCTTGTCCGAGGCACCCTCGGCAGCCGGGGAGGCATCGACGACCGCGGCTGCGGCCTCTGCCGAGTACGGCACGAACGCGTCGCCGACCCCGACGGCCACCGTGCCCAGGTCACCGGCCCGGGACGCGTCGGCGTAGCCGATGGTGCCTTCGGCGGAGCTGACGATGTCGATCATGCCCTGCGTCTGGGCGCCGGACTGACCGCCGGAGAGGGGCCAGTCGCCGCTCGCCTCGTGCGGCCACGCGTCACCGGCGGCCGCGACGAGCCACTCGGTGAAGTTCTCCGTGGTGCCCGACTCGTCGGAGCGGTTGACCGGGATGATGCCCAGGTCGGGAAGCTCGACGTCGGGGTTCTCCGCGGCGATCGCGGGGTCGTTCCACACGGTGATCTCGCGGTTGAAGATCTTCGCCGTGGTCTCGGCGGAGAGCTGCAGGTGGTCCGCGTCGAGGCCCGGGATGTTGTAGATGATCGCGATCGGGCTGATGTACAGCGGGAGCTGCAGCGGCTCGCCACCGAAGCAGCGGTCCGTGGCCGACGTGACCTCTTCCGGCTTGAGCGCGGCGTCGGAGCCTGCGAACAGGGTGGCGCCCGAGAGGAACTGCTCACGACCGCCGCCGGAGCCGACGGGGTCGTAGCTGACGAGGACGTCCGGGTGCGAGTCGCCGAAGCCGGCGATCCAGCCGCCCATGGCCTTCTCCTGGGAGGAGGCTCCCGCACCGGCGAGGTTGCCGCTCAGGGCGACGTCCGTCTCGTCGGGCGTCTCGGGCGATTCAGGCGCGGTGGACTCGGTGGTGGTGTCGGTCGCGTCAGGGGTGGACGCTGGGGCATTCGAGCCACACGCAGCCAGAGTGAGTGCCAGTGCACCCGCGAAGATCGCGGCGCCGGCAGTCTTGGTCCGGTTGAGCTTCACAGACTTGGTGTCCCATCCATGTGGTGATGCACGCAGCGGTTGCCGCGCGACACCTAGGACGCTAAGGACCGCAAGTGACCTCTCGACCGAACCAAGATGAACGCAGGGTGAACACTCCCCCACATCCCGGATCAGGCTTCGGCGTCGTCGAGCTTGTAGCCCAGCCCCCGGACCGTGAGCAGGAGCTCGGGGACGGCGGGGTCGGTCTCGATCTTCGAACGGATGCGCTTGACGTGGACGTCGAGCGTCTTGGTGTCTCCCACGTAGTCCGCGCCCCACACCCGGTCGATGAGCTGGCCGCGCGTGAGCACCCGCCCCGCGTTGCGCAGCAGCAGCTCGAGCAGCTCGAACTCCTTGAGCGCGAAGCTCACGACGTCGCCGCGCACATGGACCTCGTGGCGGTCGACGTCCATCCGGACGGGGCCGACGGCGAGCACCTCGTCACCGGCCTCCTCCGCGAGGGCCACCCGCCCGCGCCGCAGCACCGCCCGCACCCGGGCGAGCAGCTCCCGGTAGGAGTACGGCTTCGTGACGTAGTCGTCCGCACCGATCTCGAGACCCACCACCTTGTCGATCTCGGCGTCCTTCGCCGTGAGCATGATGACGGGCACCGTCGAGGTCTTGCGCAGCTCGCGGCACACCTCCACCCCGGACATCCCCGGGAGCATCACGTCGAGCAGCACCAGGTCCACCCCGCCGCGGGCGAAGGCCTCGAGCCCCTCGGGCCCCGTCGCCGTGGCGACGACCTCGAATCCCTCGCGCGTGAGCTGGTAGGTGAGCGGATCGCGGTAGGACTCCTCGTCCTCCACGAGCAGGATGCGGGTCATGCAGACTCCTGAGTTCTGGGGGCCGACGGGCTCGCCGGTGAGTGAGGCAAGGCGGTGGCCGACGGCGGGCTCCCGGCAGAGCGCGGTTCGAGGGAGCTGGCCGACGCCGGGCTCCCGGGCGATGCGGTCGCCGTGGGCAACGGGATCGATCGTGGGGCGCCGTCGTCGTCGGCCCCGTCGTCCGGCAACGCCCCCACGTGCACGCCCTCGCGCTCCGTGACACCCGGCGGGAGGGTCGCGGCGGGCAGCCTCAGGGTGAAGGTCGACCCGCGCCCCGGCTCGGACCAGACGGTGACGTCACCGCCGTGGTCCGCCGCGACGTGCTTGACGATGCTCAGGCCGAGGCCCGTGCCGCCGGTCTCGCGCGAGCGCGCCGGGTCCACGCGGTAGAACCGCTCGAAGATGCGCACCTGCTGCTCCACCGGGATGCCGATGCCCTGGTCGACGACGGCGATCTCCACGATGCCGTCGCGGGAGTGGACGCCAAGGCCCACGTGCCCGCCGGGGTCGGAGTAGGCGACGGCGTTGTCCACGAGGTTGCGCACCGCCGTGACGAGGAGCGCGTGATCCCCGTAGACCTGCGCGTTCTCGCTCACGCCCACCGTGACGTCCACGCCCTTGGCGCCGGCCGTGGTCTGCGCGCGCTCCGCCGCCTCGCGGATCACCTCGTCGACCCGCACGAGGCCAGGCTGCTCGAGGGCGCCGGCCACCTGGAGGCGGGAGAGCTCGATGATCTCGTGCACGAGGGCGGCCAGTCGCGTGGCCTCTTTCTGCATCGTGGCGGCGAACCGCCGCACGGCCTCCGGGTCGTCCGCCGCGTCGCCCACGGTCTCCGCGAGCAGGCTCAACGCACCGACCGGGGTCTTGAGCTCGTGCGAGACGTTGACGACGAAGTCGCGGCGGATCGCCTCGAGCCGCCGGGCCTGCGTGTGGTCGTCGGCGAGGATGAGCAGGTGGTGCGGCGTCACCTGGGCGACCCTCACCTGGAGGAGGAGCTCGCTCACCCCGAGCTTGCCGCGGGAGAGCTCGAGCTCGGTGTCCTGGATGACCCCGTCGCGGCGCACCGCGGCGACGATGGGCGTGATCACGGGGTTGACCTTCCCGCCCGCCTGCACCACACCGAGCGCGTACGCGAGCGGACTGGCCCGCACCACGGCGTCGTCGTCGTCGAGCACGACCGCGGCGGAGCGCAGCACGGCGAGGGTGCGGATGAGCCCCTCGTCGAGCTCCGGCTCGGGCAGCGGCGGCAGCTCGTGCTGGGAGCGCTCGGAGTAGCGGAAGGCGATGAGCGCCGTGAGCCCGACGAACAGGCCCATGAGCCCGCCCACCAGGAGTGAAGGTCCGTCCATGCGGCCAGACTACGGTTGGTGCTGAGGGCCGGGCTTCACGACGCGGCACTCTTCGACCGGCGGGACCCAAGTGTTCACCTCGGCGCCGGGTTCCGTTCACCCGCGCCTGAGAACGTGTGGTTTCCCGCCATGCGAGAGGAACACGATGCGGACAGTCTTTGAGGCCGAGCTCACCCAGCTCGGCGAGGACCTCGTGGCCATGAGCCGCCTGGTCGAAGCAGCAATCTCGGACGCGGGGACGGCACTCCTGACCGGGGACGTCGCGCTCGCGGAGCGCGTCATCGCCGCCGACCGCGCGGTCGACGCGCTGGAGAAGGACCTCGACGAGCGGTGCGTCGCGCTGCTCGCCCAGCAGCAGCCCGTCGCGACCGACCTGCGCACCGTCGTCACCGCGCTGCGGATGAGCGCGACGCTCGAGCGCATGGGTGACCTCGCCCGGCACATCGCCGAGGTCGCCCGGTTGCGCTACCCGGCACCCGCCGCGCCGCGGCCGCTCGGCGGCGTCTTCGCGTCGATGCACGACGCCGCGAACCGGGTGGCGCGTCGCATGACGACGCTGCTGTCGACGCACGACCTCGAGGTGGCCGTGGCCATCGAGCGCGACGACGACCTCCTCGACGCACTGCTCGAGCAGGTCTTCGACACCGTGCTCGCGCCCGAGTGGACCGGCACGCCGCAGGAGACGGTCGACGCGACCCTGCTGTCGCGCTACTTCGAGCGCTTCGGCGACCACGGTGTCTCGGTCGCCCGGCGCATGGTCTACCTCGTCACCGGCGAGAACGCCCTGGTCGACTGACCGCCGTCGGCCACCCCGCACAAGCGTGAAGGGTTCGTTCCCTCTGAGGGAACGAACCCTTCTCGCTGTCGCTGTTACTTGCCCTGGTTGGCCACGGCCTGGATCGCGGCGGCTGCGGCGTCCGCGTCGAGGTAGCGGCCGCCCTTGACGGTGGGCTTCAGGGTGTCCTCGTCGAGCTCGTACACGAGCGGGATGCCCGTGGGGATGTTGAGGCCCGCGATGGTGTCGTCGTCGATGTCGTCGAGGTACTTCACGATCGCACGCAGCGAGTTGCCGTGCGCCGCGACGAGCACGGTCTTGCCGGCCCGCAGGTCGGGCACGATCTCCTCGTGCCAGTACGGCAGCGCGCGCTCGAGGACGTCCTTGAGGCACTCGGAGCGCGGGATCGGCTCGCCGACGTAGCGGGGGTCGGCGTCCTGGGAGTACTCCGAGCCGAGCTCGATCGCGGGCGGCGGCACGTCGTAGGAGCGGCGCCAGGCCATGAACTGCTCCTCGCCGTACTCGTCGCGGATCTGCTTCTTGTCCTTGCCCTGCAGCGCACCGTAGTGGCGCTCGTTGAGACGCCAGTGCCGCTTGACGTCGATCCAGTGGCGGTCCGCGGCATCGAGCGCGAGGTTGGCCGTCATGATGGCCCGGCGCAGGAGCGAGGTGTGCAGCACGTCGGGGAGGATGTCCTCCGCCTTGAGCAGCTCGCCGCCACGCGACGCCTCGGCGACGCCCTTCTCGGACAGCGGGACGTCCACCCAGCCGGTGAACAGGTTCTTGGCATTCCATTCGCTCTCGCCGTGGCGGAGCAGCACGAGGGTGTAGGTCATGGGTTCATCTTGCCGCACACCACCGTGGGACGCCCGGGACCTCCACCCCGTGGAGGACCGCTAGAGCGCCACCCTGGCGTGGGAGTGGAGCGCGGTGAGCGAGTAGACCTTGAGGATCTCCGCCGCGGCGGCGTCCCACGCGAAGCGCTCACGACGGCGCACCGCCTCGGCGGCGAGGGACGCGTGGTGGGTGGGGTCGCCGAGCACACGCGCGATGGTGGCGGCCCAGGCGCGCGGGTCGTGGTCGGGCAGGAGGTGCCCCGTCACGCCGTCGACGACGACGGACCGCAGGCCTCCGACGGCGGCCGCCACAACCGGTGTGCCCACCGCCTGGGCCTCGGCCGCCACGAGCCCGAAGGACTCCGAGCGCGACGGCATGGCGACGACGTCGGCCGCCCGGTAGTAGTCCGCGAGCTCCTCCTGAGGGGCGGGGGGACGCAGCTCGAGGTGCTCGCGGACGCCGAGCATCTCGGCGAGGGCCTCGAGCTCACGCGCCGCGGTGGGCCGACCGGAAGGACCGCCGACGACGACGACGAGCGGGACCTCACCCACCCCGGCACCACTCGCGAGCTCCGCGAGCGCGTGGACGAGCACGTCGGTGCCCTTGAGCGGCTGCAGGCGCCCGGCGAAGAGCACGATCTTGCGCTCTGGCAGGTGGAGCCGGGCGCGCGCCGCTGCCTTGGGGCCGGGTGTGAAGGTCGCGAGGTCGACCCCGGGGGCGACGACGTGCACGATGGACGGGTCGGCGTCGTACTGGTCGATGAGCACCTCGGCCTCCTCGGGCGTGCTCGCGACGAGCGCGTCCGCCTCGGCCGTGACCTGCTCCTCGCCGATCACGCGGCCCGGCGGCTCCGGGGAGTCGCCGGGTGCGAGCGCGGCGTTCTTGACCTTCGCGAGCGTGTGCGCGGTGTGGACGAGGGGCACGCCCCAGCGCTCGGCCGCGAGGAAGCCCACCTGGCCCGAGAGCCAGTAGTGCGAGTGCACCACGTCGTACCGGCCCGCCGCGCCCGCCGCCTCGGTCCGCAGCACACCGGCCGTGAAGGAGCAGAGCTGGCCCGGCAGATCCGTCTTGTCGAGCCCCTCGAAGGGACCCGCCGCGACGTGTCGTACGAGCACGCGACCGTCCCCCTCGTCGAGGGGGGTGGCCTCGGGCTGCCCGGAGCGGGTGGCCCGCGTGAAGATCTCCACCTGCGCGCCGCGCCGCGCGAGCGCGCGAGAGAGCTCGGCGACGTAGACGTTCATGCCGCCGGCGTCGCCCGTCCCCGGCTGGTCGAGCGGGGAGGTGTGCACCGACAGCATCGCCACACGCGGGGCGTCGGGAAAGAAGTTCACCATTCCATTATCCCGCGCGCCTCGGACATTCGCGCCCGGTATGACGGACCTCACAGATGGCCCCGTGCGGAACGTGGTGCACGCGGATCGCACGCTGCGGAACGTTCTCCCGCAACATCGTTCCGCGCAACGGGCCGGGGCGGTCAGGCAGAGGCAGTCAGGCGACGAGGACGCACGCCGGGCCGGTCAGCGCCACCTCGGCGCGGGCGCCGTCGGGGCCGAGGATCTCGATCGCGTGGTTGGTCTGCCCCGCGACGAGGACGAGGTCGTCGACGACGGCGAAGTGCCGCGGCCAGCCACCGAGCGGGTGGGTCGCCGAGGTGGTGAGGGTGCCCTCGTCGGACACCTCGAACTCTTCGAGGCGGTCGTCGACACGCACCCCCACGAGCAGCCGGTCGCCGTTGAGCTCGATGTGCGAGGCGAGCAGGCGGCCGTCGAGGTACCAGCCGTGCTCGCCGCGCTCCGCCGCCCCCGCGAGCGAGAGCACCTGGAGCGGGACGTATCCCTCAGCGGTGCGTTCGAGCACGTGGAGAGTCACGTCGAGCTCGCCGACGACGTAGCAGCGGCGCCCGTCCGGTGAGAACGCGAGGTGTCGTGGCCCGGTGCCGGGTGGGAGCTCGGTGAGACCGGCGAACTCGAGCACGCCGTCGGGCCCGACCTGGTAGTGGCGCAGCGCGTCGATGCCGAGGTCCGCGACGATGACCTCGCCCCGGGGGGTGCCGTCGGACGTCCCGTCGTCCGATTCCCGCACCGCGACGAAGTGCGCGTGCGGCGACTCCTGGCGGGAGGGGTCGGGGCCGGTGCCCTCGTGGGCGAGCACCTGAGCGGGGCCGGTACCGCGGAGGCCGCCGTCGTCGTCGAGCGGGATGACCCCGAGCGTGCCCGAGGAGTAGTTGGCGACGTAGAGCGTGCGCGCGTCCGACGAGAGGGCCAGGTGGCAGGGGTCGGCGCCACCCGAGGAGATCGTGGCACGGGCGGCGAGGCCGTCGTCATCGATCGTGAAGGCGGTGACCGTGCCGTCGCCGTCCTCGCCGACGGCGTAGAGCCAACGGCCGTTCGGGTGGAGGGCGAGGAACGTGGGTGCCGGGGTGGTCGCGACCTGCCGGAGGTCCGAGACGGTGCCGGTGGCGTCGAGCGACGCGCGCCAGATGCCCTCGCCGAGGCCCGCCGTCGTGCTCGCGCCGGCCGCAGGGAAGGTTCCGATCCAGAGCGTGTGCATCGTTCCACCCTCTCAGAAGTCTGCGATGGCCGCCTGGACGTCCGCCACGAGGGCACGCAGCACGGCGAGCGCGCCACCGGTGAGCGCGGGGAAGGTGCCGGCGCGGGCCGAGGACACCGTGATCTCCGCCCACGGGGCGCCGATGACGTGCGCGCGCAGCCGCTCCTCGACCCCCGGGCGTAGCCACTCCGCGAGCGGGGCGTAGATGCCGCCGAGCACGACGTGGTCGAGATCGAGCACGTTGACGGCGTTCGCGAGCCCGATACCCAGGAGCTCGCCGGCCCGCTCGAGCGCGGCGCGGGCGCGGCCGTCGTCGGCCTCCGCCGCCGCCGCGAGACCCCTCGCCCCCGCCCCGAGCTCGAGACCCGCGAGGCGCAGGAGCGCGTCCTGGCCCACGAGCTCCTCGAGGCGTCGCCCGGGCCCGTCGCCGACGGGGATCACGGTGTGCCCGAGCTCGCCGCTCCAGCCGTGAGACCCGGCGAAGATCTCCCCGCCGAGCACGACGGCGGCACCCACGCCGACCTCGCCGGAGACGTAGAGGAACGACTCCGGGCCGTCGCGGCGGACCGCGGCCTCCGCCCGGGCGGCGAGCTTCGCCTCGTTGGCGAGCCACAGCTCGCGCGCGGCGACGGGGTGGTCGCCCACGAGCTCGACGACGTCGACGTCGCGCCACCCCAGGTTCGGGGCGATGCGCAGCGGGCCCGTGCGCCGGTCCACGAGGCCGGGCAGCGCGAGGCACGCACCGGCGAACTGCGCGCGGAGCTCGTCGATGTGCGCGAGCGCCTCGTCCGCGAGCGCGAGGAGCGCGGCGAGCGCCCTGGTGGGGTCTCCGCTGCGGAAGTCGTCGTCGTGCACCTTCTCGAAGACGGTGTGGCCCGCGAGGTCGATGGCGCGCACGGCCGCGTAGTCCACGTTGATCTCGAGGCCGAGGGCGACCACCGTGCCGCGGGCGGGGACGAGCGGGACGGCGGGACGACCGGCCCCGGCGCCGGCGACGGGGTCGAGCTCGGTGACGAGCCGCGCCTCGATGAGCCGGTCCACGAGTGCCGAGACGGTGCCCCGGGTGAGGCCCGTGTCGGCGGCGATGCGGGCCCTCGAGACGGGGTCGACCGCCGTGACGATCCGCTCGAGCACGATCGCGAGGTTGTGCTCGCGCAGCGTCCCTTGCCGCGCGCCGGTGCGGCGTTCTGGGGCACTATCGGGGTGTGGCCGGGGAGCAGCCAGACGCCCGCGCCGGTGGTGCGGATTCTCGGTCGCCATGGCTTGACCTTAGCGCGACTCGCGGATAAGTTCATTCATACAACAAATCTCGAAGAGGAGACTTTCCCATGGTTCGCACCCCCACCCCCGCTGACAGGTTCTCCTTCGGTCTGTGGACCGTCGGCTGGCCCGCCAAGGACCCGTTCGGCCACGCGACGCGTCCCGCGCTCGACCCCGTGGAGTCCGTCCACAAGCTCGCCGAGCTCGGCGCCGCGCACGTCACCTTCCACGACGACGACGTCGTCCCCTTCGGCTCGAGCGACGCCGAGAGGGACCGCATCCTGACGCGCTTCCGTCAGGCGCTCACCGACACGGGCATCACGGTCGAGATGGTCACGACCGACACCTTCCAGGAGCCGATCTTCAAGGACGGCGCCTTCACCTCGAACCGCCGCGACGTGCGCCGCTACGCGCTGCGCAAGATCCTGCGCAACGTCGACCTCGCCGCCGAGCTCGGCGCGGACACCTTCGTCATGTGGGGTGGCCGCGAGGGCGCCGAGTACGACGCCGCGAAGGACCTGTACGCGGCGCACCAGGCGTACGCCGACGGCATCGACACCGTCGCCGGCTACATCAAGGAGAAGGGCTACGGCCTGCGCATCGCGCTCGAGCCGAAGCCGAACGAGCCGCGCGGCGACATCCTGCTGCCGACGATCGGCCACGCGCTCGGCCTCATCGCGAAGCTCGAGCACGGCGACATCGTGGGCCTCAACCCCGAAGTGGGCCACGAGCAGATGGCGGGCCTCAACTACACGACCGGCATCGCGCAGGCGCTGTGGGCGGAGAAGCTCTTCCACATCGACCTCAACGGTCAGCGCGGCATCAAGTACGACCAGGACCTCGTGTTCGGGCACGGCGACCTGTTCTCCGCCTTCGCCACGGTGGACCTGCTCGAGAACGGCTTCCCGAGCGGCGGGCCCAGGTACGACGGCCCGATCCACTTCGACTACAAGCCCTCGCGCACCGAGGACTTCGACGGCGTGTGGGAGTCCGCACGGGCGAACATGGCCACGTACCTCATCCTGAAGGAGCGCGCCCAGGCGTTCCGTGCCGACCCCGAGGTCCAGGAAGCCCTCGAGGCGTCCGGTGTGTTCTCCCTCGCGCAGCCCACGCTCAACGAGGGCGAGTCGCTCGCCGACTTCCTCGCGGACCGCAGCGCCTTCGAGGACTTCGACGTCGAGGCCGCGGCCAAGCCCGGCTACGGCTTCGTGCGCCTCAACCAGCTCGCACTCGAGCACGCGCTCGGCGCCCGGGGCTGAGAGTGGCACTCGTCGCGGGGGTCGACTCCTCCACGCAGTCGTGCAAGATCGTCATCCGGGACTCGGAGACGGGTGAGCTGGTCCGTTCGGGGCGCGCGTCGCACCCGGACGGCACGGCCGTCCACCCCGACCACTGGTGGACGGCCCTCGGCGCGGCCGTCACGGACGCGGGGGGACTCGACGACGTCTCCGCGCTGTCCGTCGGCGGCCAGCAGCACGGCATGGTGACGCTCGACTCCCACGGCGAGGTCATCCGCGAGGCGCTGCTGTGGAACGACACCCGCAGCGCCGGGGCGGCAGAGGACCTCGTTCGTGAGCTCGGTGGCGGGGACCGGGAGGCGGGCGCGGCGGCATGGGCCGAGGCGTGCGGCTCCGTGCTCGTCGCCTCGCTCACCATCACGAAGCTACGGTGGCTGCACGACGCCGAGCCGGAGAACGCCGCACGCGTCGCGGGGGTCGCACTCCCCCACGACTGGCTCACGTGGCGCCTCGCCGGGGCGGCCGGGCTCGACTCGCTCGTGACCGACCGCTCCGACGCGTCCGGGACCGGGTACTGGTCTCCCGTCCAGGAGGACTACCGCCGCGACCTCCTCGAGCTCGCGCTCGGCCGGGGCGACATCGCGCTGCCCCGCGTCGTGGGACCGGGTGCAAGCGCGGGGACGACGGCGGAGGGCGTGCTCGCCGGCGTCCCCGGTGGCATCGTCCTCGGCCCCGGCGCCGGTGACAACGCGGCAGCGGCCCTCGGGCTCGGCATGCGGCCCGGGGACGTCGCGCTCTCGATCGGCACCTCGGGCGTCGTCTCCGCCGTCACCCCGAACCCGACGGCCGACGCGTCGGGGCTCGTCAACGGCTTCGCCGATGCGACGGGGGCCTACCTCGCACTCGGGGTGACCCTCAACGCCTCACGCATCCTCGACGCGGCGTGCCGGCTGCTCGGCGTCGACCACGCCGAGCTCTCGCGACTCGCACTGGCGGCCCCCGCCGGGGCGGGTGGGCTCGCACTCATCCCCTTCTTCGAGGGCGAGCGCACCCCCAACCGCCCGGACGCCACGGCGGCGCTGCACGGCATGACCCTCGGCACGACGACGCCGGAGCACCTCGCCCGGGCCGCCGTCGAAGGGCTGCTCTGCTCCCTCGCCGACGGGCTCGACGCCTTGCTCGAGCACGGCGTGGTGGCCGAGCGGGTCTTCCTCATCGGGGGCGGCGCACAGTCCGAGGCCGTGCGACGCCTCGCGCCCGCCGTCCTCGGCGTGCCGGTGCTCGTGCCGCCGACCGGTGAGTACGTGGCCGACGGCGCGGCGCGGCAGGCCGCGTGGGTGCTCTCCGGCTCAGCGCCGGACTGGGGCTCGCACGGGACCGAGACCTACACCGCGGAGCCCACGCCCCAGGTGCGCGAGCGGTACGCGGCGGTCCGCGAGCTCACCGCCCCCCGCCTGACGCAGTAGCTGAAACGACAGAAGGGCCGCGCATCTGCGCGGCCCTTCTGCTTGCGTCTGTGCTCAGTGAGCGGACTCGTACGCGTCACGCACGCTCTGGGGAATGCGCCCGCGGTCGGAGACCTTGTGGCCGTTGGCCCGGGCCCACTGGCGAATGGTGTCGGCGTCGGACGACGCACGGCGCGGCGAACGACCCGAACGCACGGCTCCTCGGCTCGAGACCTTTCTGGCCGAGCCGACCCACTTGGCGAAATCATCGCGCAGCTGCGTTGCGTGCTCGCTCGTGAGGTCGATTTCGTAGTTCACGCCGTCGAGCGCGAACGTGACCGACTCATCGGCCTTCGAACCGTCGATGTCGTCGACGAGAAGAACCTGGATCTTCTGGGCCATATGCTTCCTCCGCAGTTAAGGCACGTGGTGGTGTACCAATTTCGCAGACTGTCACGCGCATAGACACGCGTCAAGTTGAGGAAGGGGATTCTTTCGAGGAATCGTTATCCATGACAACAGCGGCCTCGGCCGCGTCGAGCCGCGCGAGAGCCGCGCGTTCGTTACGGTCGGCATTCACGAGCGCACGAATGGCGAGGAAGAACAGCAACCCCACCCCGAGCGAAGGGATGAGTGCAGCGAGCACCTCGAACAACGTGTCCATGGGAGCCATGCTACGCCGCGTGCCCCTAGCCGAGGGGCTTGACGAAGGGGAAGAGGATCGTCTCCCGGACGCCGAGCCCCGTGAGCGCCATGAGCAGGCGGTCGATGCCCAGGCCCATCCCCCCCGCCGGCGGCATGCCGTACTCCATCGCCGCGAGGAAGTCCTCGTCGAGCCGCATCGCCTCGGCGTCGCCCGCCGCGATGAGAGCTGCCTGCGCCTCGAACCTCTCTCGCTGCACCACGGGGTCGACGAGCTCGGAGTACGCCGTCGCGAGCTCCGTGCCCCGGATGTAGAGGTCCCACTTCTCGACCTGACCGGGCTTGTCACGGTGCGCTCGGGTCAGCGGGCTCGTGTCCACGGGGAAGTCCCGGACGAACGTCGGCTCCCACAGGTGATCGCCGACGTGGTGCTCCCAGAGTTCTTCGACGAGCTTGCCGTGCGTCTGGCGCAGCGGGTCGACGTCGTCGTCGAATGCGCTGACCAGACCGAGAAGTCGTTCGACCGACGCGTCGGGCGTGATCTCCTCTCCGAGCTTCTCGGAGAGCGAGTCATAGAGGGAAAGGGTCTGCCACTGACCGCCGAGCTCATACTCGGTTCCGTCCGCGAGCGTCACGGATGTCGTGCCCAACGCCTCCCGGGCAGCCGTCTGAATGAGGTCCCGGGTGAGTTCGGCCATCGTGTCGTAATCGCCATAGGCCTCATAGGCCTCGATGCTCGTGAACTCCGGGGAGTGCGTCGAGTCGACACCCTCGTTGCGGAAGTTCCGGCTGATCTCGAAGACGCGGTCGATTCCGCCGACCACGGCGCGCTTGAGGAATAGCTCCGGGGCGATCCGCAGATAGACGTCGAGGTCAAAGGCATTGAGATGGGTCGTGAAGGGTCGCGCCGTCGCTCCCCCGTACTGCGCCTGCAGCACCGGGGTCTCGACCTCGATGTAGGAACGCCGGTGCATCGTGTCCCGCACGGAGCGCAGCACGTCCGCGCGCAGTCGGGCTGTGTGGCGCGCCTCGGGCCGCACGATGAGGTCGACGTAGCGCTGGCGTACTCGCGACTCCTCCGAGAGATCCTTGTGCAGGACGGGCAGCGGGCGCAGCGCTTTGGCCGCGATCTGCCACTCGGTGGCGAAGACGCTCAGCTCGCCACGCCGAGACTTGATGACCCGACCGCTCGTGAAGAGGTGGTCGCCGAGGTCGACGTCGTCCTTGAAGCGCTCGAGGGACTCCGCGCCCACCTCGCCCTGGCTCAGCATGACCTGGAGACGGTTGCCCTCGCCGTCCTGCAGCGTCGCGAAGCACAGCTTGCCCGTGTTGCGCTGGAACACGATGCGGCCCGCGACGCCCACGACGTCGGTGGTCTCCTCGCCCGTCTCGAGCGCGCCGTCGTACTGCTCACGCACGGCGGCGATCGTCGTCGTGACGGGCACGCCTACGGGGTAGGGCTCCACGCCCCGCGCGAGCATCTGCTCACGCTTCGCCCGGCGGACCCGCTGCTGCTCGGAGAGGTCGACGTCCGGATCGGCGTCGGGGGTCGAAGGCTCGGGCTGGTTCACCGCGCCATCGTACCGAGCCGCGGGCCGTCGCCCGTCCGGCGCTCAGGTGCGTGCGACGAGGTCGAGCGCGAGGTCGAGGATGGGCGAGGAGTGGGTGAGCGCCCCCACGGAGAGGTAGTCGACGCCCGTCCGGGCGATCTCCGCCGCGCGGTCGAGGGTCACGTTGCCCGTCGCCTCGAGCTCGATCCTTCCGGTATCCGGCTCGCGCTCGCGCACCGCGTCGACGACGCCCGCCATGACGTCCGTGGGCATGTTGTCGAGCAGGAGGAAGGTGGCTCCTGCCTCGACCGCCTCGAGCGCCTGGGCGAGGGTGTCCGCCTCGACCTGGATCGCGACGTCGGGGAACCTGGTGCGGATCGCCTCGACGGCCCCCGCGATCGAGCCCGTCGCCACGACGTGGTTGTCCTTGACCATCGCCACGTCGTACAGGCCCATGCGCTTGTTGGTGCCACCGCCGGCGCGCACGGCGTACTTCTCGAGCTCGCGCAGCCCGGGAGTGGTCTTGCGCGTGTCGAGCACCTGGGCGCCGCTGCCCTCGAGCGCGTCCGCGAACCTGCGGGTGTGTGTCGCGACGCCGGACGCTCGGCACACGAGGTTGAGCATCGTGCGCTCCGCGACGAGCAGCACCTGCACGGGTCCGTTCAGGGTCGCGAGGACTTCACCGGCCTCGACGCGGTCGCCGTCGTCGGCCCGTGCCTCGAACTTCGGGGCGTCGAGCCCGAGGCGGGCCGCCGTCTGCGCCAGGACCTCCGGCACGATGCCGAGTCCCGCGACGACGCCGGCCTCGCGGGCGACGAGGTGCGCCGTCCCGCGGGAGGTCGCGGGCACGGTCGCCTGGGTCGTGACGTCGCGGCCGGGCTCCAAGCCGAGGTCCTCGTCGAGCGCGGTGCGCACGGTCCGCGCGAGCCACCCCTGGTCCAGCCCATGCACGTCTCCACCGGCCCTCGCACGCTCCGCGTCGTCGCTCATCACGCGCCCACGCTACCCGCCGCGTCCGTCCGCGCACTCCTTGGTGCTCGTGAGGTTGGCTTCGCCCGCCGCTCGGCGTGTCGCACGGCGTGTCGCGCTGGTGATGTCAATTGAACACCAGGCAGTGCGCGGACGGACAGGGGCGCGATGGGCCAGTGGATGGGGAGAAGGGTGGCGGTGGGTGAGGGGAGGGCTGGGTCAGGGGAGCGGCGTCGGGGTGAGGGTGAGCTTGCCGTCCGGGGCGAGGTGGGCCTCGAGGCGGTGGCGCCATCGCTCGGAGGTCTCCGGGAAGTCGGTGCGCAGGTGCCCGCCCCGGCTCTCCTCACGCTCGAGCGCCGCGGCGGTGAGGACCGTCGCGACCTGGTGGATGTTGGTGGTCTCCCACTCGGCCGTCTGCGGGGCGGCGAGGATGTCGACGTGCTCGTGGGCGTCGGTCGGCACGGCGGCCAGTCCCTCGGCGGCGGCGCGCAGTCCCTCCCCCGAGCGCACGGGACCCGGGCCGGCGGAGGCGAAGTGCTGGATGCGGGATCGCGCGGCCGCGGCGACGAGCGCCCCCGGGCCGGGCCGCTCGACCGGTGAGAGCTGCTCGAGCCCGTCGGTCACGCGCTCCACGATGTCGTGCGCCGTGCGACGGGCGAACACGAGACCCTCGAGCAGCGAGTTGGAGGCGAGCCGGTTCGCCCCGTGCACCCCGGTGCACGCGACCTCGCCCACGGCGTAGAGCCCCGCCACGGACGAACGGCCGTCCAGGTCGGTCACGACGCCGCCCGAGTGGTAGTGCTGCGCCGGTGCGACGGGCACGAGGTCCGTCGTGAGGTCGATGCCGTGCTCGCGCAGCCGCTCGTAGATCGTGGGGAAGCGGCCGCGCAGGAAGTCGTCGCCGAGGTGCCGGGCGTCGAGCCACACGTGGTCGGAACCCGTCTCGCGTGCACGGGCCACGATCGCCTGGGCGACGACGTCGCGCGGCGCCAGCTCGGCGAGCGGGTGGATCTCGGGCATGAAGCGCACACCGTTGGTGTCGAGCAGCACGGCCCCTTCCCCGCGCACGGCCTCGGAGACGAGCGTGAGCTGCCCGCGCACGCCTTCGCCGAGCCACAGCACCGTCGGGTGGAACTGCACGAACTCGATGTCACCGACACGCGCCCCCACCCGGAGGGCCGCCGCGATCCCGTCCCCCGTCGCGAGCGCAGGGTTGGTCGACGAGCGGAAGACCTGCCCGATCCCGCCGGTAGCGAGCACGACGGCGCGCGCGAGCACGGCCCCGACCCCGTCCCTGGAGCCCTCGCCGATGACGTGGAGCGTCACGCCGCACACGGGGCCGGGCCGGCCGTCCGGGCCGGGAGCCGCCGTGAGCAGGTCGAGCACGAGCCCGTGCTCGATGACCTCGATCCCCGGGTCGGCGAGCACCGCCTCGATCTGCGCGACGAGCGCGCGAGAGACCTCGGCCCCCGTCGCATCCCCGCCCGCGTGCACGATGCGGTCCGCGTGGTGCCCGCCCTCGCGGGTGAGCGCGATGTCGCCGTCGGCGGCGAGGTCGAACTGCGCACCGCGCCCCATGAGCTCACGCACGCGCTGCGGCCCCTCGGTGACGAGCACCTCCACGGCCCGGCGGTCGCACAGCCCCGCGCCGGCCACGAGCGTGTCCTCGAGGTGCGCGGCGGGCGAGTCGGCGGGGTCGAGCGCCGCAGCGATGCCGCCCTGCGCCCACACGGTCGAGCCGGAGGCGAGCGGTCCCTTCGTCACGAGCAGCACCTTGGGCACGCGCGTGCGCAGCTCGAGCGCGGCGGTCAGCCCGGCGACGCCGGAGCCGACGACGACGACGTCCGCCTCGGCGAACCACCCGGGCGCGGGGGCTGCGAGTCGTGCGGCGAGGGCGCTCATCGCTCACCGCTCGGCCGCAACCCGTACCCCTCGGGCACGCCCCCGGCGTCGCCGGAGACCTCGACGATGCGGTTCGCACCATCGACGAACACGACGCGCGGGACGAACGCCCGGGCCTCCACGTCCGCGAGCTGGCCGTAGGCGATGAGGATCACGGTGTCTCCCGGGTGGACGAGGTGCGCGGCGGCCCCGTTGATGCACAGCTCCCCCGGGCCGCCGGCGATCGTGTAGGTCGTCAGGCGCGCCCCGTTCGTCACGTCGACGATGTCGACCTGCTCGCCCGGCAGGACGTCGGCCGCATCGAGGAGCGCGGCGTCGACCGTGACCGAACCCACGTAGTCGAGGTCCGCGGCGGTGACCGTCGCCCGGTGGATCTTGCCCGTCATCATGGTGCGCAGGCGCGTGGGGCTCACGGCGCCCCCACACGGAGCTCGACGTTGTCGATGAGCCGCGTGCTCCCGACACGGGCGGCCACGGCGAGCACGGCCGGGCCGCGGTGGTCCTCGGAGACCTCGGCGAACCGGTCCGGGTCCACGAGGGTGAGGTAGTCGAGCTCGACGTCGGCCCCCGAGAGCACGTCTGCGGCCGCTGCCCGGACGGCGTCCGCCCCGCGAACCGCCGCGTCGGCTCCCGCCCGCAGCGCACGGGACAGCGCGACCGCCCGCTCCCGCTCTCCCGGGGAGAGGTATGCGTTGCGCGAGCTCATCGCGAGCCCGTCGGCCTCGCGCACCGTGTCGACGCCGAGGATCTGCGTGGGCACGTCGAGGTCGCGCACCATGCGCCGTACGGCCACGAGCTGCTGCGCATCCTTGTGCCCGAAGAGCGCGACGTCCGGCGCGGTCAGGTGCAGGAGCTTGAGCACGACGGTCAGCACGCCGTCGAGGTGCCCCGGGCGGACCACCCCTTCGAACACCTCGCCGAGCCGCCCTGCGCTCACCCGCACGACGGGGTCGCCGTCGGGGTAGACGACGTCCGGCCCGGGCGCGAAGACGACGTCGGCCCCCGCGCCGGCGAGCCGCTCGAGGTCGCCCTCGAGGTCGCGCGGGTAGCGGTCGAGGTCCTCGCCCGGCCCGAACTGCAGGGGATTGACGAAGATCGTCACGACGACGACGGCGGCCTCCTGGCGTGCCCGCGCCACGAGGGCGAGGTGTCCGGCGTGCAGTGCGCCCATCGTCATGACGACGGCGCGGCGTCCCGGTCGCTCCGCGAGGGCGGACGCGAGCTCGGCGCGACTCCTGACCAACGTCGGGGCGCTCATTCCTGGCCTTCCGGTGGGGCGGGTAGGGAGTCCGGTCGAGGCGCCGGAGAGTCCGGCGGCGCGGGCGGGGGGTCGGGGAGCGCGCGTGATCCGGGAAGGCGAGGCGGCGGCCCCGGCGGCGCGGCGGGCAACGGACCGGTGTCGAGGGCGTCGAGGAGCGCGGCGGCGGCGTCCGGCCCGATGCGCCCGGCCGCGAGCGCGCGCGACGCCGCCGAGCGGGCGAGCACGCGGTAGCTCGGTGCGATGTCGGCTGAAGCCACCTCGAGCGAGCCGAGCACGTCGAGGTGCTCGCGCACCGTCCCGACGTCGCCTCGCACCACGGGGCCGGTGAGGGCGGCGACGGCGCCAGGCCCGGCGGCCCCGTCCCGCGGCGGGTCGAGCTGCTCGGCGCGCAACGCCTCGTCGAGCGCCGCGGTCAGGAGGTACTCGAGCGTGCGCCCCGGCCGCTCGATCCCCGCCGCGGCGAGGGCCTGTGCCGCTTGCGCGACGAGCACGACGAGGTGGTTCGCCCCGTGCGCGAGAGCCGCGTGGTACAGCCCGCGCGCGGACTCCTCGACGACGACGGGCTCCCCGCCGACCTCGACCACGAGCGCCTGGCCGATGGGCAAGACCGGCGTGGGCGCCGTCACGGCGAACACCGCGCCCACGAGCCGCTGCACGTCGAGAGACGTGCCGGTGAACGTCATCGCTGGGTGGATCGCGAGCGGGATGGCCCCGGCCGCACGGGCCGGCTCGAGGACCCGCCAGCCGTACCGGCCCGCCGTGTGGACCACGAGCTGCCCCGCCTGCCACGCCCCCGTCGCGGCGAGGCCGGACACGACGCCCGGGAGCTCGTCGTCGGGCACCGTGAGCAGGACCAGCTCAGCGCGGCGCACGACCTCGGGCACGTCGAGCACGGGGACGCCCGGCAGGAGGGAGTCGATCCGGTCGAGGGACGCGGGCGAGGCTCCCGAGGCGCCGACGACGGCGTGCCCCACCGCGCGGAGGGCGCTCGCGAGCGGCGCCCCGACGCGCCCTGCCCCGACGACGCCGACGCCGAGGCGCCCCGGTGCCGTGGCTGGGCTCACTCGGTGCGCTCCGGGTCCATCCACCGCTCGGAGCGGTCGAGAGCCCGCGCCTGCCGCGCCCGGGCCGCCTGGTCGTCGAGGAGCCGCGTCGCGACGCCGTAGTCGAGGTTCTCGAGGTAGATCCGCACCGGCCCCGAGACGGAGTGCACGGAGAAGGTCGTGACCCGCAGCGCGCGGGCGAGGAGCCCCTGGTCGAGGCCGAGCGACTGGGTGCGCTCGTGCGGCACGATCTGCACGAGCCGACGCAAGCGACCCTGGCGCAGCACGAGCGCTCGCTCCGTCACGAGGAAGCCGTTGCGACGGTACGTGAGCGGCGCGATCCAGCGCACCCGCTGCGACATGAGCGTGAACCCGCCCTCGTCGCCGCTGCCCGACATCGCCTCGGTGAGGGCGCCGACGGCGTCGTCCGTGCCGAGGTCCGGCAGCACGAGCCAGCACGCGAGGAGGGCTTGCTCGACGTCGCCCACGGGGAGGAGGGTCGTCGAGCTGCTCGCGACGTCCCCCGCCGAGCCGTAGCCCGCGACGTTCATGCGCACGCGCCACCACCCGGTGCGCCGCCACATGAGGGGCTGCGTGAGCTCGATCGCCTGGATCCGCCCCGGGGCGATCGTCTGGGCGCGCGTCTCGAGCAGGCCGTGCGCGAGCCGGATCCCGTCGGGCGAGATCGCGGCGCGGAAGCCGTACCCGCCGGAGAACCGGGACCACACGACGCTCACGAAGCCGAACGCGACGGGGATGAGGAAGAACAGCTCGCCGAAGCCCACGGGCAGGGCGTCGGCGGCACCGCGCCGGACGGCCAGGAGGTAGATCGAGGCGCCGATGACACCGAGGATCATCAGCGCGAAGCCGACGATCGTCCCCGAGAGGGCGATCGACCCGACGAGCCGACCCACGGGCACCTCGAGCACGGGCCGCTCTGGAGCCTCTTCCACGTACGTCGCGTTCGCCGCGGGGACGGCGCCCGCAAGGTCGGAGGGCCCGCCCGCGTCCGCCAGTCCCGACACGGTGGCCGACGGCGCACCAACCGCGGCGGGTGTCCCGTGCCGCACCCCCGCCGCCTTCGCGAGCAGCTCCGCGCGCAGGGCCATCGCGTCGGCGTCCTTGAGGTAGGCGAGCTCGACCTTGGAGTCCTGGGCGCCGGCCACCTCGAGCGTGAGCTGGGAGAGCCCTGCGAGCCGCGCGAGGAGCGGGCGCACGACGTCGACGGACTGCAGCCGGTCGAGCCGCGCCTGGCGCTGCTGACGGAACACGATGCCCGTGTTGAGGTGCACGGCCTGCTCGCCCACGGCGTACCGGGTGAACCGCCACGCGAGGGCCGAGTAGGCGGCCGCGACGAGCACGACGGCACCGATGCCGAGCAGGACCCAGCGCCATCCGCCGCCCGCGACGAAGTCACGGGTGTCGGAGAAGTTGTCCGTGAACTGCCACGAGCCGATCGCGATGATGCCCACGAACGCCTTCCAGCTGCGGATCGCTGGCGTGATGGGGTGCACCCGGCGCCACTCGAGGCTCTGCGTCGGATCGGTTGCCGTGGTCGTCTCGGCGTCCGGCACGAGTGCGCCGTCGGGCAGCGGGGCGCCGTCCGGCAGTGGGCCGTCGTCGGGCGGGAGGCCGCCGTCGGGCGCGGGAGCTCCCTGCACCCCCTCCGCGCCCGGTGTCGGCTCGGAGCTCAAAGCCCGCTCCGGCGCGACTCTCCTCGCGAGGCGAGCTGGTCACGCAACCGCGCGGCCTCCGCCGAGGGCAGCCCGGGGATGTCCGCGTCGGTGCCCGCCGACGCGGTGTGGAGCTGGACGGACGCGATGCCGAGCGCGCGCGCGACGGGGCCGGCCGTGAGGTCGACGTACTGCATCCGCCCGTAGGGCACGACCACGAGCGAGCGGAAGAGGATGCCCTTGCGCACGAGCAGGTCGTCGTCGCGCTCCGCGTAGCCGATCGCCCGCACCTGACGCGGGATGAGCCACAGGGCCCACAGCAGGAAGGCGACGAAGACGGCGGGGAACACCCAGACCCACGTCGCCTTCGTGAGGACGGCGATCACGGCGCCGACGACGGCGAACCCGCCGAGCCAGATGCTGCTCAGGATGACGCGGACGCGGATCAGCGCCGGGGAGACGGAGGTGAAGTCCACCCCCGGCGGCGAGAACGGCGACACCTCGGTTACGCTCATGCGTCCATCCTGCCACCGGGTGAGCCTGGGACCGTCCCGACGTCTCAGGGCGGGCGCCTCAGGCCGGGTGGGGCTCCGGCCCGTCGCCCGCGGGCGCCTCGTCACCGGGCGGGGGCAGCCGGCAGAACCGTTCGACGACGAGGCCGACGACGGCGAGCCCCACCGCCGCGAGAGTCGCGAGCCCGGCCGAGAGTGCCCCCGTGCGCATCGGCTCGTTCGCGAGGTCGAGCAGGAGCACGAGCGTCTGGGCGCCGTACCACCCGGCGAGGAGCGCCCCCGTGTACGCCGAGGCCTTCCCGAGCACAGCCGTGCGCGCGGCCCGGATGGGGTCGAGGTCGGGGCGCTTGCCGCGCTGGTACTGCCGGACGGCGAGGCCGAGCCGCAGCACGATGCCGGCGAGCAGCACGAGCACGGCGGCGACCGTCCACGGCACGCTCGGGGGCAGACCACCCTGCCTGACGACGGTGGTCCAGGCGAACCAGCCGACGAGCCCGGCGCCGAGGAAGGCGAGGACGACGGCCTGCCAGCGGGTCGCGACCATCACGCCTCGCGCGGCGGTCCGGCGAGCCAGTCGAGCGCCATCCAGCGCAGGCCGTCCCGGTCGGGTGCCGTCGCCGCGAGCGCCTCGACGGGGCCGCCGCCGAGCCCCGCGAGCACGGCACCGGGGTCGACCTCGGCCCACGGCTGCAGCACGAACGCGCGCTCGTGGGCGCGCGGGTGCGGGAGCTCGAGGTCGTCCGAGAAGCCGAGCACTGCGCCGAACTGGATGAGATCGATGTCGAGGGTGCGCGGGCCCCAGCGCTCGTCGCGAGTCCGGCCGTGGTCGATCTCGATGCCCTGCACGACGTGCAGCAGCTCGCGCGGGGCGAGGGTCGTGCGGGCGAGCACGACGGCGTTGAGGAAGTCCGGCTGACCCGCGGGGCCGCCGACGGCGACGGTGCGGGCAAGCGGGGACACGTCGTGGACCTCGAGCCCCGGCACGGCGGCGAGCGCGCTCACGGCCGAGCGCAGCACCTCCTGGGAGTTACCGAGGTTGGAACCGAGAGCCAGCACGACCTCCGCCGCCTCGGCGGGTCGGTCGTCGAGGTGGTCCGGCTCGAGCCCGGCGTCCTCGGGCTCAGGCTCGGGCTCTGGCTCTGGCTCGGGCGACGGGCTCGGGGGGAGCGGCGCGTCGTCCTCGACGGTGGTGATCGGCGCCCACACGGGAGTCGCGACCGCCGAGGCCCCCGCGAGGGCGGCGTCGAGCCCGGGGGTCGTGACGGGGACGACGCCGTGCACCGGGAACTCACCGGAGCCCGAGAGCGGCTCGAGACCGGGGATCTCGACGGGGCCCTCGTCGACCACGGGCTCGGCCCGCTGGGCGAGATGGGCGTCCGCGGGCACGACGGGCGGGTTGTGCCGGTCCCGGCGCACCGTGACGACGATGTCCTGGAACGCGAGCAGGATCGGCGCGTGCGGCTTGTGCACCGCGACGTCGACGGCGAACACCGCGGGTGAGGCGAGCGCGACGGCGGCGATGCGCTCCGCGACGGTCTCGATGAGGTCGGCGGGGGCACCCGTCAGGACGGAGACGACCTGCTCGGCGAGCACGGAGTAGTCGAGCGCGTCGGCGAGGTCGTCGCTGCGCGCCGCCGCCCGGTTGTCGACGTGGAGCACCACGTCCGCCTGGAAGGTCTGGCCGTCCTTCTTCTCGAGGTCGAAGACACCGTGGTAGCCACGGGCCTCGAGCCCGACGAGGCGCACCTGGTCCAGGGCGCGGCCGGCTGCGTCGGTCACGGGGCCGTAGGGCGTCGGAGTCATCGCGGTCCTCCTGGAGGGATCGGGTCGCTGCGCCCTGCGGACGCCCCCCTGCGCCAAGCCGCGGCGACACGCACCGCGTCTGCAGAGCCTGCCACTTCGTGGACGCGAACGCACCAAGCGCCCATGGACGCGGCGAGGGCCGTGACGGCCGCCGTCGCACGGTCGCGGGCCAGCGGTGGCGCCGGCTCGCCGTCGGGCCCGGCGAGGAGGTGCCCGAGGAACCGTTTGCGCGAGGCGCCGACGAGCACGGGAAAGCCGTCGTCGACGAGCTCGTCGAGCCGTGCGAGCAGGGGCCAGTTGTCCGCCCCGGGCTTGGCGAACCCCAGCCCGGGGTCGAGCACGATCTGCTCGTCGTCGACCCCGGCGGCCCGCAGCGAGGCGACGCGGTCACCGAGCTCGCTGCGCACGTCGGCGACGACGTCGTCGTACTGGGCGAGGGAGTCCATGACGTCGGCGTGACCGCGCCAGTGCATCGCGACGTAGACGGCTCCCGTGCGAGCCACGGTCGCGTGCATCCCGTCGTCGGCCAGTCCGCCCGAGACGTCGTTGATGATCGCCGCTCCGCGCGCGACGGCCCGCTCCGCGACGACCGAACGGGTCGTGTCGATGCTCACGACCGCACCGGCGGCCACGAGCCCCTCGATGACGGGCAGGACGCGCTCGAGCTCGGTCTCGACGGGGATGCGGCGCGCCCCGGGTCGGGTCGACTCACCGCCGACGTCGAGGATGTCCGCGCCGTCCGCGAGCAGTCCCAGGCCGTGCGCGACCGCTGCGCCGGGCTCGAACCAGCGGCCCCCGTCGGAGAAGGAGTCGGGCGTGACGTTGACGACGCCCATCACGAGGGTCCGCCCGGGGTTGCGCAGCGCCGCCGGCAACGGGGCCGGACGCGCCGCGGGAGGGCCTTGGTCCACGTGCACAGCCTAGGGGTGAGCCGATCCGATCATTTCCCGATGATGAGGCTCATCGCCTCGGCGCGCGTCGCGACGTCGCGCATCTGGCCGCGCACGGCCGAGGTCACGGTCTTGGAGCCGGGCTTGCGCACGCCACGCATCGACATGCACAGGTGCTCGCACTCGATGACGACGATGACGCCGCGCGGCTCGAGCACCTCGACGAGCGCGTCGGCGATCTGGGCCGTGAGGCGTTCCTGCACCTGGGGGCGGCGGGCGTAGACGTCGACGAGCCGGGCGAGCTTGCTCAGGCCCGTGACCCGCCCGCCGGCGGGGATGTAGCCGACGTGCGCCACGCCGTGGAACGGCACGAGGTGGTGCTCGCACGTCGAGTACACGTCGATGTCCTTGACGAGGATCATCTCCTCGTGGGCGATCTCGAACGTCGTGCTCAGGGCGTCGCGCGGGTCCTGCCACAGGCCGGCGAACGTCTCGGCGTAGGCGCGGGCGACACGGGCGGGCGTGTCACGCAGCCCTTCGCGGTCGGGGTCCTCGCCGACGGCGAGCAGGAGCTCGCGCACCGCGGCCTCGACGCGCGCGGCGTCGAAGCCGTGCGACGACGGCCCGGTGCTCACACCTCGTCCTTGGGCTCGACGATCACGGGAGGCGGCGAGGTCTCGTCCCCGAGACCGTCCGGGCCGGTCGCGGGCTCGGAACTCGTGCCGTTCGTGCCCTCCTCGAGCGCGGCGCGCTCCGCCGGGGTGAGCACGGGCGGCCGGTCGGAGACGCCACGCTCCTCGCTCGAGCGCCACACCTCGCGCTCGGGGCGCTTCGCGACGGGGGCGAAGATCTCTGCGAGCTCGGCCTGGTTGAGGCTCTCCTTCTCGAGGAGCTCGAGCACGAGCGCGTCGAGCACGTCGCGGTGCTCGGTGAGCACCTCCCACGCCTCCTGGTGCGCGAAGTCCATGAGCGCACGCACCTCGACGTCGACGCTCGCGGCGACCTGCTCGGAGTAGTCGCGCCCGTGGCCCACGTCGCGCCCGAGGAAGACCTCGCCGGAGTCCTGGCCGAGCTTGATCGCGCCGATCGACGCGCTCATGCCGAACTGGGTGACCATCTTGCGGGCGATCGCCGTCGCCTTCTCGATGTCGTTCGACGCGCCCGTGGTCGGGTCGTGGAACACGAGCTCCTCGGCGACGCGACCACCCATCGCGTAGGCGAGCTGGTCGAGCAGCTCGTTGCGCGTCGTGGAGTACTTGTCCTCCGTCGGCATGACCATCGTGTAGCCGAGCGCCCGGCCGCGCGGCAGGATCGTCACCTTGGTGACGGGGTCCGTGTAGCGCAGGGCCGCCGCGACGAGGGCGTGGCCGCCCTCGTGGTACGCGGTGATCTTGGTCTCCTTGACGTTCATGATCCGCGTGCGCTTCTGCGGTCCGGCGATGACCCGGTCGATCGCCTCGTCGAGCGCGACGTCGTCGATGACCTGGGCGTTCTTGCGGGCCGTGAGCAGCGCGGCCTCGTTGAGCACGTTCGCGAGGTCCGCCCCGGTGAACCCGGGCGAACGGCGCGCGATGACCTCGAGGTCGACGTCGGGCGACATGGGCTTCCCCTGGGAGTGCACCGTGAGGATCTTCTCGCGGCCCTTGAGGTCCGGGGGGTCGACGGCGATCTGGCGGTCGAACCGTCCCGGGCGCAGCAGGGCGGGGTCGAGGATGTCGGGCCGGTTGGTCGCCGCGATGAGGATGACGTTCGCGTTGACGTCGAAACCGTCCATCTCGACGAGCATCTGGTTGAGGGTCTGCTCGCGCTCGTCGTGCCCGCCGCCGAGCCCCGCGCCGCGGTGGCGACCCACGGCGTCGATCTCGTCGATGAAGATGATCGCGGGGGCGTTCTCCTTCGCCTGCTGGAACAGGTCGCGCACACGCGAGGCACCCACACCGACGAACATCTCGACGAAGTCCGAGCCGGAGATCGAGTAGAACGGCACGCCCGCTTCGCCCGCGACGGCGCGCGCGAGGAGGGTCTTGCCCGTGCCGGGCGGGCCGTAGAGCAGCACGCCCTTGGGGATCTTCGCACCGACGGCCTGGAACTTGGCGGGCTCGGAGAGGAACTCCTTGATCTCACCGAGCTCCTCGAGCGCCTCGTCGACACCCGCGACGTCGTCGAACGTGACTTGCGGGGACTCCTTCGTGACGAGCTTCGCCTTCGACTTGCCGAACTGCATGACGCGCGAGCCGCCGCCCTGCATCGAGCTCATGAGGAACCAGAAGAGCGCGATGATGATGATGAACGGCAGCATGATCTGCAGGAGCGAGGCCCACCACGAGGTCTGCGGGACCTCGGAGTTGAAGCCCTTGTCGAGGTCGGCCCGCGCGACCGCCTGGACCACCATCTCGCCCTGGGGCTCGACGTAGAAGAACTGGAGGTTCTTGCCCTTGTTGTCGTCGTCGACCACGTAGTCCTCGGTGAGCGTGAGGTCGACGCGCTGGACACCCTCCGTGATGCGCACCTGCTCGACCGTCTCACCGGCGAGCAGCTCGAGGCCCACCGAGGTGTCGATGCGCTGCACGCGCGGCGCGGTGAGGGAGGAGGCGGCCATCGCGAGGATGGCGACGGCGAGCACGATCCACAGGATCGGTCCGCGGGCAAGTCGCTTGAGATTCATCGCCGTCGGGCCGACGCCCATCCCTCCGTACGGTCAGTTTCAGACACCGCGACGCTACACGCTGCCCCGCCAACCCCAGCCCCTTGTTCGCCCAGGGCAGGAAGCCGTCCGCGGTGCCCGAGGAGAGCCAGGCGGCACCGGGTTTGCCGAAAGCGGCCGAAAAGTTGCGGCAACGCGTAGGTTTGGCTCGGTGGGCCACGACGGCTCCCCTCGAGGAGGCCCGCGATGCACCGTCCGTTCCGCCCCACCGCCCTGCTCGCCGCCGCCACGCTCGCCAGTTCCGGGCTCTCGATGCCCCCGGCGTCACACCTCGCACCACCAGCGGCCTCGGCGCCCGACGACCACGTGGTTCTCGTCGACCTGCACGGCCGCGAGGTGGGCCAGCACGGGATCACCCTCGTGGACTGGCCCGGCTACGTAGAGAATCCGTACGTCGAGCTCGAGGTGCACCCACCCGCGGCGGCGACCCTCCCCGTGTCCGTCCAGATCCGCGCGACCGGCACCTCGCGGCTCATGCTGGACTCCCCGTCGACCCTCTCGGCCACGGGCGCCACCAAGACCCTGACGTTCACGGACGCCGGCTCAAAGCGGTTCCGCGTCCGGATCGCCCCGGACCGCGCGGGCGGCTACGGCGAGGTCGAGACCTATGCCCTCAACCTCAGCGTGCGCCAGGGGAGCAGTCCCGCCGTGGACCAACCCACCGTCGCGATCCACGTGCTCGACCTCGACGACGACGGCGAGCCCACGGTCCCGCTGTGGTTCGACTATCGGCTCGACACCGAGAACGACAACTTCGCCCAGCCCGGCGTCCGAACCGCCGCCGAGGCAGCCGTGAAGGACTGGTTCTACTTCTTCGACCTGGGCCCCTTCGACACCGTCCCCGTGGGTGCGGAGTCCATCAATGCCCCCGTGAGCGTCGCAAGTGGCGGCGGTTGGACGTGGGGCACCGACACGCAGATCTCCAACGATCGCGCCTATGAGGGCATGTGGATCACCCTCAAAGGGCTGCGTGGACCACACTCGACCGGGTGGCCCACCTTCCGGTCGAGCGCGAGGCATACGGTCGGCGGCGTACGTGTCGCGGCGGCGACAGGAGGTGTCTACCGCTCCCTCGGCGCCGCGCTGCACTGGGACGAGGGGCGCACGGTCTTCACGTCGCTCGCCGACGAGGACTGGTATCTCACCGAGATCGCGAGCGGGCCACGCGTCATCGACGTCTACGGCCTGATCATGCACGAGTTCGGGCACGCCGTGGCGTTCCACAGCGCGTGGCCGGGGATGCGCCAGTACGTCGAGACGAGCGGAGGTGCGGACGCGCGCGTCATCGCCTACCAGGGCCGGGCGGTGCCCGTGCTCGCGAACGGCTATCACGTGAGCGACGCCCCCGAGCACTGGGACCGGCTCTCGGGGGCGACGGGCGGGTGGAGCGGGTTGTTCCCGGTCCGGCGCTGGATGCTCACCAAGCAGTCGCTCCTGATCGCCCGCAACGCCGGGTGGCCGCTGCGCGAGGATCTCGCCGTCTTCACCGCGCCCCACATCACGACCGCCGGCCTGCCCGGGGCGACGGCGGGGGAGCACTACACGGGAACCCTGACGGCCGAGGGAGGTGTGCCGTTCTACGACTGGCGCATCGTCGCGGGCAGCCTGCCGGCCGGGCTCAGCCTGGACCGGTTCACCGGCGAGATCACCGGAACCGTCGGTGCGGCGGCCGTGGGCGAGCACGCCGTGACCGTCGAGGTGGCCGACCATGATCCGTTCGCGGCACCGGCGACCCGCGCCTTCGTACTCCACGTCACCGCACCTGCGGACTCGTCGCCCGAACCGGAGACCCCCGAGCCCACGCCGCCAACGCCGACATCACCCCCGCCCACGACACCTCGGCCTCCTGCGCCGCCGTCTCCCGCACCCCAGCCGGACGCGGGGCCGCGCAGCATCGCGACGCGACTCGCACTGTCCGGTGCGACCCGGTCCCGCTACGGCACGAGGAAGGACATCAAGGTCACCGTGCGCGCCGCGAGCGGCACCCCGAGCGGGCGCGTCGAGCTCCGCCGCGGCTCGAGAGTGCTCGCGAACGCCACGCTTCGTGGCGGCAAGGCCGTCGTGCGCCTCAAGGCCGGCTCGCTCCCCAAGGTGCGCACCTACCGCCTCTCGGCGCGCTACGTCCCGAAGGAGGGCTGCCGCTTCGCCGCCTCGCGCAAGGCGGTGACGCACCGCACGCTCAAGGGGCGCACGAGCATCAAGGCTCGCTGGGCCACGCGGCCCACCGCGAACCGGGCCGGCACACTGCGTGTCCGCGTGAACAACAGGGGCACCGGGCTGCGCCCCGCGTCGGGACGCGTGAGCGTGCAGGTCGCCGGCCGCACGGTCCGCAAGGTCCGGCTGCGAGGGACGTCGACGTTCACGGTGCGAGTCCCGGTGCTGCGCTCGGCGAAGGCCAGGCAGAAGGTCACGGTGCGATACCACGGGAACTCGAGGTTCCACGGCAACAAGCGTTCCTCGCGCCTTCCCTGAAGGCCCGGCCCGTCACCGCCCACGCCCGTCCGTTGTGCACCGTGTTCCGCAGAACCGGGAGGACGCTCCGCACACGGGGCAGAGAGGGTCAGGAACTGGTGTAGACGTGGGGGGCGAGCGTGCCGACGAAGGGGAGGGTGCGGTAGCGCTCGGCGTAGTCGAGGCCGTAGCCGACGACGAACTCGCTCGGGATGTCGAAGCCCACGTACTTCACGTCGACGTCCACCTTGGCCGCGTCCGGCTTGCGCAGCATCGCGGCGACCTCGACGGACTCCGGCCCGCGCGAGCGCAGGTTGGACAGCAGCCACGAGAGCGTGAGCCCCGAGTCGACGATGTCCTCGACGATGAGCACGTTGCGCCCCGTGAGGTCGGTGTCGAGGTCCTTGAGGATGCGCACGACGCCGGAGGACTTGGTGCCCGAGCCGTACGAGCTCACGGCCATCCAGTCCATCTCCACGTTGTGGTGCAGGCGCCGCGCGAGGTCCGCCATGACCATGACCGCGCCCTTGAGGACCCCGACGAGCAGCAGGTCCTTGCCCTGGTACGCGGCGTCGATCTCCGCCGCCATCTCGTCGAGGCGGGTGCCGAGCTCGTCGGAGGTGACGAGCACCTTCTCGATGTCCTGGCCGACGTCCGACTGGTCCACGCGAATCTCCCTCGTGCGCCTACGGGCCGACCGCCGGCCCGGAAACGATCAGCATGCCACGTTCGCGCCAGCACCTGGCGCCGTCGGGCAGGGCGACGTGACCTTGGCCCCGCCAGTCCCCCACGAGGGCGTCGACGGCGAGCACGTGCTCCCGCGAGACCGCGCCCGCCCCGGCCCCCGAGGCGAGGGCGACGAGTCGCAGTGCCCGACGGCGGATCGCCGTGGGAGCGGCCGCTAGGGTTACGACGTCGTACCCGGCTTCTTGTCCGACGGCGGACGCGTAGCGACTCGCTCCCTCGGGCTCGCCGTCGTCGGCCCCGCTGCCGCGCCCGCCCCCGCTGCGGCGCGCCGCCTCGAGAAGCTGCACCGCGAGCGGCTCGAGCGTCTCCGCGTCCTCGCGCAGCTGCTCGGCCGTTCGGGCGAGCGCCTCGGGCACCCCGGGACCGAGCACGTCCGCCAGGACCGGCATGACGCGGGCGCGCAGGGCGCTGCGGCGCGGGCCGTGCGCCTCGGTGTTCGTCGGGTCGTGCCACGGCTCGAGACCGAGCGCGGCGCACACCTCGAGGATCTGGTCCCGGCGCATGCCGAGGAGGGGACGGCGCAGGATCCCGCGCACCGGCGCCATGCCCGCGAGCGAGCGCGTGCCCGAACCGCGCGCGAGCCCTAGCAGCACCGTCTCGGCCTGGTCGTCGAGCGTGTGGCCGAGCAGCACCGCCCCGGCACCGAGCCGCGCGGCGGCGTCCGCGAGCGCGCCGTAGCGGGCCTCGCGCGCCGCGGCCTCCATCCCGCCGGCCGTCCCGACCTCCACGGCGCACACCTCGACGGGGTCCAGCCCGAGCGCGGTGCACTGCGCGGCCGCCCGGGAGGCGACGTCGGCGGAGCCCTCCTGCAGGCGGTGGTCGACGACGACGGCCCCCGCGCGCAGTCCCGCCCTCGGCAGCGCGAAGGCGGCGGCCGCTGCGAGGGCGAGCGAGTCGGGGCCGCCGGAGCACGCGACGAGCACGAGCGTGCCCTCGGGCAGGTCCTCGACGGCGCGGCGCACGGCGAGGCGCGCCGCGGCGACGTCGGGGTGCGGCCCGGCCACGGTCAGCCCAGGACCCGGCGCACCCAGGCCCGCGGGTCGGCGATCTCGCGCGGCGACGGCAGCGCGTCCGGCCCGGAGAACACGGCGTTGACGGCGTTCGTCCCGGCCCGCTTCTCGACGGCGCGCACGAAAGCGGCCCCGTCGCGGTACTGCGCGAGCTTCGCGTCGAGCCCGAGGAGCCGGCGCAGCACACGCTGCAGGGGCGAGCCCACGGCGCCGCGGCGCGTCTCGAACCGGGAGCGGATCGCGGCGACGGACGGGACGACACCGGGGCCGACGGCGTCCATCGTCACGTCGGCGTGCCCCTCGAGGAGGGCCATGACCGCACCGACCTCCTTGACGACCTCGGCCTGCTCACGGCCCAGCACCCCCGCGAGCGCGGGTCCCGAGTCGAGGGACGAGCCGCCGTCCCGCAGCGCCTCGGACAGCACGCGGGTGACGCGTTCCACGAGGTCGCCGAGGCCGCCCGGGGCGCCGTCGTCGTCGGCCTGCTTCGTGAGCTCGAGGAGCCGGGAGGCGCGCTCGCGCAAGTGCTCGGCGAGCCACGGGGCCGCCGCGAACTGCAAGGCGTGCGTCTGCTCGTGGAGGGCGACCCAGAGGCGGAAGTCGGCGGGCTCGGCGGCCATCTCGCGCTCGACCGTGAGGATGTTGGGCGCCACGAGGAACAGCCGTCCGCGCGGGCCCTCGGACGTGAAGGGGTCGAACTGGCCGAGCACCTTGCCCGAGAGCAGCGCGAGCACGCCGGCCACCTGAGCGGCCCCGACATACCCGGCGGGGCTCGAGGACTGCGGGTGGAGAGTCCCGGGGACGAGGCGCGAGAAGACCTGGGCGTTGGCGCGTGCCCACGAGGAGCGGTCGACGACGAGCACCGTGGACAGCGGGACGTCGCTGACCCCGCGGCCGTCGATCGGGGCGAGGCCCGTGATCTCGGTGATGTGCCCGGCGGCCCGCTCGCCGGCGGAGCGCAGCGAACCCACGAGCTCGTCGAGCTCGTCGCGGCTCGCGCGCGGCCCGGGGCGCACGAGACGGGCCGCGATGGTGCCCGCCGCCTCCCAGTTGACCGGGACGGCGGGGGTTCGGCTGCGCTCGTTCACCCCCCCACGGTAACCGCCGCGCCCAACCGACCGATCCCCAACGCTGAGATCGGGCGGGGTGAGTGGGGCGGGTCAGGAGCAGCCGCACGCGGCGAGCGCGTTGACGAACTCGTCGATGACCCGGCGCGGCCAGATCTGCCCGCCCTCGGGCGTGTCGTCGGCCATGACGACGAACGCGAGCTCGCGGTCGTCGGCCGTCAGCACGAGCCCTGCGAGCGAGGTCACGCCCGGTAGGCTCCCCGTCTTGGCCCGCACCACGCCGGCGCCGGAGGCGTCGACGAAGCGGTCGAAGAGCGTCCCGTCGAGGGCACCGACCGGCAGCCCGAGCGCAGTCTCGCGCAGGCCGCGCTCCCCCGAACCGGGCTGGGCGATCAGGTGCAGCAGCTCGGCGAGCACCGTGGGCGGCACCGCTGCCGAGGCGGCGAGACCCGAGCCGTCGACGACGCGCAGCCCCGTGGGGTCGACTCCCACATCCACGACCGCGTTGCGCATCGCCTGGGCCGCGCCGTCGAAGCTCCCCGGGAGGCCGACGCCGATCGCCGCGAGCCGGCCGAGCACCTCGGCGACCGTGTTCTCGGAGTGCACGAGCATGTACTCCGTGACCTCGCCGAGGGGAGCCGAGTGCACGACGGCGATCTGCTGGGCGCCGTCGGGCGCGTCCTGGCGCCGCGGTGCGCCGTCGACGACGATGCCCTGCTCCGCGAGCGCCGCGGCGAACACCTCGGCGGCGTTGCGGGCCGGGTCGAGGAAGCGCGGCGGGTAGGGCACGTCGGTGCGGCGTGCGCCGAGGTCGACGGCCAGCGGTGTGATCGGCGCGACGTAGCCACCGTTGAGGTAGGAGTTCTCCCACGTGGGGTGGAGCTCCGCGCCGGTGAAGAGGGAGTCGTCGAAGTCGAGTCGCACCTCCGTCTGGCCGGAGAGGTGGAGCTGGCTCGCCGTCGTGCGGGCGAGGTCGGCGAGCCCCGCGCGCCCGTTGACGGCGCCCGGGTCGCCCGCCCCCGCGGCGAGCATCATGTCGCCGCCCCCGACGAGGACGATCCGGTCCGCCGAGGTGCGCAGCACGCTCGTGGGCAGGGTCGCGTCGGGGCCGAGCGCGGAGAGCACGGCGACGGCGGTGAGGATCTTGACTGTGGACGCCGGCACCCGGGCCTGGGTCTCGCGGTGCGCGCCGAGCACGGCTCCCGTGGTGACGTCGGTCACGAGGATCCCTACGCCGTCGGCCCCGCCGAGGCGTTCGTTCGCGGCGAGTCCCGTGACGAGGTCGCCCACCGTCTGGGGGACCGGCACGGCGGCCGCGTCGGAGAGCTCGCCGAGGGCCGTCGCGAGCTCCGTGGCGCCGGTGGCGCCGGGGGCCGTGGGGAACGGGTCGGGAGTCTCGGGGACCGGGGCGAGGGTGAACCGGCCGGGCAGGAGGTCGTAGAGGTCGCCGACGGCGTACCCCGCGCCGAGAGTCAGGACGAGCAGGAACGCCAGCCCGCCGGTGCCTCGTGGGACCCGCACATCCGCTCCTTCCGCATCGTTGCGGGCGCCGCGTGCCCCGCACGTGCGTCACACTAGTTCGCAGTACCCCGATTATCTGCAATGACGTGCTGGAAGGACGGCCGTGGAGTTCGACGTCACTATCGAGATCCCCAAGGGTCAGCGCAACAAGTACGAGATCGACCACGAGACCGGCCGCATCCGCCTGGACCGCATGCTGTTCACGTCGACGCGCTACCCGGACGACTACGGCTTCATCGAGGGCACGCTCGGCGAGGACGGCGACCCGCTCGACGCCCTCGTGCTCCTCGAGGAGCCCACGTTCCCCGGCTGCCTCATCCGCTGCCGGGCGCTCGGCATGTTCCGCATGCGCGACGAGGCGGGCGGTGACGACAAGGTGCTGTGCGTCCCCGCGGGCGACCAGCGCGCGGCGTGGCGCCAGGACATCGACGACGTCTCCGACTTCCACCGCCTCGAGATCCAGCACTTCTTCGAGGTCTACAAGGACCTCGAGCCGGGCAAGTCGGTCGAGGGTGCGCACTGGGTGGGCCGCGAGGAGGCCGAGGCGGAGATCGCCCGGTCCCGCCAGCGCCTCATCGACGCCGGCGGCAAGCACTAGCACTCCCGCAGCCCGGCGCTGCCGATCACGGCGCGGCCTCACCGAGCACGGCCTGGCCCTGCGGGTCGCGGCTGGCACTGCCGGTCAGGCGTGGGGGGCGGCCTCGCCGGGGAGGGTGTCGCGGACGAACCAGATCGCCCTCACCTCGCCCTCGGAGTCGTTCCAGAACCGGTGCGGGCGCGTCGAGTCGAACACGATCGAGTCGCCGGGGCCGAGGGTCGCCGTCGCGCCGTCCACCTCGACCGAGAGCTCGCCCGAGATGACGACGCCGTACTCGCGCCCCTCGTGATGGATGTGGCCCTCCGGGCGCGCCGTCCCGGGCGCGTAGACCACCTCGAGGAACTCCGCGTTCTCCTCGCCGACGGCGGTCAGCCGGCTCCATCGCGGCCCCGAGCCGAGCACGATGGTGGGGTGCTCGGCCGACCGCTGCACGATGCCGGCGGACACGAGGTCGGCCACGGGTGAGCCGTTCGCCGAGAGCGCGAGGGCCTCGTCCGGCGGGTCGAGCAGTGCGTGCATCGACACGTCGAGCTCACGCGCCACGGCGTAGAGGGCGGGCACGCTGAACGCCCCGATCCCCCGCTCGACCTGGGACACGTGGCTCGCGGACACCCCGATGCGCCGGGCGAGCTCGCGCACCGTCATCCCGGCGTCGGCCCTGGCCTGCCGCACGCGCATGCCGACGAAGTCCCACCGGGTGTCGTGCTCAACCACGAAAGCTCCTCATGACGGGACGCTACCGCGCGCTGCGGGGGTTGGGGAGTCGGCTCATCGCGTCCAGCACGTCGACGACGGTGCGCGGCGGACCCGGCTCCTCGCCGTCGGGCACCGCCTCCGCGGCCCTGCCCACGACGTACCAGATGCCCTGGGCGTCCGCGTCCGTGTGATTGATGTACAGGTGCGGGCGCATCGAGTCGAAGCAGAACGAGTCCCCGGCGCGCAGGACGTAGCTCTCGAAGTCGAGCTTGAGGGTCAGCTCGCCGGAGATGAGGTAGCCGTACTCGACGCCGGCGTGACGCATGTGCGAGTCGTCGAGCGAGCTCGCGGCGCGGGGGCCGTACGTGGCGAGCACGCCGTCGACGTGGTCCGCGGCACTCATGACCGCGAGGCCGTGCCACGTCACCCCGTTCTCCATCAGGATCTCGGGTGCCTGGGCGGCCCGCTGCACCGGGTCCCCCGGCCGGGGTCGGCGCGCGGGCTCGGCGGACGGACGGTGGTCGAGGATCTCGTCGATCGAGAGGTCGAGGCACGTCACGACGGCGTACAGCGTGCTGACCGAGGGCTGCACCTTGCCCGTCTCGACCTGGGAGAGCAGGCTCGGCGAGACACCCGCCTGCGCCGCGGTCTCGCGCAGGCTCAGCCCACGAGCGAGTCGCGCCTCCCGGATGCGCTGTCCGAGCTGGCTCGTCACTGGTTGCCTCCACGGATCGGTCGGCGTTCGTCCGACCACGGATCGATCAGGGTCTTCACGGCGGCCGGGTGCCCCTCGCTCATGGGTCGGAGCGCGCCGTCCACGAGCTCACGCAGCGGGATGACGGTCGGCGCGACGGCGCCCCAGCGGCCGGCGCGGCGCGCGACGAGCTCGACGGCGCGCGGGAAGTCCGTCTCGCGCACCTGGGCGTTCGTGCCGATGAGGCTCAGCTCCCGCACCGTGAGGGCGGCGAGGTCGAGCTCGAGCGGGCGGGCTTGGATGCCGACGGCGACGACCCGCGTGCCGGGCGGCGAGACGGCGATGGCCGTGCGCAGGCCCCCGGCCGTCCCGCTGACCTCGAAGACGACGCGCAGCTCTTCGTGTCCGACGGCGGCCCGGACGAGCTCGGCGTCGCCCTCGTCCCCTCGCGTGCGGACCACCTGGTGCGCGCCCAGCTCCCGGGCGAGCTCGAGGCGCTCTTCGTCGAGGTCGACGGCGATCACCGTGGCGCCCGACTCGGCGAGCGCGTAGGTCAGGAAGGTGCCGATGCCGCCGACGCCGAGCACGACGACGGTCTGCCCCTCGATGCCGCCCGCGCGGCTCATGCAGTGCACGGCGATCGCCATCGGCTGGCACAGTGCCGCCTCGTCGAGCGAGAGGCCGAGCCCGTCGACGGCGACGCAGCTCTCCGGGGGTGTCGTCACGAAGCCGGCGAGGGCGCCGTCGCGGTGCAGGCCGACGCCGACGTAGGTGGTGCACCGGTTGCTCTCGCTCCGCCGGCACGGGGGGCATGAACCGCACGCGACCGATCCGCACGAGGCGACGTCGCGGCCGAGCCACGCGGGGTCGACGCCCTCGCCGACGCCGACGACCGTGCCGGAGAACTCGTGGCCGGGAACGACGGGGCCGAGGTGGCCGCTCGCGGGGTGGCGGGTCTGGACGGGGTGCTGGACGGGGCCGTGGTCCCACTCCCCGGTGTCGGTGCCGCACACGCCGACGGCGGCGACCCGCACCAGCAGGTCTCCCGCTCCCACCTCCGGGACGGGGCGCTCCACGAAGCGGATGTCCCCCCGTCCGTGGTACTCCGCCGCGGCCATGACCGCTACCACCGCTAGCCTCCTCGCATACCCCTGTGCCGTGGTAGGAAATGTACCGTGCCGCTGAACACTTGGGAACGCATCGACCAACACCACACGGAGATGTCGTGATTCGCCACATCGTGCTGTTCACCCTGCGGGGCGACGACGACGCCGCGCGCCTCGCCGCGACGGAGCGGCTGCGGGCCGAGCTCGAGCCGCTCGTGGGAGCTGTCCCAGGCCTGCGGGCCCTGCGCGTCGACGCGGACGGCTCCGGCATCGCCGCGCACTGGCACGCCGCGCTCGTGAGCGAGCACGACTCGTGGGAGGCGCTCGCGGGATATCAGGCGCACCCCGATCACGTGCGGGTGCTCCAGGAGGTCATCCCGCAGCTCGCGGTGGAGAAGGCCGTCGTCGACTACGAGCTGTAGCCCTCCACCTCCGAGCGGAGGAAGCGCCGGATGCGTGCGGCGAGCTCGGCGGGGGCTTCCTCGGGCACGAAGTGGTCCGTGACGGGGACGACGGCGCCCTGCAGCCCGGCGCGCAGCCCGAGGCTGAAGGCGTGCGCGGCCTGGGACAGGAACGGGCTGTCCCCACCTCGCACGAGCAGCACCGGCACGGACGAGTCGCGCAGCGCCGGCACGAGGTCGACGTGCATCGCCTCGAGGGTCTGGCCGATCGCCGACGGCGAGGCGAGGGGGGCGAACCCGCCGTCGGCGACCGCGTACAGGTGCCGCAACCGACGCTCGACGGCGTCGACGGGCAGGAGCTCCGAACGCGTGCGGATGGCGCGTCGCACGTCGTCCTCGCTCGTGAGAGGGCCCCCGGGGCTGCGGGCTCGACGCAGGCCGACGAGCGCCTCGGCGTCCATCCCGGCGGCATAGTCCACCGCGACGACGCCGCCGACCCGCTCCGGGAAGGCAGCGCCCGCGAGGATCGCGTTGCGCGTTCCGAGCGAGTGCCCGACGACGGCCCGCGCCGGCCCGAGCGCATCGAGCAGCGCCCCGACGTCGGCCACGTACTCCTCGGCCCCGTAGCCGCTGTCCGGCTTGTCGGAGCGGCCGTGCCCGCGCTGGTCGACGGCCACGACGCGGAAGTCGCGCGCGAGGTCCTCGAGGACCGGGTCCCAGACGACGGCACCCGCCGTGATGCCGTGCAGGAGCAGCACCAGCTCCCCCTCGCCCGCGCTGCGGGTCGCGAAGGTGATCCGGTCGGTCACCAGCCGCCCCTCGACGATCGCCATCAGTACGGGTTCGCCACGAAGAGGTCCTGTGCGGGGAACTTCGTGAGCACCTCGATCCCGTAGTCGGTGACGACGACCTCTTCCTCGATGCGCGCCGCGGAGACGCCGTCCGAGGCGGGGCAGTACGTCTCCATCGCGAAGACCATGCCCGCCTGCAGCTCGACCGGGTCCTTCATCGAGTTGAGTCGAGAGATGATCGGCCGCTCGTGCAGTCCGAGCCCGAGGCCGTGCGCGAACTGCAGGCCGAAGGCCGCGAGCTCGGAGTCGAAGCCGAAGTCCTGCGCCTCGGGCAGCACGGCCGCGACCTCGTCGGAGCCGACGCCGGGGCGCAGGGCGTCGAGCGCCGCGTCCATCCACTCGCGCGCCTGCTTGTACGCGTCCTGCTGGCTCTCCGTGGCCCACCCCACGCCGAAGGTCCGGTAGTAGCACGTCCGGTAGCCGTTGTAGGAGTGGATGATGTCGAAGAACGCCTGGTCCCCGGGCCGGATGATGCGGTCGGTGAAGTTGTGCGGGTGCGGGTTGCAGCGCTCGCCGGAGATCGCGTTGATCGCCTCGACCTGATCGGACCCGTACTCGTAGAGCCGCTTGTTGGCGAGTGCCACGATCTCGTTCTCGCGCACCCCGGGGCGCAGCGCGTCGACGATGTCCTGGTAGACGCCGTCGACCATCGCGGCGGCCTGGTTGAGCAGCATGATCTCGTCGGTGTTCTTGATGACCCGCGCGTCGAGCATGGGCTGCTGGGCGTCGGCGATCCGGATGCCCTGGCGCTCGAGCTCGAAGAGAAAGGGCGGTTCGACGATGTCGAGACCCAGCGGAGCGTCGGCCACGCCCGCCTCGACGAGGAGCGCCTTGATCTCCTTGACCGCGTCGATCATCAGGTCCGCGCCGCCCTCGGGGGCCACGGCACCGCGGAAGCCGAGGAAGCCGGGCCGGTGGTTCTCCTGCGGCATCCAGTCCGAGTACTGCTGGTGGTGGCGCACGGCCGAGCCGAAGTCCCACAGGATCGGGTCCTGGCCGGGCAGCAGCAGTGCGTAGCGGATCATCTTGTCGCCGAGCGCCCCGCCGATCCACGTCTGGGTCGTGTAGCGGATGTTGTAGAAGTCGAAGAGCAGGAAGGCACCGCACGTGCTCGCCTCGAGCGCGGCCTGAGCCCGCCCGAGCCGGTACCGGCGCAGCCGGTCGAAGTCGACGCGGTGCTCGTAGTCGACCGCGATCTGTCCGGGGGCGCCGAGCGGGCGGACCCCGGCGGGGCGGGAGCTCGGACGCTCGAACGTCCGGCTCCCGCCCTGCTGGTGACCGTGATGGTGCATCTCAGACCGCCTCGAGCCCATCGGTCACGTCGGCGTCCTCGGACTGGATGTCGAGACCGGAGCCGCGGGCGATCGTGAGGATGAGCGAGGCGAAGTCCTGCTCGGTGTTGCCGTTGCCGACCTCCTGGGCCACGAGGTTGCGGGTCACGCTCGCGAGCGGCATGACCACGCCGAGGTCCTTCGCGGCGCCGAGGCCGAGGTCGAAGTCCTTCTGCAGCAGCACGGGCGTGAACGTCGGCGTGAAGTCGAGGTTCACGAGGGCGGGCGTCTTGTAGCCCGTGAACACCGAGCCCATGACGGAGTCGTTGAGGAACGCGAGGAAGTCGGCACGCTTCACGCCGGCCTTCTCCGCGAGCACCGTGATCTCCGCCATCGATTGGATGACGACGCCGAGGAACACGTTGTGGGCGATCTTCACGATGCGCGCCACCTCGCCCTCGCCGACGTACGTCACGCCGCGGCCCCACGTCGCGAGCAGCGGCGCGACCACGTCGTACGCCTCGCGGGGACCGGAGGCGGCGACGGTGAGCTTGCCCGCCGCGATGACGGCAGGGTTGCCCGAGACGGGCGTCGCGAGGAAACCGACGCCCCTCTCCTCGGCGGCCGCGCGCACGGCCTCGCTCGCCTCGACGGACACCGTGGAGGCGTCGCCCACGTACTTCGGGGCGGTTGCCGGGTCGGTCAGCAGGCCACCCTCGCCGAGCATGACGTGCTGCAGGTCCTTGTCGGCGGAGACCATCGAGAAGACGACGTCGCGGCCCGCGAGCTCGACGGGGGTGTCGACGACGGTCGCGCCGAACTCGGTCAGGGGCTCGGCCTTGGCGCGCGTGCGGTTGTAGACCGCGACGTCGTAGCCGGCGTCGAGCAGCCGCTTGGCGAGCTGGAAGCCCATCCTGCCCGCACCGATCCAGCCGACGGTGGGTTTCGTGTCAGTCACAACGTGCTCCTTGGTGGTCCGGCGCCGTTTCGCGCCCTGCTCGAGGGTGGTACGCAATCGATTGCAATACTCTGGGGATTCGAAAGGGTTGTCAAGTGTCCGGTGGCGGGGGCCGACGGCGTCGACCCTGCTCACCGGTCCGTCAGGCGCCCGGGGCGGCCGCCACGACGTGGAGCTCGAACCGAAGGCGCGGATCGGTCGCGAGGCGCGTGACCTGCACCGTCGAGCTCGTCGGGATGTGCCCACCGAACCATGCCTTCTGGTGGGCGTTGACGACGTCCTGGTCCGCATCGACGTCGACGAAGAACCTGATCATGTTGACGACGTCGTGCCGCTCGCACCCGGAGGCCTTCAGGGCGAGGTCGAGGTGGTCGAACGCGTTGGTCACCTGACCCTGCGCGTCCATCGGCATGGCGTCGAAGACGGCGGGGACGTGGGGGTGGTCGTGGTAGACCGGCGCCCCGGTGACCCCGCTGATGAACACGAGCCGCGCATTGCTCACCACCCGGATCGCCGGGACGAACGGGCTGACGATCGTGTCGTCGTACCCCTCGTGGTGGATGATCTCGGCGTTGCCGACCAGGTGAGGCTGGGGAACTTCGGTCACGGTGAACCTCCGGGCTCGTGGTGGGTGTCAGGGAAAGGCACTGGATGCGTAGGTGATGCGCCCGCCCATCACGGTCAGGTCGCTCAGGATCGCGGGGAGCTCGTCGTCGGCGCACTCGTACGGGTCGGCGCTCGGCACGCACAGGTCCGCGTCGTACCCCGGGAGGAGCCGGCCGCGGTGGCCCTGCTCCCCCGTGAACCACGCCGCGTCGCGCGTGTAGGCCGCGAGCGCCTCGGTGCGCGACATGCGGTGGCGCTCGTCGCGCACACCGTGGCCGTCGAGCGTCCCGCCCGTGACGAGCCACCAGATCGACGTCCACGGCGAGAACCAGTTGGCGCGCGTCGCGTCGGTGCCGCCCCCGACGACGAGCCCGAGCTCGCGCATGTCGCCGACCGGCGGCGCGGACGCCGTCGCCCCCGGCCCCCAGGTCCGGACGTAGTCCGAGCCCTTCAGGACGAGCCGGTTCTGCACGAGCACCCCCGCGCGGAGCCGGGCGAGCCGTTCGAGGTTCGCCCGTGAGGCCTCGTCGGCGTGCACGACCGAGAAGCCCGCGCCGGCGACGCCTCCCGTCTCGCGCTCGACCTGCTCCCACGCGTCGAGGATCCGGCCGAGGGTCGCGTCGAGCACTGCGTGGATGCTCATGCGCCAGCCGCGCGCCACGCACAGCCGCACGATCTCGACGAGCTCGTCGTACGAGGCGTCCGGCACCGCGAAGGGGTCGAGGCCCTCCATGTCGTGGCAGCCCAGGTGCGGGATCTCGCCGACGCCGACGACGCGGAGCATGCCGTCCCCGCTGTCCGGCTGGACGAGGGACGTGAGCCGGTCGATGTCCTCGACCTCGCCACCGCGGGTCCACGCCGAGATGAAGGTGCGCGTGCGCACGTCGAGCTCGCCGCGTCGCCACACGGCGTAGAGCGGGTCGTAGTCGCGCGGGGTGACGAGGAGGCCGCCGCCGTCGACGACGCCGGTCAGCCCGTGCCGCGCGAACACCGCGTTCATCGCGACGACACCCGCCTCGGCCTCGCCGTCGTCGGCCACGAGCGACTGGGCGAGCGGGACCGAGAAGGCGCCGACGCCGCGCACCTCGCCCGTGAGCCGCCCCTCCTCGTCGCGCACGAGCGTCCCGCGGGGCGGGTCGGCGGACCCGTCGTCCCAGCCGCACGCGCGCAGCCCGGCGGAGCTGAGCACAGCGCGGTCGTAGAGCTCCTGGACGTAGACCGGGTGGTCGGGAGCCGCGGCGTCGAGCTCGGCGCGCGTGGGCGCGCGACCCTCGGCGAGCTGGGAGGAGTGCCAGCCGCCGACGACGGACACCCAGCTCCCCGGCGCACGCCGGCCGGCGTCGTCGCGGATGCGGGCGAGCCCGTCCTCGAGCGAACGCACGTCCTCCCAGTGCACGGTGCGGGTCCAGGAGACGCCGCCGCGCACCGCGTGGATGTGGGAGTCGTTGAGTCCCGGCAGCACGCGCCGCCCGTCGAGGTCCACGACCCGGGCGGCGAGCGCGGCCAGGGGCGCGATCTCGTCGTCGGACCCGATCGCCACGACCCTGTCCCCCGCGAGGGCGACCGCGGAGACCTCCGCCGGCCCCTCGTCGGGGTCCGCGAACGTCGAGACGCGACCGCCCCGCAGGACGAGGTCGACGACGGGGAGGGGAGCCACCCCGCTGGGCGTAGCCACGTGCGGACCCTCTCTCAGATACCGAGGTACTTCTCGAGCGGCAAGGTGTCCGCCCGAAGCTCGTCGACCGTGCCGCGCCACGCGCTGCGGCCCGTGTCGTCGATGATGATGACGTGCTCCGCGATGTCGAGCGCGAGATCGACGTTCTGCTCGGCGATGAGGATCGAGAGGCCGGAGCTGCGCAGGCCGGCGAGCCGGTCCTGGATGAGGTCGAGCACGCTCGGCGCGAGGCCCTCGCTCGGCTCGTCCATGATGAGCAGGCTCGGGTTGGTCATGAGGGCACGACCGATCGCGAGCATCTGCTGCTCGCCGCCCGAGAGCGAGCGCGCCATCGACCTCGCCCGCTCGGCGAGCCGGGGGAAGAACTCGAAGACCCGCTCCGCCGTCCACGGGTCCTTGGCCGCGGCCGCCCGGCCCCTCGGCACCACGGTGAGGTTCTCGAGCGTCGTCAGGGACCCGAAGACCCGCCTGCCCTGCGGCACGACCGAGATGCCCGCTCGGGAGATGGCGAACGAGGACTTGCGCGTGATGTCGACGCCGTCGAACACGATCGAGCCCTGCGCCACCGTCGGCGGGCGCAACCCGCAGATCGAGCGCACGAGCGTCGTCTTGCCCATGCCGTTGCGGCCGAGCAGGGCCACGGCCTGGCCGTCGCCGACGCTGAGGTCGACGCCGTCGAGGACCTTGGCCGTCGCGTATCCGACGTGCAGGTCGGTGACCTCAAGACTCACTTCTTGTCTCGCCTTCCGAGGTAGATCTCCTTGACCGTCTCGTTCTCGCGCACCTCTTGCGGGGTGCCCGTGACGACGTGGCGGCCGTTCTCCATGCACATGACACGGTCTGTGAGCCCGAGGGCGAGGGTCATGTCGTGCTCGATGAGCAGGATCGGCAGCGTGCGCGGCAGGTCCGCGATGAGCTGCTTGAGGGTCGCCCGCTCGACGGCGGACAGGCCGGCGGCGGGTTCGTCGAGGAGCAGGATCGTGGGCTCGCCCACGAGCGCCATCGCGATCTCGAGCTGACGCTGCTCCCCGTGGGAGAGGTCCGCGACGGTGTCCTCGAGCCGGTCGGACAGGCCCACGGACTCGAGCGCTGCGCGGGCCCGGACGGCGATCTCGTCCTGCGGTCGCTGCGGGCGCCAGAACACGCGCGCCTTCGGCGTCCCCCCGCGCGCGGCGACGCGGGCGTTGTCGAGCACCGTCATGTCCCGGAACAGGTTCGACACCTGGAAGGTGCGTCCCACGCCGAGGCGGGCCCGCCGTGCCGTGCCGACCTTCGTGACGTCGCGCCCGAAGATCTCGACCGTGCCCGACGTCGGCATCTCGTCGCCGGCGAGCATCTTGAACAGCGTCGTCTTGCCGGCACCGTTGGGGCCGATGACGCCGATCCGCTCACCGGCATGCATCGTCAACGAGATGTCGTCGACCGCCGTGACGCCGCCGTACCTCTTGCCGAGCCCGTTCGCGACGAGGACGGGGGCCGGGGCCCCGGACCCTTGCGGGTCCGGGGCCTTCGCCGTGGAGACAGACATGCTCACCTATCCCTGGAAGCTCTGGGAGTAGGTGGGGCGCGCCATGGCCTCGTCCGGGTCGAGACCGAGCCACTGGTCCACGCCCGGGAACTCCCTGATCGGCACGTTGTAAAGCAGGCCGTCCCGCTCCTGGACCTCGCGGATGTAGACCGAGCCGACCGTGTTGTTGAACTCGTCCCACGACACGCCGCCGAGCACCGAGTCCTCGAACGAGCTGTCGCCGATCGCGCTGACGAGGTCCTCACCCGTGACGAGGCCGTTGTCCTCGAGCACCTTCGCGACGAGGCTCGCCGTCATGTAGCCGCCCGCGACGTTGGCCGAGGGGATCTTGCCCTCGAACCGCTCGGCGTACGCGGCGTTGAACTCCTCGACGACCGGGGACTCGCGACCCTCGGCCCAGTAGGAGATCGACTTGAAGCCGAGAACCTCGTCGCCGAGCGCACGCAGCGTCGCCTGGTCCATGCCGCAGCAGTTCATGACGAGGTCCTGCGACTCCGTCAGCCCGAGGCCCATGAACGAGCGCAGGAAGTCGGGACCCGGGGCGCCGCCCGCCGTCGTGACGAAGACGATGTCGGCGTTCGCGGCCTGGATCTGCGAGACGTACGTCGCGAAGTCCGACGTGCCGTTCGGGTACCAGATCTGCGACGTGACCTCGCCACCGTTCGCCTCGAAGCCCTGCTTGAAGCCCGCGCAGGACTCCCAGCCGAACGCGTAGTCCGGGCAGAGCGTGACGGCCGTCCGGTGGCCCTCCTCGGCGGCCCACTGGCCACCGGGGTAGTTCATCTGCGAGCCGGACATCGAGCCCGTGCGGAGCGTGAGGCCGTTCGCCTCACGCTGCGTCAGGTCGTCCGCAGCGGCGACGGGGTGCAGATTGGGGATGCCGACGGAGGAGGTGTAGGCGGCGGTGGCGAGGGCCGTGTTCGCGAGCAGGGGGCCGACGACGACGTCCACCTCGTCCGACTCGACGAGCTTGCGGGCCTTCGTGAGCGACATCTCCGGGTTGCCGGCGTCGTCCTCGACGATCGTCTCGACCGTCACGCCGCCCGCCTCGGCGCCGTTGATCTCCCAGTACAGGTTCCAGCCGTCGACCATCTCCTGGCCGGCGATCGCGAAGTTGCCCGTGATCGGTGAGATGTAGCCGACCTTGAGCGTGCCGCCCTCGGGGGCCGGCGCGTCGGGGCTCTCCTCGCCCTCGGCGTCGGTCGTCGTGGTGGTCTCGGGGGCCGGCGTCGGGTCGGCGGACCCGGCGGGCGCGCATGCCGCGAGCGCGAGCGCGGCCACCGCGCCGAGCCCGGCGAACGCACCCCACCGCCGGGGAGCCGACTTCGTTGTTGACTTCATGGCAGTTCCTTTCGTGTCACTTCGTGTCATGCGGACGGGTTGGCACCGGACACGGGTGTGTCCGTGAGCTGGCCTGGGTCGCCGGGAGGTCGCCCCGGGGACTTGCGGTCGCGTAGCCGCTTGGCGAGCTTCGCGGCGCTACCCACGAGACCCGAGCGGGCGAAGAGGATGGCCAGCACGAAGATGAGGCCGAGGACGGTCGGCCAGCGCTCGACCGAGTTGGACAGGACGTTCTCGACGAGCACCACGATCGTCGCGCCCACGAGCGGGCCCATCGTGGTGCCGAGACCGCCGAGGATGACCATGACGATGAGGAGCACCGAGCGGTGCACCTCCGCCGAGGACGGGCTCACGAAGTGCGTGTGCCACACGGACAGCAGCCCCGCGTAGCTCGCGATCGTGCCCGAGATCATGAAGGCGACGAGCTTGAACGCCGGCACGTAGTAGCCGAGGCTGCGCATCCGGCTCTCGGAGTCGCGGATGCCGCGCAGTCCTGCACCGAACGGCGAGCGGCTCACGACCAGCAATGCGAGCGTCACCGCGAGGAAGGAGACGACGACGAAGAGGTAGAACGCCCACGGCTCGGCGAGGAACTCTGGCCGCTGGATGCCGGTGATGCCGTTCTCGCCTCGCGTGACGCTCGACAGGCGGTAGGCGAGACCGTAGACGACCATGCCCACGGCGAGCGTCACCATGAGGAAGTAGATGCCGTTCGTGCGCATCGACAGCAGGGCGTAGGCGAGCGTGACGACGATCCCGGTGCCCATCGCGAGGACGACCTGCATCGTCACGCTGTGCCCCTGCAGCGAGGCCCAGCCCGCGCCGTACGCGGCCGACGCGGCGATCGCGCCGTGGCCGAGCGAGGCCATGCCGCCGTCTCCCGCGAGGAAGTTGACGGTCGCCGCGAGGATGGCCGCGATGAGCACGGTCGAGGCGAGCGACACCTGGTAGCCCGAGGTGCCGAGGTAGGGGAACGCGAAGAGCAGGACGAACACCGCGGCGAAGCCGACGACGTTGAGGGATCGGGCGCGGGTCATGCGGTCCTCCCGAAGAGACCGGTCGGGCGGAACACGAGGACGAGCGCCATCGGGGCGAAGATCGTGAAGTACGCGAACTCCGGAATCCATGCCTTGGCGAACGCGTCGATCAGCCCGATGAGGACGGCGCCGACGGCGGCTCCCTTGATGGACCCCAGCCCGCCGATGATGATGACGACGAGGGCGTAGAGCAGCACGTCGTTCTGGATGCCCGGCCGGATGGACAGCACCCCGGAGCCGATCGTGCCGCCGAGCGCGGCGAGCGCCGCACCGACGACGAACATCCCGGTGAACACCCAGGAGATGTTCACGCCCATCGCGGAGATGATCTCCCGGTCGTCGACCCCGGCGCGGACGACGGCGCCGACGCGGGTCTTCGACTGGATGAGCGCGAGCGCGATCCCGATGGCCACGGCCACGGCGATGACGAAGATCCGGTACCAGGGGTAGGTGAGGGCGCCGATCTGCATCGCGCCCTGGATCGAGGCCGAGGCGGGCAGCGTCTTGGGGTCGCCGCCGAAGATCGCGAGGCACAGGTCGGCGATGATGAACATGACACCGATCGTCAGGAGGACCTCGGGCATCTCCTGGCCGCGCACGAAGCGCAGCAGCCCGAGCTCGACGACGAGCGCCGTGACGCCGACGGCGATCATCGACACGATCGCGGCGAGCAGCAGGTTGCCGGTCGTCGTCGCGATGATGATGCCGATGTAGCCACCGAGCATGTAGAAGGCTCCGTGGGCGAGGTTCACGATCCGCTGCAGCCCGAAGACGAGCGTCAGGCCGCTCGCGAGAAGGAACAGGAGCGCGCCGAAGCTCAGTCCGTTGAGCGCCTGTTGCGCAAGGAAGACAGGTTCGAACACTTCGGTATCAGACCTTCCACATCATTGGGGAACGGTGTCGCCGTGCGGTCACGATCGCTCCAGCAAGGGAAGCAACCGTTTGCATTTCTGTCAAGCCTGACTGTACACACCTGAAGCCCCAGTGCACAGATGTTCACCGAATTGAGATCTCCTCGACCTCACGGTTCCGGTAGCGCGCCCTCCCCCAGCTCGCCGTGAGGGTGAAGGCGGCGGCCCCCGCGACGCCCACGCCGAACAGGACACCGAACCCGGCGTGGCCGGCGGCGAACGAGCCGGCGGCCGCACCGAGCGCGCCGCCGAGCATGAGCGAGATCGAGAAGAACGTCATGCCGAGCGCCCGCGAGTCGTGCGCGGCGTCCGTCATCCACGTCTGCAGGGTCGTGTGGCCGAGCGCCCACGCGACACCCATGAGCCCGGCCCCCACGAGCACGGTGATGGGCGTGATCCGCTGCAGCAGCGCCACGAACGCCGCGACCGCGACGAGCCCGGCCACGAGCAGGAGCCCCCACGCGGGCACCCGCGCGACGAAGAGCTTCATCACCTGGCTCACGACCACGACGGCGACCCCGAAGGAGGCCGTGACGAGCCCGGAGACGAAGACGCTCTCGCCCGTGAGCTGGAGCGCGGCGGGCAAGAAGTTGAAGATCCCGATGAGCAGGAAGCCCTCGAGCGCGGTGATGGCGAACAGGGCGAGCGCCCAGCGGTTGCGCGCGAGACTGCGCAGCTGTGCGCCGATGTGCTCGTCCGCGTGGTTCCCGGGATCGGGCAGCCGCGCGAGCACGAGCACGAGGACGCCCGTGACGACGGCGTACGCCGCGAAGATCCACCGCCACGAGACCCACTGGGCCGCCGCGCCGGCCCCGAGGGTGCCCGCCGCGAGACCGAGCGCCGCGGCGGTCGCGAGGTTCGACATCGCGGCCGGGCGCCTCGCGAGCGGCAGGGTGTCGCCGAAGTAGGTCAGCACGGCCGCGAACGTCGCGGCGAACGCCCCGCCGGACGCCGTGCGCGCGAGGATGAACGACGTCATGCTCGGCGCGACGGCGCTCAGCAGGTTCGCCACCGCGGCGATCGCCGTCGAGACCGTGAGGACCTTCACGCGCCCCCACCGGGTCGACAGCGGGCCCCACATGAGCTGGAGCGCGGAGTACGCGAGCGCGTGCACCGTGACGGCCATCCCCGCGGCGACGATCGTCGAGCCGTAGTCCTCGGCGATGACGGGCACGAGGGGCAGGACGATCGACCGGTCGAGCGTCGACCAGAAGATCGCGAACGGGAGGACGAACGCCGGCCCGAGGAGGCGACCCGCCACCCCCGGAGCGCGGGACACCGGGGAGGTCAGCGGGTCACGCCCCCGCCTCGCCACGTCCCTGCGGGGTGTTCAGGTGCGACTGCGAGTCCCGGATGCCGGGCAGCGGGCCGTTCACGGTGAAGTAGCGACCGCCGCCCGCGACGAGCAGGTCCTCGGCCGGGAACTTCGTGATGACCTCGCACCCGTCCTTCGTGACGACGAGCTCCTCCTCGATGCGCGCCGCCCCCCAGCCGTCGGCGGCGGGCCAGTACGTCTCGAGGGCGAAGACCATGCCCTCCTCGATCGTCTCGGGATGATCGAGGGAGGTGAGCCTCGAGAAGATCGGCTTCTCCCAGATCGACAGGCCCACCCCGTGCCCGTACTGCAGCGCGAACGCCGCCTCCTCGTCGGGGAAGCCAAACTCCTGGGCGGTGGGCCACAGCGAGACGATGTCCGCCGTCGTCGCCCCCGGGCGCACCGCCGCGATCGCGACGTCCATGTACTCCCGCGCGCGCTTGTAGGCGTCGACCTGGGCCCGGCTCGCCGACCCCACCGCGAACGTGCGGTAGTAGCAGGTCCGGTAGCCGTTGAAGGAGTGCAGGATGTCGAAGAACGCGGGGTCGCCGGGACGCACCGTGCGGTCCGAGTAGACGTGGGGGTGGGGCGCGCACCGTTCGCCGGAGATGGCGTTGACGCCCTCGACGTACTCCGAGCCCTGGTCGTACAGCGCCTTCGAGACGAGGCCGACGCACTCGTTCTCCCGCACCCCGGGCCGCAGGAACTCGTAGAGCTGGTCGTAGGCGGCGTCGACCATCGATGCCGCGGACGTCAGGAGCGTGATCTCGTCCTCGGTCTTCGTGCGCCGCGCCTCGAGGAAGACCTGCTGGCCGTCGACGACCGCGATGCCCGCGGCCTGCAGCGCGAACAGGACCGGCAGCTCGACGAGGTCCACCCCGAGAGGCTCGTTCTGCAGCCCGAACTTCTCGAGCTCGCGCTTGACCTTGCGGGCGACCTCCTCGGCGATCCCCGCGCTCGGCGGGAACGCGCCGCGCAGCGTCGAGATGCCGGCCCGCGCCCCGGACTCCGCGCGCGGGCGCACGGCACCGTGGTGCGGGGCGTGCGGGTCGGCGTCCGCCTCCATGTGGGTCTCGTGGAGCCACGGGTTGAACAGGTCGTGGTGCTTGGCGGCCGAGCCGAAGTCCCACACGATCGGGTCCGAGTGCCGCGTGACGAGGCAGAACCGGATGAGCTTGTCCATCGCCCACGTCCCGATGTGGGTCGCGGACGCGTACCGGATGTTGCCGAAGTCGAACGCGAGCAGCGCACCGACGTCGGACACCTCGAGCTGCGCCCGCAGCTTGGCGAGCCGCTCCGTGCGCAGGCGACCGAAGTCGACCCGCGCCTCCCAGTCGACACCCATGTTTCCGCGAGTCGCGATGCTCATCAGCTTCTCCTTCTTCCTCCGTGCCTGTCCGCCCGTGCCCGTCGTGCCGTCGCGAGACGGCTCAGGTGATGCGCCAGCCGCGGTCGACGTAGAGGCTGTGCGCCGAGACGCCGCGGTTGAAGAGCAGGAACTTGGTCGCGTCGACGACGTCGACGACGGTCGCGAGCTTGCCGCCCGGCGTCCGGCCCTCGTACCCGCCGAGCACGCCCTCGGGCTTGGACGCCCAGAACGGCGAGTCACCGATTATGCCCGGGTGCAGCGAGTTCACGCGGATGGGCGCGAGCTCGAGCGCGAGGGTGTTCATGATGCCGTCGACGCCGCCGTTGATCGTGGAGACCGTCGTCGACCCCGGGTAGGGGGCGTCCTTCGCGCGGCCGCCGAAGAGCACGATGCCCGTGTCGACGGACGGCTCGAGGCGGTCGAGCAGGGTGTGCACGGTCTCGGTGTAGCCGACGAGCTTGAGGGTGATGAGCCGGCGTGCCCGCGCGATGTCGTACTCGCGGATCGTGTTCGCGTCGCGCTCGATCGCGCCGAGCACGAGGCCGTCGATCGTGCCGACGCCGGCGAGCGCTCCCGCGATCGTCTCGGGCTCGGAGATGTCGACCGCGATGCCGCTCGCGAGCCCGCCGAGCCCGGCGGCGACCTCGTCGGCCTTCTCCTGGCTGCGGCTCGTCACGATGACGCGGTCGCCGCCGGCGACGAGGTCCTCGGCGAGCGCCAGGCCGATGCCCGACGACCCCCCGACGATGAGAATGGTCCGGTCGCTCACAGCTCTTCCTCCAGTCGTTCGTTCAGGTAGTCCCAGTCGCGCACGAAGCGGTAGGCGTGGCGCGGCGGCATCTGCGGCGCCTGCGTCTCGAGCCAGCGCACCTCGTCGCCCGTCGCCGCGAAGGAGTGCACGCAGCCGACGGCGGCCCACGCGATGTCGCCGGGCTGCAGGAGGAACTCCTGGCCGTCGAACGTCGCGAGGACCTCACCGTCAGTGATGAGGTACGCCTCCTCGAGCGGGTGGTCGTGCGGCCCGGCCTTGCCGTCCGGCTCGTACTGCACCATGAACATCGTGCCGAGGGTCGCGCCGAGGTCGGAGTCGACCATCATCTTCAGGGAGATCCCGCTGTAGACGAGCAGGGCCGTGCGCATCGAGGCGGAGACGGCGAGGAGCTCCTGGGACTGCCGCCCCGGGACCATGTGGTCTGCCGTGATGTTGCCGAAGGAGCGGGTGCGCGGGTCGCGCGTGTCGACCTTGACGGGGCCGACGACGGGAAGCTCGGGGACCCGGTACGTGTCGGAGCCGTGGCGCTCGCGCGCCGGCGGGGTGAACAGGTCGGACCACTCGGCCACCTCGTCGCCCACGGCGCGCCACGCGTGGGGCACCCCGATCGGGATGACGCCGTAGTCCCCTGCGACGAGGTGCACCGTCGCCTCACCGGTCGCGAGCACGACCTCGCCGCGCAGCACGTGGAAGCTCTCCTCGAACGAGTGCACGTGGGTCGCCGTGCTGCCCCCGGGCTCGAGGCGCGTGATGCCGAAGTCGGTGTGCGCGGCGCCGTCGTCCTCGCCGACGGCGCGCCAGCGCGTCATGCCCACGGCGCCGGGAGCCAGTGGACCGGGATCGAGGTACTCGGCTTCGCCGCTGCGTCGGACCACGAATCGCGCCATGCGCATTTCCTCCTCGAAGCACGATGGCCATGGCATCGCTGTCGGGGCCCCTGCCTCACCAGCGACGTTGCTTGGTGAACAGGTGTTTAGCCCTACTGAACGTGAGTCAAGTCCACCGGGTGGTGATTGTCAAGGAGCCGGCAGGCGGCACCCCGCGTACATCTCGATTGAACAGAGAGTAATTGCTGCGAACCAGTTCCGCTGGGAGCCGAGGTAGTCCATGCTGGTCACTGAGGCGCTCCGGCCGCCGAACACGTACGAAGTGTTCCGGTCGACGGTACACATCGACGTGCACCCAGGCTGATCAAAGGAGATGAGCAATGTCCGAGTCCCCCAGGCCCAAGGCTGGCCAGCCCGTCGTCATGCGCGGCGGCATCGTCCTGACGATGGACGAGCAGCACACCGTGCTCCCCGAGGGCGACGTCCTCGTCGTCGACGGCAAGATCGCCGACGTCGGCAACGCGCTGCAGGTCCCCGAGGGCACGTTCGAGATCGACGCGCGCGGGGGCATCGTCATGCCCGGCATGGTCGACTCGCACCGTCACATGTGGCAGACCGCGATGCGTGCCTACGGCGCGGACTGGACCCTGACCCAGTACTTCGTCTGGTACTACCTCGAGCACGGCATGAAGTTCCGCCCCCAGGACGTCGCGGCGGGCAACCTCATCTCGGCGCTCGACGCGGTCGAGTCGGGCATCACGACGAGCGTCGACTGGTCGCACGGCCTGCGGACCCCCGAGCACGGCGAGGCGGCCTTCGACGCCCTCGCGACGTCACCCGGTCGCTACGTGCTCGCCTACGGCAACCTCGCCGTCGCGCCGTGGGAGTGGACGGCCGATCCGGCGGTGCAGCGCATCATCGAGCAGGCGCGCGACGACTCGCGGATGTTCGGCGCGCAGATCGCCTTCGACGTCCCCGGCGACGAGGGCTTCCCCGAGGGCGCCGCGTTCAAGGTCGCGCGCGACCTCGGCGTGTCCGTCACGACGCACGCCGGCGTATGGGGCGCCACGGGAGATCGCGGCATCGAGCTCATGTACGACAACCAGGCGATGCGGCCCGGCGCGGTGTATGTCCATGCTGCGACGCTCAATGACGACTCGTACCAGAAGATCGCGGCCACGGGCGGCACCGTGTCCCTCTCGACGGAGAGCGAGCAGACGTGCGGCCAGGGCTACCCGCCCGCCGCCGCGCTGCGCCGCCACGGCATCCCCGCGTCGCTGTCGATCGACACGAGCGTGTGGTTCAGCGCGGACATGTTCTCCGCGATGCGCACCACGATCGGCGCGGACCGTTCGCTCGAGCACTACATCGCCCACCAGACCGACGCGACCGTGACGCACGCGACGCTGCGGGTCGAGGAGGTCGTGGCCTGGGCGACTCGCGGTGGCGCGCTCGCCATCGGCAGGCTCGACGAGATCGGCAGCCTCGAGAAGGGCAAGCTCGCCGACGTCGTCCTCATCAAGAACGAGCACTCGCCGACGATGTCGCCGATCGTGAACCCGTACGGCCACGTCGTCTACCAGGCACAGCGCGGCGACGTGCACACCGTGCTCGTGGGTGGGGAGACCGTGAAGTGGGACGGGCGGCTGTGCGCCGGCGACCTGCCCGGCGTGCGGACCCAGCTCGAGAACACCGTCGAGTACCTCAAGTCCGAGCTCGGCGAGGAGACCTGGCGCTCGGGGATGTTCCCAGAGATCCCCGAGGTCGAGATCCTCTCCAACCCTTACCAGTACCGCCGCGACTTCGCCGACTGACCCTCGCCCCAGGCTAGGGGCGGCCGGCGTAGGGCATGAGGCGGTCGAGTCGCCAGCCGGAGAGGTCGAGGATGCGCACCTTGGCGCTCGGGTTCGGCGCCTCGATGATCTGGTTGTTGCCGATGTACATCGCGACGTGGGTGATCGACGACGGGTCGTTCTCCTGCCAGTTGTCACCCCAGAACAGCAGGTCGCCTGGCCGCAGCTGGCTGTGCTTGATCTTGAGCACCTGGCGGTACTGGTCGCGTGACGAACGATTGATCGAGATGCCGGCGTCGGCCCAGGCCTTCATCGTCAACCCGGAGCAGTCGAAGCCAGGGTTGCCCGTGCCGCCGTAGACGTAGTCGGCGCCGAGCTGTTCCTTGGCCCACGCGACGGCCTTCTTGCCCTTGGCCGCCGAGCCCCGCGACGTGCCGGTGCCCAGTCCATAGGGGTCGGTCACGGGCGGCTTCGGCTCCGGCTTCGGCGTCGGGCTCGGCGTCGGTGTCGGGCTCGGGGACGGATCGGGGGTGGGAGTCGGTGTCGGTCGCGGTGTCGGGGTCGGCCCCGGGGTCGGCGTCGGCCCGGGGTCCGGTGTGGCGTCGTCACGACCTTCGTCGCGTTCGCGTCCGCCGTCGTCCTCGGCGTCGTCGCGGCCGCCGTCGTCGCGACCGGAGTCGTCGCGACCGCCGTCGTCGCGGCCACCGTCATCGTCGCGACCGTTCTCCCGCTCGCGTCGTTCCCGCTCCCTGCGCTCCTCGTCGAGCCGCTCCTGGCGCTCGCGCTCGAGCTGGACGCTCGTGTCACGCGCCACGGCGAGCCGTTCGAGCAGGCCCTCGCGCTCGGCCTGCGCCGTCGCGACCTTGGCCTCGACGTCACGCTGCAGGTCCTCGGCCGCCTCCAGCGCCCGCTCAGCCTCACCGGCCGCGGCCTCGTGCGCCTCGAGCGCGAGAGCGGACCGGGTGCGGAGGGTCTCGGCCACCACCGTCGCGGCCCGGAAGTTCTGGACCACCTCGTTGGTGCGGGTGCCGAGCACCGTGAGTGCCTCGGAGGCCTGCACGAGGTCCTCGATGCCACCCGCCTCGAGGACGGCGCGCAGCTGGTCGCTCGCGGAACCGGTGCGCATCGCCTTGAGCGCGATCGCGACGAGGCGGCTGCGTGCGACGTCGAGCTCGGCCTCTGCCTCCTCGAGCTGACGGGCCGTCGTGCGCGCGTCGACCGCCGCTGCGTCACGGGCGACGAGCGCCACCGTGTAGTCCTCTGCGGCACGCTCGACGGCGACCCACGCGCCGTCCAGCTCGACACCGAGCTGGGCGAGCCGCACCTCAATGCTCGCGACGGAGCTGCTCGCGGTCGCCACGGCCGCACGCGCGTCGCGCAGCTCCTGCTCGCTCGGCGCCCGCGGGTCTCGGGGCAGCGCACCGGCGGCGGCGGAGGTACCCCCGAGCAGCGCGACGGCGCAGGCCGCCGCGGCCCAAGGCCGCCACCATGCGTGCTCGCGCGCCACCCGATCGCCCTTCCCGAACTCGAGGTCCCAGTGAAAAGTGCCGCTCACGCCTCCGCGGGCCGGCTCCAGAACGCTACCGGCCCATGCCTCAGAAGTGAACAGCAGTCACAACTCTCACTTCGGTACCAGGAGTCACAGCCTTGAGCGACGGGCGGAATGTCCGTAGATGTCGTGGTCAGGCCCGCAATCCACGCCTCACGTGAGACGCCATCTCACGATCCGGACGACTTGTTGGCCGCCACGAACGCCCCACCTAACGTCCTAGCCATGTTCCCGAGCCGAATGTGTCGCTGACCAGCGCACGCTCGGCGATGCCCTCAGGCGGGTCTTCGACCCCCGGGGAGCCACCTCGGCCAAGCCCGGCACGACGATCCGTGCGCACCCTCCCCCCATCCCCGCGGTAGGTCGGTGTCGCGCACCGGCCAGAACCGCACCCCAGACCGAGGAGAACCCCCGATGAGCAACAACTGGTCGTTCGAGACCCGCCAGATCCACGCCGGCCAGTCGCCGGACCCCACGACCGGCGCGCGTGCGCTGCCGATCTACCAGACGACGTCGTTCGTCTTCCCCGACGCCGACACGGCCGCAGCCCGCTTCGCGCTGCAGGACCTCGGCCCGATCTACACCCGCATCGGCAACCCGACGCAGCAGGCGGTCGAGGACCGCGTCGCCTCCCTCGAGGGCGGTGTCGGCGCGCTGCTGCTCGCCTCCGGCCAGGCCGCCGAGACGTTCGCCATCCTCAACATCGCGGAGGCCGGCGACCACGTCGTCGCGAGCCCGAGCCTGTACGGCGGCACGTACAACCTCCTGCACTACACGCTGCCCAAGCTCGGCATCACGACGACGTTCGTCGAGGACCCGCAGGACTCCGAGTCGTGGCGGGCTGCGATCCAGCCCAACACGAAGCTGTTCTTCGGTGAGACGATCCCCAACCCCAAGGCCGACATCCTCGACATCGAGGCCATCGCCGCCGTCGCCCACGAGGCGGGTCTCCCCCTCATCGTGGACAACACGGTCGCGACCCCGTACCTGCTGCGGCCCCTCGAGCACGGCGCGGACATCGTGGTCCACTCGGCGACGAAGTTCCTCGGCGGTCACGGCACCGCGATCGGCGGGGTCATCGTCGACGGCGGCTCGTTCGACTTCGCCCAGCACCCCGAGCGGTTCCCGAACTACAACACCCCGGACGCGAGCTACCACGGGCTCGTCTACGCCCGTGACCTCGGCGTCGGTGGGCTCTTCCCGGTGAACCTCTCGTTCATCCTCAAGGCCCGCGTCCAGCTGCTGCGCGACCTCGGATCGGCCATCTCGCCGTTCAACGCCTTCCTCATCGCCCAGGGCATCGAGACCCTCTCGCTGCGCATCGAGCGGCACGTGGCCAACGCCCAGCAGGTCGCCGAGTGGCTCGAGGCGCGCGAGGAGGTCGGCGCCGTGCACTACGCCGGTCTGCCGTCGAGCCCGTGGTACGCCACCGCGCAGAAGTACCTGCCGAAGGGCGCGGGCGCGGTGCTCGCGTTCGAGCTCGAGGGTGGGGCAGAGGCCGGGAAGGCCTTCGTCGACGCCCTGGAGCTGCACTCGAACCTCGCCAACATCGGCGACGTCCGCTCGCTCGTGATCCACCCGGCCTCGACGACGCACAGCCAGCTCACGCCGGAGGAGCAGGCGCTCTCCGGTGTCACGCCGGGCCTCGTGCGCCTCTCGGTGGGCCTCGAGCACATCGACGACATCCTCGCCGACCTCGACGCGGGCTTCCGCGCCGCGAAGGGCGCGTGATCGCGCGATGACCTCGGCGCCCGGCGCTCGCCCCCGCACCGCTGCCACCTCGGTGGACGCGGCGGGCGCGCGCGCGCCGGGCGCCGTACATTCGTGGACCATGGGCGAGCGACCGGAGGCGAGCGCGGCATTCCCCGCGCCGTCGTCCGCGGCATGGCGCGAGGGGGACGACGTCGGCCACCGGCAGTTCGCGGACCTCGGCCCCCTCGAGCTCGAGGCGGGCGGGCGTCTCCCCGCGGTCCGGCTCTCCTACGAGACCTGGGGCGAGCTCAACGCCGCGGGCGACAACGCCGTCCTCGTGCTCCACGCGCTGACCGGCGACTCGCACGTCCACGGCACGGCAGGTCCCGGCCACCGCACCGCGGGCTGGTGGGGCACGCTCGTGGGTCCGGGCGCCCCGATCGACACGGACAAGTACTTCGTGGTCGCCCCGAACGTGCTCGGCGGGTGCCAGGGCTCCACGGGGCCGTCGTCGGCGGCACCCGACGGCAAGCCGTGGGGCAGCCGCTTCCCCCACATCACGGTGCGCGACCAGGTCGCCGCCGAGATCGCGCTCACCGACCGGCTGGGCATCGCGTCATGGGGGCTCGTCATCGGTGCGTCCATGGGCGGGCACCGCGTGCTCGAGTGGGCCGTCTCGGCTCCCGATCGGGTACGGGCGATCGCACCGATCGCCACGGCCGCGGCCACGAGCGCGGACCAGATCGCGTGGGCGCACCCGCAGCTCGCGGCCATCCGGTCCGACGCCGGCTTCCACGGCGGCGACTACTACGGCCTGCCCGACGGCGAGGGGCCGCACCGTGGGCTCGCGATCGCCCGGCAGATCGCGCACACGACCTACCGCAGCGCCCACGAGCTCAGCGAGCGCTTCGGTCGGATCCCCCAGCACGGCGAGGACCCGATGGACGGCGGCCGGTTCGCCGTGCAGTCCTACCTCGACCACCACGGCAGCAAGCTCGTGCGCCGCTTCGACGCGAACACCTACCTCGTGCTCACCGAGTCGATGCTCACCCACGACCTGGGACGCGACCGGGGCGGCGTCGAGGCGGCCCTCGCGACCATCACGGCCGACGCGCTCGTCGTGGCCGTCGACTCCGACCGGCTCTTCCCCGTCGAGCAGTCCGAGCGCATCGCCGCCGGCATCTCCGGGGCCGGGCCCGTCCGCCTCATCCACTCCGACTACGGGCACGACGGCTTCCTCATCGAGGACGACCAGCTCGGCCCCGTCGTCACCGAGTTCCTCGCCGAACGGGTGCGCTGATGGCCTACGTTCCCCGCGGGACCGCTCCGCGATGTCACAACCTTCCTGTACCGGCCGGGATCAGCGCCGAGCGCTGTCCGTGCTGTCGCTGACCACTCAGCCTCGCCGCTGAGCGCAGCGCACCACCCCTAGCCGGACCGGCCGCACTCGTCGGGGCCGCGGGTTCCTGCACCTTCAGCGACCCACCCCTCACCCCTGTTCGCGCAGGCTCCCTCCGAGCCTGCGTCCACCTCTGTCTGGGAGCAATCAATGGACTGGCTCAACTGGGCCGCACTCGTGGCGACCACGATCGTGTTCTCGGGCTTCTGGGTGCTCGCGAAGCGTCGTGTCAGCTTCACCGCGCGCACGTTGCTCGCTCTCCCCGTGGGGATCGCGCTCGGCCTCGTCTTCCGCGACCACGTCTCGTACGTGGAGCCGATCGGCGAGATCTACATCAACGTGCTGATCGCGATCGTCGCGCCGCTCATCATCGTCTCGCTGCTGTCGGCCGCCACGACGCTCGGCAACGTCCAGCGGCTGCGGACCATCGGGCTCAGCTCGGCGGGCTGGCTGCTCCTGACGAACCTCGTCGCCGTGGTCCTCGCACTCGGGCTCGCGCTGCAGTTCCGTATCGGCCACGGCGCCCCGTTCAGCCCCGACGACGTCGAGACACCCCAGATCGAGAACATCGTGCGGCCGTTCACGGACGTCGTCGTCGGCCTGTTCCCGTCGAACGTCGTGGGCGACATCGCGAACAACAACATCATCCCGATCATCCTGTTCACGCTGCTCATCGCCGTGTCCTACGCGACGGTCGCCGCGAAGGACCCGGAGAAGGTGCGCCCGTTCGCGACGGGCGTCGAGGCAGGCAAGGCGATCATGTACCGGGCGGTGTCGTTCATCATCCGGCTGACGCCCTACGCCGTCGTCGCCTTGACCACCGTCGCGACGTCGAAGGCGATCGGGCGCCAGGAGCAGGTGTGGTCCCTCCTCGCGCTGCTCGGCCTGACCTACGTCGCGTGCCTCCTCAGCACGTACGTCGTCAACGGCGTCCTGCTGCGCGTGTGGGGCGACGTCAAGCCGCTGCGGTTCTTCCGTCTCATCGCCCCGGCACAGGTCACGGCATTCACGACGCAGAGCAGCGTGGGCACGTTGCCCGTCACCACGAGCGTGCTCACCCGCAAGGTCGGCGTCCCGGCGGACATCGCGGGCTTCACCGCGCCGCTCGGCACCACGATCGGCATGCCGGGTTGCGCCGGCATCTGGCCCGTCCTGGTCGCCGTGTTCGGCGTGCACGCCTTCGGCATCGACTACGGCCTGCAGGACTACCTCGTGCTCGGCATCGTCAGCATGCTCGTCTCGCTCGGCACCGCCGGCGTCCCGGGCACCGCGACGATCACGACCGCGACCGTGCTCGTCGCCGTCGGGCTGCCGTACGAGCTCCTCGCGATCACCCTGCCGATCTCCACGATCGCCGACATGGCCCGCACACTCTCCAACGTCACCGCCGCCGCGACGGCCACGACGATCGTCGCGCGGCGTGACGGTCGGCTCGACGACGAGATCTTCGAGGGCACGAAGGACTACCTCGAGCCTTCCGACGACGGCGCCCCGGCCGAACCCGTTCCCGCCACGACCCCCTGACGCAGCAACCACCCAAGGAGAGAACAGCAATGAGAACCAAGAACCGGACGGTGCTGACCGTCCTCGCCACGGCGGCGTTCGCCATCGCCCTGCCGCTGTCCGGCGCATTGTCCGCGCTCGCCGCCTCGGGGTGGATCGACGGCGGCGACGACCTGCCGTGCGTCGACGACGACACGTGCGAGTGGATCCCCGGCTGCGAGTTCGACAGCGACGGCAACCCGATCTACCCGAACCGCAACGGCACCGTGGTCGGAGGCGGCCCGCACAGCTACAAGGACGAGCAGCCGAAGCCCACTCCCACGCCGACCCCGAAGCCCACGCCGAAGCCGAGCGCCAAGCCGAGCACCGCGCCGACCCCGAAGCCCACGGACGGCCCGACCGCGAAGCCGAGCCCGAAGCCGAGCGCCAAGCCCACCTCGGTGCCCAAGCCGAAGCCGAAGCCGAGCGCCAAGCCGACGCCCAAGCCGACCGACAAGCCCACCGACAAGCCGACGGCGCAGCCGAGCCCGAACCCGACCACCGGGCCGGACCAGGTCGGGACGACGCCGGCGCCGGGTCTACCGACCCCTGAGGATGACACGGACGACGACGGCGCCCCGGAGACCGAGACCGAGGAACCGCAGGACGACACCGTGATCCTTGCCGAGGGCGCCGAACCAGAGTCGGTCGAGGACGACCCGGTGCCGACGGGCACCGACCCGACCCAGGTACGCGGTGCGGTGGAGATCGACGGTGCCCTCGAGCCCACCGGCCGGGTCACGCTGACCGGTTCCGGGTTCGCCCCCGGGGTGAGCGGCTTCGACGTCGAGATCCGCTCGGTGCCCAAGCTGCTCGCCACCGTCTCGACCGACGCGAACGGTCAGTTCACCGTGCAGACCGTGATCCCGGCTTCGGTGCCCCCGGGCGAGCACACGCTCGTCGTGCTCTACGAGGGCGTCGAGGTGGCGGAGCAGACGGTGGTCGTCGCGGCGCCCGCGGACTCGGGCGCGACAGCGAACAGCGGCGGGCTCATCCTGCTCGGCCTCGCCGTCGTCGCCGGGGGCGCGGTGCTGTTCTCCGTGTTGCGGTCCCGGCGACGCACCGAGCCGGCCACGACCACGACGACCCAGGACTGACGAGAGTTCCGGACGAACGGAGGACGCCCCGCAAGGGGTGGGTAGGCGGTGCGGCCGCCTACCCACCCTGCGCAGACACGAAGATCCGCACGACAAGACACCTGACCTAGTTCCACCAGACCAGTGACCTGACAAGGAAGATCCTATGACTGCACTCCATCGCCCACGCAGGGGGACCGCCATCGGCGCGGTCACCGCCCTGCTGGCGACGTCCCTCCTCGGCACCGCGGCGACCACGGCGGCCACGGCCGCGGCACCCGTGCCATCCGCCGCCATCGACACCGTGGACTATCTCCAGGCGACCTATGACGGCCTGGGCGCGGGCCACGTCTTCGAGACGGTGACCTTCGAACGTTTCGAGTGGTTGCTGAACCAGGAGGGCACGTTCGCCTTCCACATCGGCGGCCCGGACGACGAGAACACGAACGCCACGATCGGCCTGATCGACGAGGTCGCACGCTCGTACGGCGTCGACACCGTCTACACGTTCAACCCGAAGCTCGACGGCGACCGTGCCGACGTGCGTGACACGAGCGCACTGCCGATCGCTGCGACGGGCCGGGGCCAGTACGCCGCGCTGTGGACCCGCATCGTCAGCAACTACCTCAACATCGACACCACACCACAGTTCGATCAAGCGCTGGACCCGTATCTGTTCATCTACGACAAGGACCGCGTGATCGGTGAGAGCGGCGACAGGATCGTCGCCTCGCTCAACGTCCGGCGCAGCGCCGCAGACCTGGCCGAGGCCGGCGCCGTCGACGCGTACCAGGCGCTCGTCGCCGACGTGTTCGGCGCCGTGTCCACCGAGGTCGGTGGCCAGCAGGTGGCGGACCTCGACACCCGCAGCCAGTTCGAGTTCTTCAAGACCGAGGTGAACCGCAGGCACGCCCAGCAGTACCCGAACACCGAGACCCACGGTGGTGCGATCCTGGACGACTCCGACGCCGAGGGCGGCTGGCGCATCCAGTCGGTGACCTACCCCGAGCTCGAGCACATCCTGCAGAGCGAGGGTGACTACGTCGTCCTCTTCGGTGGCACGTGGTGCCACAACACGCGAGCGGTCTACAAGTCCGTCAACGACTACGCCAAGAAGAACGGCGTGACGACGGTCTACAACCTGGATCTCTCGCTCGACTCGACAGGGAACGCGAGCGACAACTACAAGCACATCCGGGACCACGCGACTCACGCGAGCGCAGTGAACCGGCCCTCGTACCTCTATGGCGAGCTCGTCAACACCTACCTGCCGAACCTCGTGACGCAGTACGAGCCCACCTCGCCGACCGCGAGCCACAAGGTCAACTACCACCCGGGCGGCGACACCTCGCAGCCGCTGCAGATCGCACGCAAGCTACAGGTCCCCTTCGTGATCGAGTACGACAAGGACCGGGTCGACGACGGACAGCCGGCTCCCGTGGCACGGCAGTGGATCCAGCGCAACATCAACGAGGACACGGGTGCCGTCACGTACCGCGAGTACATGACCGAGTGGTGGTACACCATCGGTCTCCGCGGCAACCAGCATGAAGGCGGGAACGGCCATATCAACGCGGTCGCGTTCGCCACCGAGGCGGTCCGCAAGCTCGGCGTATTCTTCGGCGACCTGCCGGGGGCACCGGCCCAGACCTCGCTCTCGGCGAGCACGACGGTCGCGGACGGCGGCGTCACGCTGACCGCGCAGGTCGGCTGGTACGGCGCCCTCGCCTCGGACGCCGAGGGAAGCGTCGAGTTCTTCACCTCGGGCAACGCGTCACTCGGCACGGCCGCGGTGACCGACGGCAAGGCCGAGCGCACCGTGACGACTCTGGCCGCCGGCCAGCACACCGTGTACGCGGTGTTCACGCCGTCGGCGGGTTCGGACTACCGGGGGGCAACCTCGAGCGCGGTGACGTTCACGATCCCCACGCCCGCGAAGCCGAAGCCGGTCGCCACCCCTGCCGCGTCGACGACACGCATCGCCGTGGCGACCAGCAAGTACGGCAAGACGCGCAAGGCCACGGTCACGGTGACGAACTCCGCCGGCAAGACCGTGACGGGAAAGGTCACGCTCACCGGCGCGGGCAAGACCCAGACCAAGAACGTGGTCGGCGGCAAGGCGACGTTCAACCTGTCCAAGACGCTGAAGGTCAAGAGCTACCAGCTCAAGGCCAGCTACGTCGGCAGCTCCGAGCTCAAGCCGTCACAGGTGACCAAGAAGTTCAAGGTCACCAAGGGCGCGGTCAAGAAGGTCGCCCTCAAGGTCACGAAGCGGCCCACGAGCTCGAAGAAGGGCAAGGCCACCGTCACGGTGTCGAGCGCGAGCGGTCTCGCCAAGGCAACCGGCAAGGTGACGGTCAAGCTCACGAAGGGCAAGTCGAGCAAGACCGTGCGGGCCACGCTCTCGAAGGGCAAGCGGAACATCACGCTTCCGAAGCTCGCACGAGGCACCTGGCGGGTCACCGTCACGTATGCGGGTAACGCCAACTACGCGAAGGCGAAGTCCAAGGGCCTCAAGGTGAAGGCCGCGCGCTAGCGCACGAGGCTGGCGTCGTCCGACGTCGGCCCACTCGGCGGGGCCGGGACCTTCGGGTCTCGGCCCCGTCGCCTTTCCCCCGAGGAGCCGGAACGCTACGGTGACGGCCGTGGACCTGCGCTACACCGCCGACGTCGAGATCGACGCGCCCCGCGAGCGCGTCGTCGCCGTCTCGGTCTCGACGGCCACCGAGAACGTGCGCCAGTTCGACCCCCGGGTCCAGACGGTCCAGGTCAACGAAGTGCCCGACGGCGAGGTGGGGCAGGTCGCCACCATCACGGCGCTCGTCGGGAAGCGTCGGGTGACGATGACGAGCACGACGCTCGAGAGCCACCTGCCGGACTACATCGTCGAGCGGTACACGGGTCCCGGCCCCGACCACGTGACGCGCACGCACTTCACGGAGCTGCCCGGGGGACGCACGCGCGTCTCGATCGAGCTGACGATCCAGGTGCCGTGGTGGAACCCGCTGCTGCGGATCGCCCTGCGGATCGCGACCCCGCAAGGCATCCGTGACTCGCTCGGAGGCCTCAAGACGTACCTCGAGGCCCCGGCACCGGCACCGGGCGAGAGGTCGGACGGCGCGAGCTAGGGGGAACCGGGCAGGATGGAGCCATGAGCGACGCAGACCTGGCCCGCAACTCCGAGATCGTCCGCGAGCAGTGGCGCACGCTGCGCGCGTGGCTGGACGACGTCGACGTGCACGACCAGCGTCCGAGCGTGCTCGACGGCTGGACGGTTGCCGAGCTCGTGGCGCACCTCACGCGGTGCCACCGGGTCATCCCGGGCGCCGTCGACGCTCCCGACGGCACGTCCGCCCAGTCGCTCGCGGAGTACCTCGGTGGGTACATCGCCGATGCCGCGCTCGTCGCGGAGGGCACGCGCGAGCAGGCCGTCGAGATCGCCGCCGACCCCCTCGGTGCGATCGACGCCGCAGCCGCGACCGCCTGGGAGGCCCTCGACGCGTTCGGACCCGCCGACCGCGTGGTGCTCGCCAAGCGCGGGCCGATCCTGCTCTCCGACCTCGTCACGACGCGCGCGATCGAGTTCGTGGTCCACGCCGACGACCTCGCACGTTCCGTGGGCAACTCGAAACCGCCGATCACGCGCGAGTCGCTCGAGCACGTGGCGCAGGCGCTGCTCGACATCGTCGTGACGCGCGGCGGCTGGAACCTCGAGGTGGTGCAGCCGCTGCTGTGGGTCCGGCTCGCCGCCGGCCGCCAGGCGTACGACGTCGACCGCCTCGCCGAGGCGATCCGCGCCACCTACACGTCGGACTCCGTCCCCGACCTCGGCACCCACCTCCCCCTCCTCTAGCCTCCCCTCACCGAGACGAGCGCCCGCCGCGCGAGAGACTGAACGATCTCTTGCGTACGGCGTCAGGAATCGTTCAACGTCGCACGCCGCCTCTACCCTGGGGCCACGATGGCCCTGGTACTGACCGAAGAGTTCACCCACGCGCTCGGCCTGCTGCGCTCCGGCAGCAACCTGTTCCTCACGGGCAAGGCCGGCACGGGCAAGTCCACGCTCATCCGGCACTTCATGGCGAGCACGCAGCGGAACGTCGTCGTCGCCGCCCCGACGGGCATCGCCGCGCTCAACGTCGACGGCTACACGATCCACCGCCTCTTCAGCTTCGCCACCACGACCACGGTCGAGACCGTCCGCGGCGGCGACTACTACCCGGGCCGCTTCGCCAAGACCCTGCGTGCGCTCGACACGCTCATCATCGACGAGGCGTCCATGGTGCGCGCCGACCTGTTCGACATGCTCACCACGGCCCTCGAGCGCTTCGGCCCCAAGCCCGGGCAGCCGTTCGGCGGGGTGCAGCTCGTGCTCGTCGGGGACCTGTTCCAGCTGCCGCCCGTCGTCGTCGGCGCCGAGGCCACCTACTTCGAGACGCGCTACCCCACGCCCTACTTCTTCTCGGCGGACTCCTTCGACCGCGACCACTTCCCCACCGTCGCGCTCACCACGGTGTTCCGCCAGCAGGGCGACCAGCAGCTGACGTCGATCCTCAACGCGATCCGCGAGGGCGTGCTCGTGGACCAGGCGCAGCGCGACCTCAACGCCCGCACGGACCCGGGCTTCGTCCCGCCCGACGACGAGCTCTGGCTCACCCTCGCACCCACGAACCGGCTCGTGACCTCCCGCAACCGCGCGCGCCTGGCCCGGCTGCCCGGCGAGGAGATCGTGAGCCAGGCGGTGCGCACGGGCGACCTCGCGACGTTCGACCCGCCCGTCGAGGATGCGCTCTCGTTCAAGGTCGGCGCCCAGATCATGATGCTGAACAACGACCCGTCCGACCGCTGGGTCAACGGCACCCTGGGTCGCATCGCGTGGGCGGGGCGGGACGACGGCGACCCACGGGGCGGCGTCGTCGTCGGCGTCGAGTTCCCGGACGGCACCGTCGCGGCCGTCCACCCGCACACGTGGGAGGCGACCCGGCCCGTGGTCGAAGTGACCACCCTGCGCCACGAGGTGGTCGGCACCTACACCCAGCTCCCGTTCAAGCTCGCGTGGGCGGTGACGATCCACAAGTCCCAGGGGCAGACGCTCGACCGGCTCGTGGTGGACCTCACGGGCGGGGTGTTCGACTACGGGCAGGTGTACGTGGCGCTGAGCCGCTGCACGTCGATGGCGGGGCTCGTGCTGACGCGGCCCGTGCTCGCGAAGGACCTCAAGACCGACCGGCGGGTGCTGCGGTTCCTGCGCGCCGCGACGTCGGACGGCGCTCCGCAACGGCACTGCGCCGTGGGAGTGCTGACCGTCGGGGACGAGGGGCGACTGTCCCGGCCGCGACCCGTCGAGATCGCGGTGGCGTTCGACGACGGCACGGCCGTGAGCACCCTCGTGAACCCGCATCGCGACCTGGGCTCGGCGCGCGTGGACTACTCGATCACGGTCGACGACGTGCTGCTGGCGCCCACCCTCCCCGAGGCCTGGGCGGTGCTCGGGCCGCTGCTCGACGGCCGCACGCCCGTGGGCGTCGGGACGGACCTCGCGCTCGGGCTCATCGACTTCGAGCTCAAGCGGCTCGGGCACGTCACGGCGCTGCCGCTCGGGGTGGAGCTGCCGGCCGGTGGGCTGCTGCCGGCCGAGCGCGCCGGGCTCGCGGGGCGCACTGCGCTCGAGCGGGCGCGCACGGCCCTCGCCGTCCACCGGCGGACGGGGGTGTCCGACGACGGCGCGGCCGGGGTGTTCGTGGCCCCCGACGCCGCGGCTTCTGGCTACCTCCTGACGCGCGACCCGGACGTGGAGCCGCCGACGACGGCGCTCACCCCGACCCTGGCCGCGCTGCTGACCGCGAGCCGGGCGATGAGCGAGGTCGTGCTCAGGGGCGTGCCCGCCGCGGCGGTGCTGGGTCGCTACGACGCTGAGTGGGCCGGGAGCGACGAGTCCTGGGCCGCCGCGCACGGGGTGGCGGAACCTGCCACGGGCGACGGGGCGCCGTCGTCGGCGGGAGGCGTTCCCGGCCAGAGGCACGAGGCGCCGTCGTCGTCGGCCCTCGACGACCCCGTGCTGCGGGAGGTCGTGACCGCGCGCCTCGCGTCCGCCGTCGAGAAGTCGGCGGGGCTGCCCGGCACCCTGCTCGTGCGCGTGCGGGAGCTCGAAGACCTGCTCGACACGTCGATCCTCGGCCCGGGGTTCGGGGCCGACGACGGCGAGGCGCGGATCGATGCGGCCCTTCAGCCCGGTGCGCGGGTGTGCTTCACGGGGACCGTGCACGATGCGCGCGGGCGCTTCGTCGACAAATGGGAGCTCGAGCGGCTCGTGACCTCGCTCGGGCTGCGCTGGGCACCGGGGGTGTCGAAGACGCGGTGCGACGTGCTCGTCGTGGCCGAGGTGGGCACGCAGTCCGGCAAGGCGCGCAAGGCCAAGGAGTACGGCAAGCCCGTGATCTCGGCGTCGGAGTTCTACGACTGGGTGGGGCGCCGGTAGTTCGCCGTCGGCCGCGAAAATGTGTTGCCGTACGTGGTCCGACGGCGCGACTGTGGGTGCACCGGCGAGATCGCCGGCCCGCGAGCGCGGCACGGCCGCCCGGAGGAATGGAGGACTGACGTGTACACGACTGTCCTCGGTGTGTCCCCGACCCACCGCCCTTCCTCCAGGAGCTCCCACCGTGACTCGGCACTTCCCGACGGGTGACCAGCGCCCGTCCCCCATCCCCGACCCCTTCGCGCACGTCGAGTACCGTGCCCTCGACGAGCTCGACCCGCACGACACCGAACGCCGCCCATCGACCTACTGGGACGTCGAGCGCTCGTGCCGCGGGCCCGAACCCCTGCCCGACTGGGTCGTGACCGACCGCGGCGCGATCGACGTCGAGCTCGGCATCCTCAAGACCGGCAAGGAGGCGGACGTCTCCCTCGTGCGCCGCGAGTCGACCGACGGCTCGGGGAAGCAGGTCACGATGGCCGCCAAGCGCTACCGCGACGACCACCACCGCACCTTCCACCGCGCTGAGGTGTACACCGCGACGCGCCGGGTCCGGAAGTCCCGTGACGCACGTGCCGTGAAGCGCGGCTCGGAGTACGGCCGCTCCGTCGCCGCGGGTATGTGGGTCCGGTCCGAGTGGGCCGCCCTGTGCCGGTACTGGGAGGCGGGCGTGCCCGTGCCGTACCCCGTCCAGGTCGACGGTTCCGAGATCCTCATGGAGTTCGTGGGCACCGACGGGCAGGCCGCCCCGCGCCTCGCGCAGTCCCGCCCCGGCCGTGAGCTCCTCGAGAGCTACTTCGAGCAGCTGCGGTGGGCGATGATCACCCTTGCGCGGGAGGGTGTCGCGCACGGCGACCTCTCGCCGTACAACGTCCTCGCCGACGGCGAGCGCATCGTGGTGATCGACCTGCCGCAGGTGGTGGACGTCGTGGCGAACCCGCGCGGCATGGAGTTCCTGCTGCGCGACTGCGAGAACGTCTGCGCCTGGTTCACCTCGCGCGGGCTCGAGGTCGACGCGCAGGAGCTCTTCGGCGAGCTCGTGGGGTTCGTCTACTGACGCGGGGTCCGTCGTCGGCGTCGTCGTTCGGCGCCGACGGCGCACGCCGGGCGACCGTCGTGGGTCAGGCCTCGGCGTACGCGGCGCGGCGCGCGGCCTGGCGTTCCTCGAGCTCGGCAATGAACGCGTCGGCGTGGCGGACGAGGACCTGGATGCGGCGCTCGTCGCGGTGCACCCACGTCCACTCACGCTCGAGGGTGTGGCGGTCCTCGACCACGAAGAGCACCCGGTCGGTGTGCAGCACGTGCATCTGCCACTGGAGCTGGTCGCTGTAGGTCCGGATCGCCTTGGCCAGCGGCTGGGTGGCGGTCTTGAACTCGGCGATCCCCTGCGTGCCCACGGCGTCGGGCGTGGCCATGTGACGGTTGTCGTCCCCGACGCACAGGCTGGTGTTGTGGGGGATGCCGAACTCGCTGGCGACCCACTCGGCGATGTGCGGCTCGCGCTCGCGCCCGTGCGCGTAAACGGCGTAGTCAGGGCCGCGCAGGCCGATGAGCTTCTGGGCGAGCAGCGTCCGGCGCTGGGAGCTGGGCGTGCCGTTCTTGCGGACGATCTTCGCGCAGTCCGTGGCGGTGACCCCGCGCCGGCGGGCGAGGAGCCACAGCTCGGGCTCGTCGGAGGTGACGAGCTGGTCGCGGTAGCGCAGGTACCGCACCCGCGGCTCTACTGACACCCTGCTGCTCACCCCTCGACACCTGCGCTGCTGGCTACGTCGAGCAGTGAACCCCATACCGGTGGTGATGAGCGGGTGCCACGCCGAGGACGTCCCACCATCGATCTCGATCGCGGCCGGCGTCGGGTTCTGTGCTCAGAAGCCGGGCACGCCCCTCAGGAGGCTGACACAAGCTCTACCGCGTCCGTGACCCACTCCGCCTCGATGAACTCCGCGCATCCCTGCATAGGAGCCGTCGTCGGTACCGGCCCGAGCACGACTGCCCAGGTCAGGTCGCCACAGAGCGTCGTGGGCCACCGCCACCAGGGCAGTCGCACTCCGTCAGCCGACCGGGGCACACGCGCCTCCCAGGTGTCGATCCAGAGGTCGAGCCACTCGTCGAGATGAGCGTCCTCTTCGCACCGCACACGATCGCACATCGGGCGGTCCCACGGGGCGCGCGGCATCCCGTTGAGTGCGCAGTGCGGACGTGCGTCGAGGTCAAGTGAGCATGTGAGGATGCCGATAGCAGAGGCATCAGCATCCCGGCCCTCCGAGCACGCCATCGACGCGGCGGGCTCGATCCCGGACGTCACGCAGGGAACCTCACGCAGTGATCACTTCGCACCATCAGGGACGGATGCTCCGTCGCGTCCTGATCATGCTTGTCGCACTCGCCTTGGCAGGGACGTCCGCCGTGGCGGTCGCCGCGCCGCCGGTGCGGGACACGTTGTCCGGCACGGTCACCCATCCCGATGGCAGCCCCGCGCCGGCCACGCTGCAGTTCTCCCAGTGGGATCCGGAGGGTGAGACCTGGCGATTCAGCGGGAGCGCGCATGCGGACGCGCACGGCTACTACTCGCTCGACACCGCCGTCGGCGGCCGATACGCGATCTACGTCTATGCGGCTCCTGCCGGCATCGCGACCGGAGTCTGGCTCGTCGAGAGCGGTACCGATCGCTACAGCCACAGTCGCGCGGAAGCGGCACTCTTCGCGAGCGACGCCGTGGTCGACCTCCAGCTCGTCAACTTCGAGCGCATCTCCGGAGTCATCGCAGGGGCGGACGGGCACCCCGCCGGCGGGACCAACATCGCCGCGTACTGGTACGACGCGAGAAACGACGCTCTGGTCAGCACAAGTCCGTCGGTCGCGTCCCCCGAGGATCTGTCCGGGCGCCCTGCCAACGCCGAAGGCAGGTACTGGGTCGGCAACCTGCTCCCCGGTGAGGAGTACGTCGTCAGCTTCGGCGCCTTCGCGCCGTATGCCGGAGGGATGCACTCCACCCAAACTCCAAGCGGCTTCACTCGGGACTGGAGCAAGGCGACACCCATCCAATCGGCCTCCGAGCTCGACGTGACCCTTCCGATCGAGGCCATCGTCAGCGGCACGGTGAGAAGATCATCCGGCGCGCCGGCCACGGACTTCCCAGTCTTTCGCGTCGTCGACACGCATCGGGGACCCAATCGCGCAGAAGTGGCACGCACGGACAATGAAGGGAAGTTCGCCATACGAGGTCTGCTCGATCACGAGGACTTCGCTCTGGAGGTAGATCTCCGCCCCGGCGTCGGCCTATGGAACGAACCCGGCTATCTGCGTTTGACCGACGATGGTGCGATCTTCACCTCGGACTTTGAGGAGGCCACGCAACTTCGCGCTCCGTCCACCGTCGACTTCACGCTCGTCGACACACCGAGCCGCGAGGGAAGGCTGCTCGCGGCGGACGGCGTTCCACTCAGCTACCTCGGTCTCAGAACGCATGAGTTGATGGACGGCAAGATCCAGTCGGTGCCCTGGAACGGCCCGACCAACAGCGACGGACACTTCAAGATCATGAACCTCGGTGACCGAGGTGGACTTGCTCTGTACGTGAGCGACGTGTCCGAGCGGATCGGCCCGCGGGCCGGCTACTTCAGGCAGTGCGGCTCCCGGTTCATGCTCACGCAGGACGCCACAATGGCGACGCCGATCACCGCCGGCACCTCGCTCGGGACGCTCAAGGCGACGAGCGACTGCGACGCCCCTGAATCCACGCCCGGGAAGCCTCCGACCACACCCGAACCCGAACTGCCTGCGCTCATCTCGGTGTCTCGGCCTCAACTACGCAGCCAGCCTCGAGTCGGCCAGAACCTCCTGGTGACTCTCGGCACGTGGCGACCCGTGGCTTCGGAGTTCCGAGTGCAGTGGCTCCGCGACGGCAAGCCCATCCCTGGAGCCGACCTGCCGCTCTACGTTCCGACGCTCTCGGATGTCGGCCATCGCCTCGAGGCGCGCGTCGAGGTGTCCGGGAAGGGCTTGCGCTCAGCCGCTGCCGTGAGCGCCAAGTCGCGGAAGGTACCGAAGTCTCGCGCCCAGATCACTCTCAAGGCGCCCAAGAAGGTGCGCACGGGAACGCGACCTACTGTCACCGTTCGGGTGTCCGCGCCCGGCGCCTCGCGACTCACCGGAAAGGTCACGCTGAAGTACGGCACGTGGGTCAAGAAGGTGAAGCTCACCCGCGCTCGCAAGGGTGTGCTGAAGGTTCGACTGCCCAAGAGCGCCGCGGGTAGAAAGAAGCTCGTGGCGAACTTTTCCCCGGACAAGTCCTTCAGCCGCACAGTGACCAAGGACAAGTCCCCCAAGAAGACGATCCAGGTGATCCGCCGCTAGTCAGCCCGGAGAGCCAGGAGCGAGAAGCCTTGGTGCCCTCACAGGGCGCAAAGGCTTCACGCTCGGGCAAGCGGCACGGTTGGGGCCGGATCTCTCTCCGGAGGGCGGCTGGGCGGCGGGAGATCTACAGTGCCCGTATGGCGGAGCTACCAGCGGACTGGCGTGTGGTCGACGGCGTCGTGACGGCGTGGTTCGACGCGCCCTCGCTGATCGAGGGTGCCGCGCTGGCGGCGCGCATCACGGCACAGGCGAACGACACCGCGATCGATCTGCGCGCGACCGGCCTACGGGTACGCCTCGACTCAGCCGAGCACGCCGAGGCAGTGTCGGCCGCCGCGCGGGACCTCGGGCTCACAGCGGACCCGGCCGTGCTGCAGCAGGTGAGCGTCACGTTCGAGTCCCCGGACCCGGCGGCGGTGCGGCCGTTCTGGCAGCGCGCCCTCGACTACGCGCCCGGGAAGGACGGCGCACTGACGGACCCGCTGCGACGCGACCCCGGCCTCACGTTCCGGCAGTCGACCGAGTCGCGGCCCTTGCGTAACCGTGTCCACCTCGACGTGGTGCGACCGGCCGCGGCAATCGAGCAGACGAACCTCGGTGAGGCATCGGGTCCGTACGGGGTGCGTCACGCAGACCCTGACGGCAACGAGGTCGACCTGGTGCCGGGCGGGCCGCTCGACGAGAGCCAGAGGACGTCCGACTGGCAGGCGGTGTTCAGCGCGATGGCCTGCTACCGCACCACCTCGCCAGCGCAGCAGCAAGACGTGGCCTCCGCGGCAGCGACGCTCGCCACCGAGGCCGGCTTCCCGCTGCTGATCGATCTGCGCCCCGGCCTCGTGGTCCTCGATAGCGGCAAGGACCTGTGGGAGGGCGACGCCCACGGTCTCGAGCTCGACTTCACCGACCTCGCCGCCGACCTCCAGTCCGCCGCACGCGAGCTCGGGGCCACACCAGACCCGGGACTGCCGCGGTTCGTCCAGCTGTTCCTCGACGCCGCCGACGTCCCAGCGGTCCGCGCGTTCTGGGCCGCCGCGCTCGGCTACACCCCCGACCCGCGAGACGGGGTGACCGACATCGTCGACCCGCGGCGGCTTGACCCGGTGCTGGTGTTCCAGGAGATCGACACCTCGGAGACGGAGCGGCGCCGCCAGCGCAATCGCATCCACGTCGAGCTCGCCGTGCCGCGCGACCAAGCGCAGGCACGCCTCGCCACCACCGTCGCAGCGGGCGGCCAGTTCCTCGAGGAGTCAGCGAACCGCTGGCGAGTCACCGACCCCGAGAACAACGAGCTGACCATCACCACCCACCCCTGACCCCCACCCCACCCCGGCGCCCCACCCCGGCGCCCCATCAAGGTGAAGCCTTTGCTCCCTCACAGGGCACAAACGCTTCACGTTGAGCCCACCGCCAGCGCCACCGGCCCGGGTGCACGCCGCGCGCAGGGCATACGGTGGGAGCATGCTCGCCGCCTATGTCGCACGGTTCGACGCCGAGGAGCCGCTCCATGGCCTCGAGGTGGGTGAGGTGTCCGACGCCGCCCCACCCGCGGACCACACCGACTGGCAGCTCGTGAACATCAATGCCGCCGCCCTGAACCAGCACGACCTGTGGTCGCTGCGCGGCGTGGGCCTCAAGGAGGATCAGCTCCCCATAGTGCTCGGCTGCGACGGCGCCGGCACCACCGCCGACGGGCGCGAGGTCATCGTGCACGCCGTCGTCGGCGCCCTGCCCACCAAGCACGCCCCACCCGGGACCGAACCGCGCTCCCTGCTCTCCGAGCGCTACCCCGGCACGCTCGCCGAGCGCGTCGCGATCCCGGCGGCCAACCTCGTCGACAAGCCCGAGTGGCTCTCGTGGGAAGAGGCCGCGTGCCTCCCGACGGCGTGGCTCACCGCCCACCGGGCGATCTTCCGCACCGGCGGCGCGGAGCCCGGCGACGTGCTGCTCGTCCAGGGCGCTGGCGGCGGGGTCGCGACGGCGGCGATCACGCTCGGCGCGGCCGCGGGGCTCGAGGTCCACGTCACGAGCCGCAGCGCGGAGCGCCGTGCAAGAGCAGAGGAGCTCGGAGCCACGGCGGCCCATGAGCCCGGGGCGAGACTCCCGAAGCGGGCCGACGTCGTCCTCGAGTCCGTCGGTAAGGCGACGTGGTCGCACTCCGTGGCGTCGGCACGCGCGGGCGGGGCGATCGTCGTCGTCGGCGCCACGACGGGCGATCCGAGCCCGGCTGCAATCACGCGGGTCTTCTTCCACGAGCTGCGCATCCTCGGCTCCACCATGGGCACAGCGGACGACCTACGGGCCCTCCTCAAGTTCCTCGAGCACACGGGCGCCCGCCCCACGATCGACAGCACGTTCCCGCTCGCGGACGCCCGCGGCGCCTTCGCCCGGCTCGCGAGCGGCGAGCAGTTCGGCAAGATCGTCCTGACGACGTAGGGGGTGGCCAGTGGCGCCGAGCGGGCGAGGGACAACAACGGGGTCGACGACGACGGACGACCGCCCGACGGCGAACGGCTGGGTCGAGGACGTCCTGGGCCCGGACTACCAGCAGCGCACGCTGCACCTGGAGGACGACGACGAGGGTGAGGTCGTCGCGACTCTCGTGCGCCACCACCCGCCCGAGCGCGAGGGACTGCGTCCCGCCCGCGGGGTGCTCTACGTCCACGGCTGGTCGGACTACTTCTTCCAGACCCACCTCGCCGAGTATTGGACCGGTCTCGGCGCCGCCTTCTACGCCCTCGACCTGCGCAAGTACGGCCGGTCGCTGCGCGAGCACCAGTCACCCGGCTACATCACGCACCTCGCGACGTACGACGAGGACATCGAGGCGGCGCTCGACGTCATCACGGCCGATCTCGGCGCCGCGGCGAGCGTCCTGCTCATGGCGCACTCGACGGGCGGGCTGATCACGTCGCTGTGGGCGGACCGCAACCCGGGGCGCGTGAGCGGGCTCGTGCTCAACAGCCCCTGGCTCGAGCTCCAGGGCTCGGCCACGGCGCGGTACCTCACGATGCCCGCGCTCGACTCCCTCGCCCGACTCAATCCACTCCTGCCGCTGCCCAACGTCGACCCGGGGTTCTACGCGCGCTCCCTGCGCGAGCTCGAGGCCGCACCGGACATCAACCCGCTGTGGCGGCCCGTCCCGGCGTTCCCCGTGCGCCCCGGGTGGCTGCGCGCCGTGACGGCCGGTCACGCCCACGTCGCGCGCGGGCTGCACATCGACGCGCCGATCCTCGTGATGGCCTCGGCCCGCACCACGATCTCACCGCGCTGGAACCAGACGATGCTCGCCTCGGACATCGTGCTCGACGTCGAGGCGATCGTGCGCCGTGCGATACGGCTCGGCCCCGTCGTGACGGTGGTGCGTTTCGACGGCGGGATCCACGACCTCGTGCTGTCTCCCTCGCCCGTGCGCGGGCACGTCTTCGCGGAGATCACGCGCTGGTGCGCCGTGTACGGGTGGGGCTAGGCGGGCTCGCTAGCTCGAGGCGAGCTGCTGCAGGGTAGGCCCGGCGTCGCCGATGCGCCAGACGCCCCAGCCGTCGACGTGCAGCGCCGCGTGCGAGGCGATCTGCGCCGCCGCGCTCGGATCGCCGAAGACCTCCCCGCTCGGTAGCTCGATGAGGCCGTCGCCGCGCAGTTGTGCCGTGAGCCGCTGACCACGCCGCTCCCGGAACCAGACGAGCTCGACGGGTCCGAGCTCCGCGACGATCGCCGCGAGCCGCGGGTTCGGCTGCTGGCGGGCGGCCGCGGTCGGGGCGGCGCCCGACGGGCGAGGTTCGGCGCCGTGGGTGCCGAGCGAGTAGGAGGACGAGGTCAGCGCCATCGGCGGCGGCAGAGGGCTGCGCGTCGCGGGCGGCGGGGCCGACGGCGGGATCCCGGGCTGGGCCGACGACGGGATCCCGGGCTGGGCGGGCGCCTGTGGTGCTGGGGCGGACGCCGGCGCGGCTGCTTGGGCGCGAGCCGGCAGGGCTGCCTGGGCAGGTGCCGACGAGGCTGCCTGGGCGGGTGCTGGCGCGGTCGCTGAGGTGGATGCGGGCGGCGTCGGCCGAGCGGGTGCCTGCGCGGTCGCCTGGGCGGACGCTGCGTTGCCCGACCTGCGGGAGTCCGGCTCCTCGGTCAGCTCACGTGCGTCCGGTGAGATAAGGGGCGCGTCCGAGGGGACGAACGTCGGGATGTACGCCTCGCCGCCCACGGAGGGTCGGGCAGGCGGCTGTGTGGGAGGCCCCGACTGCGCGGGCTGCGCGGCAGGCTGCTGGGCGGGCGGCGCCACCGGTGCTCCGGACTGTGGCAAGACTGACGTCCGCGGCGGCGGAGCGCCGGGCGGCACGGTTGGTGCCTGCGGCGGCCCGGCAGGTGCGGGCGGATCCGCCAGGGCGGCCGGCGGTGCGAGTGGTGCAGCCGGCGGTGCAGGCGGCGCAGGCGGCGCGACCGGCGACGCGGGCGGCGCCGACCGTGGGGCGGCCTGCACGGGCGATGGCGCAGCGACGGTCGGTGACGCCGAGGACTCCGCGGTGGGCGGTGTCACCCGGGGAGTCGTCGTCTGCGGCGGTGCGAACCGGGCCGTCGGCGACGCCGGCGACGCATGCGCCTGCGGCACGGGAGCGTGGCTACGGTCGGGCGGCACGGCCGGCGTCGGCCCCGAGGCGGCGGAGACAGCAGAGATGGTGGAGACCTCCGTCCCCGGAGCGCTTCCGTCGGTCCCCGTCGCAGCGAACGGCGACTCCTGCTGCTCGGCGGGCGCCTCAGGAGCGGCGGCGAACCGGGAGAACGCCTTGCGCTGCTCGTCGTACGCCATGGCGGCCGCGAACGCCTCCTCGGAACGCACGAGCCGCAGGTTCGCCTGCTCCACCTGCCGGAGCTCGGCGATCGGCCCGGCGAGCGGCGAGATGTCGAGGTAGCGGCGCCCACCAGCGCCCTGGATGACACCCATCTGCAGCACCTCGACCTGCCGCCCGGGGGCGCGCAGGAACTCGATCGCGTCGGCGACCTCCGCGTGCACGCTCGAGCACACGAGGAGCAGCCGCGCGCCGACCCGCAGGCCGCGGCGCGAGTAGGCGGCGGGCAGCGACTCGCGGAAGGCCACGAGGTCCACGCCGAACTGCTCGGCCCCCGCGTGGTACAGCCGGGCGAGGTCGCCGGAGGTCAGCCGCCCGGCCTGGCCCGCGTACGCGAGCGCGCGGATGAGCGACTCGGAGTCGAGCTCGGCCACGACCTCGACGACTACGGGCTGCCCCACGACGTCGAGCGCGAGCATGTGCGGCTGCTCGTCCTCGGGCGAACGGCGGGTCAGGACGGGGAAGAGTCCCTCACCCAGCAGGTCGGACAGGTGCTCCGTGACGAGAGCCGTGCTGTCCGGTGTGAAGCTCGCCGCGGCAGGCTGCATCGGCCGGACGAGCCGGGAACCGGTCTCATCGAGCTCGAAGAGCGGCACGGTGTCACTCCAGGCGGCGGGGATGGGCGGGGAGTATGCAGGCCAAAGGGGCACTCGTCGCCCCCGCGGCTCCTTCTACCGTCTCACAGAGACCAGGGGCACGATAGCGCCAATCAGGTTCACTCGTTCTGCCCAAGACATAGTGGGCATCGACAGACACCGCGCCGCATTACAGGCGCTGCGCGAGGAGCTCCGCCAGGTGCTGGCCGCGGACCCCGGCGAGCTGATCGGCCTGCGTGCGGCACGAGTACCCGTCCGCCAGGTACACCGTCCCCTCGGCGGCCTCACGCAGCGCGGGCAGCAGCTCGTGCTCGGCGACCTGGACGGAGACGTCGTAGTGCCCCTTCTCCATGCCGAAGTTCCCCGCGAGGCCGCAGCAGCCGGCGAGGGTGCGGATGCTCGCCCCGGCGTCCTCGAGCAGTGCCTTGTCCGGCGCGAAGCCCATGACGGCGTGGTGGTGGCAGTGGGGTTGCACGACGGCGGTCACGTCGGAGAGGTCCGGCACCTGCCACTCCTCGTCGGGGCCGAACGGGGCGGGCGCGCTGAGCAGCTCGGCGAGCGTGTGGGTCGCCTTGGCGATCGCGTGGGCGCGGGGGTCGGCCGGGAACAGCTCCCCGAGGTCGGAGCGCAGCACCGCGGTGCACGAGGGCTCGAGGCCGACGATCGGGATCTGGTTCACCGCGTACGGCCCGAGCACGTCCATGAGCTCGGCGAGCCGCGACTTCGCGCCGTCGAGCTGGCCCGTGCTGATCCACGTGAGCCCGCAGCACACGTCGCGCTCGGGCAGCAGCACCTCGTAGCCCGCCGCGTGGAGCACCTTCGCGGCGGCGAGCGGGACGCCCGGGTCGAGCGTGTCACCGAAGCTGTCCACCCACAGCAGCACGCGGCGTCGGGTCGCGGTCGTCGACGACGTCGCCCGGTCGCCTCGGGCGTCCGGGTCGCGCTTCACGTCGTCGTCGGGCAGCGGGGCGACAGTCGCGAGGGGAGCGCCGTCGGACACCATCGCGCCGTCGGGCAAGGAATCAGCCCTCCCCGGTGTCCCGCCGTCGGACCCGAGCGCCTCCGCGACTCCGACGCGCCGCGCGATCCCCTGCGCCCGGAAGGCCCGCCGCCACGGCGTGGGCGCGAACCGCACCATCTGGCGTCGCGAGTCCATGCCGCCGAGCGTGAGCACGGCCTTCGCCGCGGGCCGCCAGCCGAGCACGACGTTCGCGAGCCGGGCCAGCCCGGGGACACCCGTGACGAGCCGCGACCAGCGCGGCAGCCAGCCCAGCGCATAGTGGTTGACGGGCCGCAGCCGCCCGCGATAGGTCCGGTGCAGCACCTCGGACTTGTACTGCGCCATGTCGACGCCGGCGGGGCAGTCAGAGGAGCACGCCTTGCAGCTCAGGCACAGGTCGAGCGCCTCGTGCACCTCCGGTGAGGACCAGCCGCGCGTCACGAGCGAGCCGTTGGCCATCTCCTGCAGCACGCGGGCGCGCCCACGGGTGGAGTCCTTCTCGTCGCGCGTGGCGAGGTAGGAGGGGCACATGAACGCCCCGGCGGCCGTGTTGTCCGCCCGGCACTTGCCGACACCCACGCAGCGGTGCACGGCCGTCGTGAAGTCCCCGTCGTCGTGGGCGAACGCGAAGCCGCTCGCGGCGGGCAGCGAGCGCGCGGCGGGTCGGCGCAGGTCGGCGTCGAGCGCGTTCGGGCGCACGAGCACACCGGGGTTGAGCACGTCGGCCGGGTCGAGGAGGTGCTTGAAGGCACCGAAGAGGCCGATCGCCTCGGGACTGTACATCACGGGCAGCAGCTCGGAACGCGCGCGACCGTCGCCGTGCTCACCCGAGAGCGAACCGCCGTGCGAGGCGACGAGGTGGGCGGCGTCGGTCATGAAGGAGCGCAGCGGGGCGCCGTCGCTCTCGAGCGGCATGTCGAGTCGCAGGTGCACGCAGCCGTCGCCGAAGTGCCCGTACGCGAGCCCGTCGATGCCGTGGCTCGCCATGAGCGCCTCGAGCTCGCGCAGGTACGCGCCGAGCTTCTCGGGCGGTACGGCGGAGTCCTCGAAGCCGGGCCAGGCCTGCGCGCCCGACGGCGTGCGCCCGCCGAGCCCCGCGCCGTCCTCGCGGATGCGCCACATGGCCACCGCCTCGGGCCCCGGGGGGAAGACGCCGACGGCGGGGGTGCCGGCGTCGGCCGCGAGCGCCCGGGCACGGGAGAGCGCCTCGTCGAGGTCCGCGCCACCCACCTCGACCATGAGCCAGCCCTCGCCCGCGGGCAGGTCCGGGACGGCGGCGGGGCCCTTGACGCGGCGCACGACGTCGACGAGGCGAGCGTCGATGCCCTCGATCGCGAGCGGCGCGTGGGCGAGGAGGGCGGGTACGGCGTCGGCGGCGGAAGCCATGTCGCGGTAGCCGAGGACGACGAGCACGGGGGCCGCCGCGACGTCGACGAGCCGGATCTTCGCCCCGAGGGTCGTCGCGACCGTGCCCTCCGTGCCGACGAGCGCCTTTGCGAGGTCGCGACCCTTCTCGGGGAGCAGGTGCTCGAGCGAGTAGCCGGAGACCTGCCGGCCGAAGCGACCGAGCTCGGTGCGCAGCAGCTCGAGGTTGCTCGTCACGAGCGTGTCGAGGCCGGGGACGACGTCGAGCCCCTGGGCGGCCGTGAAGCGCCGGCCCGTGCCGTCCACGACGTCGAGCTCGAGGACGTTGTCCGCCGTGCGCCCGTACGCGACCGCTCGGGGACCGCACGCGTTGTTGCCGATCATGCCGCCGAACGTCGCGCGTGCCTGCGTGGACGGGTCGGGGCCGAAGCGCAGGCCGTGCGGCGCCGCGGCGCGCTGCAGGTTGCCCATGATGACGCCGGGTTGCACGACGGCGGTGCGCGCCTCGGGGTCGATCTCCCCGATCGTGTCGAGGTGGCGTGAGAAGTCGATGACGACACCGGGGCCGACGGCGTTGCCCGCCACGGAGGTGCCGCCGCCGCGCGAGGTGACGGGTGAGCCGGCGTCGCGGGCCGTCTCGAGCGCGGCGAGGACGTCGTCGGTGGAACGGGGGAAGACGACGACCTCGGGCACGACACGGTAGTTCGAGGCGTCCGTGGAGTACTCGGCCCGACGGCGCGAGGACGAGTCGACCTCACCCGCGACGGCGCTGCGCAGCGCGCTGACCAGTTCCTCGGTGGCGGTGGCGACGGACACGAGAGGCAGTCTCCCACTCGCGTGCAGGTGCCTGCCGCGACGTCCTACCCAGTGGCCCCGCCCTCCTCGCCCGTCGCAGGTCGACGGAACGTCTCCAGCCCGTGCACACAGCCTGCGCCGCTCCCCCGCGCGCTACCCGTTCGGCTCGAGGAGATCTCTGACAATAGTTGCGTATTGGGATGAACTGTGCCAGAATGGCACATACGTTCGGAGAGGGTCGAGGGGAGGAGGTGCGGCGATGGCCGGGATGACGACGACGGCGGGACGTGGTTCCACCGTAGCCACCGCCCCTGACAAGCCCGCCCCCGGCTTCGCTCCGGTGCGCATGGCAGCGTCGGCGTTGGGGACCCCCGAGAGCACGGCGCGCCTCCGTGCGCAGGGGGTCGCAGCGATGGCCCGCGCCCTTGCCGAGGCGACGCAGGACTGCGGCACGTGGTCGCCCGAGACTCGTACCGAGCTGCTCGGCGCGCTCGACGCCGCGACCCGCTCGCTCGCGGCCGCGAAGGCACCCGTGCTCGTCGCGCAGGAGCGCAGCGGTGCATGGCGCGGCCCGGGAGTCCGTTCGTTCGACGACGCGCGCTCGAGGGCGACCCGCACCGGCAAGGGCACGGCACGCGCGGAGATGGAGGACGCCCGCACCCTGGCCGATCTGGACGGCGGCGCCACCGCTCTGTCGGGCGGGGAGCTGACCGAGGACCACGTGCGACGCCTGCGCCAGCAGGTCGACAAGCTCCCCGAGGAGAGGCGCACCGAGGTGCTCCGAGGCGATGCCACGCAGCTGCTGGACCTGGCCCGCGAGAACGACGCACCCACGTTCGCCCGCAAGGTCGAGGACCTCATCGCCGCGAAGTCCGCCAAGGACACCCAGGACGACCACCAGGACCGCCGCGCCGCCCGCTTCCTCACCGTGCGGCAAGCACCCGAGGGCACGCACATCTCCGGTCTGCTCGACCCCGTCGCCGGCCATGCCCTGCGGCTGGCACTGGACGCCGCGACTCCCGTGCCCGCGGCGGATGACACCCGCAACCCCGCCCAGCGTGCCGCCGATGCGCTGGGCACCATCGCGCAGCACGCCCTCGACGACGGCGCCTTCAAGGCGGGTGCTCCGGTGCGCCCACACATCACACTGACGATGAGCGACGAGACCTTCGCCAAGGCCCGGGCTCACCTGCGTGCGGCCACGCACAACGAGGGTGCGCGCTCGTGCGACCTGGTGGTCGCGCCGCCCGTGGTGCGGCTCGACGACGGGCCGCTCGTGCCGCCCTCCGAGCTCGGTCGCATCTTGTGCACGAGCGAGATGACGCGGCTGGTCGTCGGCGCCGACTCCCTGCCGCTCGACGTCGGCCGGGCGCAACGCCTCTACACCGGCCAGCTCCGCCGCGCCGTCGTCGCCCGGGACTCCCACTGCTCCTGGAACGGCTGCGCGATGCCAGCCCGGTTCTGCGAGGTCCACCACATCGACTGGTGGGATGACGACCACGGGCACACGAGTGTCGATCGCGGCGTGCTGCTGTGCGACTACCACCACCACGAGCTCCACCGTCGCGACCTCGACGTCGTCCGCGAACCCGTCGCCGACCCGCCACGACGGCGCGTTCCACCGGGCGATCCGGACTACGAGCCACCGGGTTACCGGTTCCCGCCGAGGTCCCATTCACGACGCGAACGTGCTGGCGCGACCCAGCAACGCTTGCGGCAGACGCTGCTCGAACGCAATCAAGCTCGCGGGCGACCTTCGTCCCGTCAATGAGCTCGCTGAACCGGGCAGGATGAGTTCCAGGGACTTCACTGCGCACGGTGAGCCTGATCTCGGTCAGGCACAACCCACCGGCGGGGTCCGGACCGACCGTGACGTCGGTGGCGACCAGCAACCGCTCCGGCGTCGCGCCGGCTTCACCAGGAAGCCGGAGAGTTGCATCGCGAAGCACACGTTGTGCGCCGAGGAAGAACATGATGAACCACATCACCTATCCCGGACCACGCTTCAGGCGCGGCCTCCTCGTACTCCTGACCGCAGCGGCACTCGCTGTCTCCGGCATGGCGGTCGCGCCCGCGACTGCCATGCCTTCTCTCGGTCCCGACGCGCTCGGCGTCGGCTGCCCCGCGGAAGACCCCGGCGCGCCCGAGGCGCCCTGCGAACCGGAGGTACCGGTCGAGCTCGCCGCCTCCACCACGAAGCTCGTGCTCGAGCCCCCGATCGTCCCGTACGGCACCCAGGTGACCGCGCACGTGACAGTGTCCGCCAAGTCCGGGCAACCCACGGGCAGGGTCACGATCAGGTCGGGCGACGAGATCGTGGGCGCGGACACGCTGTGGGTTCGGGACACGAGTGGCAAGGTGAGCATCGACTTGCCACGTGACATGCCTGTCGGCAAGGGGTACCTCAGAGTCACCTACGAGGGCAACGACCAGGTCAAGGCATCCTCCGCCAAGGCGAGGCTGCAGATCTACTTGAGCGTGCCGAAGATCAAGGTCAAGACCTCGAGCTGGAAGATCAAGAAGGGCACGCGACCCAAGGTCACGGTGACGGTCTCGGGTGTCACCGGCGCTCCGAAGCCGATCGGCACGGCCGTCATCAGGTTCGGGGGGACGTGGGTGAAGGCTCGGCTCAGCGAGGGGAAGGCGACCCTCCGCATGCCCAAGATCACCAAGAGGACGAGGATCAAGGTGATCTACTACCCGCGGGCCACGGGCTACGTGAGGGGCTGGAAGTTCTACACCTTCACGATCAAGAAGTAGGCAAGCACACGGCTGCGCAAGCGGGCCGGGGTTCCTCGTTCGAGGCCCCGGCCCGTTCGCTTGCCTCCCGGGCCGTGCGGCGCGCGGGCCTTGCCCGAGACCTTCCCCAGGACGAACCGCCCCAAGGCGGCTAAGTTCACATTCGGGACGACACCGACCAGTAACACTGACCGGCGCCTGCCCCCGGCCCCCGCCCAGCGGGAGTGCGTGACCACACTCCTCACGCAGAAGGAAGAACATGACGATCCGTAGCTCCGGTCCCGGCCCGCGCTTCAGGCGTGGCCTACTCGCATCCCTGTCCGCGGCGGCACTCGCCGTCTCCGGCATGGTGGTCGCGCCCGCGTCAGCGGCGCCTTCTCCCAGTCCCAAGAAGTTCGACGTCGCCTTCGACCGCGCCACGGCCACGTTCGACCGCTCCAAGGTCTCCACGTCGCTGCGCGAGGCGAACGGTCAGGTGACCGCGTTCGTGCAGCTCCGGGCAGACTCGGCGGTCGACCTCGCCCAGGACGGCAAGTCGAGGTCCGCCGTCCGCGCGCAGGAGCAGAAGATCACCGCCCTTGCGGACGAGCTCGTCCCGCAGGCCGCCACGGAGCGGAACGCGCGCTCTGCCGAGCCGCGCCAGCTCGCGGTGACCTCTAACCTCGTGGCCGGCGTCATGGTGCTCGGCGACGCCGAGAGGGTGCGCGAGCTCGCCGCCGACGACGACGTGGTCGCCGTCTACCGGATCGTCCCCAAGCAGCCCTCCAACAAGGGCACCGACAGCTTCACGCGCGCGGTCGACACGTGGGCGGCCGCCGGCGGCGCCACCGGCGCGGGCGTGAAGGTCGGCATCATCGACACGGGCATCGACTACACGCACGCGGGCTTCGGCGGCGAAGGCACGATCGAGGCGTACGAAGAGGCCTACGGCACGGACGGCACCGGCCCGATCCCCGAGGGCAGCTACGACCCGGCCAAGTTCAAGGGCGGCTACGACTTCGCCGGACCGCTCTACAACGCGAGCTCCGTGCCCGTCCCCACGCCCGACGAGAACCCGATCGACAACGTGTCGACCTCGAACAACTCCGGTCACGGCACGCACGTCGCGGGCACGACGGCGGGCTATGGCGTCACGTCCAGCGGCGAGACGTTCTCCGGCGACTACGCGACGATCACCGACCTGGAGGACTTCGAGGTCGGACCCGGCTCCGCACCCGAGGCCGAGCTCTACGGCCTCAAGGTGTTCGGTGACGCGGGCGGCAGCACCGGCCTCGTGATCCAGGCCCTCGAGTGGGCCGCCGACCCCAACGACGACGGCGACTTCAACGACCGACTCGACATCCTCAACCTCTCCCTCGGCTCCGACGGCTCGCCGGCGGACGACCCGGAGAACCTCTTCATCGACAAGCTCACGACGATGGGCGTGCTCTCCGTCATCGCCTCGGGCAACGGCGGGGACATCACCGACATCGGCGGCTCGCCCGGCAACTCGAACAGCGCCCTCACGGTCGCCAACTCCGTGGGCGGGTCGCAGACCTTCGACGCCATCGAGATCACCGACGCACCCGACTCCGACCTCGTGGGCACCTACGCGGCGCAGAACTCCGTGTTCTACGCGGGCGACGACGCGTCAGGCGAGGTCGTCGGCGTTTCGCCGACGTTCACCGGCTGCGCCACCTACACGGCGGAGCAGGCGGCCCTCGTGGCGGGCAAGATCGTCTACCTGTACTGGAACGACCAGGACGCCGTGCTCGACTGCGGCTCCGGTGTCCGGTTCAACTACGCGGAAGCGGCCGGGGCCATCGGCGTCCTGCTGAGCAGCCAGACGGCCGTCTTCAGCGCGGGCATCGCCGGCAACGAGACGATCCCGGGCGCCCAGCTCACGGGCGCCTCGACCCAGGAACTCGAGGACGCGATCTTCGCCGGTGGCCTCGAGGCCGTCGTCGGCCCGTCGTTCGCGAACACGGGCTTCGATGTCAACCCCGAGCTCGGCGACCTGCTCAACCCCGGGTCGTCGCGCGGTGTGCACGGTTCGCTCGGTGTCGTGAAGCCCGACGTCGCGGCGCCCGGCACGAACATCGCCTCGGCCGCGTCCGGTGGCGGCACTGCCGCGTCGACCCTCACGGGCACCTCGATGGCGACCCCGCACGTCGCGGGCATCGCGGCGCTCGTGGCCGAGGCGCACCCGGGCTGGACCCCGGAGCAGGTCAAGGCAGCCGTGATGAACACGGCGACCCACGACGTGTTCACCGGACCCGGTCAGACGGGCGACACCTTCGGCCCCGAGCGGGTCGGTTCCGGTCGGGTCGACGCCCTGAGCGCCGTGACGACCACCTCGCTCGCCTTCGCCTCGGAGAACCCGGCCGGGGTCTCGGTCGCGTTCGGTGTGGTCGAGGTGGCCGACGACGTCGTGACCCTGCGCAAGACGGTCACCGTCCGCAACCTCGGCTCGTCGACCCAGTCGTACGAGGCGTCGTTCCGGGACGCGAACGGCAACGCGAACGACGTCATCTCCATCACGCCGAGCTCGCTCTCGGTGCCGGCGGGACAGACGGGTCTCTTCACGGTCACCGTGACGCTCGACCGTGACGCGCTCGCGCGGACGCTCGAGCCCACGCAGGGCTCCGACGTCGACCTCATCGGTGTACCGATGCATCGAGACTTCGTCTCGAACATCTCCGGCTGGCTCGAGCTCAGCCCGTACAGCGGCGAGGCTCTGCGTGTGCCCGTGCACGTGGCACCGAAGCCGGTCACCGAGATCTCCGGGTCGGACGTCGCGCTCGGCGAGGCGGACTCGGCGCCGCTCACCCTGTCCGGCAGGGACGTGTTCCAGCCCGGGTGGTACGGCTTCACCGCGCCGCTCGAGCTCGTCGCGACGAGCCCGAAGCTCGAGACCAGCAACGCGGTCACGAGCGACTCGGTCATCGCCTCCGGCGACATCCGGTACGCGGGCTTCGCGTCCGACATCCCGGCGGTACTGGCCGACGGCGGCGGACTGCAGGACGCGCTCATCAGCGTCGGTGTGGCGACGGACGGGAACTGGGCCACCCTCGGCTCAGCGATGATCCCGCTCGTCGCGACGGACATCGACGGTGACGGGACGTGGGACCTCGAGACGGCCGTCCTCAAGGGCGACCCGGACCAGGACTCCTTGTGGGCCCTGACGTTCGAGGTCGTCGGTGAGGACCCCGCGACGGGCGAGCTCTCGTGGGGCGACCTGCTCGACTACTACCCGATCAACTGGGGGGTGCCGTTCGAGTTCTCGGTGTTCGACAACAACCAGTTCGTGGTCCCGATCGGGCCCGCCTGGGTCGGCATCGCCGAGGGTGACACCCCGACCTTCCGCGTGCAGACGTACTCCCCGTACGCCGACGCGGAGAACGGGATCATCGACGAGGTCTCCTTCACGGCCGACCCGTTCGAGCCGAACTACGTGTTCTCCGGCGACTTCGCGGTCCCGACGCACGTGTTCAGCGAGGCCGGTGCGGACATCACGGTGCACCGCACGGAGAGCACGCCCGAGAGCGGCAAGCTCCTCCTGCTGCACACGCTCAACGCCACGGGCGCCCGCGCCCAGGTGGTGGACGTGACCGCGACCCTGCCCCCCGAGCCCGAGCCTGAGCCGGAGCCCGAGCCGGAGGAGCCCGACGCCACGATCGTCTCGACGACCAGGCTCGTGCTCAAGCCCGCGAAGGCGAAGTTCGGGTCCAGGGTGAGCGCTCAGATCACGGTCACCGCCAAGGGCGACACCCCGAGCGGCAAGGTCACCCTCAAGGAGGGCACCAAGACGCTCGGCACCGCCACGGTGTGGACGAGCGGCAAGTCCGGCAAGGCGACGATCGCGCTGCCGCGCAACCTCAAGGTCGGCAAGCACAAGCTCGTCGCGACCTACTCCGGCAGCGAGACGGTCAAGCCGTCGAGCGGCAAGGCGACCCTCACGATCTCCAAGGCCAAGACCTCGGTGAAGGCCACGACCAAGAGCTGGAAGGTCAAGAGGAACGCCAAGCCGACGCTCACCGTGACGGTGTCGAGTCCCGCTGGGGTTCCCAGGCCCACGGGGAAGGTCACCGTCAAGGTCGGGAAGAAGACGGTCAAGGCCACGCTCAAGAACGGCAGGGCGAAGGTCCGGCTGCCGAAGATCACGAAGACGACGAAGGTGAAGATCACCTACGGCGGTTCGGCCAGCCAGGCCAAGTCGTCGAAGTCGTACACCTTCAAGATCAAGCGGTAGGCAGTACGTCGCAAGGCAAGCGGGCCGGGGTTCCTCGTCGTCGGGAGCCCCGGCCCGCTCGTGTTCTCATGCCCAGCCCGCGACTCGTGAGCTCCGCTGCGACGGGTCACCCGGGCCATCCCCCGGACGGACCTGTCCCACATGTCCGAATCGTCCTAGTGTTCGCGAGGTGAAGAGGCTGATCATCACGGGCACGCGGGCACGGCTGTCGATCGCGTTCGCGCTCTCGCTCGCACTTGCGCCACTCGGCGTCGCACCAGCGGTCGCGGACGACGGGACACTCGTCGAGGTCGAGGTCTCGGGCCGGCTCCTTGACGCGAACGGCTCGCCGCTGGCGGGGGTAGCCATCACCGTGTGGCAGTGGAACGAGGACTCGAGCTGGCAGGCGCTCCTACCCTCCGGCGACCCGCTCCTCTCGGCCGGCGACGGCCGCTTCGCGATGCACCTCGGTCGGCCGGCCACGTACACGCTGCAGTTCACGTCCCCCGGGGCGGGCTTTCCCGTCCAGTACCTCGGAGGCGCGACCAGAGCGCCGGTGCTGCCACCCGGCGCAGGCAGCGGCCCCACGACCTTCACCCCGGAAGCGGACCACCCGCTCGGCGCGATCACGCTCTTCTCGGTGCACACGGCCACCGGTTCCGTCGTCGGCGACGAGGACGGCGCCAACCTGTCCGGAAGCGTCATCCTCTACGACGTCACCAACGGTGAGCCCCCACACGCGGACGGCACCGTCGACTCGGGCTCGATCGCACCCGATGGCTCGTACCGGTTCGAGGGCCTGCGCTCCGACCGTCGGTACACCGTCCAGGCACTGGTGCCCAGCTACCTGGAGACGTACGTGGGGAGCACGACCCAGCCCGAGCTCGCGCACGTGGTCACCGTCGGCCCGCAGCGCGAGAGCCTCCCCACGCTCGCCCTGCGTCGTGGGGCACCGGTCTCGGGAACGGTGACGGGCGACGGCGCACGACTGGGCGGCGTCTTCGTCACCGCCCTGCGTTGGGATGCCCTCGACCTGCGATGGCTCGCTCCGCAGCACTGGGACGGCCTCGAGACGGCGACGGAACCCGACGGCACCTGGGGCCTCGCCCTCGAGCCCGGTGCCCGCTACACGCTCCGCTTCGAGACGGCCTTCACCGGCTCCGCCTACCCGGACCAGTACCTGGGCGGCGGGGCCACGCCACCGGGTCCGGACGACGACGAGGCCACGTTCGTGCTCGATCCCTCGGGGGCCACGATCGACCACGCGCTGCGGAAGCCTCCGGTGATCGAGCCCCCGGTGATCGACCCGCCGGCGAAGCCACCCGCCACACCGCCCGCGCCGTCGAGGGCAGCCTCGACGACGGTCCTCACGCTGTCGACGTCGTCGGCGAAGTTCGGTGCGAAGGTGACGGCGACCGTCACGGTGCGGGCCGCGTCCGGGACGCCGAACGGCGCGGTGCGGCTCACGGTCGACGGCAAGTCGCTCGCGACGATGCGGCCCCAGGTGAGCGGGACCAAGGCCACCGCGAAGCTCGTGCTGCCGCGCACGCTCACGACCGGGACGCACCGGCTCGTCGCCAGCACCGCGCAGACCACGACCGTCACCGCCTCGACGTCGGCCACCCGCACCCTGAAGGTCACGGAGGCAAAGGTCACGCTCAAGGTCAAGGGGCCGAAGAAGTGGACTATCGCGCGGGGAGAACGCCCGGGCCTCACCGTCACGGTCAAGGGCACCGCGGGTGGGCCTCGCCCCGCGGGCAAGGTCACGGTGAAGATCGGCACGAAGAAGTACACGAAGGCCCTGAAGGCGGGCAAGGCCACCGTCCGAGGCGCGAAGCTCAAGGCCCGCGGCAAGGTCAAGGTGACGATCACCTACGTGCCGAAGGCCAAGACGTACACCAAGCCGAAGGCCGTCAAGAAGACGGTGCGGGTCAGGTAAGCACTCAGGGACGACTCAGGGATCGTTCAGGGGAAATCCGGGTCGCGGTGGACCCGCCCGGCGCACGAAGATGGCCACATGACGGTCACCGCCACTGAGTCCATCGCCTACGCTCGCGCCCTCGTCAAGGTCTACGGGAAGGGGGAGGCGGCGGTCCGCGCCCTCGACGGCGTCGACGTCGACCTGCGCCGCGGTGAGTTCACCGCGATCATGGGGCCGTCGGGCTCGGGCAAGTCCACCCTCATGCACTGCCTCGCCGGCCTCGACTCGCCGACGTCGGGCACCGTGGTCGTGGGCGGCACGGAGATCTCCGCGCTGCCCGAGCGGCGGCTCACCAAGCTGCGGCGCACCGAGATCGGCTTCGTGTTCCAGGCGTTCAACCTCGTGCCGACGCTCACAGCGCTCGAGAACATCACGCTCCCCCTCGACATCGCACGCCGCAAGGTGGACCGCGCCTACCTCGACGAGGTGGTCGAGGCCGTGGGTCTCGGCGACCGGCTGACGCACCGCCCCTCGGAGCTCTCCGGTGGCCAGCAGCAACGCGTCGCGTGCGCGAGGGCGCTCGTGTCCCGCCCGTCCGTCGTGTTCGCGGACGAGCCCACCGGCAACCTCGACTCGAACTCCTCGGCCGAGGTACTCGGCTTCCTGCGCCGCAGCGTCGACGAGCTCGGCCAGTCCGTCGTCATGGTCACGCACGAGCCGACGGCGGCCGCCTACGCCCACCGTGTCCTGTTCCTCGCGGACGGTCGGCTCGTCGGCGAGCTCGAGCGCCCCACCGCCGAGACCGTGCTCGACGCGCTGCGCGAGCTCGCACCTCGGCGGCCCGGCACGCACGCAGGCCCGCTCGCCGACGACGGCGCCCGGCAGACCGGACAGGTCTCCCCGGGGACCCACGTGGCGGGCACACCCGAAGCCCTCGGCGGCGAGGCAGCTCCCGGGTCCGGCCGCTGATGCGCCGCGTCGCCCTGCGCGCCGTGCGCGCGCACCTCGTGAAGTTCGCCCTCTCCGTGCTCGCCGTCACGCTCGGCGTGTCCTTCGTCTCGGGCACGTTCGCCCTGCGCGCGATGCTCTCCACGACGTTCGACGACCTCGTCACGGGCTCGATGGTCGCGGATGCCTACATTCGCGGCGCGGAGGAGCGGAGCACCAACCTGCTCGACCCCGCCGCCGCGGCCCGGGACCGCATCCCGATCGAGCTCGTCGACGAGGTCGCGGCCGTCGACGGCGTCGACCTCGCCCTGCCCGAGCTGACCGGCTCGGTCATCCTCGTCGGAGCCGACGGGACCGCCGTCTCGACCGGCGGTGCCCCGAGCTTCGGCTTCGCGTTCTACCCCGAGGAGCCCGCTCAGGAGATCGTCTCGGGAGCAGCGCCGACCGGGCCGGACGAGGTCGCGCTCGAGTCGGTGACGCTCACCAACTCCGGGCTGGCGATCGGCGACGAGACGCGGGTCGTCGTCGCGGGCGAGGTCGCGGACGTGACCGTCGTCGGCGAGATCTCCGGCTTCGGGCCCGTCGCCGGTGCCACGATCACCCTGTTCGACGTCGACACCGCCCGGGCGTGGTTCGCCCCCGACGGGCTCGTGCCCTCGATCGCGGCGTACGGGGACGGCTCCGTCGACGAGGCGGAGCTGACGGCACGGATCGCCGCGGCGCTGCCGGACGGCACCGAGGCCGTGACCGGGGAGGCGATGCGGACCGAGACCTCGGCCCAGATCGAGGAGTCGCTCGGCTTCATCACGACCTTCCTGCTCGTCTTCGCCCTCATCGCCCTCTTCGTCGGTGCGTTCATCATCGCCAACACGTTCACGATGGACATCCGCCAGCGCCAGCGCGAGCTCGCGATGCTGCGGGCCGTCGGCGCCTCACCCGGCCAGGTGTTCGGGTCCGTGCTGGTCCAGGCCGCCGTGGTCGGCCTGCTCGGCTCCGGGTTGGGGCTGCTCGGTGGCTTCGGGCTCGTCACGGCGCTCAAGGTCGTCTTCGAGCAGTTCGGCATGGAGCTCGCCGGTCGCATCCCGGTCGAGGGGAGCACGGTGCTCGTGAGCCTCGCCGTGGGAACCCTCGTCGCCGTCGGCGCCGCCGTGCTGCCCGCCCGGCGTGCCGCGCTGACCCGGCCCGTCGAGGCCATGCGCGAGGACACCGCGGAGACGGAGCGTTCCCTCCGGCTGCGCGGCTGGCTCGGGCTCGCTCTGACGGCGGCCGGTGCCGCGGCGGCGCTCGTCGCTGCGCTCTCGGGAGCCACGGACGGCTGGGTCGCGGACAACCGCGGCGGCCTGCTCGGGGCGGGTGCGGGGGGCGTCGTCGTCGGCGTCCTCATGCTCGCGCCCGTCATCGCCCGGGCGACGCTGCGCGTGCTCGCCGTACCGTTCGTCGCCGCGGTCCGGCCCGTCGGGCGCATCGCGCAGGGCAACGTGCTGCGCAACCCGCGGCGCACCGCCTCGACCGCGAGCGCGCTCATGATCGGCATGGCGCTCGTCGGGGCGGCCGCCGTCCTCGCCGCCTCGACGCAAGCCTCCACCCGGGCGATCGTGGAGACGGACTTCACGGCGGACTTCATCGTGACCACGCCCGCGCAGGTCGTCCCGTCCGGGGCGCTCGAGGCGCTGCGCGGGGTGGAGGGCGTCGACGTGGCCGACCCGGTGTGGGTCTCGTTCCTCTCGGTCGACACCGCGGGCGATCCTGCGCCGCTGCCCGTCGTCGGCATCGACCCGGACACGTTCGGGCGCAGCCTGCAGGTCGAGGCGATCGAGGGCTCGATGAGCTCGATGGCCGACGGCGAGGCGGCGGTGCGCGAGTCGTACGCGAAGACCCACGGGTGGCACGTGGGCGACGAGCTCACGCTCCGCAGCGATACCGGGGCCGTCACGATCCGCATCGGGGCGGTCCAGTCGACCCAGACGATGGACGCGGCGGTGCTGCTGCCCCTCGACGTCTTCGACTCGATCGCGCCGCTGCCCTCGACGTTCCTCGCCGTGCTCATGGTCAACGCCGAGCCGGGTGCCGCGCCGGACGCCGTGCGGGCCGGGCTCGTGACCGCCGTCGAACCGTTCGCCGTGCTCGCCGTGCTCGACGCCGAGGAGTTCGCCTCGAGCCTCGCAGCCCAGATCGAGCAGGTCCTCGTGATCCTGTACGCGCTCCTGGGACTGTCGATCGTCATCGCCGTGCTCGGCATCGTCAACACGCTCGCGCTGTCGATCATCGAGCGCACGCGGGAGATCGGGCTGCTGCGCGCCGTCGGGCTCGGTCGGTTGCAGCTCGCGGGGACCGTCACGATCGAGTCGGTGCTCACGGCCGTGTTCGGGACCGTCGTCGGCGTCGGTGTCGGAGTCGGGCTGGCTGCCGCGATGCCCCGCGTCTTCGCCGACGAAGGGCTGTCGGTGCTCGCCGTGCCGGTCGCATCGCTCGGGGCCATGGTCGGGCTCGCGGCGGTGGTCGGGGTGCTGGCCGCCCTGTGGCCCGCCGTCCGAGCCGCCCGCCTCCCCGTGCTCGACGCCGTCTCGTACGAGTAGCCCGGCACGCCGGGGCTGCACCCGGGAGCGGGCGGGTCGGGCAGCGTGCGGCTCGAGACAGCGTGCAGATGGAGACAGAGTGCGGGGCCGGCGCGCAGACCCTCCCTGCGCGCCGACCCCGAGCTTGGTGCCCCCTGCTGGTCTCAGTTCGAGGTGAAGTCCAGGTGCGAGTCGGCGACGGCGATGACCGACCACGTGCGGCCGTCGTCGGCGGCGAGCTCGTACGTCGGCACGAGCACCACGGACCTGTCGCTCAGGTAGTGCTGGGCGAGCCCGAGCCGCTCAGAGATGATCGTCACGTTGGCGACGGGCCAGTCGAACGAGCTGCCGGGTGACGCGGCGGGCGGCACCGAGAAGTCGTCCGGGACCACGCCTTCACGCGCCACCGCCGGGCCGATCCAGCCCGGCGGGTAGGCCGAGCCCGAGACTCCGAAGCGCGGGTCGCTGAGGCGCTCGACGGCCTCGGCGGGGCTGACCACCGAGTACTCGCCGAGGTCCACGAGAGAAGCGAGGGAGCCCCACGCGGACTGGATGCCCGCGCCGGTGAAGCTCACACCCCACGCGTCGCCCGTGCGCTGGCCGTCGACCACGCGGAAGGCGGTGACCGTGGAGTAGTCGGTCGAGCCGTAGTCCGCGACGTCGGACGCCGCGAACTCGTACGACGCCGGGTCCAGGCCGAGCGTGACCAGGAACTCGCGCGCCTCGTCGATCGCCTCGTCATCCTGCGGCGCCTTGCCGAGGTCGCGCTCCTCGCACGCACCGTCGTTGAGCTTGCCGCAGAACCAGACGTCCTTGGACGGGTCGTTGTAGTTGAAGGACGCCGTGCCGTCGGCGTGGAGCGAGACGGTGGGGTTCTCGTTGTCGTAGCTCCCGATCACGAGCGTGCCGTACTCCTCGCGCACGTCGCCCTCGACGCCGAGCGCGTCCGCGAGCTGCCGGAGGGTCGCCTCGTTGTGGATGCTCGCGGCGTCGTAGCCGTACGCGGTCGCACTGCCGCCGCTCGTGGACAGTCCGGACTGGCGGAACACCGTGCGGCCCGAGGGGTAGCCGGGCAGGTAGGCCATGTCGCTCATCCCGCCCGTGGCGTCACCCCCGCGGCCGATCTCGACACCGCCCATCGGCGCCGGACCCACGCCGCCGCCGGTCCCGTCCGCGTTGGAGGGGCCGGTCTCCGCACTCTCCTGGGCGCTGCGTGCGCCGGACTCCAGCGTGATCGGAGGCAGCGCACCGCCGGTCGAGTCCTCGGCACCGCCCGCGACCACCGAGGCGGCGAAGCCACCGCCGAGGGCGAAGCCGCCCGCACCGATCGCCAGCGCGCCGGCGCTCGCGGCCGCGACCTGCAGGGCACGCATCGGACGACGACGGCGCACCGCCAGCTCGTCGACCACGGTCGCGCGCTCGGCCACCGCCTGGCGCAGTGCGGCGTGATCGGGCTCGAGCCCCGCCGCGGGGTCCGCGGCACGCAGGCGGTCGAACGCCTCGCCGCTACGGTCCTTCGTGCTCATGATGTCCTCCAGGATGGTTGGCCCGCCGTCATGGGCCTCTGCTCGGGTTTATGTCGCCGCGTCACGTCGCCTTGCAGCAGACGACGGCGCGTCACGGGTGAAGACTCAGCGCTCGGGTCGTGCCGGTCGTGCCGGTCGCACGGCCGCAGCGGCGCCCGCCGTCGTCGGCCCTCCTATGCGGAGACGCGCGCCTCCCACGCCTCCCGCAGCCGTGAGCGCGCGCGGGACAGCGCGGCGTCGGCGCCGCCCCGCGAGATGCCGAGCACCTCGGCGAGCTCGTCGCCGTGGATGCCCTCCCACGCGACGAGAAGCAGGATGCGCCTGTCCCGTGGGGTGAGTGCTTCGAGCACGGCGCGCACCTCGTCGTCGGTGACCGCGAGGGCGGCGGGGTCGACGTCGTCGTCGGGCTCGTCCGGGACCTCCGCGACCGGCACCGGGCGGCCCTTGCGCTGATGGTTGGCGAGCACGAAGCCGGCCGTGCGGTAGAGCCACGGGAGCTCGGCGCCCTCGGGCACGTCGGCCCGCCGGCGCCAAGCCGTCGCGAAGACGTCGGCCGCGAGGTCCTCGGCCTCCTGCGCGCCGGCGCGGCGGGCGAAGTAGCGGAACACGGCGGTCGAGTGATCGCGGAAGAGCGCCTCGAACCACGCGTCGCCCCGGGGCGTGTCCACGGCGTCGGCCACCGACGTGCTCCCTTGCTCGGGCGCCCGGAGGCGCGCAGGACCAGAGAGGGCGGCATGCCCCCTGCCCGGAGTCTGTCCCGGTGCCCCCGATTCTTGCAGGCGGGTCCGGGCTCGTGATCGTGCGGAGTTCCCTGCACCTGGTGCAGGGAACCACCACGCTAACCGAGGTCGGCGGCCGGGGCTGCCATGCGCAGGGCCACGGTGACGAGCTCTACGAGGTGGATCCGGTCGAGCTCGGCCGAGTCGAGCCACGCGGCCTCGTCCGTCGAGCCGCCGACCTCGTGGCGCAGCTCGCCGCCCGTGACGTGCGCGCGGTAGACGATGCGGATCCCCTGGATGTCCGGCAGTCCCGGTGCACGGTCCGCGGCGGGGACGACGATCGAGTCGATGCCCAGCAGCTCGTCGAGCTCGACGTGCAGGCCGGTCTCCTCGAGGACCTCGCGCACAGCGGCGTCACGTGGATCCTCGCCCGGGTCGAGGCCACCGCCCGGAAGGGTCCAGCGGTCGTCGCCGGGGTCGGAGAGGTGGGTCAGGAGGAGCCGATCGGCCTCGTCGACGACGACGGCGTACGCCGCGACCCTCATGTCCACGCCGTCAAGCGTACGGCGGCTCCGGGAAGACGAAAGGCCCCGACTCCAGCACGTGCTGGAGTCGGGGCCTTTCGAGTGGAGCCGCCTAAGGGAATCGAACCCTTGACCTTCTCATTACGAGTGAGACGCTCTGCCGACTGAGCTAAGGCGGCGGACAGCGCGCCTACTCTACCCAGCGATCGCCGATGCTCCAAAGCAAGATCGCGCGCTCAGCACGTGAGCCCGTCCTGCGGCACGGTGCCGTCCACGAGGAAGGCGTCCACGGCGTCGTCGATGCACGCGTTCGACCGTCCGTAGGCCGTGTGCCCCTCACCCTCGAACGAGACGAGGACCCCGGAGTCGAGCAGCTTGGCGAGGTTCTGGCTCCAGGCGTAGGGCGTCGCCGGGTCGTTGGTCGTGCCGATGACGACGATCGGCGCGGCGCCCGGGGCGGAGAAGTCGTCGGGCAGGTCCTGCGGCGGGACGGGCCAGCGCACGCACGGCAGCTCGGCGAACCCGAAGGCGGCGCCGAGGGTCGGTGCGACCTCGACGAGCTCCGCAGCCTCGGCGCGCATCTGGTCGGGCTCGGAGCTGCCGCGCCCATCGGCGCAGTTCACCGCGAAGAACGCCTCGGTCTGGTTCGAGAGGTAGCTGCCGTCGGGGGCGCGGTCGAAGTAGAAGTCGGCGAGGTAGAGGAACGTCGCCGCACTTCCCTCGAGGATGGCCTCGCGCAGCGCATCGGTGAGGAAGGACCACGAGCGGTTGTCGTAGAGCGTCACGGCGATGCCGTAGAAGAGGAGTGTCGCCGTGAGGTCGCGCACCGGGTCGCCCGTGGGCAGGGGCGTCCTGCGCGCCCGCTCGGACAGGGCGTGGATCTGCGCAAGGCCGTCGTCGACGGACCCGGTCAGGGGGCAGTCGCTCTGCGTCTGGCAGTAATCCACGTAGTTGCGCAGCGCCCGCTCGAACCCCTCGGCCTGGCCGAGGTTGAGCTCTCGTGCGGTCAGCGTCGGGTCGACGGCGCCGTCGAGCACGAGCCGCCCCACGTTCCCTGGGAACAGCGCCGCATACGTCGCGCCGAGCTTCGTGCCGTAGGAGTAGCCGAGGTAGGTGAGCGTCTCGTCGCCGAGCACCGCGCGGAGCACGTCGAGGTCCTTGGCCGCCGAGACGGTACCCACGTGACCGAGCAGGGAGCCGGTGCGAGCCGCGCACGACGCACCAAAGTCGTCCCACGCGTCGAACGCCTCGGCGAGACCGGCGTCGTCGTCGTGGTCGAAGTCGCGAGCGAACAGGGCGTCCTTGTCGGCGGGGTCGAGGCACTGCACGGGGTGCGAAGCGCCCACACCGCGGGGGTCGAAGCCGACGACGTCGTACGCCTCGAGCACGGCGTCCCCGAAGAGCGAGCTCGCCTGCTCGGCGAGGTCGACACCCGAGCCCCCCGGTCCACCAGGGTTGACGAAGAGGGTGCCGCGCCGCTCGCCCTCGGCCTGGTCGCGCGCGATCTGGAGCGAGATCTCACCGGCGTCCGGGTCGTCCCAGTCGATGGGCACGCGCACCTGCGCGCACTGCAGGTCCCCGCACTCGGTCCACTCCGGCACCTGGGAGTAGAAGCCGACGAGCTCCTCGGCGATGCCCTCGGGAACGACCGGCGGGGGCGGCGGCGTGACGGGCGCCTGGTGCCGCGGCGGGGTACATCCGGCGAGCACGAGGGCGAGCACCAGGATGAGGGGAAGGAGTCGTCGCGCGTTCGGCGCACCCCCGGTTCTCGTCTTCAGCACCCGGTCACCCTAACTGGCGAGCCTGCGGGCGCAAGGCGAGGGCCATCGCCTCGACGGCGAGCAGGGGCGCCACGTTGCCCGCGAGTCGCGTGCGCGCGACCCCGATCGCGTCCATGCGGCGCAGCGTCTGCTCCGGGGTCGAGGCGGCAGCGAGGTCCTCGACCTGGGCCGCGTGCTCGATGTTCATGAGCTCGACCTGCGCCCCGAGCTGGATCGTGAGCACGTCGCGGTACAGCGAGAGCAGGTCCACCATCGCGCGGTCCAGCACGTCGCGCTGGGCACGAGTCGCCCGCCGCTTCTGGTCCTTCTCGAGCTGGTTGACCTGGGCGCGCAGCGCGGGCGGCAGCGTCCCACCCCCCTCGGCACCGAGGGAGCGCAGCAGCTCGGCGCGCTCGGCCGCGTCCCGGTCCGCCGTCGACGACTTCGCCTCGGCCTGGGACACTTCGACGAGCTCACCCGCGGCGAGGACGGCGTCACCCACACCACGGATCTCCCCCGGGATGGCGAGCACCTGGTCGCGCCGGGCCCGTGCCTCCGGGTCGCGGGCGAGCCGGCGGGCCACCCCGATGTGGCTCTGGGCGGCGCGGGCCACGACGGCGGCGAGCTCGGGGGCCACGCCGTCCCGCGTCACGAGGAGCTGCGCGACGGCGTCCGGCGGTGGCACGCGCAGCGCGACGGACCGCGAGCGCGAGCGGATCGTGACGACGACGTCCTGCGGGCTCGGTGCGCACAGCAGCCACACGGTGCGCCCGGGCGGCTCCTCGATCGCCTTGAGCAGCACGTTCGAGGTGCGCTCGGCCATGCGGTCGGCGTCCTCCACGACGATGACGCGCCAGCGGCCCTGCGAGGGCGAGCGCTGCGCGAGCGAGACGAGCGAGCGGGTCTCCTCGATGCCGATGCTCAGCAGCTCCGTCGCGACGAGAGTCACGTCCGGGTGCGTCCCACCGAGCACCGTGGTGCACGCGTGGCAGTGTCCGCACCCCTGATCGAGGCACTGCAGCGCCGCGGCGAACGCCCTGGCCGCCGTGGACCGGCCCGATCCCGGCGGCCCGGTCACGAGCCACGCGTGAGTCATCGCCCGAGGGTCGGCGACGGCCTCACGGAAGGTGTCGACGGCGGCTTCCTGCCCGACGACGTCGTCCCACACGCTCATCGGGCCACCCCCACGAGCTGCGCGGCGCGCTCCCGGACGGCGTCGTGGAGGACGTCCGGCGTCGACGACGCGTCGAGGACGAGCCAGCGCCCGCTCGTGTCCGCCTCCGCCCGGGTGAGGAACGCCTCGCGGACGGCGCGGTGGAACTCGTCCCCCGCGCGCTCGATACGGTCCGGGCTGCCCGTGAGGCGGGCGGCACCGGCCACCGGGTCCAGGTCGAGCAACACCGTGAGCTGGGGCAGCAGCCCCTCGGTGGCCCACAGCGAGAGCTGCTCGACCTCCGCAGCCCCGAGCGCGCGCGCGGCACCCTGGTAGGCGACCGAGGAGTCGAGGTAGCGGTCGGTGATGACGACGGCGCCGCGCTCGAGCGCCGGCCGGACCACCGTCGCGACGTGGTGCGCGCGGTCTGCCGCATACAGCAGCGCCTCGGTGCGTGGGTCGAGGTCCTCACCGTGCTGCACCGCCTCGCGCAGCGTCGCACCGAGCACCGTGTCCCCCGGCTCGAACGTCACGACGACCTCACGGCCGTGCTCCACGAACCACTGTGCGAGCAGTCGCACCTGGGTGGACTTGCCCGCGCCGTCGCCGCCCTCGAACGAGATGAAGACGCCGGGCGGCTGGGGAGTTGCGGTCACGCGGGCAAGGCTATCGGGCGGGACAGACGCCGGGGACAGCCCTCCCCCTCCTCCCCCGAGCCATTCCCCCGCCGCTCTCCCGGCGAGACGAAGACGCTGAACGATCACGTGCTTCTCACGCACGAGAGCGTTCAGCGTGATCGCGCGGGGCAGGCGCGCCACAGCTCGTGCGCCAACTCGGAGCCTTCGCCGGTCGGTTCGTGGTCGCAGGCCATGGCTCCGTGACCCGACTGCGTGTAGCCGGTGAGGGTCCCCCGCCCCGACACGTCACCACACGTCACCTCGAACGGCAGGGTCAAGGTTCGGGCGGAGGTGTACAGACGGTACTCGCCGAGTTCCTCGAACGCGGGTTGGTCGACGGGGATCGAGTCCGTGACATCACCCCCGCGGTCGAACCAGTGGTCCTCGTCGTCGGCAAGGATCGCCGACACCGTGACGAAGAGCCACTCGCGCAGCTCCTCGAGCTGGGGGTCCACCTCGAGCACCGGGTCCATCGGCTCGCTCATCAGCTCGCTGATCTCCTGGCCGTCGTCGTGCACGACGATGGCGACGACCTCTCGGATCTGCCGGTCTTCAGAGACCTGCGGTTCCCCGACGACGACCTCCGCGAGCCTCGGCTCGCACGCCACCTCGGCCGTGGGCGCAGCACTTCCGTCGTCCGCCGTCGGCTCCACGGGCGTTCCGCCCGCCGTGCAACCACCCACGAGCCCGAGAGCGAGCACCACCCCCGCCGCAGCCACGCCACCTCGTCGCACCCGTTCCCCCTTCACCGCACCTCGCTGCCCCACGCGTCGCACACAACGGGGCGCGCGTGCGACCCGGCAACACGTGGCGAGATGTCGGGGCCAGGCTAGCGGCCAGCCGCCGAGGCGACGTCGCGCATCACGTCCTGGAAGCGCTCGGGCTCCTCGAAGAGCGGCTTGTGACCGGAGCCGTCGAACTCGATCCATTCCTTGACCGGCGCGTCGAGCAGGTCGAACCACTCGCGCGCCACCACGTCCCGCCCTCGCGCCTCGTGCGCACCCTGGACGAGGTAGACGGGCACCTCGAGCCGCGCGGCGTCCGTGCGCAGGTCGAGACCGGACGCCTGCGGGTAGAACGCGGCGAAGGAGTCGAGCGTCGTGCCGATCGTGCGCAGCTGCTCGAGCAGCGTGTACTCGGCCACCATGAGGTTGCCCGGCATCTCACCGCGCTCGAGGTAGCCGGGTGTCATGGGGTAGACGTTCCACTCGTGCTCGTGGGAGAGGGCCGCCTCGTAGTGCCGCACGTCGGTGTACGGCGGAGGGCCGGCGGCGCGCAGCTGCTCGGCGAGGCCGTCGTCGCCCCGTTCCGTAGCCCACGCGAGCGTGTCCTCCCAGAACATCCGGTCGGTCTCGTCGGGGTCGACCATCTGGCCCGTGCCGACGTACGCGGCGAAGAGCTTCGGCGCACGCCGGGCCGCGAGCACCCCCGTGACCGTCCCCCACGAGTTGCCGACGAGGAACACCGGCTCCGGCCCGAACCGTGAGCGCAGATAGTGCGTCATCTCGAGGACGTCCTCGACGGACCGGTCGAGCGTGAGCTCGGCGACGGGACGGTACGACGACGCCGACGCGCCCGCCCCGCGCACGTCCCACGTCGAGCCCCTCGGCGAGCAGCCGCATCGAGCCGAGCTCGCTCCCGCCGGGGCCGCCCGGCAGGAACAGCAGGACGGGCGAGTCGGTGGAGCGGCCGCGCAGCATGACGGTCTGCGTCGAGCCGCCGATCTCGACCCGCGGCAGTGACCGCAACGCGAACGCGACACCGATGAGGATCGGGACGATCACGAGCAGTCCGTGCACCCCGCGACCGCTCACGGCCGCAGCGGCCCCGTAGAGCGAGTCGAGGTGGATGCCGTCGACCGTCGGCCCGGACTCGCCGCGGCGCACGAGCTCGAAGGCGGCGACGAAGACGACGGGGGCCAGCAGGAACGCCCACCGCGAGCCCATCGCGCGCCCCGCCAGGAGACCGAGCACGAGGCCGCCGGCGATCGTGGCGAGCGCCTCGGTCGTGGAGAAGGGTCCGCGCGGCGTGAACCAGCCGGCGAGCACGCCGGCCAGTGCGGCGAGGGCCACGGCTGTTCCGATCCGGCCCGCCAGTGCGCGCGCATCCATGCGCCACCTCCCCGTGCGGGATGCAGCTCCAGCGTCCCGCTCCGGGGGTGCGGCCCGGCGGGTCGAACGTCCCGTGATCCGGCCGGGCGCCAGGCGAGCGACCGGTGGCGCGTACCGGGAACCCGCGACCCGTCCCGCCGGCTCGGTGCGACCTACTCGCCGGGGTAGGTGACCCCGATCTGGGCGCGGATCGAGTCGAGCGTGCGCATGACCTCGAGCGAGTTGTCGAGCGTGATGCGCGGGCTCTCCGTCGCGCCCTCGGCGATCCGGCGGGCGACCTCGGCGGCCTGGAACTGGAAGCCACCGTCGACGGGCCGGTCGTAGCTCCACTCGCTGCCGTCCCGGCGGATGACCCGGAACCAGGTGGGCCGGTAGAACTCGCCCGCGACCTCGATGCGGCCCTCCGTGCCGGAGATGTGGGCCGTCGTCGGCGTCTTGGCCCACAGCGTGGTGCTCAGCAGCGCCTGGGCGCCCGGGTACTCCAGGGAGATCGCGACCTGCCCGTCGACGCCCGTCTCGGTCAGGCGTCCGTTCGCGTGCACGGCCGTCGGGACGCCGAGCAGGTCGTGCGCGAAGGACACGGGGTACACGCCGAGGTCGAGCAGCGCGCCGCCGGCGAGGTCCGGGTTGAGGATCCGGTGCTCGGGGCCGACGTCGAACCACTGCCCGTGGTCCGCGCTGAGGGAGACGACCTCGCCGATCTCGCCACGCTCGATGGCCCCGCGCAGCGCGGCGACGTGCGGCAGGAACCGCGTCCACATCGCCTCCATGACGAACACGCCCTTCGCGCGGGCGGCGTCGACGATCTGCTGCGCCTGGGCCTCGGAGCGGGTGAACGCCTTCTCGACGAGCACGTGCTTGCCCGCCTCGATCGCGAGCAGCGCGTGCTCGGCGTGCTCGGAGTGGGGGGTCGCGACGTAGATGGCGTCGACCTGCGGGTCCGCGACGAGCCGCTCGTAGCCCTCGTGCGTGGTCGGGATGCCGTACTTCGTGGCGAAGCGCTCGGCCCGGACGTTGTTGCGCGAGCCGACGGCGACGAGCTGGGCGCGCGTGTGCCCGAGCACGGCTTCGGCGAAGGTGCCGGCGATCCAGCCGGGGCCGAGGATGCCCCAGCGGATGGTCGGTGCGGTACGGGGATCCTCGACGAGACTCATGCCCCCACGCTAGTGGACCGCCGTGGGCGCCCGCGCCCGACGACGGGGCTACTTCTTCGGGGCGGCCTTCTTCGTGGCCGTCTTCTTCGCCGCCGTCTTCTTGGCCGGAGCCTTCTTGCGCGTCGTGCGCTTCTTGGCCGGCCCGGCGGCGCGCTTGTCAGCGAGGAGCTGGACGGCCTGGTCGAAGGTGATCGTCTCGGGAGTCAGGTCGCGCGGCAGCGTCCGGTTCGTCTCGCCGTCGGTCACGTAGGCGCCGAAACGGCCCTCCTTGACGGTGATCGGCTTGGCCGACGTCGGGTCCTCGCCGAGCTCGCGCAGCGGCGCGGCCGCGGTCTGACCCCGACCGCGCTTGGGCTGCGCGTAGAGCGCGAGCGCCTCCTCGAGCGTGATGGTGAACATCGACTCCTCGTCGGCCAGGGAGCGCGAGTCGGTCCCCTTCTTGAGGTACGGCCCGTAGCGACCGTTCTGCGCCGTGATCTCCGCTCCCGTCTCGGGATCCACGCCCACGACGCGCGGCAGGGACAGCAGCCGGAGCGCGTCCTCGAGCGTGACGGTGTCGAGCGCCATCGACTTGAGCAGCGAGCCGGTGCGCGGCTTGGGCAGCGCGGCGAGCGCGCGCTTCTTCGCCGCCGCGGAGAGCGACTCGTCGAGCTCGGGCTCGGGCAGCACCTCGGTGACGTACGGCCCGTAGCGCCCCGACTTCGCGACGATCGGGTGGCCCGTCGCCGGGTCGACACCGAGCTCGATGTCGCCGTCGCCGTGCGTCGTGAACAGCTCGTGCGCCTTGGCGACGGTGAGCTCGTCGGGGGCGAGCTCCTCGGGCACGGAGGCCCGGCGCGTGCCGCCCTCGCCGTCGGCCGCCTCGAGGTACGGCCCGTAGCGCCCCACCCGCAGCGTGATGCCGTCGCCGATCGGCACGGTGTTGATGTCGCGCGCGTCGATCTCGCCGAGGTTCGCCACGAGGTCGCGCAGCCCCTGGCCGGAGACCTCGCCGGAGCCGTCGCCGAAGTAGAAGCGCGCGAGCCACGCGGCCCGGTCGCGCTGGCCGGCGGCGATCTCGTCGAGGTCCTCCTCCATCTCCGCGGTGAAGTCGTAGTCGACGAGCCAGTCGAAGTTCTCCTCGAGCAGCCGCACCACGGCGAACGCGAGCCAGCTCGGCACGAGCGCCTGGCCGCGCGAGGACACGTAGCCGCGGTCCTGGATCACGGAGATCGTCGCGGCGTACGTCGAGGGCCGGCCGATGCCGCGCTCCTCGAGCGCCTTGACGAGGCTCGCCTCGGTGTAGCGCGGCGGCGGGGAGGTCGTGTGACCGTCCGCCGTGAGCTCGGTCGCGGCGAGGGCGTCACCCTCGGACATCCGCGGGAGCCGGGTCTCGCGGGCGGCACCCTTCGCGTCGGGAGCGGCGTCGTCGGCGTAGCGCTCGACGTCGCGACCCTCCTCGTACGCGGCGAGGAAGCCGCGGAAGGTGATCTGGGTGCCCGACGCCGAGAACACGGCCTGCGAGGTCTCCCCCGCGACCGTCGCGTCGGCGCCGAGTCGGACCGTCGCGGTCGAGCCGCGCGCATCGGCCATCTGCGAGGCGACCGTGCGCTTCCAGATGAGGTCGTACAGCTTGAACTGGTCCCCGGAGAGCTCACGGGCGACCTGCTGCGGCGTGCGGAAGGAGTCACCTGCGGGCCGGATCGCCTCGTGCGCCTCCTGCGCGCCCTTCGACTTCGAGGCGTACACGCGCGGCTTGTCCGGGACCGTCTCGGCGCCGTAGAGCTCGGCCGCCTGGCGGCGCGCGGCGTCGATCGCCTGCGAGCTCAGCGCGGACGAGTCGGTCCGCATGTAGGTGATGTAACCGTTCTCGTAGAGTGACTGCGCCGTGCGCATCGTCTGGCGCGAGCTCATGCGCAGCTTGCGGGACGCCTCCTGCTGGAGGGTCGACGTCGTGAACGGCGCGGCCGGGCGGCGTGTGTAGGGCTTGGTCTCGAGGGCGAGCACCCGGAACTCGGCGTCGTCGAGCGCGCGGGCCAGTGCCGTGGCGGCCGCCTCGTCGAGCTGGACGGCCTCGCCGCGCAGCTCGCCGCGGTCCGTGAAGTCACGACCGGTCGCGACGCGCCGACCCCCGAGGGAGCTCAGGCGCGCGTCGAACGCGGGCTCGCCGTCGTCGGACACCTGGAAGGTTCCCGTGATGTCCCAGTACGACGCCGCGACGAACGCGATGCGCTCCCGCTCGCGCTCCACGACGAGGCGTGTCGCGACGGACTGCACGCGACCGGCGGACAGGCCCGGGCCGATCTTGCGCCACAGCACCGGGGAGACCTCGTAGCCGTAGAGGCGGTCGAGGATGCGGCGGGTCTCCTGGGCGTCGACGAGCCGCTCGTCGAGGTCGCGCGGGGACTCGAGCGCCCGGTTGATCGCCTCGCGCGTGATCTCGTGGAACACCATGCGCTTGACGGGCACCTTGGGCTGGAGCACCTCGAGCAGGTGCCACGCGATGGCCTCGCCCTCGCGGTCCTCATCAGTGGCGAGGTAGAGCTCGTCGGAGTCCTTGAGGAGCTTCTTGAGCTCGGCGACCTTCTTCTTCTTGTCCGAGTCCACGACATAGTACGGGGCGAAACCGTCGTCGACGTCGACGGCGAACTTCCCGAACGGGCCCTTCTTCATGTCCGCGGGCAGCTCGGACGGCTGCGGCAGGTCGCGGATGTGCCCGATGCTCGCCTCGACCTCGAAGTCGGCGCCGAGGTAGCCGGCGATCGTGCGCGCCTTGGCGGGCGACTCCACGATGACGAGCTTGCGGGACATGCGGACCTACTTCCATCCGGTCAGGGGGACACCCTCGAGGGGCGATCGCACCGAGAGACTACGCCGAGTATCCGCGAGGTCTCGCCATGGTGCGCACGATGAGGATCGTGGCAAAGACTGCGCCCGTGGTCGCGAGGACCCCCAGCGCGCCGCCAGCGTATGCCGTCAGGAGCTCGGTGCGCCCGTCGAGGGAGACGGCGTGCCGCGTCTCGTTGAGGGCCGTGCCCGCGGCGGCTCCGGCGATCGCGGCGAGCAGGTAGCCGCCGAGGACGACGACGAGCGCGGAGGTCGAGAAGCGTCGCGCCGGCTGGAGTGGGCGAGTCTCCCGGGGGGCGCGGTCGGGCCGAGGGGCGCGGTCGGACCGGGGGGCGCCGTCGGACCTGGTACCGCCGTCGGCCCGCTGCTCGCCGTCGGGCCTCGTACCGCCGTCGGACCGTCTGCCCCCACGCGACTCGGCGCGTCGCCCGAGCGCGGACATCGCCGTCGCGACCCCGCACCACGCCAGCACCACGAAGAGTGCGGCGACCACGTCGCTCGGCCGGTGCCACTGCCCCACGAGGGTCGAGACTCCCGTGAGTCCCGCGTACGCGCCGCCGAGCACGGTGGCGACGGGGCGGGCGCGCGGTGGGGCCACGAGCACGGCGGCCACCGCGACCGAGGCGGCCGCCGTCGTGTGCCCGCTCGGCAGGGAGTTGGCCAGGACGTACGTGACGTCGAGGTCGGGCCGGTGAAGCACGTAGTACTTGAGGAGCTGGGTCGAGAGGTTGGCGCCGACGACGAGGACGGCGATCTGCAGCGCGAGCATCCAGCGACGTCGCAGCACCGCGACGGTCATCGTCGCGACGAGCACGATCCCGAGCGCCGGGATCGAGACGATCTCGAGGATCGGCTCGGCGATCTGCCACAGCCGCGTGCGGCCGAACTGGGCGCCGTCCATCGCGGCCTGGTCGACGCGCTGCCCCTCCGCCGTCGTGACGAAGATCCGCCACGTGAGCCACACCGCGAGGAAGCCGACGACGGCGGTCAGCGCGCCGAGTGCCACACCGGTCCGGGATGCGACGGCAGAGCGCTGCACCGGTCTGGTGGCCGTCGCGGCGCGGTCCGGGGCGATCTCCACGGCCCCACCGTAGAGGACGCCGGGCTACCACGCGGCGATGAAGAGCATCGTGACCGCGAAGCCGACGCCGTAGTTCACGGCGAGGAAGTGCCGCCATGCCCGCGTCGTGGCCGCCGCGCCCTCCTCGGTCACGTTGCGGTACGGGGCGCAGATGATGAGGTACGGCACGACGAGCGCGGCCGCGAGCGGCGCGGGCCACGGGGCCGCCAGGACCAGCAGTCCCGCGCACACCCACGCGGCGAGCGCGAGCCGGACGGTGGTGCGGGCACCGAGGACCGTCGCGACCGACGCGATGCCCCCGGCACGGTCCGCCGCGACGTCCTGCACCGCGCCGAACGCGTGGCTCGCCATCCCCCACAGCAGGAACGCACCCAGCACGGCCCCGACGCCCCCCGTCGGGGTGGCACCCGCGAGCGCGAGACCGAACACGGCCGGGGTCACGAAGTGCAGGCTCGAGGTCAGCGAGTCGAGTCCCGGAACCTCCTTGAACCGCAGGCCCGGCACGGAGTAGGCGAGCAGCGCCGCGACGCTCACGGCGAGCACGAGCGAGGACGGCCAGGTACCGAGCACGACGAGCGCCACGAGGAAGGGGAGGTTCGTCGCGGCCGCGGCGACGAGCACCGCGCGGTGCGTCGTGGGCGGCAGCAGCGCACCGTGCACACCGCCCTTGCGGGGGTTCGCGGCGTCGGAGGCGTGGTCGAAGACGTCGTTGATGCCGTAGAGCGCGAGGTTGTACGGCACGAAGAAGTACAGCGTCCCGAGGACGAACGGCACGTCGACCTCGCGGGTCGTGATGAGGTACGCGGCCGCGAACGGATAGGCCGTGTTGATCCAGCTCACCGGTCGGGAGGCGAGGAACAGGTGGCGAAGCATCGCGCTCACGGCTCGTCCCGCCGTGGCTCGCTTCCCGCTGGGCCGTCGTCGGGCACGGTGTCGTGCCCGCGGTCGTGCGCGCCGTCGTGCCCACCGAGCGCGACCCACAGAGCCGGCAGGAGCACGGCGGCCGCGAGCGGGTAGGACAGATCCTCGAGCGGGGCGAGGCCGAGGCGGATCCCCGCGAGCGCGTCCGGCGGGTAGTCGAAGAGACCCACGTGGATCATCACCGAGTCGACGACGACGGTCAGGACGACGAGCAGCCCGGCCGTCGCGAGCGCCGCGCCTCCGTGCACGCGTGGGCTGGCGTTCGCTCTCTGTGAGGCGGCGGCTGCACGGCGCCCGCGCACGAGCCCGACGCCGAGGGCGATCGCGACGGCGGAGGCCACGACGAACAGGGCCATCACCGGGTAGCTCACTGCGCACCTCCGGCGGTCGGCTGCGCCGCCTGGCGGGCAGAGCGCACGAGGAGCACGCGACGCGCGCCCGTGTAGATCACCATCGTCAGGAGGCTGAGGAACGCGAGGAAGAAGAGCTCCTCGATCGGCAGCTCTGGGGCGAGGACGACGCCCGAGAGCACGGCGCCGTCACCCAGGAGGAACAGCCCCTGGTGGATGCCGACGAGGTCCCAGGCGAGGAAGAACACCGTCCCCGCCGCGACGACGGCGGCGGCACGGCGCGGCCGGTCGAAGACGAACAGCCGGTAGCGCCGGTCGACGAGCAGGACGCACGCGCCCGAGACGAGGATCGCGGCGAGGTACGCGGCACCGATCATCGAGCTCACGCGGTCTCCCGCGCGTCGACCAGGGCGGGTGGTGCTGCGCCGCGCTCACCATCCATGCTCCGGCGGACGAGCTCGGCGCCGATGAGGCACATCGGCAGCCCGATCCCCGGCGCGCTCGATGCGCCCGCATGGAAGAGGTTGGGCACGCGCCGCGACCGTGTCTGGGGGCGCAGGATCGCGCTCTGTCGGAGCGTGTGCCCCAGGCCGAGCATCCCCCCGCGCCACGCCGAGAGGTCCCGGGCGAAGTCTCCGGGCCCGATCGTGCGGCGCACGACGACGCGTCGGGCAAGGTCAGGGATCCCGGCCCAGGCCGCGATCTGCGCGATCGCCCGGTCCGCCACCGCCTCCACGGCCGCGTCGCCCACGCCGTCCGTGCCACCCGAACCGAGACCCGGGTCCGCGGGCACGGGGACGAGCACGAAGAGGTTCTCGTGGCCGGCGGGGGCCACGTCCGGGTCGGTCGCGCTCGGGCGGCACACGTAGAGCGAGGCCGGATCGGGCACGTGCGGCGCCGTACCCAAGATCGCCTCGAACCCCGCGGCCCAGTCGCTCGCGAAGAACAGCGAGTGGTGCGCGAGGGTGTCGAGCCTGCCGCGGACGCCGAGCATGACGAGCACCGCGCCAGGGCCGCTCTGCCGCCGCGCCCACCACGACTCCGGGTACGAGCGCGCACCGGCACCGAGGAGCGCCGTCTCCGTGTGGTGGCGGTCGGCCGTCGAGACGACGTCGTCCGCCGACTCGGCGTGCTCCACACCGTCCGGAGTGCGATACCGCACTCCCGTCGCCCGACCGCCCTCGACCACGATCTGCGTGACCCTGGCGCCCGTGCGCACCTCGGCCCCGTGCCCGACGGCGAGGTCGGCGATGCTCGACACGACGGTGCCGAAACCGCGACGAGGGTAGAACACCCCCTCCTCGAGGTCGTACGCGCTCATGAGGTGATACATCGCGGGGGCACGGTACGGGGAGGTCCCCAGGAACACGGCGGGGTAGCCGAGGATCTGGCGCAGGCGCTCGTCCCGGAACCGGCGGGCGACGAAGCGGTGCAAGGACGTGCCGAGCAAGCCGGCGAGCCGGGGCGCCGCCCGGAGCGTCGCTCGGCTCACGAAGTCGGCGGCCGAGGCTCCCGGGTTGTAGAGCAGGTGCTCCTCCGCGAGGCGGGCCGTGCGGCGCGCGGAGTCGAGGTACGCCTCGAGACGCCGACCCGCGCCGGGTTCGAGCTCCTCGAACAGTGCCGCCACGGCCGCGGCCCTGCCGGGCACCGTGAGGGGCGCGTCGTAGGCCTCGAAGAACACCCGGAACGCCGGGTCGAGGCGGGCCGGCGCGAGCTCGTGCGCCGTCGTCGTGCCCAAGCCTTCGTAGAACCGGTCGAAGACGGAGCGCATGAGCAGCCATGACGGTCCGGTGTCGAACCGGAAGCCGCCGGTGTCCCACGTGTCCACCCGACCACCGAGGCGGTCGCGCGACTCAAGGAGGACGACGCGCCGGCCGTGGCGGGCCAGCACCGCGGCCGTGGCGAGCCCAGCGACGCCCCCGCCGACGACGATGACGCGCCGCTGGGCCGAACCGCTCACCGTCCGGCCCTGGCCGTAGGCACGAGCGCACCCGCGAGCACGACCGCCTTGCGCAGCGGTGGCACGCGCATCCGACGCGACGTGAGGTCCGCGACCGAGGCGTCGTCGAGGAGGTCGGTCAGTGCGCTGAAGAGCCGCAGCGCGCACCGCACCCCGGCCCTGCAGTCCCGGGGCAGGAGCGGGATGGTCCGGGCGGCCGCCGCGAGATCGAACCTGATCGCGCTGACCCACGCGTCCTTGCGCGTCTCGTCGATGCCCCACGTGCCGTCGTCGCCCAGGTAGCGCCGGCCGAGCCGCGTGGTGTCGTCGGCCAGGTCGCGCAGGAAGTTGACGTTCTGGAAGGCGGATCCGAGCCGGAGCGCGCCGGACTCCATCCGCCCGCGGTCGCGGGGGTCGACGTGCGTACCGGCCAGGAAGATGCGCAGGCACATCAGGCCGACGACCTGCGCGGAGCCGTAGACGTACTCCGCGTGGGAGTCGAGCGAGTGGGTGGTGGTGTCCAGGTCGCGGCGCATCGAGGCGAAGAACGGCGCGGTGAGCGACTCGTCGATGCCGGCGGACCGGGCCGCGACAGCGAAGGAGTGAACCACCATGTTCGTGCTGAAACCCGTGCGGAGCGCGACGACGGTCTGTGCCTCGAGCGCATCGAGCTCCGCGGCGCAGGCCGCGTGGTCGAGCCCCGCCTCCGCGGCAACGCCGTCGACCACCTCGTCCGCGAGTCGCACGAGGGCGTACACGGCGCGCACGCGGTCGCGAACCCGCGGGCCGAGGAGGCGCACGGCGCGACCGAACGACGTCGAGTAGCAGCGAATCACCTCCGCGGACCCCGCGTCGGAGGCGGCCGTGAAGAGGGCCAGGCGTGACGGGCCGCTCACGTGACGCGCCCGTCGAGGCGATCGACCAGGGTCCCGAGGACCGCTACGGGCAGGGCGTGGCTCTCGGCCTCGTCGAGCGTGGCGCGCACAGCCGTCACGGCGTCATCGACGAGAGCCTCGACGAAGGCCCGGGCGCCGCACCGTTCGAGCAAGCGGCTCAGTCGCTCGGCGTGGCTGTCGGTGAGGTGGGCGGGGGCGGACAGCAGGGCCTCGATCTGGGGCCAGTCGCCCGTGGTGCGTGCGGCGGCGATGATCGCCGTCTGCTTGCCGCCCCGCAGGTCGCTGAAGGCGTCCTTGCCGTGCAGGTCAGCCTGGCCGAAGGTCGACAACAGGTCGTCCTGGAGCTGGAACGCACGCCCGAGGGCGCGGCCGACGCGGCCGAGCTGTTCGTCGCCGCGCCGGTCGACCCCGGCGAGGACACCGGCCGCACGCAGGGGAAGCTCGAACGAGTACGCGGCCGTCTTGTGCGTGGAGGCGCCGAGAACCTCGACCAGGTCGGGAGCGGCGAGCCCGTCGCTGAACGCGACATCCATGAGCTCGCCCGCGACGCTCTCGACGATGGCGTGCTCGACGAGAGCGAGGAGCGCGGCGCGGGCCTCGGTCCCGACGTCGGTGCGGGCGACGGTGAGCATCGCCTCGGTGAGGAGCAGGTCCCCCATGAGGACCCCGCCCGTCATGCCCCAGTGCTGCACCGATCCCGGCGCACCACCAGCACTCCCCGCGTCGTCGCGCATCCGGGCCACGAGGTTGGGCATCCCGCGGCGGCGCAGGTCGCCGTCGAGCACGTCGTCGTGCAGCAGGAAGGCCGCGTGCAGCAGCTCGACGGCGACCGCGACCTGGACGGTAGCGTCAGCGGCGGGTTGACCGGCGGGATCGCCGACCATCTCGCAGTAGGCGTCGAGCAGGAGATGCGGCCGGATGCGCTTGCCTGCGCGGCACGTCTGCTCGGCGTGCTGCCACAGACGCCCGTGCAGTGCGCCGTAGCGGGCCGCATCCTCGCGGCGCGCCCGGAACGCGGCGCCGAACTGCCGAGCGAACGACGCGTGGAGCGAGGCGGGGGCAAGGGTCGACGGCGCGGTCATGATCGACCGGCGGGTTGCGGGGCGAGCCGGAGCTGCTCGAGCGCGTCGAGCTGCAGCGCGAGCCAGGGGCTGAACGCGAACGGTGCGGCCCGGACCGCGGTCGCGAGGTCGTCTGGGGTGAGCCATGCGTGCTCGAGCACCTCGGTCGGGTTCGGTTCTGGCTCCGACTCGATGGTCGCCGCGTAGACGGGGCAGAGCTCGTTCTCCACGACACCGCGGGCGTCCGTGGCGCGATAACGGAAGCTCGGCAGCAGGACGCGGAGCTCGAGAAGCTCGACGCCGAGCTCGTGACGCGCGCCGCGGCGTACCGCCTCCACCACCGACTCGCCGGGTCGCGGATGACCGCAGAACGCGTTCGTCCACACCCCGGGCCACGCAGTCTTGTCGAGTGCCCTCCGCGTCACCAGGACGCGCCCGGCGCGGTCGGTCACGTGGCAGGAGTATGCGAGATGCAGGGGAGTGACATCGGAGTGCACGGCTGATCGCCGGGCTGTGCCGACTGGCTCGCCAACCGGCCCAAGAAGAACCACGTCATCGTCCTGCGTCAGCATCGCCAGACCATCCTTGCTTGCTTTGTTGCTTACTGAGCGAGATACTTACCGTGGATAGTAACCAGGATGGATACCCTACGCAAATGACCGACGTACCCGAGGGTGACTCCAGCGAGAACGTCTCTCTCTATGACATCCGGCGCATCGACCCCGCACAGGAGATGGTCGACACGTCAGGCTTCACCGAGGAAGAGCTCGACCAGATCACGCGGATCTTGACGGCGATCGCCGGCTGGCGCGAGGCCGAGGAGGAGATGCGCGCGTTCTCCCGCCGCTACATGAAGCTCAACGACACCGACATGCGCGCGCTGCGGTACATCATCTTCGCCACCCACCAGGGGCTCGTCATCACGCCGCGCAAGCTCACGGAGCACCTGCGCATCTCCAGCGCCGCCACCACGAAGCTGCTCGACCGGCTCGAGAAGGGCGGGCACCTCGTCCGCACCCCGCACCCCACCGACCGACGCGCCCTGACCCTCGCCGTCACACCAGAGACCCATGCGGCCGCCACGAGCTCCGTGGGCCGGATGCAGGCTCAGCGGTTCCACGCCGCCGCGAGGCTCGACCCCCGAGCACGTGCGACCGTGGCCCGGTTCCTCGAGGACCTGGCCGCCAGCACGCGCGCGATGACCGAGAGCGCCGGGCGGGGCACCCCGCTCTCAGACTGAGCTGCCGCGCCCCGCTCGGTGGAGCCGACGGCCGGCACGGCGCACCATCGCCTCGACGACGGCCGGGTGCACGAGCCGCACGGGTGCGAAGTACAGACGCCCCCGCCAGCCGTGCAGGCGGACCGCCGTCGTCACCCGCACCAGGCCCGCCGCCGGGTCCACACCGACGGCGCACCGGAAGTTCAGGTGCCTGTCGTCCGCGGACATGAGCGCCTCCTCGCCCTCGACGCGCACGACGTCGAACACCCCGCGCGGGGCGGGCTCGACACCGAGGAGCGGAACGAGAAGAGCACGCAGTGCGAACAGCAGGCGCACCCAGCCCGGCGCCGAGCCCGGGGCGAACACCTCGCGTGCCCAGACTGCGGGGTCGTCCGGCGTGCTCGGTAGCTTCGCGATGACGATGACGTCCGCATAGTCGGGCCGCGGGATGTCCGCGAACGCGAGAGAGCGGAAGGAAGGTCGCGGACGGGTCGAGGTCGGTGCCGCCGTGGGGGTGGGTGTCGACGTGGGAGTCGGTGTCGACGTGGGGGTGGGTATCGACGTAGGAGTCGGTGTCGACGTGGGAGTCGGGGCGGCCCTTGTCGGTTCGCCCGCAACCGCGTCGTCCGGCGCGGGGCGACGCGCGTGGGGATGGTCCGGGCTGGGGATCTCGTGGCTCCTGCATTCCGTACGGTAGCGAATGGTGGACCGTACGCTAGCGTATGGCTCATGGTGGAGGCGAGTCGGCTCAGCGCGGAGGACTGGGTCGACGCCGCCGTCGCGACTTTCGCCCGCGCTGGGCTAGATGCCGTGCGCGTCGAAGCCCTCGCCCGCGAGCTGGGCGCGACGAAGGGCTCGTTCTACTGGCACTTCACGAACCGGCAGGCGCTCGTCGACGCCGTGCTGGTGCGGTGGGCGCAGCAGACCGAGGACATGATCTCGCAGGCCGAGGCCGCGGGGGGTGACGCGGCGCAGCGGTTGACCGCGCTGTTCGCCGTCGTCGCCCGGCGCCGTGGACCAGGCACGGGCGAGCGCGCGCTGTACGGGCAGCTCGACCTGCCCGGTGTCGCCCCGGTCGTGACCCGGGTGACGGAGCGCCGGATCGGTTCGATCGCCGCGTTGCTCGAAGAGCTGGGGCACGAGCCCGTCGAGGCCCGGGCGCGCGCCGTCGTCGCCCTCGCCGCCGTGCTGGGGCACCAGCAGCTCATGCACGCGACCCCGCACGTCGAGGGCGGCCCCACTCAGCAGCGCCGCATGCTGCACGCCGTCCTCACGATGGCCCTCCATCCCGCCCCGCCAGGTAGTGCGGCTGAGGGGCAAGGTACTGGCGTCTAGGCGCCGAGAAGGAGACCCTCGCGGACGAGCCCGCGGACGGTGGGGATGACCTCGCGCGCGACATCGTCCGTCGGCCGATCCAGGATCTGCCCCAGCGCCGCGACGATCTGACCCACGCTGAGCTCACCGTCGCACGCCCCTACGAGCCCGGCGACGGCCGTACCCACCTGGACGGTGCGCCCGAACCCGCCGCCCTGACGCAGCAGCACGACGTTCGGGTCGGATTGGCCCGGCGTGAGGTAGCGCTCCTCGGTGACGTCACCGGCGACCCGGAGCCGCTCCGCCGCGAGTGCGCCGTCGTCGTGCGCCTGGAGCCAGTCGTGCGCGTCGAGGAAGGCGCCGATCACCCCGCCGAGGGGTTGCTGGACGGTCCCGGTGACCTCTTCGACCCGGCGCAACGTCGGTGCCGCGCAGTTCGCCGGCCGGCGCAGCGTGATGAACCCGAAGCCGATCGCGCTCACGTCGCGGGCCGCGAAGTCGTCGAGCCACGCGCCGTAGAGCCTGGCCCAGCCCTCGGGGTCGCGCTCGGGCGTCGATCCGCCGTCGCGGAGCCAGGTCTCGACGTACTCGGCGGGGTCGAGCGACTCACGCTGCACCACCCAACCGTCGAGACCCGACGCGGCAAGCCAGGGCTCCACCGCCTCCTGCCAGTCCTGTCCGGCCCGCACCTCCCAGTTGCCGAGTAGCTGGGCCACGCCGCCCGGCGCCAGCACGCGGCCCACGTCGGCGACGAGGCCGCGGACGACGGCGTCCCCCGTACCCCCGCCGTCGCGGTACTCGTACTCGGGCACACCGGCGACGCGGGGCGTGATGACGAAAGGCGGGTTGGACACCACGAGGTCGAACTGCTCCCCTGCGACCGGCTCGAGCATCGAGCCCTCGCGCAGGTCAAGTCGCACACCGGCGAGAGCGGCGTTGAGCGCCGCGAACCACAGCGCCCGGGCGGAGATGTCCGTCGCGACGACCGCGTCGCAGTGGCGCGAGGCGTGCAGCGCCTGGACGCCGCAGCCCGTGCCGAGGTCGAGCGCGCGGCCGCGCGGAGAGCGCACAGTGAGCTGCGCGAGGTTCGTGGACGCGCCGCCGACGCCGAGCACGTGGTCGGTGCGCAGCGCCCGGCCCGTCGCCAGCTCGCCGAGGTCGGAGGCGAGCCACCACGCGAGCTCGCCGGCCGCGTCGCTCGCCCCGTAGGGCCGCAGGTCGAGCGACGGTCGCACCGGGTCGCCGTCGTCGGCTCCCGCCGTCTCGACGAGACCGAGTCGGGCCGCACCGCTCGTCCCGAGCGACGGGAGGGCCGTGTCGAGGAGTGCGCGCGTGGTCGGACGGCCGAGCAGGAACGTGCGGGTGAGGACGGCGAGCGGCTCGCGCGCCTGTGCGGTGACGCGCAAGGCGGGCAGCGCCTGCTCCCGGCCGAGGGCGCCGTTCGCCACCGGACCCAGCAGGGACTCGACGGCCGCGACGGTGTAGGGCGCGGCGGCTAGGTCGGAGCGCAGGGCATCGACGAGCTGCCGGTCCGGAGGGTTCACCGCGCCATTGTCCCGCGCTCGACGCCCCCGACCACTACCCGGCCGGCGAGCCCCCGCACCGCTCCGGCCCGCGAGCTCGCGCCCCGCTCCGGCGTCACGGCGGGTGGAGTGACAGATGTGACTGCTGAGGCTGAAGCGGCCCCCACTGGTCGCATTCCGTCACTCTGGCAACTTCGCCCGCCGTGACGCCGGGACACGGGCACACCGTCGAGCTCCCCGCAACGACGACGGCCCGGCCTCCGCGAGGGAGACCGGGCCGTCGAGGAGCGCGGGTCAGACGACGTCGATCTTGTCGGACTCGTCGGGCAGGCCGAGCGTGCTCTGCCGGTCGACCTTGGCCGCGTAGAGCCGCGAGTAGATCACGGCGCCGAACGCCACGAGCGCCGCGACCATGGCGATCGAGATGCGCGCCACGTGGTTCGCCCCGTCACCCGTCGAGATCACCACGATCGCCGGGGCGATGAGCAGCGCGACGAGGTTCATGACCTTGATGAGCGGGTTGATCGCGGGGCCGGCGGTGTCCTTGAACGGGTCGCCCACCGTGTCGCCGATGACGACAGCCTCGTGCGCGGGCGAGTTCTTGCCGCCGTAGTGCCCGTCCTCGACGATCTTCTTGGCGTTGTCCCACGTGCCGCCGGAGTTGGCGAGGAACACGGCCATGAGCACGCCCGTCGCGATCGACCCGGCGAGGAAGCCGGCGAGCGGCCCGACACCGAGCCCGAAGCCGACCGCGATCGGCGCGAACGCGGCGAGCAGCCCCGGGGTCGCGAGCTCTCGCAGCGAGTCGCGGGTGCAGATGTCCACGACCTTGCCGTACTCGGGTCGGGTCTCGCCCGTCATGATGCCGGGGTTCTCGCGGAACTGCCGGCGCACCTCGAACACGATGGCACCGGCGGCGCGGGTCACGGCGTCGATCGCGAGACCCGAGAACAGGAACACGGTCGCGCCACCCAGGATCACGCCCACGAGCGTGACCGGCGAGATGATCGAGTACTCGAGCATCGCGGCGACGACGTCGCTCTCCTCGATCGCCTGTCCCACCTCGCGCAGCGAGGACGACACGGCGTCGGCGTAGGAGCCGAAGAGCGCCGTCGCGGCGAGCACGGCCGTGGCGATAGCGATGCCCTTGGTCACGGCCTTCGTCGTGTTGCCCACGGCGTCGAGCTCGGTGAGGATCTGCGCACCCTCCTCGGAGACGTCCCCGGACATCTCGGCGATGCCCTGGGCGTTGTCGCTCACGGGGCCGAAGGTGTCCATCGCGACGATGACGCCCACGGTCGTGAGCAAGCCGCAGCCCGCGAGCGCGACGAGGAACAGCGCGAGCGAGATCGAGCCGCCCGCGAGCAGGAACGTGCCGAGGATCGCGGCGGCGATGATGCCCGCGGTGTAGACGGCGGACTCGAAGCCGACCCCGATGCCGGACAGCACCACGGTCGCCGCGCCCGTGAGCGAGGTGCGTGCGACGTGCAGCGTGGGCTTCGACTCGGTTCCGGTGAAGTAGCCCGTGACCCAGAGGATCACGCCGGCGAGCACGACGCCGATGATGACGGCGAGCGACGCCACGAGCCGCGGGTCGCCGGGGTGCTCGGCGAGCGGCCCGCCACCCAGGCCGGCGAACGTGGCCGGCAGGTAGACGTAGGCGGCGATTGAGGCGAGCCCGGCGCCGAAGAGGGCGGAGATGTAGAAGCCGCGGTTGATCGCCGTCAGGCCCGACTCGGTGCCGCGCACCTTCGTGATGATGACGCCGAGGGCTGCGACGAGCGCGCCGATCGCGGTGACGACGAGCGGGAACACGAGGCCGTGCTCACCGAACGCCGCCTTGCCGAGGATCAGGGCGGCGACGAGCGTCACGGCGTAGGACTCGAAGAGGTCCGCCGCCATGCCGGCGCAGTCGCCCACGTTGTCGCCCACGTTGTCCGCGATGGTCGCCGCGTTGCGGGGGTCGTCCTCGGGGATGCCCTGCTCGACCTTGCCCACGAGGTCGGCGCCGACGTCGGCCGCCTTGGTGAAGATGCCGCCACCCACGCGCATGAACATCGCGAGCAGCGCCGCCCCGAAGCCGAAGCCTTCGAGGACGGCCGGTGCGTCGCCGCGGTAGATGAGCACGACGGCGGCCGCGCCCACGAGTCCGAGGCCCACGACGCACATGCCGACCACGCCGCCCGTGCGGAACGCGATGCGCGCGCCCTCGGCGCGGCCGCCCGGCTGCGACGCCGCGGCCGCGACGCGCAGGTTGGCGCGCGTGGCGAGCCACATGCCGAGGTAGCCGATCGCCGCAGAGAATCCGGCGCCGAGGAGGAAGAAGATGGACCGGCCGATCTTGATGCCACCGTCGCCCGGCAGGAGGAACAGCAGCGCGAAGACGACCGCCGCGAACAGCAGCAGGGTGCGGAACTGTCGACTGAGGTACGCGCTCGCACCTTCTTGGATCGCCTGCGCGATGTCTTGCATCGACTTGGTTCCCTCGTCCGCTGCAAGCACCTGGCGGCGCAGCACCACGGCGAAGATGAGGGCGAGAACGGCGATCGCCGCGATGGCCCCCACGATGACGAGACTCGTTGTCCCGAGAGTCAACATCCGTCCTCCTTGACGTCTGTCCGACGGCCCGGCCTCGTGGGCCAGGACGAAAACAACCCGGCACGGGCGCCGGGAATCCGGGCCGAGTCTACGGTGGATTCATCGCACGTGAGCCCGTGCCCCAACCTTTCGAGATTGTCGTTCGTCACAGTGGGTACGAGGTGCCACCCGGGCGCCGCACGCGAGGAGGAGCCCCATGGCCCGCTGGGAGTCGGTGCTCGACGAGCTGGTCCGCGATCGCGGCCGCGCGCTCGTCGGGTACGCATTCCTGCTGTGCGGGGACACGGCCGAGGCCGAGGACCTCGTGCAGGACGCGCTCGTCAAGACGTTCTCGGGAAGGCTGCGGGCCGACGCCGTGCTCTCGCCCGAGGCGTACGTCAAGCGTGCCGTCCTGACGATCTACCTCGACGGCTTCCGCCGCCGCAAGCACTGGGCGACGATCCGGCACCTGACAGCCACCCCCGAGTCCGACGGCGGCGCCCGGACCGAGGCGCTCGTGACGGACCGCATGCACGTGTTCCAGGCGCTCGGCACGCTGTCCCCGCGCGAGCGGGCGTGCGTCGTCCTGCGCTTCTACGAAGACCTGACCATCCGGCAGATCGCCGACCACCTCTCGCTCAGCCAGGGCACCGTCAAGCGGTACCTGTCCGACGCCGTGCACTCGCTCGAGCAGACGCTCGGCCCCGTGGAGCACGACCTGAGCGAAGAGTTCGAGACCACTCCCGTCCAGGGAAGGAGAGCGCGATGAGCTTCAACCTTGAGCACGCCCTCGAGGACCTCGCCGAGGCCGGCGCGTCGCGCCGAACGGCCGACGACGACGCCCTCACGTCCCGCGTGGGCGCGATGGCCACCCGCATCCGCCGTCGTCGGGCACTGCGCTACACGAGCACGACCGTCGTCGCCGCGTGCGCCGTCGGAGCGCTCGCCGTCGGCGTCGCCCAGCTACCCGGGCTGCTGGCGAACGGGCCGACGCCGCCCGCCGGCTCGCCGTCGGTGGACCCGAGTCCCACCACCGAGGCGACCCTGTCGCCGTTCACGCTGTCCGAGGCGTGCGGGACGACCCTGCCCCAGTTCGAGCAGCGGGTGCGGCTTGAGGCGTTCGTGCGGGAGGAGTCATCGACTCCGCAGACCGACGACGCCGGGTATGCCGAGGTGCTCTCGATCACTCAGGACGCGAACGGTGCGGCTGCCGAGCTCGAGTACTACCTGCCGAACGGTGCGCAGCTGCTCGAGCTGGGCTGGACGCTGTTCCTCGTCGACGCCGACGGCGTGATCGTGGCAACGGCCGAGACGGGACTCGGACCTGCGGTCTCGCCCCCCGGCACCACGAGCACCGGCACCGTGACGGCGCTGCCCGACACCCCTTGCGGTGGTGACGAGCCGCTGCTGTCCGGCTCGTTCGACCTGATCGCCGTCGCCGAGGCGCACGGCAGCCTCGCGAACGGTGCGGCATTCGCCCAGCGCGCGGTCGGCGTGACCTACCCCATCGAGCTCGGCGGGATCGACCCCGAGCCCGACAACCCGTTCGGCGAGGTCTTCGCGTGCGGGCAGCCCGGGCCCGACTCGATCCACACGCTGCCCGACGCCGGTGGCCTCACTCTCGCCGTCGACCTGCCCGAGGGGCCGTGGTCCGGGGCCGCGGTGCCGCAGATCGCCGGCTTCGTCGGCGCATCGGGTGGTCAGACGGTCCTCGCGAACATCACGCAGGGCGTGAGTGGCGCACTCGTCGACTCCGACGGGATCGTGGTGGGTTTCGTCGTCCCCGACGGGGGTGACGTCGACCTCGCTGAGATCGCTCCCGAGACTCAGGAGGAGACGGTCGCCGATCAGATCCTCGTGATGTGTGGTCCAGACGGCTCACTGGGCTCGGCCCAGGACGTCGAGGGCACCTACACGCTCTGGCCGTACGTCACCGCGGTCCTCAAGGAGGTGACCGACGCGGAAGGGAACGCCACGACACCCTCCTCGGACCCGGTCATCGTCATCGCTAACCCCCAGGAAGTGACACTGGTCGACTGACCACATGGTCCTGCAGCAAACCCCCCGCAGAGCTCGATGCAACTTCCTCCCAACCTTTTGCGCCTGCCCAGCGTTGTGACAGGTAGAAGGAGATTCCGGCGTTGCAGGGGGGCGCCGGCATCGCCCGCATCCAAGAGGTGTGGCGCCAGCTCTGGAGGGTAGCTGGCTCCACACCTCTTTCTCGTGCCACGGGCGGACGGGGCGGGACAACGTTTCGGGCTGGCCGGTCGTTGAGTCGTTGACACACTGAGCAGCTGACGCACCGAACAGCAGCCGGCCCGACGAAGGGACACCATGCGCCGCGACGCCCTTCTCGCCACCCTCGCCGAGTCGCGGGGCCACGCGCTCGTCGGCTACGCGTACCTCTTCACGGGCGAGCTGCGCGAGGCGGAAGACCTCGCCCAGGAGGCGCTCGTCAAGGCGATGCTGCGCACCCGCGCCGGGGTCGAGCTCACATCTGCCGCCGCGGCAGAGGCCTACGTCCGCCGCACGATCGCCTCGCTCTTCGTCGACGGCTACCGCCGCAAGCGCCGCTGGCTCGCCCTCGTCCCCACGATCGCCGAGCGTGACACCACAGAGAACGCCCGCGGCCCTGCCGCCGACCCGGCACTCGGCGCCGCCAACCTCGATCTGCGTGCCGCACTCGCGGAGCTCCCGCGCCAGGAACGCGCATGCGTGGTGCTGCGCTACTACGAGGACTTCACGGTGGCGCAGATCGCCGAGTCGCTCGGCATCGCGCAGGGCACCGTGAAGCGCTACCTCTCCCAGGGGCTGGCCAGCCTGGGCGAGGTCGTCACCAACGAGGTCGAGGACGACGTCGAGATCACCTGGAGGACGCGATGAACCCTGACCTCGAACGCAGGCTGACTGAGCTGGCCGACGCCGCGGCACACGCCACCACCGGTATGGACCCGGTCGCCACGCTCGCGGTGTTCCGACGTCGGCGGCGCGTCAGGACCGCCGCGAGCGCAGTGGCCGCGGTGGCCGCCGTCGTCGGCCTTGCCCTCGGGACCGCGCGCCTCGCTGCACCCGGCCCTGCACCCGAGATCACGCCCGCGACGCCGACGGCGGACTCCTGGTTCGACGAAGCCGAGTCGCCTGCGTGCGGCCTGCCCCTCGCGGAGGGGTTCGCAGCCGTGACTCGCATGGCGGTCACGACCCAGACGCCTTCAGGAGAGGGCGAGATCTCGGTGACCGCCGCGCTGCGGGCGGGCTCGGCGAACGAGCGTGGTGAGCTCGCGTTGTCGACGACGGTCGAGTTCGTCCCGGGACCTTGGAGTGACAACGTCGTCCACCCGAGCCTCTTCCGGCTCTGGCTGCTCGTGGCCGATGGCGAAGGGACGGTCGTCGGCTGGGCAGAGTCCTGGAACCAGGAGAACGGGGAGCCGGGACTCGAGCGCGACGTGCGGGTGCTGGCGTGTCCCGGCGCCAAGTCGGCCGGGGCACTCGGGCAGAGCACCCTCGTGGCGCGCATCGCCGCGGCAACCGCGCTCCCTGACCTGTCGCACGAGCTGTCCCTCGCCCCGCCACTGCCGCTCTCCGCGGGTGGACCCGATGCGACGGCGCCTCCCGAAGACGAGGCGGCGCTCGCGTGCGGACTGCCCCCGGACGGGGCCTTCGCCGCGATCACCGGTGTCCCGGTCGAGGCGCACGGCCCCAACGTGACCCACGACATGGAGATCTCCCTCGAGGTCGATGCGGGCGACCTGGAGGCCTCGCGCGTGCTGAGCACGACCTCGCTCGTGGCCTTCCCCGGAGTCGAGCCCCCCGTGGGTGCCCGACCGCCGTACACCTTCCGGGTCTGGTTGCTCGTGACCGGCTCAGCAGGGACCGTCGTCGGCTTCACCGAGCCGTGGGAGCAGCCGGACAAGGAGCTCGTCGAGGGGCGTTCGACCGTGCTCGAGCGGTGCCCCGACGCATCGTGGGCGGGGATTCGCCAACCAGAGCTCTTCCATGTGCACGCGGCGACCGCGCCCGTGGGCGAGACGCCGCCGCGCCACCTCGTCCTCGGGGACCCGCTGCCGCTCTTCATGCCCGAGCCCGTCTGGCTCGACGGCCCCGGCAGCTGCGGTCGGTCGTTCTTCCTCGACGGTGTCACCGAGACCGTGGGTGCCATGGCGGGGTTGTGGGTCGACATCGAACACGCGAACCTCGCGCATGACGGCACGTTGACCGCTCACCTCACGATCCGCAACACCGTGGAGATACCGCACACGGGTGCGCTCACGCTCAGCGCGTTCCTCGTCGAGGGTGACACCTTGCCCTATGCCGGCTCGGTCCTCACTCCGACCGACCCTGTGCTCCTCGACGAGCACACGACGATCCCTGCAGGCGGGGAGATCAGTCTCGACGTCGAGCTTGAGCTGGCCGAGTGCGCCGACGACGTCCTGCCGCTCGCCCCCGGCCAGTACACCGTGAGCACCACGGTCGAGCTCGCCACGGGCGGCGAGCCGCTCGGCTTCTCGAGCCCTGCCCTGACCGTCACGGTCGACTGATACAACGTTCTGGACAACTCCCTCGTTGTCACGGGTGAGGGGCGGCACCACCGGGGTGCCGTGGCCAGAGGCGAGGGGAAGCCCGATGTCGAGGCACGACGAGGTCGTCGCACGGCTGGCGCGGGAGCGCGGCCGGGCGCTGGTGGGCTACGCCTACCTGCTGACCTGGGACTTCTCCGCCGCCGAGGACCTCGTCCAGGAGGCGCTCGTGCGGACGTTCGCGCGCTCGCGCAGCATCGACGACCTGTGGGGTGCCGAGGCCTACGTGCGGCGCACCATCCTCAACCTCTTCCTCGACACGCGTCGCCGCTCCACCCGCTGGGGCGGCGTCCGCCACCTCGTCGCGACGGGTGACGTGGCCGACGACGTCGTCACGACCCCCGAGCAGCTCGACGTGCGCCGAGCGCTGACCGACCTGCCGCGCCGCGAGCGCGCTTGCGTCGTCCTGCGCTACTACGACGACCTCACCGTGCGGCAGATCGCCGAACGGCTCGGCATCAGCGAGGGCGCCGTGAAGCGGTACCTCAGCACCGGGGTCAAGCGGCTCGGGCACCTCGTGGCGGCCGCGGACGGCGGCGCGCGGGACGAGGAAGAGTCCGACATCACGATCGTGAACCGACGGGGGCTGTCATGAGCAACGAGCTCGAACGCATTCTTGGCGAGGTGGCCGACGGCGCATCGCGGCGAGCCGGGGCGCTGCCGGTCGATGCGCTGCGCGGGCGGGGGGCGCGGCGTCGCCGGACACGACAGGCGAGCTACGGCGTCGTCGGGGTCGCGGCGGCCTTCGGGCTCGCGTTCGGCGCGGCGCAGTTCCTGCCCGACGACGGCGCAGTCGGGCCGGCCGTGACACCGACGGCACCGCTGCCGACGGCGGACACCTCGCTACCCCTCGGCGCGTGCGGCTCGGTCGTGACGAACATGCCGGCCATCGACGGTCTCGTGTGGCTCGAGCTGACACCGACCGAAGTCTCTGCCCCGGCCGGCCAGGCACCGCCGGTCACGGTCACCGTGCAGAACTTCGACAGCGAACCGCTCGATCTGTCCGGCGGCGACGGGCCGTATCTCTTCGCGGCCCGCGACGGCGTCGTCGTCGGCTTCTCATGGCCCTCCTCGCTCGGCCATGACACCGTCCCCGGGAACGACGAGTACCCGCGCGACGACTTCGGACCGTTTGTGGTGTGCGAGCAGGGCGAGCTGCGCCCCACTGGCGAGGCGACAGATCGCACCCCGCTGCCCGTCGGCACCTACGGCGTGCATACCGCGATCACGCTCCGCCCCGACGCTGAGCGGAACTCCTCGGAGTTCAACTGGGCCTTCGATCTCGTGGGCCGCGAGGGCACGCTCACCATCACCGACCCGGAGACCGCCCCCGCCGTCTGGCCCGAGCTCGTCCCCGGTGCGAAGACGGGCGCGTGCGGTTCCGGCGAGGCGTTCCCGATCTTCGACACCCCGATCCCGTTGAGCCTGAACCTTCACGACCCGTTCGTCGCTCAGGGCGCGGACGTCGAGATCAAGGCAACCCTCACGATCACCGACGGGCGCTCGAGACAGGACTCGGTCGGGGACGGCCCCTACCTCATCGCCGTGCGCGAGAGCGTCGTCGTCGGCTACTCGTGGCTGCGGGAGGCGCCCGGGCCCAGGACGCTCGACCCTGGCCAGCACACCTGGGAGGGCTTCGGACCCTTCGTGCTCTGCAACCCCGGCGAGGAGCGCCCCGCGGGGAACGCGGACTACCGCACCGCGCTACCGCCCGGCGAGTACGGCGTGTGGGTGGCGCACAGCTACGAGGCACCCGCCGGGAGCGTCGACTGGGCGTTCGAGAACATCGAGCACGGCGGGCGGCTCACCATCACGGCACCCGAGGCCGACGGTATCGATCCGCCAAGCTGCGAGCCCATCACGATCACCCAGCTCCTCGACGGTTCGCCCGCCGGTGCCCCCGTCGAGACCGTCGGCACCGCAGACGACCCGCAGAGCCTTCGCTGGGGACCCGAGGGCACGTCGATCAGCCAGGTGTGGGGGGAAGACGCCCGGGCGACGATCGGCGAGGACCCCGGGGCGTTCGACCCGGCGAGCTACCCCGAGGAGCAGGTCGTGGCCGGGCTGACCGGCACGCACCTGATCGTGCCGGTGGGTGACTTCGGGGTGAGCGAGGTGCAGCTGCGGACCCTCCGCGACGACTGCCCCACGGTCATCTGGCTCCCCGCAGGTACGACCCTCGCCGAGGCACGGGCCTACGCCGCCGAGCTCTGACCTTGCGGGCAGGGCTCGGCGCTACGGCGACGGCGAGCTCGGGGTCGCCGCGGGCGGCAGCGGCGTGGCGAGTGCCTGGGGGAGCGTCGCGTGGATCTCGAAGATCTGCGTCAGGGCCGTGATGCGGAAGACCTTGAGGATGCGTTCGTCGTCGATCACGAGCGCGAGGCTCCCGCCCGCGAGGCGCACCCGCTTGAGCACACCCACGAGCACTCCGAGCCCTGTGGAGTCCATGAACCGCACGGCGCGCAGGTCGACCACGATGTCGTGGTGGCCCGCCTCGTGCAACGCCGCGAGCCGTTCACGGAGCACGGGCGCGGTGTAGACGTCGATCTCGCCGCCCACCTCGACGACGGACCGGCCACCCTTCTCATAGGTGTGCACCGAGACGTCCATGCGGAGAATATTGCCAGCGATCTGCCCGGATGCACCCATGCCGTGAGATCTTGTCCTTCGGGGCAACGTTTCAGGGGCGGCGAGCGTCTTGGGCTGTGACGGGCGCCGTCGGTGACAAGGGGCACAGCACGTGACACGGAGCGCGGAGCGTGGCGACGCGTTGGGGGTGCTCGCCCGCGAGCGCGGGGGCGCCCTCTTCGGCTACGCGCTCCTCGTGGCGGGCGACCGCTCCGCCGCGGAGGACCTCGTCCAGGAAGCGCTCGTCAAGGTCTTCTCCCGCATCCGACAGGGGTTCACGCCCGACGACGCCGAGCGCTACGTGCGCCGTGCCATCCTCACGATCCACCTGGACGCACACCGCCGCTCGACCCGCTGGCGCGCCGTCCGCCACCTGGTCGGCAGCACCGACGAGGCCGACGACGACGGTCCCCGGGCCGCCGAGGCCACGGACGTGCACGCCGCGCTGCGCACCCTGGGACGGCGACACCGTGCGTGCGTGGTGCTGCGCTACTTCGACGACCACACCGTCCCTGCGATCGCTGGGGAGCTCGGCCTCGCGGATGGCACCGTCAAGCGCTACCTCTCCGATGCCCTCGTGTCGCTCGCCGCAGTCCTCGGTCCGCTCGACACCGAGACCGGGCCGGACGCCGAGACGTGGGACGTCACCCTCAGCCGGACCAAGACCGGGAGGACACGATGAACGACTCCCTGCACGGGACCCTCGGCGAACCGCCGGACGCTTCGCTGCACGACGCCCTCCACGCCGCCGCCGCGCGCTCCGCCGCCGAGCACGAGGCTGCGGGGTACCGGGTCCCTGAGGCGGCCGTCCGGGCCAAGGCCCGCCGTCGTCGGACACTGCGCGCCGCAAGCGCCTCGACACTCTCCCTCGCACTGCTCGCCGGGGCGGGCGTCGCGGTCGCCCAGCTCGGCAGTGCGCCCGCCGCCACCTATCGCATCGAGCCCCACGGCACGCCCACGCCGCGTGACGCCGCATCGGGGCGGCCCCACCGCGCGTGCGGCACCGACTTCATCACCACCCTGAGCCCGGACAGCTGGTTCAGGGTCTACGCCGACGGCTGGCCGCTCGACCTCCGCGTCGGCGTGGGGCAAGCACCCGACGTGACGGTGCTCCTGGAGAACGAGGACAACGAGACCGGGGACACCCTTCTCGTCGAGGAGACGGAAGGTCCCGTGCTGCTCGCGCTCGACGAGGAGTCCGTCGTCGTCGGCTACTCGAGGCTCGAGACGCCCCCGGGTGTCGTGCTCCTGCAGGCGGGAGAAGGGCGAAGCTACACCGGGTTCGGGCCGATGTACCGATGCCCCGGCGTCGGCGACGTCGCCACGGACCCGTACCTCGACTCGGGGCGGTACACGGCCTACGTCGGTCAGCTGTTCTCCTACGCGGGCTACTCACTCCCGCTCAGCATGTGGGAGCGGATCGGCGAGCTCACCGTGACCCCCGAGCCGGAGCCAGCGGAGACCGCCGCGCACTCGCCACCCCCGCGGGCCGGCGAGTGCCGGTCGAGCCTCGAGTCGCTCGACCAGAACTCCGGTGCATCCCTCGGCTTCGACGAGCCGCAGCCCGTGCTCGCCGTCGTCGGCGCACCGTTCGATCCCCGCGTCACCCTGAGCAACCATGGTCCGCTCGACGTCGAGGATGCCGCGCAGGTCGACCCCGTGCTCCTCGTGCTCGACGGCGAGGGTCGCGTGACAGCACGCTCGCAACCGTTCGACCCCGTCCCCGACGGCGCGCTCGCGGCGGGCCAGTCCTTGACGTTCGCGCAGTTCGAGCCGCTCACGGACTGCGTCACGGGCGAACCGCTCGCGCCGGGGGCATACGAGTTCCACCTGGCCCGGCTGGTCCGGGACCCGGAGAGTCGCAGCGCGGTCGACCTGCTCTCTCGCTGGGGGACGCTCGCCGTGACCGCGGACGCTGACGCCAGCCGCACGCAGGTCGAGCTGCCCGTGCTGCCCACGTGCGGCGAGTCGATCGACGGTTTCGCGTTCGACTCCGCGTTCCCGGCGGGCGCGGCGCGGTTCGCGGGCCGAGCCTCGTGGTCGATCGAGGACGAGCGGCTCGTCGAGGACCCCGGCGGCGGCCCCGCCGTCACGTACGAGTTCACGTACGACGGTCCCACCCACGAGCTCACGTTCCTGGACGAGAACGTCGTGCTCGTGCGCGACGGCGTGGTGGTGGCGGACGAGTACACCGGTGGTTGGGGTGGGGCGCAGCCCGAGACGTGGACCGACGGCGACACGAGGACCGCTGCTTTCACGATCTTCCACGACTGCGCAGCCGAGGAGGACTACACCGAGTTCGAACCCACAGGTCCCTACACGATCCTTGGCTTCACGGTGTATGACTACATCGACGAGTTCGGGCTGCCGAACTACGTCGTGGCGACGCTCGGGCCCACCGAGGTCGACTTCGGGGAGCGCTGATGGCATCGACGAGGGCGCGGACCGGGTCCGCCCTGCTCGGGGTGGTCGTGCTCGCGGGCGGCGGGGTGCTCGCCGCGACGAACGGGTACCTGCGCGCGCCGCTGCCGCCCGCCGCACCTCATCTCGTGACCGCCGAGTCGGTGTGCGCGTGGCGCGGCATGACCGCCGAGCCGGACACGTCCGTGCCGCTCACCTCACCCACGGGTGACCTCGTCATCACGTCGGGCGTCACGAGCCGCTACCGGGTCGAGCTCACGAACATCCTGCGCCGCGAGCTGAGCCTCCCCGCGGCGAGCAGCCCAGTCCTCGTCGCGACGACGGTGAGCGACGAGCCCGCCGTCGTCGGCTATGCCCTCCTGGACCGCACGCCCGAGGCTCACACTCTCGCGGTCGGCGAGGCCGCGCAGTACGCGGGCTTCGACGCCTTCGTCGCGTGCCCCGGCGGGCCGACCGCGCCCGACGGCGTGCACCTCGCCGCGGGCGCGTATCAGCTGGTCGTGGGGCAGGCCCTCGGGTGGGTCGCCGAGGCTGAGGCGGCGCCGTTCAACACGTGGTCCCACATCGGCGCGCTCAAGCTCACCGAGCTCGTGACGGCGGCACCGAGCGACGAGCCACTCACCACCGCGCCCGGGATCCCCGCGGGCCAGTGCGGGTCGAGCCTCGACGACCTGCCCCAGAGCTCCAGCTATCACGCGGCGTTCGACGAGCTCGAGCCGGTGCTCGCGCTGTTCGGCGAGCCGTTCGACCCCGCGGTGACGATAACCAACAACGGTCCCCGCGACATCGCGGACGTGATCCAGGGCGGGCCGCTGCTGCTCGTGAGCGACGGGGAGAACCTCGTGGTCGCACGCACCGAGAGTCTCGACCCGCTGCCCGGACCTGCCCTGGCCTCGGGCGCGACACTGGAGTTCGGGCGGTTCGCACCGCTCACCGACTGCCGCACGGGTGAGCCGCTCAGCCCCGGGAAGTACCAGTACGCGGTCGCCCAGCAGGCGCGCGACCCCGTGGCGCCACAGCCGTTCGGCCTGTCGGTCCGGTACGGCGGCCTCGTCGTGACGGACGAGGCGGACGCGACCCGGGCACAGGTCGAGCTGCCCGTGCTGCCGGCGTGCGGGGCATCGCTCGAGGGCTTCGCGTTCGACCCGGGGTTCGCGGTCGGCACCATGACGTCGGCGGGCTTCAGGTCGCGGGAGCACGGGACCGACGACCTGGTGGCGGACCCGGACGACGGCTTCCCGGTCATCGAGTTCGACTTCGTCTACCCCGGGCCGACCCGGGCCGTGTGGCCGCTCGGGCACGGCGTCGTGCTCGCCCGCGACGGCGTGGTGGTCGCCCGCGCAGGCCTCGTGCGGTACGACCCGTTCGACTCCGTGGCGTGGCCCGCCGGCTCTACCCGGTCTGCCTTCCTCGACTCCGGGTTCGACTGCACGTTCCCCGAGGACGCGCTCCGCTCGTACGAGCCCGCGGGTCAGTACACGGCGCTCGGCTACTCCGCGACGGAGTTCGAGGACGAGTGGGGGCTGCCCGACCGGTTCGTGGTGACGTTCGGGCCCATCGAGGTCGACTTCGGGGAGCGGTGATGGCAAGCACGCGGGTACGCATCGGGTACGCGCTCCTGGGCGCAGCCCTGCTCGGCGGCGCCGGAGCACTCGCCGCCGCCAACGGGTACCTGCGCGCGCCGCTGCCACCCGCCGGGCCCCACCTCGTGACCGCCGAGTCGGTGTGCGCGTGGCAGAGCGCCGGGACGTCCATCGCCGAGCTCGTGCCCTGGCTCTCCTCGGACAGCGAGGTCGCGGATCAGGCCCCCGATCCTGCGCGGTACTACACCGGCGTGGCCATCACCTCCCCCGGGGAGGACCTCGTGCTCCCCGTCGGCGTCTCGACCGCCTTCCCGGTCCATGTGACGAACATCCGCGAGCGCGAGCTGCAGCTGCCCGAGGGCAGCGGACCGGTCCTCGTCGCGACGGCGGCTGGCGATCCCGCCGTCGTCGTCGGCTACGCCTTCCTCGACCACGCGCCAGCCGCACGCGCGCTCGCGCCCGACGAGATCGTCGAGCACCGGGACTTCGGCGCGTTCGTGGCGTGCCCCGGGGCACCGACGGGGTCCGACGGCGTCCACCTCGGCGCGGGCGGCTACCGGCTGCTCGCGGGTCAGGCCCTTGGCCTGCCGACGAAGCCCGAGAGCGCGCCCTTCAACACGTGGGCGCACTTCGGAACGCTCGAGCTCACCGATCGCGAGCCAGCAGAAGCACTCCCCGAGGACTCGCCGTCGGCCACTCCGGAGCCGGCGAGAGTGCAGGGCAGCTGCGGATCGCCGACACCGCGCGCGGGCACCGGGGCGACCGAGGGTGCGCACTTCACGGCGCGTCCGCGCGAGCTCGTCTCCGTCAGCTCGGCCGCGCCCGAGGTCGAGGTCCGGCACATCAACGCGACCCTGGCGAACCTCCGTGCACCCGCCAAGGGCGGGCCGGTGATCCTTGTCGCGGAGGCGGGCACCGTCGTGGCGATGTCGCGGACGACCGACCCGGTGCCCATGGGCGACCTAGGTGCCGGGGAGGAGTTCACCTACACGGCATTCGAGCCGCTCGTGCACTGCGAGACGGGCGAGCCGCTGCCCGTGGGCCGGTACGAGTTCTACGTCGGGCGACTCCTCGTGGACCCGGCGGTCACCGTGCGCCGGCTCGTCGACTTCCTCTCGCCCCCGAGCGTCCTCGTCGTCACCGATCGCACCGACGTGCCCCGCACCGTCGTCGAACGACCGGACATGCCGGTGTGCGGCGATGCGGTCCCGGCGATCGAGCTCACGCCCGGCGCCCTGCGCACGACGGTGGACTTCTTCGACGTCATCGAGGTCGAGGGGCCGGGCGAGACCGGAGGCGGTGGAGCCGGCCCGGACAACACGGTGATCGAGCTGACCGTGGTGCTCGACGAGCCACTCAGGGACCAGTCCGGCGTGGCCGTGACCGGGTGGCAGTACGTGCTCGTCCGCGACGGCGTCGTCGTCGGCGTGATGCGGCGCGACTTCGGCTTCGAGGATCTCTGGACAGGCGAGCCGGGCACGTTCGACCGCGACGAGCTGACGGTCCGTCTCGACGACTGCGCGGCGGAGGTCGACTTCACCCCGCTCGTGCTCGACGGTGAGTACACGCTCTACGGCTACGTCTCCTACATCACCGACAACCCGCTCGGCGTGCGGGACGAGGTGCTCGTCGCCGTCGGTCCCCACGACTTCACCCACCACCCGCCGGCCCCCTGACGTCCGGGCCCGAAGCTCGAAGCCCGAAGACTTTGCATCGATATCCGTTGCCAAGTCTTCCAAGATGCCTACAACCGGACCGGGTGGCCGAGCGTCTAGGTGGGTGACGGGACGGCGCGGGGTGCGGAGGCGCCCGGGACAACGGGCTCGGCGCGAGGATGGGGCAGTGGTGGCCGACGACGACACGATGGGCGGGCTCGTCCGCACTCGCGGGCGCGCGCTCTTCGGCTATGCGTACGTCGTCTGCGGCAACCGCGAGCAGGCCCAGGACCTCGTCCAGGACGCGCTCGTCAAGACGTTCTCCCGCGTGCGCCGCGGGTTCTCACCGCAGGACGCCGAGCGCTACGTCCGCGCCGCGATCCTCACCCTCTACCTCGACCGGGCACGCCGGGCCGGCCGCTGGACCGCGGTGCGTCACCTCGTGAGCAGCCCCGCCGCCGCGCCCGCGGAGCACTCGGACGACGCGCTCGACGTCCGCGCCGCGCTCGACCTGCTCACCCCGCAGGAACGCGCATGCGTCATCGCCTTCTACTACGACGACCTCACCGTCGCCGCCGTCGCCGCGCAGCTCGGGCTCGCCGAGGGCACCGTCAAGCGCTACCTCGCCAACGCGCGCGGGCGCTTGCGCGGAGTGCTCGAGCATGACGACGACGGCGAGCACCTCACGGTCGAACCCACCCCGAGGAGCACCCGATGACCGAGCCCCTGCACTCGGAGATCGACCGCCTCGCGCAGGACGCCGCCGCCGAGGCGCCCGACGTCGACCTGCCCCGCCTGCGACGGCGCGCTGCCCGACGGCGGTCCACCCGCCTGACTGGGCTCGCGACCGCAGGCGTGGCGCTCGCCGCCGGGACGGGACTCGCACTCTCGCAGCTCGACACCTCGGCGTCGTTCGGTCCCGCGAACCCGGGTCCGGTGATCGAGCGGCCGCACCCCGCGTGCGGGGAGCGCCACCACGCGTTGCTTCGCTCGGTGCTGCTGCCGATCGAGGTGGGAGCGACGGAAGGCGACCTACGCGTCGCCGTCGAGGCCACCGACACCCCGGCGGTGACGACGTGGGTCCGCGCCACTGAGGCCTCTGGTCCCAGCGACGAGCCCGCGAGGGCTGTCCGTGCCGTCGTCGATGCCGAAGGACCCTCGCTCGTGATCGCCGACCCCGAGGGGACGGTCGTCGGCTATGCACGCCTCGCTCAGACGCCCGGGGCCAGGGACCTCCATCCGGGTGAGAGCCTCGAGTACGAGGGGTACGCGCCGTTCACCCAGTGTCCGAGCGCCGAGGCCTCCGGCGGCACGCCCGTAGCCGCCGGGTCCTACTTCCTGCTCGTCGACGGTTCGTGGACCTTGCCCGACGGCGGGCAGGCGAGCCTGTCTCGCCCGGTCGGGACCCTGCTGGTCACCTCTCGGAATGCCACGGCCTTCCCAGCACACCCCGCGTGCGGGGAGCGCCGCAGCTCCGCGATCGACTTCGCGTGGCGCCCGGTCGACGTCGGCATCGTCGAGGACGTCGGCTACCGCGAGACCCCGGTGGCAGCACCACCGCCGGTATCCGCGCGGGTGTTCGCCCCGGAGATCGACTACGACGGAGCGACTCCGCCGGACGACGTGCGCGCCGTCGTGGACCCGGAGGGGCCCGCACTACTGATCGTCGACGGCGAAGAGACGGTCATCGGCTACTCGCGCCTCGCCAGGGCACCAGGGTCCCGGACCCTTCACTCGGGCGAGAGCCTCGAGTACGAGGGATACGAGCCTCTCGTGCGCTGTCCGAGCGCCGATCACCCGGGCGGGGACCACGTCGTGCCCGGGGCGTACCCCCTGCACATCGAGATCTCGTGGACGTTGCCCGACGGTGAACGGGCGAGCCTCTCGCGCCCAGCTGGGACCCTGCTCGTCAACCCCGCGGGCGACGGCCTCGGCCAACCAACGCCACGCCACCCATGAGGTCGGCCTATGGCCCCAGCAGTGCGAGGGGGACCACGGCGACGCCGTCGGGTCGGCGGTACGCGGCACGGCCCGTGTTGACGACAACCCGGTCGACCACGCGATCGCCCAGCTGGGCACGCAGCCAGTTGAGGTGCCGCACGTCCTTGTCCTCGATCGTCGCCCGGAGTTTGACCTCGATCGCCACGATGGAGTGGTCCACCCTACCAATCTGCCAGATTTCTAACTACCAGATTGCGGCAACGTAGGTCGGGCGGCGTTCGGCGCCCATCAGCTCGGCTGGGCGCGGCGGGCGGCGGCGAGGGCTGCGGCGTACTCGGGGCGGGTGCCGTCCGGGCGGGCGGTTTGCAGCACCAGGTCGTGCACGCCGCGGTCGGTGAGCTCGGCGCGGAGGCGGGCGACGTCGTCGTCGGACAAGACCGTGGGGTCGACCGTCGTGCGGACCTGGACAGCGACGCCCGCGGCGAGCACGATGTCGAGCGACTCGAAAGCCCTGGCGCCGCTGCTCGCGACGCGCGTGATCTTCGCGTAGTCACCGCGGGGCGCCTTGATGTCGAGGCCCACCCAGTCGACGAGCCCGATCACCTCCCGCAGCCGTGCCGGGTAGGCGCCGCCGGTGTGGAGGCCGACGCCGAAGCCCGCCTCGCGCACCTCCCGCATGGCGGCGCCGAGCGCGCGCTGGCGGGTGGGCTCGCCCCCGGAGAACACGACGCCGTCGAGCAGTCCGTGGCGCTTCGCGAGCAGGTCGCGCACCCGCTGGAAGGGGATCACACCCTCGGTGCGCGTCGGGATGAGGTCGGGGTTGTGGCAGTAGGTGCAGTTCCACGGGCAGCCCTGCGCGAACACGGTCGCGACGAGCTTTCCCGGCCAGTCGCACGAGGACATGGGGACGAGCCCCGCGATCGCCAGCGAGTCGGAGGTTGCTGGCAGATCGCGGGGCCGGGACGCGGCGGGGGTGGGCCCGCCATCACCCCGCTCGGCCAGGGGTGCGGCCGAGCCGGCGGCGGCGGGCCACATCCCGCCACCGCCTGGCTCGCCCGGCCGAGAGGTGCGCCGGGCGGACGCCGTCGTCGTCGTCATACGAGCGCGGCCCTCGTCTCCGTGAAGTGTGTCCGCTCCGCGTGCTCGCCCTTCTTGCCGATGTTGAACGAGCTCACGGGGCGGTGGTAGCCCATGACGCGGGTCCAGACCTCGCACGCCTGGGGCTCGGCGTCAGGGTTTGCCTCGGCGCACGTGGGGCAGGTCTGGTGCTCGCCGGCGAGGTAGCCGTGCTGCGGGCAGATCGAGAACGTGGGCGTCACGGTGATGTACGGCAGGTGGAAGTTGCTCAGTGCGCGCTTGACGAGCTCGCGGCACGCGGCGGCGGTGGAGAGCTTCTCGGACATGTACAGGTGCAGCACCGTGCCGCCCGTGTACTTCTTCTGGAACTCGTCCTGGAGCTCGAGGGCCTCGAAGGGGTCCTCCGTGTAGCCGACGGGGAGCTGGGAGGAGTTCGTGTAGTACGGGTTCTCGTCCGTGCCCGCCTGCATGATGCCCTCGAACCGCTTGCGGTCCTCCTTGGCGAAGCGGTACGTCGTGCCCTCCGCCGGGGTGGCCTCGAGGTTGTACAGGTGACCCGTCTCCTCCTGGAACTCGACCATGCGGGCGCGCACGTGGTCGAGGAGTCGCAGGGCGAGCTCGCGACCGGCGGGGGAGGTGATGTCGTCGACGTCGCCGGAGAAGTTGCGCACCATCTCGTTGAGGCCGTTGACGCCGATCGTCGAGAAGTGGTTGCGCAGCGAGCCGAGGTAGCGGCGCGTGTACGGGTACAGGCCCTCGTCGATGTAGCGCTGGACCACCTTGCGCTTGAGCTCGAGGGACTCCTTCGCGAGCGTGATGAGGTGGTCGAACTCCGCGAAGAGCCCTTCCTCGTCGCCCGCGAAGCGGTAGCCGAGCCGCGCGCAGTTCAGGGTGACGACCCCGAGCGACCCCGTCTGCTCCGCCGAGCCGAACAGGCCGTTGCCGCGCTTGAGGAGCTCGCGCAGGTCGAGCTGCAGGCGGCAGCACATCGAGCGGATCTGGTTGGGTTCGAGCTCGGAGTTGATGAAGTTCTGGAAGTACGGCAGGCCGTAGCGCGCCGTCATCTCGAAGAGCCGCTCGGCGTTCTCCGACTCCCACGGGAAGTCCTTCGTGATGTTGTACGTGGGGATCGGGAAGGTGAAGACCCGCCCGCTCGCGTCGCCGGCCGTCATGACCTCGATGTACGCCCGGTTGATGACGTCCATCTCCTCCTGCAGGTCCCCGTAGGTGAAGTCCTGCTCGACGCCGCCGATCACGGGCACCTGCTCGCGCAGGTCCTCGGGGCAGCTCCAGTCGAACGTCAGGTTCGTGAACGGGGTCTGCGTGCCCCAGCGTGAGGGGACGTTGAGGTTGTAGATGAGCTCCTGGATGCCCTGGCGGACCTCGGCGTAGCTGAGCTCGTCGAGGCGCACGAACGGCGCCATGTAGGTGTCGAAGGAGCTGAACGCCTGCGCGCCGGCCCACTCGTTCTGCATCGTGCCGAGGAAGTTGACGATCTGGCCGATCGCGGAGGAGAAGTGCTTGGGCGGGGTCGCCTCGACCTTGCCCGGGACGCCGTTGAGGCCCTCCTCGAGGAGCGTGCGCAGCGACCAGCCCGCGCAGTAGCCCGCGAGCATGTCGAGGTCGTGGATGTGCAGGTCGCCGTCGCGGTGCGCGCGGCCCACCTCGGGCGGGTAGACGTGGCTGAGCCAGTAGTTAGCCGTGACCTTGCCCGCCGTGTTGAGGATGAGCCCGCCGAGGGAGTAGCCCTGGTTCGCGTTCGCGTTGACGCGCCAGTCGGAGCGGTCGAGGTACTCGTTGACGCTCGAGCCGACCTCGACCACCGTCCGGGCGTCCTCGCGCAACCGGGCGTGCTGGTCGCGGTAGGAGATGTAGGCACGGGCCGTCGCCGTGTGCCCCGCCTCGAGGAGTGCCGCCTCGACGACGTCCTGGATGTGCTCGACGTGCGGGTAGGCCGCGCCCTCGTCCCCGAGCGTGGCCAGGACGGCGCTCGTCACGCGCGTCACGGCGTAGGAGTCGAGACCTCCCGCCGCGATCCCGGCCCGAGCGATCGCGGAGCGGATGCGGTCCGCATCGAACGGGGCCGTGGCTCCAGACCTCTTGATGACTCCTCGCACGACGGACATCGATGTGCCTCCTCCGGCTACAGCTCTGGTTCCGGTGACCACAAGATGTTGTGGTCGATTCTCGGACTTACTACTAGGTGTGCCATTCCTACCGATCAGAGGTCCCGAAAATCCGGGACCTACGTCCCGACCGTGCGTGCGGTGCGAGACTGGGCGCGTGACCACGGGCGACAACCTCCTCGGCGTGTTGCTCGCCGCCCGGGGCCGCGCCGCACGGCTCACGCACGTCGAGCACCTGCCGGGACGTGAGGGCGAGCACGGCGAGTGGCCCGCGTGGGCCGATCCCTCGCTCGTGGCCGGGTACCGCTCCCTCGGCGTGTCGCTCCCGTGGCGCCACCAGGTCGAGGCCGCCGACGCCGCGTGGGCCGGTCACCACACCGTGCTCGCGACCTCGACCGGTTCCGGCAAGTCCCTCGCCTACTGGCTGCCCGCCCTGACCGCGGTCCGGGCCGACGCCGCGGCAGGGTTGCTCGACCCGGGTCGCATCGAGACGACGACGCGGCGCGGGTCGGTGCTCTACCTGAGCCCCACCAAGGCGCTCGCGGCGGACCAACGCGCCGCCCTCGATGCGCTGCTCGGCGCCTCAGGAGCCGGGGACATCCGCGTCGCGACGTGCGACGGTGACACGCCCTTCGCCGAGCGCCGCTGGATCCGCGACCACGCCAACGCCGTCCTCACCAATCCCGACTACCTGCACTTCGCCCTGCTCCCCCAGCACCGGCGCTGGGCCCGGCTGCTGGCGAACCTGCGCTACGTCGTGGTCGACGAGTGCCACGCCTACCGCGGCGTGTTCGGCGCGCACGTCTCGCTCGTGCTGCGCCGGCTACGTCGCCTCGCCGAGCACTATGCTGCGGCGTCCCGGGTGCGCCCACCCGGCGCGGCGGGGCTCACCTTCGTGCTCGCCTCGGCGACGACGGCGGACCCCGCGGCCTCCGCGGCACGACTCGTCGGTGTGGCGGCGGACGACGTCGTGGCCGTCACCGTCGACACCTCGCGCGCCGGGCGCAAGACCTTCGCGCTCTGGCAGCCGCCCGAGCTCCCGGGCCGGTCTCCGCTCGACGCCGCCGCGGCGCTGCGCAGCCTCGACGAGCGCACACCCGGACATGCCGAAGGCCCCTCCGACGCGGCCGAGGGGCGACCGGAGATCGAGGAGCTCGAACCCGCGCGACGTACCGCGACGGCCGAGGCGGCGGACCTGCTCACGGACCTCGTCGCCGCCGGTGCGCGCGGCCTCGCCTTCACGCGCTCACGCCACGGCGCGGAGTCCGTCGCTGAGCGCACGCGCGAGCACCTCGAGGAGGTAAGCCCCGGGCTCGGCGCGCAGGTCGCCGCCTACCGGGGCGGCTACTTGCCCGAGGAGCGGCGGGCTCTCGAGCAGTCGATCCGCGACGGTGCCCTGCGCGCGCTCGCGACCACGAACGCCCTCGAGCTCGGCATGGACATCTCCGGGCTCGACGCCGTGCTCGTCGCGGGCTGGCCGGGCACGCGCGTGTCGCTGTGGCAGCAGGCGGGCCGGGCCGGGCGGCGAGGTGCGGACGGGCTCGTCGTCTTCGTCGCGCGCGAGGACCCGCTCGACCAGTACGTCGTCCACCATCCCGAGACCGTGTTCGCGACCCCTGTCGAGGCGACCGTCTTCGACCCCGACAACCCCTACGTGCTCGCCCCGCACCTGTGCGCGGCCGCGGCCGAGCTGCCGTTGCGGGTGGGCGACCTGCCGCTCTTCGGTGACCACGCGCGCGAGCTGCTCGACGTCCTCGTCGAACGCGGCGCGCTGCGCCATCGACCCTCGGGCTGGTACTGGACGCCCCAGGAGTCGGCCGCGCACCTGACCGACCTGCGAGGGACGGGCGGCTCACCGGTCCAGGTCGTGGAGACCGCGACCGGCCGCCTGCTCGGCACGGTCGACGCCGGCAACGCCGACCAGACCGTGCACCCGGGGGCCGTCTACGTGCACCAGGGCGCACGCTTCGTCGTGGACGAGCTCGTGGCCGACGACGGAGTAGCGCTCGTGACGCGCGAGGACCTGCCCTACGGCACCTGGGCGCGGTGGATGACGTCGATCTCGATCGAGGGTGTGGACGAGACGGTCGCGTGGGGGCCGGCGATCCTGAGCTTCGGTACCGTCGAGGTCTCGACCCAGGTGGTGGGCTACGACAAGCGGCGACTACCCGACCTGCAGATCGTGGGCTCCGAGACGCTCGACCTGCCCGCGCGGACCCTCACCACGAAGGCGGTGTGGTGGACGGCGCCGCCGGAGGTTCTCGAGGCCGCGTCGATCACGGTCGAGCAGCTCCCGGGAGCGCTGCACGCCGCCGAGCACGCCTCGATCGGCCTGCTACCGCTGCTCGCGACGTGCGACCGCTGGGACCTCGGTGGCGTCTCGACGGCCGTGCACGCGGACACCGAGCGCGCGACCGTCTTCGTGCACGACGCTTTCCCCGGCGGCGCGGGCTTCGCAGAGCGCGGCTTCCACCTCGGCGCGCTGTGGCTCCGGGCGACGCGGGACGTGATCGCAGAGTGCGACTGCACGGACGGCTGCCCCGCGTGCGTGCAGTCCCCCAAGTGCGGCAATGCGAACAGCCCGCTCGAGAAGGCCGCAGCGGTGCGCCTCCTCGATGCCGTGCTCGCCTACGCCCCGGTCGTAGCCTGAGACGGTGATCCTCGGCAACCTCCGTCACGTCGGCGTCCAGGCTGCGCTCGTGTCGGCGCTGCTCTTCGGCGCCGGCACACCCGTCGCGAAGATGCTCCTCGGTGACGTCTCCCCGTGGCTGCTCGCCGGGTTGCTGTACGTGGGATCGGGCGTGGGGCTCGGCATCTACCGACTCGCCCGGCGACTGCCCCGGGTCAGGCTGCAGCGAGGGGAGCTGCTGCCGCTCGCCGGCGCGGTGTTCTTCGGCGGCATGGTCGGTCCCGTGCTGCTCATGGTCGGCCTGGCGGGCACCCCGGCATCGGGCGCCTCGCTGCTGCTCAACGCCGAGGGCGTGCTGACGGCGCTCATCGCATGGTTCGTGTTCCGGGAGAACGTCGACCGGAGGATCGCCCTCGGCATGGTGGCGATCGTCGCGGGCGCACTTGTCCTCTCCGTCCCGACCGGCGCGGCCGAGCTCGGTGGGACGGGGCCGACGTCGGTGTGGCCGCCGCTCGCCATCCTCGGCGCGTGCCTGTGCTGGGGCATCGACAACAACCTCACGCGCAAGGTCGCGCTCAACGACGCGACCTGGCTCGCCGCCGTCAAGGGCTGCGTCGCCGGCCCCGTGAACCTCGTGCTCGCGTTCCTGCTCGGTGCGAGCATCCCGGCCGTGCGGAGCGTCGTGGCGGCGATGAGCGTCGGGCTGCTCGCCTACGGCGTGAGTCTCGTGCTGTTCATCGTGGCCATGCGGCACGTCGGCACCGCGCGCGCCGGTGCCTACTACTCGGTCGCGCCCTTCTTCGGTGCCGCCGTCGCCCTGGCGATGGGCGAGTCCCTGACGCTCCCGCTCGTCGTCGCCGCCGCCCTCATGGCGCTGGGCGTGTGGCTCCACCTGACCGAGCGCCACGAGCACGAGCACACGCACGACGCCGTGACGCACAGCCACAGCCACCGTCACGACGACGGCCATCACGACCACGAGCACCCCGAGCCGGTCGCGGCGGGCACCTGGCACCACCACGAGCACACGCACGACGCGGTGACCCACTCCCACCCGCACTACCCGGACGCGCACCACCGCCACCGCCACTGAGCCCCCGCCTCCTCCCCTCCCGCTGAGATCGGCAGTTCGGGCGGAGGGTGGCGGTCCAGAGCGCCGATCTCAGTCCAGGCTGCCGATCTCAGCGGCGGGTGGGATTGGGGGCTGGGTGGAGCGGCCTGCGCGGGCGGCGGCGCGGGCGGCGCCGAGCACGGTGGCGCGAGATACGTGCACGAGGACGACGCCCGCTCCCTCGTGCGTGCAACCGGCGAGGGTCGCGCCGTTGCGCGCGGCGACCCGATCGGCCCGCTCGCACGCGGCGGACACTCCGGCCGACCCGACACCGGACTCCGGCCCGGCGAGGACGAGCTGCATCGCGAGCACGTCTCCCGCCGCGAGCGCCGCGAGGTCTGCCGCCGACTGCGCACCGGCCCGCGCGACCACCCCCGCACCGACCGCGCCGAGCACGAGCCCGACGAGCACGACGACCCCGGCGAGCGCGATCGCGAGCACCGTCCCCGCGCCGTCGTCGCCCCACCGCGGCTCCGGCCCGACCCTTCGCCCGTCGTCGCCCCACCGCGGCTCCGACCCGGCCCGCCCTCCGCCGTCGGTCATTCGCGCGCAACACACCCTCCGCCTTCTGGTCCCGCCCCTGGCCCGGTGGACCCCGCTCACGGCTCGACCCACGCAGAGGCGCTCGCGCCGACCTGGATCCCGGCGACGACGGCGGCGCGCACGCTCACCGTGACCCAGGGCGGGTCACGCTCGATGCCCACGTCCGCGCCCGGACCGGCGAGCCGTTGCGCGGCCGCCCGCACCGCGCCGTCGTCGTCACCCACGGCCGCGACCCGCGCCCCGGTCCGCGCGGCGTCCACCACCCTGACCTGCTCGACCGAGGCGGCCCCCACCCCGAGCACTAGCAGCAGCACGACCACGACGGCGGGCAGCGCCACCGCGAGCTCCGCGGTGACACTGCCCTCGTCGACAGCTCCCTTCGAGACAGTTCTCATCCAGTCAGCTCTCATCCAGACAACGCGCTGCGGATGATCGACGTGATCGCCTCGCGCACCTCGGGGCTGCGCAGGATCACCGCGAGCAACCCCGCGAAACCGGCTGCGGCGAGCGTCACGATCGCGTACTCGGCCGTGGCCATGCCCTCGTCACCCGTCACCGCAGCCGCAAGCCGCCCCTCAACATCCGAGGTCTCGACAACCTCGTCGGTCCATTCCTTGCTCATGCCGCTCTCCTTCGGTCGTGGGTCACCACCGTGACGCGAGTCCGCACCGGTCCGCCGAGCGGCCGCGTCCGGCTGTGGAACACCCCGCGCCACCTACCCATGGAGACGACCACTAGGCACCACCGAGCAGATCGGCACCGAGGGACAGCACGAGCGGCACGATCCCGAGCAGCGCGAAGGACGGCAGCAGGCACAGCCCGAGCGGCAGCACGAGCCTCACCCCGAGCCGCGCGGCGACCTCCCCCGCCGCCTCTCGTCGCTCCCGTCGCGCCCGCGTCGCGACGTGCCGCAGCACGGGCACCGGGGCGGCCCCGGAGTGCCACGCGTCCGCGAGCGCCCGTTCGAGCGGGGCGAGCCGCGCCGGGCAACCCGCCCACGCCACGGACCACGGCGCCCCGCGAGCCAGCGCAGTCCCCGCGCGGGCCAGGGTCCGCCCACCCTCGCCCCCGGCCGCCTGCCCGACGGCGACGAGCGCACCCGGCACCGAGACACCCGAGGTCACCGCGGCGACGAGCAGGTCCGCGAGACCGGGCACCTCGAGCTCGACCTCGGCGGACCGGGCGAGCGCACGTTGCACGGAGCGGCCGCGCCACAACCCCGTCGCGGCCCCGGCGAGCGCGGCGAGCAAGGCCGACTGCAGCAAGATCCCGGCCGTCACGCGCACACCGCCACGCCTCGCGTTCCGACACCCGCCGTGGCGCACCCGGCCGTCACGACCGCTCCGCCGCGCGCACGAGGAGGCGCGTCCACGCCCGGCCCGCCACGAGCAGCACGAGGCCGACGACGGCGGACACCGAGCCGATGCGCCCGTCGAGCGCGACGTCGAGCAGGTCTGCTCCGAGCGCGATCCCCAGCACGATCCCTCCCACGGGAAGCCACAGCAGCACCCGGGCGGTCGCCGCCGGTCCCGCGATCGCGGCACGGCGCTCGGCCTCGGCGGACTCGTCGTCAGACACCCCGGAGGCGACCTCGTCGAGCACCTCGGCGAGCGGGGCACCGAGCTCGTCGGCGAGACGTTCGGCGGCGCGCACGGTCGCGGCGGCGGGGCCGTCGTCGGACATCGTCACGTCGTGCCACGCGCGCTCGGGATCGGCACCAGCGCGCAGCCGTGCGGCGACGAGCGCGAGCGCCTCGCCGGCGGCGAGCGGGACGGTGCCGCTCGCCGGTGGGCTGGTCAGCCGGCGCACCCGCCTCGACGCGGTCCCTCCGAGTGCGATCACGGCCGAACCGCGGGCTTCACGGCATCAGACGGCGACGCGCCGACCTCGGGTGGAGCGGCACCAGCGCGCGCGACCGCGCCGCCGGCCGTCCCCGCGTCCCAAGCACCGTCGACGCCGAGCCGCTCCGCGAGCGCCTCCCAGCCGGGCCCGGTGTGCACCTCGCGATCGGCGCCGAGCAGCAGCGCGTCGACCACCTCGAGCTCACCCCCGAACGCGCGACGCACCGTCGCCACCTCGACGAGCCGACGTACGCCCTCTTCCCGGCGCAGGTGCAGGACGGCGTCGAACGCGGCGGCGGCCTGGGCGGCTACGGCGGACCGGTCGAGGCCGGCGAGCGCGCCGAGCGCCTCGAGCCGCGCGGGCACCTGAGCGGCCGAGCCGGCGTGCAGGGTCGCGCAACCACCCTCGTGCCCCGTGGTGAGCGCGGACAGCACCTCCCGCAGCTCGGGTCCGCGCGCCTCGCCGAGCACGATGCGGTCGGGGCGCATCCGCAGGGCCGCCCGGACGAGCTGGTCGAGCCCCACGGCGCCCACGCCCTCGACGTTCGCCCGGCGCGCGGCGAGGTGGACCACGTGCGGGTGGTCCGGCTCGAGCTCGACGGCCTCCTCGACGACCACGATCCGCTCGCGCGGGTCCGCGAGAGCGAGCAGCGCGGCGAGGAGCGTCGTCTTGCCCGTGCCCGTCGCCCCCGTCACGAGCAGGTTGGCCCGCCGGGCGACGAGCGCCCGCAGCACAGGCTCTAGCGCCGGCGCGACGGTGCCGGAACCCACGAGCTCGGCGAGCGAGAGCGGCCTCCCACGCGGGACACGCAGGCTGATCGCCGTGCAGGCGGCGGCGAGCGGGGGCAGGACGGCGTGCAGCCGCACCCCGCCCGGCAGGCGCGCATCCGCGACCGGGCTTGCGTCGTCGAGCCTCGCCCCGCCGGCCGCGGCGAGCCGGACCGCGAGGGCGCGCACCCGGGCGGCGTCGCCGAGGTCGACGCCGCTGAGCTCTAGCCCAGCGCCGCGGTCCACCCAGACCTCGTGCGGGCCGTTGACGAGCACGTCCGTGACACCGGGGGTCTCGAGCAGCGCCTGAAGGGGGCCAGCGAGGGGTCCGTCGGGGCCGACGGCGCTCACAGCTCCGCCACCGCGCGCGCGGCCAACCGGTCGAGCGGACCCCGCGGCGGGGGCCCGAGGCCGTGCTCGAGCGCGGAGTCGAGTCGCCGGTCCGCGCGGCCCGCCGCGGCGACGGGCAGGTCGGCCACGTGCGCGAGCTCGAGCACCCCGAGCCCGCCCGGCGCCGGGCCGCGCACCACGAGCCGCACGTCGGCGTGCGCACCCGCGAGCCGGTCCCTCCAGCGCAGCACCCCCGCCGCGGACCGCACGTCCCGGGGCGCCACGATCAGCACGGTGTCGGCACGGGCCAGCGTTGCGCCGTCGTCGTCCGAGGTTCCGAGGTCGAGCACGACGAGGCTGCCGGTGCGCAAGAGCTCGGCGACGACCTCGGCGCGCACCGCAGGAGACGGCACGGGCAGCTGTCGGTCGCGCGCGAGGACCCGCACGCCGGCCCACTCCGGCAGCTCGGAGAGCGCCGCGCCCACCCCCGCGCCGTGCGCCAGGTCCGGCCAGCGTGGCCCCGGTTCGCGCTCGAGGCCGAGCACGACGTCGAGCCCAGGGCCGGTCGCGAGGTCGACGAGCACCACGCCGCTCCGCCGTCGTCGACCCCCTGCACCCCGCCCATGGTCCTGCCGCGCGAGCGCCCGCCGCGCCAGCGCCGCCGCGAACGACGACGCCCCCGCACCACCGCGCGCCGCCACTACGGCCACCGTCTGCTCACTCACGCCCCGATCCTCGCTGCCGGTGCCCGAGACGCGTCGGCACCGCCTGTTCACCTGTGGAACGCCCGCGTGTCAGAGGTGGGCGGTTAGGCTCGGCGCATGCGGGAGCAGACGTGACCGAGCGGCGCACGGGGACTGCGGCGGCGCCCCGCCCTGCCCCGGACGCGCCCCGCAGCGCGGCATTCTTCGACCTCGACAAGACGATCATCGCGACGACGTCGGCCACCGCCTTCTCCCGGCCCTTCCTCGCGGGCGGCCTCCTTACGCGCGGGGACATGCTGCGCACGGCGTACGCGCAGTTCCTCTACCTCGTGGGCGGGGCCGACGCCGAGCAGACCGAGCGACTGCGCGCGCGGCTGTCCGCGGTGTCGACCGGGTGGGACGTGGACCAGGTGCGCGCGATCGTCGCGGAGACGCTCCACGAGCACATCGACCCGGTCGTCTACGCGGAGGCCGTCGAGCTCATCGCGGAGCACCACGCGGCCGGGCAGGACGTCGTGGTCGTGTCCGCCTCCGGCACGGAGGTCGTGGAACCGATCGCCGCGCTCATCGGGGCGGACCACGTGACCGCGACCCGGCTCACCGTCGAGGACGGCCGCTACACCGGGGAGATCGACTTCTACTGCTACGGGGAGAACAAGGCCGTCGCGGTGCGCGAGCTCGCCGAGCGTGAGGGGTACGACCTCGCGGCGAGCTATGCGTACTCCGACTCGATCACGGACACACCGATGCTCGAGACGGTCGGGCACGGCGTGGTCGTCAACCCCGACCGCGCGCTGCGTCGCCTCGCCGCCGAGCGCGGCTGGGAGGCCGTGCGGTTCACCCACCCGCAACCCCTGTCCGAGCGGCTGCGACCCGTCGCCCCGGCGGCCGCCGTCGGCGGAGCGGCGCTCGCTCTCGGCGCGGCGGCACTCGTGTGGCGGGCGGTCCGGCGCCGCCGCGAGGCGTAGGCCCGGCCGGGACCAACGCCCCGGGACCCCGGGGATCTGAACGGGTTTCAGACGCCCGTGACAGATTCATCCCTGGGGTCGCGCTCCCACCGGTTGTGGCCCCGTCGGGCCTGAGGTATCAATGAAGAACAACAGAATCGAGTAGCGGGAACCCACGCGCGACTAGTCCACGCATAGGACTTGCCGACCGGACCACGGGTCCCCCACCGGCGCAAACCCCCTGCACGCTTGATACCCCGCTACCCGACCTGTTGTCGACGGCGCCCTGACCCCCTGGGGCGCCGTCCCCTTGCGTCCGCGGGCCCCGCCGCCCCGTACGCGGGTCACGAGGGCGACTGCAGGAACATCCATCGGTGGCCCTCGGGGTCCTCAGCGCGGTAGAGCCGTCCGTACGGCGAGTCCTCCGGCCCTGACAGCACCGTGGCGCCGTGCTCACGGGCGACCTCGAGGTGCGCATCGACGTCCGGCACGTACACGAGCACACCGTCGACGACGTAGGGCCAGCCCTCTTGCCAGCCTGCCGCCCTCGCGCAGTGCTCGCGGTGCGCCTTGGGCCCCTCGTAGCTCGGGTTGGCGGACACGAGCATGACCGTGCCACCGAACGCGTCCACCTCGCCGTGCGCAAGCCGGCCGCCGTCGTCGAGCCAACGCTCGCGCTCCTCGAAGCCGAACGCGGCCACGAGCCAGTCGAGCGCGGCCGGCCCGTCCGCGTAGTCGAGCATCGGCACCACGCCTCGAGAAGCTGACACGTCACACCCCCACCAGTCGATCGTCATCGATGAGCACCTGGCCGATCACCCATGTTTCCACTGGGTCGTCCGCGACGCGAGCGCTCCTCCGTCCGCGCACTGGCTGGTACTCGTCTGACATAACTCGAGCGACACGCCGAGCGACACGCCGCCAAACGCCCAGGCGTCGCAACTCTGGCACCAAGGAGTGCGCGGACGGACAGAGAGGGCGGGGGCATGATGGGGGCATGAGCTCAGCGCCGAGTGTGTCGTCGTCGATCACGGTGCGGATGGAGGTTCGGGCGCGTCCGACGGCGGTCTCGGAGCTGACCACCGCGATCGAGCACGTCGGGGGGATCGTCACTGCGCTGGACGTGCGCACCTCGGGGCACGAGCGCATCGGGGTGGACGTCACGTGTGCCACGCGCGGCGAGGAGCACGCGAACGAGATCGTCGCGGTGCTGCGCAACCTGCACGGCGTCCAGGTCGAGCGCGTCAGCGACCGCACGTTCCTGCTCCACCTGGGCGGCAAGCTCTCGATCGAGTCCAAGGTGCCGTTGCGCAACCGCGACGACCTGTCCATGGCCTACACCCCCGGGGTCGCGCGGGTGTGCGAGGCCATCGCGGCCCGCCCCGAGGACGCGCGGCGCCTGACGATCAAGCGCAACACGATCGCCGTGGTCACCGACGGCACCGCCGTGCTGGGGCTGGGGGACATCGGCCCACTCGCCTCGCTGCCGGTGATGGAGGGCAAGGCCGTGCTCTTCAAGCGGTTCGCCGACATCGACGCGTTCCCCATCGCCCTGGACACGACCGACGTGGACGAGATCGTGGCCACCGTGGTGGCGATCGCCCCGGTGTTCGCGGGCATCAACCTCGAGGACATCTCCGCCCCGCGCTGCTTCGAGATCGAACGCCGCCTGCGCGACGCCCTGGACATCCCGGTGTTCCACGACGACCAGCACGGCACCGCGATCGTCGCCCTCGCGGCACTGACCAACGCCCTGAAGGTCGTGGGCAAGACCATGGCCGGCGTGCGCATCGTGATGTCCGGCGCCGGGGCCGCGGGCACCGCGGTCCTCAAGCTCCTGCTCGCCGCAGGTGCCCGCGACGTCGTGGTCGCCGACGTCGACGGCGTCGTCCACCCGGCCCGCCCGAACCTGCCCACCTCGCTGGCCTGGACCGCCCACCACACCAACCCACGCGGCGTCACCGGCACCCTGCGCCAGGCCCTGGTCGGCGCGGACGTGTTCATCGGCCTGTCCGCCCCCGACCTGCTCACCGGCAAGGACATCTCCACCATGGGCCACGACGCGATCGTGTTCGCGATGGCCAACCCCCGCCCCGAGGTCGACCCCGATGACGCCGCCCAGTACGCCGCCGTCGTCGGCACCGGCCGCAGCGACTTCGCCAACCAGATCAACAACGTCCTCGCGTTCCCCGGCGTCTTCCGCGGCCTCATCGACTCCCAGTCCACCCGCGTCACCGACACCCTGCTCCTCGCCGCAGCCCAAGCCCTGGCCTCCGTCGTCACCGACGACGAGCTCAACGCCACCTACATCGTCCCCAGCGTCTTCCACCCCGACGTCACCAACACCGTCGCCCACGCCGTCGCCCAAGCATCACGCACCGACCCGGTGCAGACAGGCGAGCTCCGCGCCGTGCTGCAGGACGGCTAGGCGCGAGGGGATCAGGCAGGACGCAGACGCCGACGACGGCGCCCCACAGCTAGAGCCGCGCCCGAGAGAACTGGGGCTGCCAGCGGACGCGGTCCGCGACCCCCAGCTCGTGGGCGGCCCGCAGCGCCCAGCGCGGCTCCCGCAGGGCCGCCCGACCGAGCATGACGGCGTCCGCGGCCCCGTCGACGAGCACCTGCTCCGCCTGCTGCGGCGAGGTGATGAGCCCGACGGTGCTCACCGGCACCCCGGAACCCTCGCGCACGAACCGCGCCGCAGGCACCTGGTAGCCCGGCCCGACGGGGATCTCCGCGGGGACGTTGCCCCCCGTCGACACGTCCACGAGATCCACGCCGACGGCGGCGAGCTCCTTGGCGAGCCGCGCGCTGTCCTCCAGGGTGAGACCGCCGTCGCTCCAGTCGGTCGCCGAGATCCGCGCGAACAGCGGACGCTCGTCGGGCCACTCGGCCCGCACCGCCGCGGCGACCTCGAGCGGCAGGCGCATCCGGTTCTCGAGGCTCCCGCCGTACTCGTCCGCGCGGGTGTTGGACAGCGGCGAGAGGAACTCGTGCAGCAGGTACCCGTGGGCCGCGTGCACCTCGATGACGTCGAACCCCGCAGCGAGCGCCCGGCGCGTGGCTGCCGCGAACTGCCCCGGCACGGCCTCGATCTCGTCGCGGGTCATCACGGCCGGCATGGCAAGGCCGGGGAACGGCACCGCGGAGGGGCCCGACGTCGCCCAGCCGCCGTCGCCCTCGGGCACGGAACCGGCGCGGTCCGCCCACGGCCAGAACGTCGACGCCTTGCGGCCCGCGTGCGCGAGCTGCACGCCGAGGAGCGTGCCGCGCTCGTGGGCGAAGTCGGTGATGCGCCGCCAGGGCGCGGCGTGGGAGTCGTCCCACAGCCCCGTGTCGCGGGGCGAGATGCGACCGTCGGGCACGACGGCGGTCGCCTCCGCGACGACGAGCCCGAAGCCGCCCGTCGCGAGAGCCCCGAGGTGCGCGAGGTGCCAGTCCCCGACCACGCCGTCTAGCGCCGAGTACTGGCACATGGGCGCGACCCACGCCCGGTTGGGGAACTGGGTGCCGCGCAGGGTCAGCGGCTCGAAGAGGAGGCTCATGCCGGAGCAACGCCGTCGTCGCCGGGAAACCTTCCCGGGCGGCGTCGGCGTCTCGCGGGGCGGGCTACCCGAAGAGCGCCGCCGCCTTCAGCGCGGTCATGACGATGCCGTAGGCGAGCAGCCCGGACACGAACACCCACAGCCCGCTCGCGATGACGCGGGTGATGCGCGGCGTGCCCACGGCGGGAGCCGTCAGGGGGGCGGGCGATGCGGGCTCGCGGTCGAGTGCCGTGGTCATGTCATGCCTCCGAGGTGGTGGTCGCGAGCGCGGGCGCGGGGGTGGGCGTCGCGTGGTGCTTCGGGTCGACGGGCCGCACGAGCAGGTTCGCCGTGAACCCGACGAGGAGCACCCCGACCATGACGACGAGCGAGGGGATGTAGAGCGCCTGGCCCGTCACGCCCTGGGCGGATCGCGCGTCGGCGATGCCGTTGACGATGAGCGGCCCGGCGATGCCGGCGGCGGACCACGCGGTGAGGAGCCGCCCGTGGATCGCGCCGACCTCGAGACCGCCGAAGAGGTCCTTGAGGTAGGCCGGGATCGTCGCGAAGCCGCCGCCGTAGAACGTGAGGATGAGGAAGGTCAGGGAGACGAAGACGGCGATCGACGTGCCGCCGATCGTCGCGACGCCCGTGTAGAGCAGCGCGCCCGCGCCGAGGTAGAGCATGTATGCCCGCTGGCGCCCCAGCTTGTCGGACGCCGTCGACCACCCGAACCGGCCCATGAGGTTGGCGAGCGACAGCAGCCCCACGAACCCGGCAGCGGCCTGCGGCGTGACGGACGCGAAGAAGTCCTGGATCATCGGCGAGGCCTGCTCGAGGATGCCGATGCCGGCGGTGACGTTGGTGAACAGCACGATCCACAGCAGGTAGAACTGCTTCGTGCGGATGGCGCCCGTCGCCGTGACGTCGCCCTTCGCCTGGATCGCGACGGCCTTGGCCGACGGCGTCCAGCCCTCCGGCTTCCACCCCGGCGCGGGGACGCGCACGACGATCGCGCCGAGCGTCATGATGACGGCGTAGATCGCGGCGAGGGTGAGCATGGTCGGCACGATCGCCTCGGCCGGCGTCGCCGCATAGGAGTCGAGGAGAGTGGCCGTGAGCGGCGAGGCGACCATCGCGCCACCACCGAAGCCCATGATCGCGAGGCCGGTCGCGAGGCCGGGGCGGTCCGGGAACCACTTGATGAGGGTCGACACGGGCGCGATGTAACCGATGCCGAGACCCATGCCGCCCACGAAGCCGTAGCCGAGGTACACGATCCACAGCTGCCCCAGGCTCACGCCGAGCGCACCGATGAGGAACCCGGACACCCAGAACGTCGCGGAGAGCGCGATCGCCTTGCGCGGCCCGGCCCGGTCGACCCAGCGCCCGCCGACGGCGGCCGACAGGCCGAGCATCACGATCGCGATCGAGAAGATCACCGCGACCTGGGTGTGGCTCGCGTCGAACCGCTCGATGAGCGGGTTCTTGAACACCGAGAACGAGTACACCTGGCCGATGGACAGGTGCACGGCGAGCGCAGCGGGCGGCACGAGCCAACGCTGGTAGCCGGGGGGCGCAACTGTGCGCGCTCGGTCGAGAAACCTCATGGGGGGCACCCCTCCGCAGGTGTCGTCCCGGCCGCGTGCCGGGTACGTCCATGGTTCCGCGCAGCGTGAGGCCAGGTGGGGGACCAAGGTCGTGACCGGCCGGGCCGACCCCACGGCAAGGAAGCGCCACTAGAGTGCTTCACGGAGGGGGCGCCGAGCGCGCTCGCGCCCGCGTCGACGATGCCGTGGAGGAACAGTGACCGAGCCGACCCAGCCCGCGCTGGAGAACCTGCTCACCGAGGCGCGCCGGTTCGCGCCGAGCCCCGAGTTCGCGGCCAAGGCGAACGTCAAGGCCGACGCCTACGAGGCGGCGGCCTCGGACCTTCCCGAGTACTGGGCCGGTCGCGCCCGCGAGGTGCTCACGTGGCAGACCCCGTTCACGCAGACCCTCGACTGGTCGGCCGCCCCCGTCGCCCGCTGGTTCGCCGACGGCACGCTCAACGCCGCGTTCAACGCCGTCGACCGGCACGTCGAGGCCGGCCACGGCGACCGCGTCGCGCTGCACTTCGAGGGCGAGCCGGGCGACTCGCGCGCCATCACGTACGCCGAGCTGCAGGCCGAGGTGGCCCGTGCGGCGAACGTCCTCCTCTCCCTCGGCGTCGAGACAGGCGACCGCGTCGCGATCTACCTGCCGCTCATCCCCGAGGCCGTCGTCGCGATGCTCGCGTGCGCGCGGATCGGCGCGGCGCACTCCGTCGTCTTCGGCGGCTTCTCCGCGGAGGCGCTGCACTCGCGCATCGAGGACGCGCAGGCCAAGCTCGTCATCACGGCCGACGGCGGCTATCGGCGCGGCTCGGCCACCGCCCTCAAGCCCGCCGTCGACGACGCCCTCGCGAAGGGCGCCGCGAGCGTCACGCACGTGCTCGTCGTGCGCCGCACGGGCCAGGACGTCGCGTGGACCGAGGGCCGCGACGTGTGGTGGCACGACCTCGTCCCCGCCGCGAGCCCGGAGCACGAGCCCGTCTGGGTCGAGGCCGAGCACCCGCTGTTCATCCTCTACACCTCGGGCACCACGGGGAAGCCGAAGGGCATCCTGCACACGACGGGCGGCTACCTCACGCAGTGCGCCGCGACACATCGCGACGTCTTCGACCTCAAGCCCGCCACGGACGTGTACTGGTGCACGGCCGACATCGGCTGGGTCACCGGGCACTCGTACGTCGTCTACGGCCCGCTCGTCAACGGCGCGACCCAGGTCATCTACGAGGGCACGCCGGACACCCCGCACCGCGCGCGCTGGTGGGAGATCGTCGCCAAGTACGGCGTCACGATCCTCTACACGGCACCCACGGCGATCCGCACCTGCATGAAGTGGGGCGAGGAGCTGCCCGCCGAGCACGACCTGTCCTCGCTGCGCCTGCTCGGCAGCGTGGGCGAGCCGATCAACCCCGAAGCCTGGATCTGGTACCGGCGCGTCATCGGCGGCGACCGCACCCCCGTCGTCGACACGTGGTGGCAGACGGAGACGGGCGCCATCATGATCTCCCCGCTGCCCGGTGTCACGGCCGCCAAGCCCGGCTCCGCGCAGACCCCGCTGCCCGGCATCGCGGCGACCGTGGTCGACGACGAGGCCAACCCCGTCCCTGCGGGCGGCGGCGGCTACCTCGTGCTGACGCAGCCGTGGCCCGGCATGCTGCGCGGGATCTGGGGCGACCTGCAGCGGTTCAAGGACACGTACTGGTCCCGGTTCCCCGGCGTCTACTTCGCGGGCGACGGCGCCAAGAAGGACGTCGACGGCGACATCTGGCTGCTCGGTCGCGTCGACGACGTCATGAACGTCTCGGGCCACCGGCTGTCCACGACGGAGATCGAGTCGGCCCTCGTCTCGCACGACTGGGTCGCCGAGGCGGCCGTCGTCGGCGCGAGCGACGACACGACGGGCCAGGCCGTGGTCGCGTTCGTCATCCTGCGCGGGGGCGGGCCCCAGGGCGTGTCCGACGGCGAGATCACCGAGACCCTGCGCGGTCACGTGGCCCACGAGATCGGGCCCATCGCCAAGCCGCGCTCGATCCTCGTGGTCGCCGAGCTGCCCAAGACGCGTTCGGGCAAGATCATGCGCCGCCTGCTGCGGGACGTCGCCGAGAACCGCACGATCGGCGACGCGACGACGCTCGCAGACTCCTCGGTCATGGACCTCATCAAGTCCGGCCTCGAAGCCAGCCCCACCACCGACTGACCCCTCCCCCGAAGCAGAGACACACACCGCGAGACAGAGACGTGCGCCGCGACGTGGAGGCACTCACCGTCGACGGCGCCCCGACGAGAGGCACTTCATGACGACCGCGCGCCTGCGCCTCGACCCGGCGTTCGCCGTCGGCCCCGTCCACCGCCGACTGTTCGGCTCCTTCGTCGAGCACCTGGGCCGGTGCGTCTACGACGGGCTGTACGAGCCGGGACACCCCACGGCCGACGCGCAGGGCTTCCGGCGCGACGTCCTCGACCTCGTGCGCGAGCTCGGCGTGACCACGGTGCGCTACCCGGGCGGCAACTTCGTCTCGGGGTACCGCTGGGAGGACGGCGTCGGCCCCCGCGAGGACCGACCCCGGCGGCTCGACCTCGCGTGGCACGCGACGGAGACCAACGAGGTGGGGCTGCACGAGTTCGCCGACTGGTGCGAGCTCGCCGGCACGGAGCTCATGTACGCGGTGAACCTCGGTACCCGCGGTGTCGCGGAGGCGCTCGACCTCGTCGAGTACGCGACGGTGCCGGGCGGGACGGCGCTCTCCGAGGCGCGGCGCAGCAACGGGCGCAAAGAGCCGTTCGACATCCGCATGTGGTGCCTCGGCAACGAGATGGACGGCCCGTGGCAGCTCGGGCACCGCTCGGCCGAGGACTACGGCAAGCTCGCGAGCCAGACGGCGAAGGCGATGCGCCAGGTGAAGCGGGACCTCGAGCTCGTGGTGTGCGGCTCGTCCGGCTCGGGGATGGCCACGTTCGGCTCCTGGGAGCGCACGGTGCTCGAGCACTGCTACGAGGACGTCGACCACATCTCGTGCCACGCCTACTACCAGGAGCGCGACGGCGACCTCGCGAGCTTCCTCGCCTCGGCCGTGAACATGGACCGGTTCATCGACGCCGTCACGGCCACGGCGGACCACGTCAAGGCCGTGCTGCGCTCGGACAAGACGATCGACATCTCATTCGACGAGTGGAACGTCTGGTACATGGACAGGCCGGACCCGGGGCGCTCGACGGACCCGGACGCGTGGCCCGTCGCCCCGCGGCAGCTCGAGAACGTGTACTCGGTCGCGGACGCCGTCGTCGTCGGCTCGCTCCTCATCTCACTGCTGCGTCACGCGGACCGGGTCACGGCGGCGAGCCTCGCCCAGCTCGTCAACGTCATCGCGCCGATCATGACCGAGCCGGGCGGGCCGGCGTGGCGGCAGACGACGTTCTTCCCCTTCGCGCTCACCTCGCACCTCGCGCGAGGGGCCTCCCTCGACGTGCGGGTGGACGTCGGGTCGACGACGACGGCGGTCTACGGCGACGTGCCGCTCGTGGACGCGGCCGCGACGCACGACGAGGCAGACGGTTCGACGGCGGTGTTCCTCGTGAACCGCTCCCTCGACGAGCCGGTCGAGGTGTCGGTCGAGCTCCCCGCGAGCCTCGCGGGCGCCGCCATCGAGGCCGTCACGCTGCACGACGACGACCACACGGCCGCCAACACCCTCGATCAGCCCGAGCGCGTCACCCCGGCGATCAACCCCACGGCACGCCTCACCGGCTCGACCCTGGGCGTCACCCTCCCGCCGATCTCCTGGACGGCCGTGCGGCTCGGGGCCCGCTGAGCACGACGGCGACCCGACCTCGTCGCGCTGCCCCCGCGAGCCCGGGGTCGGCTCAGGTCCAGCGCGTCGTGCGGCGGGCGATCACGAGGAGCGTGGCGCCCAGGAGGACCAGGGCGAGCGTCCAGGAGACCGGGCCGGAGAGCGAGGCACCCGTCTCGGCGAGATCCTCGTCAGCGTCCGGCTCGGGCTCCGGGTCCGGGTCCGGGTCCGGGTCCGGGTCAGGCTCCGGGTCCGGCTCGGGGTCCGGCTCGGGCTGGGGGTCTGGCTCCGGGTCCGGCTCGGGCTGGGGATCTGGCTCGGGGTCCGTCGCCGCCGCGACCGTGAAGGCGTACGAGACCGAGGCCGACGCTCCCGCACCCGTCAGGTGCACCACGAGCGCGTGCGCACCGGGCGCGGTCGCCGCGGGGATGGCGACCGTCTGGCTCACGAGGCCGTCCGTGCCCACGGTCTGGGTCGCCAGGACGACCGGCGTGGAGTGCAGCTCGACGGTGAGCGTGGCCCCCGGTGGAAGGTCCGAGGCCGCGATGTCGATCTCGTCGCCCGGCTCGAGCGTCGCGCCCTCGAGCGGAGAGCCGTCCACGGTGACGTCCGGTGCGAGGACGAACGGGACGCTCGAGGCGTCCGCGCTCCACGGGCCCTGCCCCGCGGCGTTGACCGCGGCGAGCCGAAACTCGTAGGTCGCGCCGTTGTCGAGCCCCGTCGCGGTCGCTGCCACCGCGTCGGCCGCGAGCGTGGCGACCGGGGTGAACGGGCTACCGTCGACGCGCTGCTCGAGCACGTACCCGGTGAGCGGGCTGAAGCCGTCGTCCGGCGCCGACCACGTCACGTCCACCTGTCCGTCGCCCGGGGTCACGCTCACCACGGGAGCGCTCGGAACGGTGTACGGCGTGACCGCCGAGGAGACGTCCGAGGGGGCGCCCACACCGATCGCGCTGCGCGCCGTCACGGTCACCGTCGTGGAGACCCCGGGTACCAGCCCGGTGATCTCGCACGACGTCGAGGCCGTGGTGCACGTCACCCCACCCGGGGACGCCGTCGCCGTGTAGTCGATGATCGGCGCGTCCCCACTCTCGCTCGGAGCGACCCACGAGACGTCAACGGACTCCACACCGGCCGTCGCGACCACACCGCTCGGCGGGCCGGGCTCCTCGGGGTCGCGCACCTCGATCGTGTGCAGGGCGAGCATCTGGCCGTCAGCGGTCCACGCGCGCACCGTGAAGGCGAAGATGCCCGCGGTAGTCGGGGTCCCCAAGAGCAGGCCACCGCTCGTGAGCGTCAAGCCCGGGGGCAGTGCCCCGGCCGAGACCTCCGTCTGCGCCACGGCCGGGAAGCCACCCAGCGTGAACTGGAACGAGTAGGGCTCATCGACCAGCACTCCCGTCGGGGGCATCCCCGTGATCGACGCCTCGTAGTCCGTCACGACGTACGTCGTGAAGGCGAAGTCCATGTCGACGTACTGGTTACCGAGGTAGAAGAGGGAGCCGTGGGCGTACCGGTCGGCCGTGACGGCAAAGCTCACCCCACCCGCCGTGATGTGGAGCTCGTAGGTGGTGCCCGCGGAGAGCTTCGCCGTGGGCGTCATCGCCACCTGGACGGTCCCGGCCCCCGTGACGCTGCCGGAGCCCTGGCTCACGGCGGTGCTGCCGCCCGCCTCCGTCACCCGCACGGTGAACGGGCCAGCCCCCTCGCGCGCCACCAGGTCGATCTCGCTCAGGTAGCCGGTCACACCGGCACGAAACGTCTGCGCCCACCCGGACGGGCCAGCCGTACCATCGACGGCAGGGCCGAGGTTCTGCTGGTCGACGACCCCGCGAGCCGCGGCCACGGCGGGCGCTGCTCCCGCCACCGAGGTGACTACCACGAGGACGAACGCCCAGATCATCGCCGACCAACGTCGCGGAGCACGACGCGGATCGCTCGCGGGGGAAGGACGAGTCACAGAGACCTCCAGTTGGGGCACCGGCCCATCGACCGCCGCACGCACTCGCAGACCTACGGACGGTACCGGACATCGCTGTCAGGTGGTGCCGCCTTCTGGGTGGTGCTGCCCAGTCCACGCCCCGCTCGCACGAGGGCGACCGGGCGCGTCAGGAACGCGCCGCGACGCGGCCGGAGCGCACGACGAGTGCGAGGTAAGCGACGACGACGACGAGCGCGACGACGGCGAGCGCGGCGTAGCTCGCGACCGTGACGACCACGCCCGCGACGGCGCCACCGAGCGCCCCGCCGAGGTTCATCGCGACGTCGGAGGCGCCCTGGACCGTGGTGCGGTGCTCCTCGGGCACCCCGCCCGCGAGCAGCGCCGAGCCCGCGACGAGCCCCGCCGACCATCCGATGCCGAGCAGCACGAGACCCGCCGTGAGGCGCCCGCCACCGTGCCCCGGGACACCGAGGACGAGCGCGGCGGAGGCCGCGAGCGTGAGCGCGCCGCCGACGAGCACGGGCCGGGCCCCGAAGCGGTCCGTCGCGACGCCGAACAGCGGGCTGAGCGCGAACATCCCCGCGATGTGCAGCGAGATGACGAGGCCGATGAGTTGCAGGCTCGCGCCGTGGTGGTTCATGTGCACGGGGGTCATGACCATGAGGCTCACCATGACGAAGTGGCTCACCACGATCGCGAGCAGGCCGAGGCGTGCCACGGGGAGCGCCCGGATCACGGCGACACCGGCGCCGATCGAGCGCCAGGGGTTGGTGGGCACGGGCGGCGCGGCGCCGGAGCGTTCCCGGGCGAGCACGAGCGGGTCGGGCCGCAGCAGCACGGCGACCGCAAGCGTGGCGAGCGCGAACATGGCGGCCATGAGGGCGAACGTCACGGCGGTGTGCGTGCCGCGCGCGGCAGGCAGGAGGCCGACGCCGAGCGCCCACGAGTCGAGCCACCCCGCGAGGTTGGGTCCCAGCACGGAGCCGACCGTCGCGGCCCACACCACGAGCGAGAGGGCGCGGGCCTGGTGCTCGGGCGCCGCGAGATCCGTCGCCGCGAAGCGCGCCGCGAGCCCGGCCGCACCGCCCGCGCCGATGAGCGTCATCCCGGCAAGGAGCAGCGCCGTCGAGCCAAGGACGGTCGCCGTCGTCGCGCCGAGCGCACCGATCATGGCCACGCCGTAGCCGAGCACGAGCGAGCGGCCACGGCCGTGTCGCGCGGCGACCTGGGCGATCGGCAGCGCGGCGAGGGCGGAGCCGACGACGACGCACGTCTGGGCGAGACCGCCCACCGTCTCGCTGCCGGACGTCTCCGCCGCGACGAGCGAGTTCACGGCCGCGCCCGTCGCCGTGCCGACCCCGACGAGCACCTGCACCGCGGAGAGCACCGAGACGGTGCGTACCTGGACCGGGTCTCGGGCGTGCGCCGTCGTCGTCGAACCTGCCTCTGAACCCGTCACCCCCCTACCCCACCACACCCCACCCACCCAACGCCGAAGCAGAGACGCACGCGTCGAAGCAGAGCCTCTATCTCGCGACGTACGTCTCTACTTCGGCGAGGGGAGGGGAAAGAGTGGTGAGATGGAGTCATGGCCATCACCCCCTCCGTCGTGCGCGGCGCGCTCCCCGAGGACGTGGTCCCGCTCGTGCACGGGCTCGTGGTCGACGCCGAGCAGTCCGACGGCGTCGCCCCGCTCTCCGAGCAGCGCCTGCTGTGGCTCGGGGACGACGACGCGCCCGTGGTGCATCTGCTCACGTGGGCGCCCGGGCGGCTCACGGGCATCGCACAGGTCGACCTCGGGGTGGCGGGGCGGGCCACGGCGGAGCTCGCCGTCGCGCCCGCGGACCGACGCCAGGGCCTCGGCGAGGCGCTCCTGCGGGCGGCGCGCGAGGTGGCGCCCGAGCGGGAGTTCGCCGTCTGGGCGCACGGGGACCTGCCCGGGGCGAAGGCGCTCGCGATGGGCACCGGCCTGCGGCCCTCGCGCGAGCTGTGGCTCATGCGCGTCGAGCTCGCGGCCCGTCCGGAGGTCGAGCTGCGCGGGCTGCCGGACGGGGTGACCGTGCGGCCGTTCGTCGTCGGGCAGGACGAGGAGGCGTGGTTGCGCGTCAACGGGCGCGCGTTCGCCGGCCATCCCGAGCAGGGGCGCATCACGCTCGCCGACGTACAGGCGCGCGAGGCCGAGCCGTGGTTCGACCCCGAGCACTTCCTGCTCGCCGAACGGGACGGCGAGCTGCTCGCCTCGTCGTGGCTCAAGGTCACCGACGGCATCGGGGAGATCTACGTCCTGGGCGTGGACCCCGATGCACAAGGACTCGGGCTCGGCACGGAGCTCACGGCGCGCTCGCTCGCGCTGTTCGAGGAGCTCGGGCTCGGCGTCGCGATCCTCTATACGAGCGCGAGCAACGTCGTTGCCGTGCGGACGTACGCCAAGTTCGGCTTCACGCCGTCGAACGTGGACGTCACGTACTCCTGACCCGCGCCCCCGGCCCGAGGACGGGCTGCGTTCACCTTCTCGTCACGCGCAGGACGGGCGTGCGGTTCCCGCGCGAACTCCGAAGATGTCACGATGGGAAGCGTGACTGACACCAGTGCCTCCGAGCTGACCGACCCGGGCCTCGCCGATGCCGAGCTGCCGCAGGGTGCGTCGCCCGACGGCGCTCCCGAGGGCGGGGCGTTCGAGCTCCCCGAGGACCGCTTCGCGGACCGCGAGCTGTCCTGGCTCGCGTTCAACCAGCGGGTGCTCGAGCTCGCGGAGGACCCTGAGCTGCCGATCCTGGAACGCGTGCGGTTCCTGGCGATCTTCGCCTCGAACCTCGACGAGTTCTTCATGGTGCGCGTCGCCGGGCTCAAGCGCCGCATCGCGACCGGCCTCGCGGTCACGGCCGTCTCGGGCCTGAGCCCGCGCCAGCAGCTCGAGGCGATCTCCGAGCAGGCACACACGCTCATGGACCGGCACGCCCGCGTCTTCTCCGAGCAGGTGCAGCCCGCGCTCGCCGCCGAGGGCATCACGCTCGTGCGCTGGGACGAGCTCGGGTCGAGCGAGCAGGACCGGCTGCACAAGTACTTCCGCAAGCAGATCTTCCCCGTCCTGACACCGCTCGCCGTCGACCCCGCCCACCCGTTCCCCTACATCTCCGGCCTCTCGCTCAACCTCGCCGTGGGGGTGCTCAACCCCGCGACGGGCAAGGAGCACTTCGCGCGCGTCAAGGTCCCCCCGCTGCTGCCCCGGTTCATCGCCGTCGACGCCCGCGGGCGCCCGAGCGCGCCGAGCACCCAGACGGCCTCGCCGGAGCTCGGCCCCACGAGCTTCGTGCCGATCGAGGACGTCATCGCCGAACATCTCGACCACCTCTTCCCCGGCATGGAGATCCTGGGGCACCACACGTTCCGCGTGACGCGCAACGAGGACGTCGAGGTCGAGGAGGACGACGCCGAGAACCTGCTCCAGGCGATGGAGAAGGAGCTGTTGCGCCGGCGGTTCGGACCACCCGTGCGGCTCGAGCTCGCGAAGGGTACGGACTCGCACTTCCGCGACCTGCTCGTGCGCGAGCTGGGCGTGCACCCGGCGGAGGTGTACGAACTGCCCGCCCCGCTCGACCTCACGGGTCTCAACGTCATCGCCGACCTCGACCGTGCGGACCTGCACTACCCGCCCTTCGTGCCGACGACGCACCGCCACCTCGCCGAGGTCGAGTCAGCGAAGCCGACCGACATCTTCGCCGCGATGCGCGAGCGCGACATCCTCCTGCACCACCCGTACGACTCGTTCTCCACGTCGGTGCAGACGTTCCTCGCACAGGCGGCGGCCGACCCGCGCGTGCTCGCCATCAAGCAGACGCTCTACCGCACGTCGGGCGACTCGCCGATCGTGGACTCGCTCATCGACGCGGCCGAGGCGGGCAAGCAGGTGCTCGCGCTCGTCGAGATCAAGGCGCGCTTCGACGAGCAGGCCAACATCACGTGGGCCCGCAAGCTCGAGCAGGCGGGCGTGCACGTCGTCTACGGCATCGTCGGGCTCAAGACCCACTGCAAGCTCTCGCTCGTGGTGCGGCACGAGCAGGACGGCCTGCGACGCTACTGCCACGTCGGCACGGGCAACTACAACCCCAAGACGGCGCGCCTCTACACCGACCACGGGCTCCTGACGAGCGATCCCGACGTCGGCCAGGACCTCACCCGCCTCTTCAACCAGCTCTCCGGGTACGCCCCCAAGTCGAAGTTCCACCGGCTGCTCGTCGCCCCGCGCTCCTTGCGCTCGGGTCTCGTCGAGCACATCGAGAACGAGATCGCGGCCGCGGCCGAGGGCCGTCCGGCGTGGATCAAGATGAAGGTCAACGCCGTCGTCGACGAGGAGATCATCGACGCGCTGTACCGGGCGTCGCAGGCCGGTGTGGCCGTCGACCTCGTCGTGCGGGGCATCTGCGCGCTGCGCGCCGGGGTGCCGGGGCTCTCGGAGAACATCCGCGTGCGCTCGGTCCTCGGCCGGTTCCTCGAGCACTCGCGGATCTTCGCCTTCGCGAACCCCCCGGAGGGCAGCGACGAGTCCGGCCCCGCCATCTACATCGGGTCCGCCGACCTCATGCACCGCAACCTCGACCGCCGCGTCGAGGCGCTCGTGCGGCTCTCCGACCCCGAGCACCTCTCGGAGCTCGTGGAGCTCATCGACTCGTCGATGGACCCCCGGACCAGCTCGTGGCGGCTCGAGCCCGACGGCGCGTGGGTGCGCCCCGCGACCGCTCCCGACGGCTCACCGCTCGACGACCTGCAGGCCGCGCTCATCGCGCGGCAGCGCCGTCGGCTGGCCAGCCACCGATGACGCGCTCCAAACGTCCCGCCGTCGTGGTCGCCGCGGGAGCGCTCGTGTGGCGCGAGCGCAAGGGCCGGCTCGAGGTGCTCGTGATCCACCGCCCGCGCTACGACGACTGGTCGTGGCCCAAGGGCAAGCTCGACGCCGGGGAGACCATCCCCGTCGCCGCCGTGCGCGAGGTGGCCGAGGAGACGGGGCTGCACGTCGCGCTCGGTGTCGCCCTGCCGATGCTGCGCTACCAGGTCTCCGGCGGTCGCACGAAAGAGGTGTACTACTGGGCCGCCCGGGTGCTCGAGCCGGACTCGCCGGCCCACGCGGCCCGACCTCACGTCTCGCCGAGCGCCGACGAGGTCGACGACATGCGCTGGATGCGGGCGTCCCAGGCTGCGGAGCGGCTGACACGGAAGTCGGACCGCAAGCCGCTCAAGGCCCTCGTCGCGCTGCACGAGGCAGGCACGCTCGACACGACGGCCGTCGCCGTCGTGCGCCACGCCCGTTCCCGCAGCCGCTCCGCGTGGAAGGGGGCCGACGCCGAGCGCCCGCTGACCCAGGTGGGCCGCGCCCAGGCGGACGGCCTGACCCCCGTGCTCTCCGCGTACGGCATCGCGGTCGTCGTCACGAGCCCGTGGGAGCGCTGCGCGGCCACCGTGGCGCCGTACGCGAAGGCGAGCGGACTCGTCCCCGAGCCGGTCGAGGCCCTCACCGAGGATGCGCACCACGCCAAGCCGAAGGGCGCCAAGCAGGTGGCGAAGACGGCGTACACCGGCCCCGGTGCGATCGCGCTGTGCACCCATCGGCCCGTGATCCCTACGGTGCTCGAGGTGCTCGACGGCTACGCTCCCGGCTGGGTGCGGCGGGTGCGCCCGCGCAAGGACCCGTACCTGCGCCCGGCGAGCATCGCCGTCGCGCACGTCCATCACGGGAAGGAAGGCCCGAGGGTCGTGGGCTTCGAGGTCCAGTCGGCGACCGGCGTCGGCCAGGCGTAGGCCTCTCGGCCCCCTCGCCCCGACCGAGCCTGGGACCCAGGCCCGTGACTAGAGGAGGAACGGGCTCAGGATCCAGTAGAAGAGCGCGGCCACGAAACCCGCCGCCGGGATCGTGAGGACCCACGCGAGGCCGATGTTCTTCGCGACGCCCCAGCGCACGGCGGACAACCGCTTGGTGGCACCGACACCCATGATCGCGGACGTGATCGTGTGGGTCGTCGAGACCGGTGCGTGGAACACGAAGGCGTTGACGTAGAGCACGACGGCGGACACCGACTCGGCGACGAAGCCGCGTGCCGGGTCGAGCTCGATGATGCGCCGGCCGAGCGTGCGCATGATGCGCCAGCCGCCCGCGTAGGTCCCGAGCGAGATCGCCGCGGCGGCCGAGAGCTTGACCCACACCGGAATGGGGTCGTCGGAGGTGTACCAGCCCGCCGCGACGAGCGCCATGAACATGACACCCATCGTCTTCTGCGCGTCCTGCAGGCCGTGCCCGAGCGCCATCGCGGCGGCCGAGACGGTCTGCGCGATGCGGAAGCGGCGCTGCAGCGGGTGCGGGTTGGCCCGCCGGAAGATCCACATCACGGCGACCATGCCCATGAACGCGAGGCCGAAGCCCACGAGCGGGGAGAAGATCATCGGAAGGACGACCTTCTCGACGATCGCGGCACCGTAGATCCCCAGGCCGCCCGCGAGTCCCGCCCCGACGAGGCCACCGATGAGGGCGTGGGTCGAGGACGAGGGCAGACCGAACCACCACGTGATGAGGTTCCACGTGATCGCGCCGACGAGTCCGCACAGCACGACGACGAGCGCGGTATGGGTCGCCACCTCTTCGAGGTGGACGATGCTGTTGGCGATCGTCTGGGCCACGTCCGTCGCGAGCAGCGCGCCCACGAAGTTCATGATCGCGGCCATGATGAGCGCCGCCCGCGGGGTCAGTGCCCGGGTCGAGACCGACGTTGCGATGGCGTTGGCGGCGTCGTGGAAACCGTTGGTGTAGTCGAAGCCGAGCGCGAGCGCGACAACGACGACGACGAGCGCAATCTCCACCGCGCTCAGGACTCCTTGAGCGCGATCGTCTCGACCGTGTTGGCGACCGTCTCGAAGGCGTCAGCGGCGTCCTCGAGCTTGTCGACGACCTCCTTGAGCTTCATGAGGGTCACCGGGTCGAGTCCGTCGTCGAAGAGCTGGGCGAGCAGCTTGCGGTAGCTCTTGTCCGCCTGGTTCTCGAGCCGGTTGATCTCGACCCAGTAGTCGGCGAGGTCGTTCATGGCACGCAGCCGGGGCATGGCCTCCGCGGTGAGCTCGGCAGCGCGCTGGAGCACCTGGACCTGGTCGGAGATGCGCTTGGGGAGCTCTTCGAGCTTGTACAGCACGATGAGGTCCGCGGCCTCCTCCATGTAGTCCATGCAGTCGTCGAGGTTCGAGGCGAGCTGGTAGATGTCGTCCCGGTCGAACGGGGTGACGAAGGTCTGGTTGAGCCGCCGCATGATCGTGTGGGTGGCCTCGTCGGCGTCGTGCTCGGCGTCGTTGAGCTTCGCCGCGATGGCCTTGCGGTCCTTGCGGTCCGCCTCGAGCAGCTCGGCGAGCAGGTTCGCGCCGGTCACGAGCAGCTGGGCAGACTCCGCCAGGAGATCGAAGAAAGTGGTGTCGCGCGGGGTGAATCGCAGGCGCACGTCGGTGGCTCCCTATGCCAAGGGGGGATCGTCGGACACAGGCTAGGGCAGCGCAGGGCTAAACGCGCAACCTTCGAGGTCCGGCGATGCTGGTCGTCCAGGTGAGTGCGACGCCGGACCGAGCAGCGCCTGTCGGCGCGAAGGCCGCTCGAAGCGGCTGAGTTTGGAGCCCGGGGCCACACCGGCCCGACGTCGCCCGCACATCCTACGCCGCGAGCCGGCGAGGTTCGCCGCGAGCTAGTCGAGGCGGTCGGCGCGCCAGAGCATGGCGCAGGCCTCGAGCTCCTCGGCCGTGCGCACGAGGGAAGCGGCGCCCCGGGTCTCGTGCACCGCGCGGTCCTCGTCGGTCGCCTCGTGCTCGTCGGCGTCGAGCGCCACCCCGGCCGCGAGCACCCGGCAGAAGGCCGCCGCCCGCTCGAGCGCGACGTCGAGCTCGCCCGTGAACACCCCGCCCAGCACGGAGTCGGCGAGGTCGCTGAGCTCCTGCGGTCCTGGCGGGCTCGCGACGCCCGCGACGACCTCGTGCACCGGCGCCGCCGAGATCCCTGTCAGGTAGCGCGCCGCGAGCGTCGCCGGGTCGCGGCGCACCCACTCGCGCAGCACGTAGAGCCGCCACAGGGCGCCGGGCAGCGTGTGCGGTGCGGCGTCGGCCCACATCGAGGCGACGACGTCGAGCCCCTCGCTCTCCACGAGCTGGACGAGCCGCTCCACGAGCGCGGGGTCGTCGAGCGCGCGCGCGCCGTGCACGATCGCGGCCGCCGTCGTGTGCGCCACCTCGGGCAGGAGCGCCGGGTCGACGCCGCCGGGAAGCGCCTCCGCGGCCTGCTGGTCGAGCATCGCGGGCCGCCGGGGCCGCGGACGGCTCACAGGTCCGTCCAGGTCTCTCTGCGGTGCGCGGCCGCCGAGAGCATCTCGACGTCGGCGTCGGTGAGCCGACGTGGGAGGCGCCGGAAGACACCCGGGATGTCCGTGCGTCCGAGCACGAGGGCGTCGTCGGGCATCTTCGTCACGCGGGGTGCGGCGAGGGCTCCGGTGTGGACGACGACGACGGCGCGCACCGAGACGAACGACGCCGACGCCGCCCCCAGGACGCGCTCGAGCCGCTGGGCCTGGAGCCGGGCGTCGCGCAGGTACGGCACCGTGCGGTGGTTGACGTAGAGGGAGCGTCGGTCGACCTGCACGTCGGCACCGAGGTGGACGTGCACCGTCAGCGCGTACACACCCCCCGGTCCGATGAGCAGGTGCTGCAGCACGTCACCCTGGCGGCTCAGCGGCACGTCGTGCAGCACGCTCCAGCCGTCGGTGCGCAAGCGGTCGAGCCGTTCGCCCACGGGAACGTCGGCGGGCACCGGCTCGCCGTCCTGGATCCCCTCGTTGGGCCCGGGCGGCGGGGGAAGGTCGGGGAGCGCGATCGGCAGCGTGACCTCTTCGGCGTCGGCCCGCAGGAACTCCTGGGCCGCGAGGCGCAGTCCACCCTCGAGCGCTGGCGAGTCCGCGATCACCGTGCCGGAGATGAGGTCGATCGAACCGATGCGCCTGCCCATGTCGTCGGTGACGTACAGCCGGTCGGCGCCGTAGCGGCTCCAGCGGCGCACGGTGAGGGAGTCGGCCACGGTGTGCTTATCGGCACTCTCTGGCACGTTCTCCACCTCCTTGCGTCACTTCACCACGCCGCTCCGGCCCGACGTTGGCATCAAGTGTCCACCCTGAGGCGTCAGTCTGTCTGCGCCGGGGTGAACGTCAGGGAGACGGAGTTCATGCAGAAGCGGTCGCCCGTCGGCGTCTGGGGCGCGTCGTCGAACACGTGCCCCAGGTGCGAACCGCACGCCGCGCAGCGCACCTCGGTGCGCACCATGCCGAGCGTGCTGTCCTCGACGAGCTCGACGGCGTCGCCCGCGAGGGGGCTGTAGAAGCTGGGCCACCCGCAGTGGGCCTCGAACTTCGTCTCCGAGCGGAACAGCTCCGCCCCGCACGCGCGGCATGCGTAGACACCTTCGCGGTCCTCGCCCAGCAGCGCGCCGGTCCACGGCCGCTCCGTCGCCGCCTGACGCAGCACGGCGAACTCGACCGGGTCGAGCTCGAGCTGCCACTCCTGCTCCGACTTCGTCACGCGGTAGGTCATGGCTTCCTCCTGTCACGGACGCACGGTGCGTCCATGTGCTGCAACACCGAGCAGCTCGGTATTGGTCCCAGCGGCTCGACCTATCGGGCATCCCCGGCCAAAGCGACACACCGGCGCAGACAACCCTTGTCCCGCAAGGCACCGTACGCCTAGCCTGCGATCACCAAGTTCTACCGGCGCCTTCGAGGGGGCCGGCTCCGACGACGTGGGGCCAGGGTGCAACGGACACGCAGGACGCGGTGGGCACTGACGCGGTACTTCGCCGCGGTCAGCATCGTGGCCGTGCTCGTGCTCGGCGGTGGACTCATCGTCACCACGACGATCATCATGCGCCAGCAGGCTCTCGCCGCAGGCGCGTCCGCCGCCAAGCTGATCGAGCCGAGCGTGCGCGACGTCGTGCCTGAGTCCGCCTACCAGACCGGTGTCCTGAGCCCCGAGGTCGCCGCTCGACTCACGCAACGTCTCAACGAGTTCTCCGACCAGCTCGTCGGCCTGCGGCTGTGGAACGCCGACGCCACGCTGCTCTTCGACTCCAACCCCGCGAGCTCGGCGGCCTTCCCCCGCACCGACCGCTTCGACCGCGCCGTGCGCAACGGCGACGTGAGTGCGGCCATCGTCACGACGACCCTCGGGGTGGGCAACTCGAGCTCGACGGGGCGCCTGGTCACGGCGCTGTCCGTCTACGTCCCCGTCGTGGAGAACGGTGTGCGGGTCGGCGCGCTCGAGGTGCTCCTCGACTACACCGAGACCGATGCCGCCCTGCGGGAAGCCGTCCGTGTCGTCACCGCGGTCATCTCCGCGGGCCTGCTGATCCTGTGGCTCCTGCTCTTCCGTACGGTGCGCAACGCCTCGAAGCGGCTGCAGACCTCCGCGCTGGAGAACGCGCGCCTCGCCCTCCTCGACCCGCTCACGGGCCTGCCGAACCGGCGCATGCTGCTCGACCGGATGCGCCGCGCGATCGACCAGGCGGAGGAGGACGGCACCGGCGTCGGCCTCGTGCTGCTCGACATCGACCGGTTCAAGGACATCAACGACTCCCTCGGTCACGACCGGGGCGACGAGCTCCTCGTGCAGGTCGCCCACCGGCTCCGCGCCGCCTTGCGCGAGCGGGACGTCGTCGCCCGGCTGGGCGGCGACGAGTTCGCGATCCTGCTGCCGGCGATCCGCTCCGTGGCGAACGCCGAGCGGCTCGCCCAACGCGTGCGCAACCTGTTCGCGCCGGCGTTCAACCTCGGCGGGCTCGAGCTCCACGTCGACTCCTCGATCGGTGTCGCCTGCATCCCCGAGCACGCCGTCGACGCCTCCGGTCTCATGCGCAAGGCCGACGTCGCGATGTACACGGCGAAGACGCACCGCATGGGTGTCGCCATCTACTCCCCCGACGAGGACGACTCGTCCCCCGCGCGCCTCGTGCTGCTCGGCGACCTGCACCGTGCACTCGCGGACCGCCAAGAGCTCGTGATGTTCTACCAGCCGAAGATCGCGCTCACGACGGGCCAGACCGTGGGCCTCGAGGCGCTCATGCGCTGGGTCCACCCGACGCGCGGCATGCTCGTCCCCGACCTGTTCATCCCCCTCGCCGAGCAGTCCGGGCTCATCCACGACCTCACGGCCTTCGCCCTCGAGTCGGCGATCTCCCAGCTCTCCCGCTGGCAGTCCGAGGGGCGCGAGGTCCCCGTCGCGGTGAACCTCTCCGCACACAACCTGACGTCCTCACAGGTGGCCGAGACGATCGAGGAGCTCCTGCACGCGCACCAGGTGCGTCCCGACCTGCTCGAGGTGGAGATCACCGAGACGGCGCTCGTCGCCGACCCGTCGCGGGTGGTGCCCGTGCTCGAGCAGCTCGCCGATATCGGCGTGCTCGTCTCGATCGACGACTTCGGGATCGGCAACACCTCGATCTCCCAGCTTCGGGACCTGCCCGTCGCGCGCCTCAAGATCGACCGCACGTTCATCGCCGACCTCACGGGATCCCACCAACGCGCGGGCTCGGAGATGATCGTCAAGGCCATGGTGGACCTCGCTCACTCGTTCGGACTCGAAGTCGTGGCCGAAGGAGTGGAAGATTCCGACACGGAGGGGCTAATCAGGGCATTGGGGGTGGATCAGGCACAGGGTTTCTTGTACTCTCAGCCCGTCCCTGCTGCGGAAGTGCCCGATCTCGAGGGCGCCAAACCCAGCTCGCGACGTGCCGGGGGGCGTCGGAGGCCGACGAAGGCCGGGAAGTCCCCCCAGAATGGTTGATAGGTCCCACAACGGGCTCAAGCGGAATCGCTAGGGTGCCGATACACGAAGGATGACGCGAGGACGTGAATCCATGGACGATCTGATCCAGGAGATGCTCGAGCCTGACCGGCCCGCGCCCGGTGCCGTCGCGCGTCGGCGTCGGTTCGTCGCGACGTCCACCATCATCGGCCTCGCCGCGATCGGCATCACGAGCCTGACGACGAACGCGTTGTTCACGAACGAGGAGTCCGACGCTCAGAGCGGCTTCGTCACCGGAACGATCGTCATCAGCCCCGACGCCACCAACTTCAACGTGGCGGCTGGCAACGCGGCCCCCGGCGACAGCCACTTCGCTCCGATCAACGTCCTGAACGACGGCACGCTCCAGCTGCGGTACTCCATCGAGCTCGCGGGGAGCGCCGACAGCTCACCGCTGCTGCTCGACGAGCTCACCTATCGCATCTACTCCAACGTCACACCGGCGAACTGCGTGGCGGGCACCGTCGGCAGCGGCACGGTGCTCGGCTCTGCGGTGCTCAGCAACAGCACGCACTGGATCGGCAACGCCGCTTCCGGGCAGCACAGCGGCGACCGCACTCTCGCTTCCGGCGTCAGTGAGAACCTCTGCGTCGAGCTTGAGCTCGACATCGAAGCCGGGGACAACGTGCAGAGTGCCACCGCCGGACTCGACTTCACATTCCACGCGGAGCAGACCGCCAACAACCCGTAGTCATGGGGTCAGCGCAGCGCGCGGAAGACCGCAGGGAGGCGCCGCCCAACCCGCGGGTGCGCCGCCGACGGCGGGAGAGCCGGTCGTCTCGGATCATTCCGGCGGCGTGCTGGACGATCATCGCGGTGTGCATCACGGCATTCGCGACCTCGCTCGCGATACCGCTGTGGTTCCAGCTCAACGACCAGCGGATCCTGCTCGTCACCTCGGGATCCATGGAGCCCTACTTCCGGGCGGGCGATGCCGTCATCGTGCAGCGCATCTCGGACCCGTCCCAGCTGCGGATCAACCAGGTCGCGTCCTTTTACCCGGCGACGTCGAACCAGCTCGTCACGCACCGGATCATCGACCTGAAGTCGTTCCCGGTGCTCGCGCAGAACGAGACCACGGGCCGCATGGACCCCGTCCTCAACGCCGACGGCGAGCCGGAGACTCAGCAGTACATCATCACGAAGGGCGATGCGAACGAGAACCCCGATCCCAATGCGACGCCATGGACCAACGTTCGCGGCGTGGTGCTGAGCGTCGAGCCGAGCTGGGGTGCGATCCTGTCATGGGCCCACTCCCCTCAAGGACGGTTCGCGATGCTCGTGCCACCGCTCGTGCTGCTCGCCGCGATGGAGATCGGCGGGGTCATCCGGGAGCGGCGGCGCGTGAGGGCCGACGGAGCTCGCCAACAGGAGGAGGCGCGGATTGACGACTCGTACCTCCTCGACTGAACCGATCCCTCGGGGTTCGCGGCGCCTCATCGCGACCACGGGAATCGCCGTGCTCGCCCTCGGTGGCGCAGCCCTCGCGGACATCGAGACCACGGGGGCGCTCTACACGGCCGAGTCCATCGCGACCCTCGGTGGCTTCCAGGTCCAGTCGCTGTGCGACTTCGACACCTATACCTCGGTCCAGGTGCATCTCGCCGACCTCGAGCCTTCGCTCTGGTGGGGGTTCGACCCTGCCGAGGACCCCGCACCGTGGACCGCCGTCGGCGACCCCGCACCGACCCCGGCCGAGCCCGACGGGACCTTGGTGTGCGACGACGGCGTGCTGTCCCTCGCGGCGGGACAGGCGATCCACGCGTCGCCGACCCTCCCCGCACCGGTGACCGCCATCCTCGTCCTCGCGACGCCGACGACGGACGGAAGCCTGCTGACCATCGCCGACGACGACGGTCCTTCGCATGCCGTCGTCGTCGAGGACTCGACGGCGTCACTGCTCACGTGGGACGCCGGTGCGCCGCCCGTGCAGGTCGCCTCGGTCGACCTCGACGACGACGAGTCCGCCCACGTCATCGCCGTCGTGCTCGACGGCACGGACGTCGCGCTCTGGGTCGACGGCACCTCGGACTCGGGCACCCTGCCCGCGGCCGTGAGCGGCCCCAACTTCGGCCTCGGGGCGGTCCCCGGCGCCGAGCCCGACGGCGAGATCCCCGAGACCGCCACCTTCACCGCGACCGAGCTCGCGCTCGTGCCCGGCATCGCCACTTCCGCGCAGCTCGACGACCTGCTCGCCGCCGCCACGGCACCCTAGGCGCGGTCGCGCGCGGCGGTCGCGTCACCCTGGGCCGCTTCGCGCGCCGCGGTCGCGTCGCGCTCTGCCGCGTCGATCACGGGTTGCGACAGCCCGCGCACGGTCGCCGCGGCCACCACGACGGTCCCGACGGCGACCACGAGCAGCAGGGTGCGCACCCCGAACACCTCCGCGACGAGCCCGCCGGCGAGCGCGCCGAGGGGCATCGACCCGTAAGCGAGCGTGGCGGAGGCGCCCTGGACCCGCCCGAGGATCCGGCTCGGCACGAGGCGCTGGCGCAGCGAGGACGTCGCCGTGTTGCCCACGAGGTTGAAGAAGCCCACGAGCGCGAACGCGACCGCGACCGCCCACACCCGCGGCACGAGGGCCGGCACGGCCAGGAGCACGGCGCACGCGCCCCACGTCACGGCCACGACCGTCCGGTCCCGGCCCGTGCCGATGATCTTCTCGGCGAGCACGGCGCCCGTGAGCCCGCCGGCCGCGAGACCCATCGCGAGGAACCCGTACTGCTCGGGGGCGAGGCCGACGGCGGACCCCGGCCCCACGACCCACAGCACGAACACGGCCATGTAGGCGTTCGACAGGAAGTTGAAGGACATGCCGCCCAGCACGAGCGGGCGGATGACGGGGTGACGCAGCAGGAAGGTGAGCCCTTCGCGCAGCTCGCGGCGCACCGAGCGTCCGACGACGGTCGCCTCGGGTGCCGCGGTCCCGTGCGGGGCGCCGTCGTCGTCCGTCGTCGTGCTGCTCGACCCCGCGTTGCTCGCCCCCGCGCTGCTCGACGCCGTGCCGACCGTCTCGGCGACGGCATGCACCGACGCGACCCGTCCCCACAGCCCGCGCAGGACGATGAGCACGCCGGCGAGCAGGAGTCCCGCCGGCACACCGAACAGCCAGCCGGCACCCGCGGCGAGCAGGAACCCGGCGATCGGCGCACCGAGGAAGGAGTTGGCGGCGAGCTGGACGCCCATAAGCCGGCTGTTGGCCGCCGCGAGCCGGGAGCGTGGTGTGACGTCCGGCACGAGCGCCGAGCTCGACCCGTCGGCGAACACCTCGGCCGTGCCGAGCACGAGCAGGAGCACCAGCAGGAGAGGCATGGTGAGTGCGCCCGCGGCAGCCGCGAGCGCCGCCCCGGCGAAGACGGCGATGCGCACGAGCGAGGCGACCACGAGGATCCGCACCCGGTCGTGGCGGTCGATGAGCAGCCCCGCGGCGAGGCCGAACAGGAGCCACGGCAACGTCACGGCGGTGGTCACGAGGGAGATCTGGCCCGGCGAGGTGGTGAGCGTCATGGCGTAGAGCGGCACGCCCACGAGCACGAGACCGTCGGCGAGGTTGGAGAGACCGGAGAACGCGAACAGGTGCACGAACCGCGAGCCGAGCGCTTCGCGGGGGCTGGGCTGCGCCGCGCTGGGCGAGGGCTGGTTCCGGGACATGGGGACTCCGATACGCTGAGGCAAGGACTTCTATGCAGAGGTTTCTTTGCAAAGATAGGTGTGCAGATGTCAGTTGGCAACCCCCCGGACCCCACGAGTTCTGACGCGCCCCCGGCAGCCCCCGGTGCCACGGCTCTCCCCGCGCCGCCGCCCGCCTCCCCTGACCAGGGCCCCCACCGCTTCCTCGACGACGCGAACCAGCTCGGTCCCGAGGACCTCAAGGCGTACGCCCACCCGCTGCGCATGGCGATCCTGCGCTACCTCCACGACCACGGCAGTGCGACGTCGACCACGCTCGCCAAGCACCTCGGCGAGTCCACGGGACAGACGAGCTACCACCTGCGCCAGCTCGCCAAGCATCGGCTCGTAGAGGACGTCCCGGGTCGCGGCTCGGGCCGCGAGCGCTGGTGGCGCCCCCGTGCCGCGGACGTCGATCTCGCCACGATGCTGACTGACCCGACGACGACGCAGGCCGCCACCGTGCTGCTGTCCGAGATGCTGCGCGACCGCACCGCGAACCTCGGTCGATGGCTCGGCAGCATCGGGCGGCTCGACGAGGAGGACGCAGCCGCACAGCGGGCGCTGCACTCCGAGAGCACGCTGATCCTCACCCCCGAGGAGCTCGGCGAGCTGAGCGAGGCCCTCGGCAGCACCCTCGTCGAGTTCGTCGAACGCTTCCGGTACCGCATCGACGGCGAGGCGCCCGACGACGCGGTGCGCGTGCGCGCCTACATCGACGTCTTCCCGCTGCTCGACGAGGTCCGCGCGGACGCGCCGCCATCGGGATGAGGTCCGGGGCCTTCTTCGACGGGCCGCGGGAGGACTAGGCTCGGCAGGTGGGACCGCGGAGGGACGCCGTTCGCAACCGGGGGTTGCTGAGCCGCGCCGCCGCCGACGTGTTCCGCGAGGAGGGCGCTGACGCACCGCTCGACCTCGTCGCACGACGCGCCGGCCTCGGGCGCGGCACCCTCTACCGTCACTTCCCCGACCGCGGCTTCCTCCTCGCGGCACTCCTCGAGGAGCGGCTCGCGACGCTCGAGAGCTTCGCCGCGAGCTACCCGGGGGACGATCTCGTCGAGCGGCTCCTCGTCGAGATCTGCGGGCTGCTCGAAGAAGTGCCCGGGCTCATGACGGCCGCCGGCGCGTACACGAGCAGCCGGGAGCGCCTCGAGGCGGTCACCAAGCGCACCGAAGAGCTCCTCGCTGCCTCCCTCGATCGCGCCAAGCGCGCGGGAACCATCCGCGCCGAAGTGGTGCTCGACGACCTGCTCGTCACCTTCGCGATGTTCGACGGCGTGATCGTGGCGGGGACCGCGCGACCCCTCGCCGGCTTTCCGCACCGGGCCCTCGCGCTCACCCTGCGCGCTCTGCGCACACCCGCCCGGGCGGACGAGCCGGTGCCGGAGCGGACCATCCCGTTCCCCGTCCCGGCGCAGGAACTGGCGGACTGACGACGCGGCGCGCGCCCGCTCCCGCGTAATCTGTCTGCGACGACATCCCGGCCGCCCGCCGGACTGTCGGTCGGGGCCTCTAGCTCAGTTGGTAGAGCAGCGGACTTTTAATCCGTAGGTCGTGGGTTCGAGCCCCACGGGGCCCACCCCGTGTGGGATGTTCAGACCCGCGACATCGGCGGGCATAGCGTCCACTCCCAGCGGCTCGGCCGCCAAAATGAGCAGTGCATCGGCGCGCAGCGACGGATCGACCTCGTTGGCTAGGCTACAAGAGTAGAACTCTGCGACCCTGGACATCGTGCGCGGCAGCAGCACCCCGAGAGAGCTCGTCGATGTTCTCCGTGGCCGAGACGAGCATGACCCCGGCGTCTCGGAGCGAGAGGTCGGTCTCCAGATCAGCGTGTCACTCCGCCCCCCGGCGCAGCGCACGTGCCTTGATCCATCGGAACCACCTACTGCGATCCAGTACGGCGCGCCCCGCACGGGGCAGTCCATATCGACCTTCCCCGTCGGCGTGTCTAGTGTCATGACCTCTCAGTCGCGCTCTAGGGTGAGTTACAGGGAAGGGGTGCCGTGCGACTCACCAAGGTCTCGCTGAAGCGATTCAAGCAGTTTGCGGACGACAAGGTGGAGGTACGCGGTGGCTTGACCATCGTGGCGGGTGGCAACAATGCAGGGAAGTCGTCGCTGCTCCAGGCGTTAGCCGTGTGGGAGTTCTGCAAGGTCGCGACTGTCGCCGAGAAGGGAGGGGTCGCCTTAACGGACGAAGGTCGTGGTCCTCAAGGACTTGGCGTGGGCGACGACGAGTTCTCGCCGATCAATGTCCCTACGCTCAATCACCTGTGGACCAATCTCAAGTCGTCCAAGATTCCCAACGTCGATCCAGATGGCTACACGCTATCAATCTGCTGCTGGTGGGTCGATCAACGGGACGACGAAAAACATCTCGAGTTCTCCCTTTCCCTCGCGAACGATCGTCTCTTTGTGAAAGTCTCCGACTCGAACCTCGTGGAGGGAGATCGGACGCCCACGATCGCGTACCTGCCCCCTTTCGCTGGCATCTCCGCTCGCGAAGAACGTGCGACCGGTGCCATGCGGCGGCGCAGGGTTGGCGAGGGGCTCGCGGGCGCTGTTCTGCGCAACCTTCTCCTCGATATGCGACTCGCCAATCTCGCGAAACGCGATGAGCTTGCCGCGGGGAAAACGCGGGTCCCCGAAAAGGATCTCGTCACACTTCGCGAGGAAGACCCGTGGGAACTATTACAGGGCACACTTCGCGAGGTATTCTCCGCCGAGATTGTGATGTCAGAGTTCAACGAAGAGTATCACTCCTACATTCAGGCCAATGTCGTAAAGGGAAGCGTCGAAGGCTACAAACTGACCCGCTTTTCGAAGTATAAACCGCGCGATCTTATGGTCGAGGGCAGCGGGTTTCTTCAGTGGCTCAGCGTTTACACGCTTGCGACGTCTCCGACTACTGATGTCCTTCTATTCGACGAGCCAGACGCGCACCTGCATGCCGCGCTTCAAGCGCAAATGGTTGAGCGCCTCGCACAGTTGGCTGGAAAATTCGGCAAGCAAGTACTACTTGCGACTCATTCGACCGAGATCATCCGGACGACTCCGGCATCCGAGATACTCGAAGTGCGCGGGCGAGGGACACCGCGCTTCCGCTACTTGGGCGAAGACGATCAGAAGGTCGGTCTTATGGTCGGCATTGGAAGTGACTATGCGCCACGCATCGACCGCGTAAGAAAGACGAAGCGGGTCCTATTCTATGAGGGCAAGTCAGACAAGGATGTCCTTCAGATACTCGCTGCTGTCGTCGGCGTTCCGTGGCCAACGAACATTGCAGAGTGGCAAACAAGCGATCACGTGAAGGAGCGCAAGACCGTGTGGCGCTATCTTCGAAATGAGTTCGGCGATGTGCGCGCACTGAGCATTCGGGACCGTGATGACGAAGCCGTAGGAACGGTTGACGCCCAACTGCATGATAAGGGCAATGGAACCGCCGAGGGCTTTCTGCCCCTGAAATGGCGCCGCCGGTACATCGAGTCCTACCTGATCTGGCCCGGGGCAATCGCCGCCTCAACGGGCAGAACGATCGGGGAGGTTGAGGCCGCACTTGACCGTGAGTTCGGGTTCGGCTCGATTGGGGAGAGTTGGACCAAGACGGACGCTGCAGACGCCTTCATGGACGCCAGAGCAAAGAACGTGCTCGCGCATTTCAACGTGAAGCCGATTGAGGTTGCGCGCCACATGCCACCCGAAGCTATTTGCGATGACATCAAGACTTTCCTCACGACGTTGGCTGAACTTGCTGCCGACCAATGAGTTGGGATACAAGACTATTCGACGAACTTGCCCGCCCTCTGAGACGATGGCGTTGCGCGCTATTTTGTCGCCCACGGAAAGCAATGCAGCGACATCTTGCACCGTCAGCCGTCCCGTTGGCGAACGCCCAAGCCAGTTGCAGTTAACTGACGTCTTGCGACTATGCGGGCCAGCCAAGAACGCCGATAGAGCAGTCATCCTTGGTCGCGCTCTGCTCGCGCGACAATCTCGCTCAAGTCAACCGACGGCTCCCTCACAGGGACGCGCCTCGCCTCACCATGCGCCCGGCGCGTAGTCCTTCAGGAAGACGCCGAACAGGTCCTCACCGGCCTCACCACGCACGATGGGGTCGTAGACGCGGGCCGCGCCGTCGACGAGGTCGAGCGGTGCATGGAAGCCCTCCTCGGCGAGGCGCACCTTCAAGGGGTGCGGGCGTTCGTCGGTGATCCAGCCGGTGTCGACACTCGTCATGAGGATGCCGTCGGTCTCGAACATCTCGCGTGCGCTGGTGCGGGTCAGCATGTTGACGGCCGCCTTGGCCATGTTGGTGTGCGGATGGCCCGGACCCTTGTACCCGCGCCCGAAGACGCCCTCCATCGCGCTCACGTTGACGATGTAGGTCCGCCGCGCGCTGCTCGCCGCGAGCGACGGTCGCAGCAACGAGACGAGCAGGAAGGGTGCCGTCGTGTTCGCGAGCTGCACCTCGAGCATCTCGAGCGGCTCGACCTCGCCGACACGCTGGGTCCAGGAATTCACGTGGTCGAGGTCGGGAACCAGCCCGCCGGCGTCGATCGCGGTTCCGGCCGCGAGTCGCTCGAGCGAGCTCGACCCCGCGGCCATCGCCTGTTCGGTGAGCTCCTCGGCGCGGGAAGCCGCGGCAGCGAGGATCGGATGCGCGGTCACGGAGCGCTCGAGCGCGAGCGGGTGCTGGTCGTTCGTGTGACCGAACGTGGCGATCTCGGGCAACGGGCCGTCGGGCAGCGGGGCGAGCTCGGCATCCACGAGGGGCTGGTACGCCCCCGGCGAGCGACGCACGGTCTGGGTCGCGTTGTTGATCAGGATGTCGAGGCTCCCCGCCGCCGCGACCTCCCCCGCGAGCCCGATGACCTGGGCCGGGTCGCGCAGGTCGATCCCGACGATCTTGAGACGGTCGATCCAGTCGGACGCGTCCGGAAGGCTGCTGAAACGGCGCACGGCGTCGCGCGGGAACCGGGTGGTGATCGTCGTGTGCGCGCCGTCGCGCAGCAGACGCAAGGCGATGTACATGCCGATCTTCGCGCGACCGCCGGTGAGCAGTGCGCGCTTGCCGGTCAGGTCGGTGCGCGCGTCACGCTTGGCGTGGCTCATCGCCGCACACTCGGGGCACAGCTGGTGGTAGAACGCGTCGACCACGGTGTAGAGCTGCTTGCAGATGTAGCAGGCGCGCGCCTTGAGCAAGGTGCCCGCCGTCGGCGCCGTCGTGGCGGTGGAGATCGGGATGCCGCGCGTCTCGTCGTCGATCCGGTCCGGGGCACCCGTCGCCGTCGCGGCGACGACCGCGCGGTCCGCCTGGGCGATCGCGTCGCGGATCTCGCGGCGGCGCACCTTCTTCACGGCCTTGAACATCCTCGCCGTCGCCCGGCGCACGGCAACGAAGTCGGGGTGCGCCTCGTCGAGCCCGGCCATCGACCCCAGGACCTTGAGAGTGGTCGCGAGATCCGCCGGGTCGATGGCGCTCGGGGGCAGGTCGGAAGGACCGGGATTCTCTGGGGGCACACGCGATTCTACGTCGGCCAGGAGGGGCGAGCCCGTTGCGGAGGCGGCGACCACTGCAACGTTGCCTCCCGCCCCCGGTGCCGCCGTCGGGAAGCCTAGGGAAGGTTCAACTTGAGCCTGCGGACTCTTGTCTCGTCCAGTCCGAGCACGAACGGCGGCCTCGTACGGGCCGCCCACCGGAACACCGCGCCCTCGTGGAGCAGGAAGCGCGACAGCATCACTGGACCGGTCAGCTTCGCGTTCGTCAGCGCGAAGACGCGGGCGTCACAGTTGTAGACGATCTCTGCTTCGACGGCGTTCCTTGCAATCGCGGCGTCCTTCGTGAGCAGGCACTCACCTCGCTCGCTCGCCTCCCGGATCCAGTCGATGTCCGCGACCGACTGGCTCACGTCGGTGCCGTAACGCTCGTCCATCGTGGTCACCAACCACCCGCGCTCACGAAGACCCGTAGCGATGAGGACCGACCCCAGGCCGCGATCGAGAAAGAACCTCGGTTCGGCCTGCGAAGAGCTCATGCCGTCTGGAGCGCTCGGATCTCGTCGAGCTCGAGTCCATAGTCCATCGCGACGTCGGCTGCAGGCTCACCCGCCCCGACCCGGCTCAGGACGTCGGCAACTCTGATCCCTCGGCGAGCGATCGTGGGGCGGCCGAAGTTGCGCAGCGGATCGACGATGACTTTGGTGCGGTACTGCGGAAGGCCGATGAGCGCGACCTGTCCGTCCCGGTAGACGATGGTCTTGAGGTAGTCGCGCACCACATCGCGGAACACGATCTGCTGACTGCGCACGACCACGAGCTCGTCGATGACTTCAGCATCGCCACCGTCGCTCTTGTACTCCCACAGCACCTCAGCGCCATCGGTCTTCAACCGGTCGCTCGTCAACGCCGCTGTGAGCCCGAACTCGCGCTCGAGCCTCGCGAGCGCGGGACGGATGCGTTGCATCGGCACGCCCGCGGCGCGGAACGCAGCAAGGACGTAAGCCTCACCAAGTCCCAGGAAGGGGACTACTGCTCCGCGCCCGACGCCCGTGGTCACGATCAGCGCTTCAGACACGTGCTGCTGACCGTCGACGCCCTTGTAGGTGCGCCCCCGCGCCCAGTCGTGCATCGTGGAAGGACGCACGTTGACGATCGCGGCGGCATCGCGAAGCGTGTAGAGCGGCCGCGTGAAGACGTCACTCGGAGTGCAGACCTCGACCATGTCACCAGGCTATCCGCCACCACCCACGCGACCAGGGAAATGCCCGGGCGGATGATGGTCGAGCCGCGTCGCGGTCGGCCTCCGGCATGATGGACCCGACACCTGGAGGACCCCTGGTTGATGCAAGCCGTCCCGTCGACGCGTTGTGGTCATGCCGCAACGGGATGCACGACGTGTTCCTCGAGAACCTCGATCAGAGGACCCCATGAACTTCGAGCACGCCACGCCCGAGTCCGCCGCTGAGCCAGCTGGCTCCGACGTAGCCGCACTCCTCGAGCGGGTGATCGACCTCGCCGTCGAGAACGTCGCCCGCAGTCGCGAGCCCTTCGGCAGCCTCGTGTGGCGCGGTGGCGAGGTGCTCGGCGTCGGCGTCAACGCCTTGCACGACGACGCGGACCCCACGTCGCACGCCGAGGTCAACGCGATCCGGGCGGCCGCGACCCTGCTCGGCACGCCGTTCCTCCCGGGCGCGACCGTCGTGACGAGTTGCGAGCCGTGTGTCATGTGCCTCGCGGTCGCCGCCGCAGCCGACGTCGCACACATCGTCTACGCCGCACCGAAGGAGCTCGTGCCGCGGCTCGACGGCCCCGAGCGAGCGCACCTGCCGTCGATGCAGGACGCCGTGCGAGCGCTGTGGGCGGGCACGATCCGACACGTCGACCACCCGCGCGCGTCGGAGCCCTTCGAACGGTACGTGCGCTCACGAGTCGACGAGCAGGGCCGGCCCTAACCCGCAAGCGGCGAGGCCGCACCCGCCTCGATCCGCAGCGCCGCCACGAGGTCGCGGTAGAGCTCGTCCGTGGCGAGCAGCTCCGCGTGGGTGCCCTGCGCCCGCACCCGTCCGCCGTCGAGCACCACGATCGAGTCGGCGTCGACCACCGTGGACAGCCGATGGGCGATCGTCACGACGGTCCCCGCCGCGGCCAGGTCCCGGATGCACCCGTGGATCGCGGCCTCGGTGATGCCGTCGACCTGCGCCGTGGCCTCGTCGAGCAGCAGGACGTCGGGCTGCGACAGCATCGCGCGCGCGAGGGCGATGCGCTGCCGCTGGCCGCCTGAGACCGACGTCGAGCCGAGCGTCGTGTCCAGGCCCTCGTCGAGCGAGTCGACCATCGTGTCGAGGTGCAGGCGTGCGAGCACGTCGTCGACCTCGGCGTGCGTCGCCTCCGGATTGGTGAACAGCAGGTTGTCCCTGATGCTGCCGGGCACGACCGGCGTCTCCTGCTCGACGTAGGCGAGCCGCTCGCGCACCTCCTGGTAGGTGTACGTCTCGTAGGGCCGGCCGTCGAGCTCGAGCCGCCCCTCCTGGGGGGACAGGAAGCGCAGGATGAGCGAGAAGAGCGTCGTCTTGCCCGCGCCCGACGGGCCGACGATCGCGAGGTGCCCGCGGCGCGGAATCTCGAGGGTGATCTCCTCAACGGCCGGGTCCCCCGACGGCGTGTACCGGGCGCTGACGCCACGGAGCGCGATGATCGGAGGCTCACCCTCGGGGACGGCCGCTTCCCGTGGCTCGCCGTCGGCCCGGTCCTCGCCGTCGGCCACACCCTCGACGTCGCCGGACACCTCGAGCTCGTAACCCTGCACCTCCCGGATCCGCGCCGCCGCGGCGATGCCCGACTGCAGCGCCGTCACGGACTGCGTGAGCTCAGAGAGCGGGCCCATGATGTTGAAGGCGTAGAGCAGGAACGCGATGAGGCTCGACACCGCGAGCAGCCCCTCGCCCACGCGCCACGCCCCGAGGCCAAGGATCACGATGATCGCGAGCTGGATGCCGCCCCAGGAGATGGTCCACGCGACGGCCGTCGTGCGCACGGACCGGATGGAGAACGTGCGCGCCTCGCCCGCGTCCACCATGATCCGGTCGCCCTGGCGCTGCTCGGCGCGGCTCGCCTTGACCGTGCGCACGGCGCGCAGCGAGGACTCGAGCACCCCGCCGAGCCGTCCGAGCGCCGACTGCGACTTCTCCTCCGCCTTCGCGATGCGCGGCATCAGCACGCCCATGAGGGCGCCGACGACGACGATCGCGGCCACCGTGGTCCCGAGGAGGACGACGTCGAGCACGGCCATGAGCACGAGCGTGCCGATGAGCGCGACCGTGCCGTTGACGATGCTGATGATGCTCGACGACGCGGCCTCGCGCAGCAGCACCGTGTCGGAGTTGACCCGCGTCACGAGCTCACCCGTGGGCCGCCCGGCGATCTGGGGGATCGTGGCGCGGAAGAACCGGCGGACCATGGACTCTCGGGCCTCGTAGACGATGTCCTCGGCGAGCGTGCCGATGAGGATCCACTGGTACAGGCCCAGGAGCGAGCCGATGACGGTCAGGCCGAGCAGCACGAGGACCGGGCCGCTGAGCGAGGCCGAGATCGCGATGGAGTCGAGGATCCACTTGGTCACCATCGGGGTCGCCAGGCCCATCGCGGAAGTCGCGAGCGCGAGCACCAGGCCGATCGCGATGGTGCGCCGGTGCGGGGAGGCGAACGACCACAGGATCTTGAGGCGCGCGAAGCGTTCGGCCGGCGGCTCGGGTGGCGCGGCGGTGGCGGCCGGGTGGTCGAGGGCGGGGTCGGCGGGTGCGGGTGCGGGTGCGGCGGAGTCGGACGGCTCAGTCATGGTCCACATTGGAACACGAATGTTCCACGGTGGGCAAGTGTTTCTCCTTTCTGGGACGTGGTCATACGATGAGGTCGTGGTGGACACGACAGCCGAGACGGGCGCCCGTCATCGGACACGGCGCGCGATCCTCGACGCCGCGACCCGGGTGCTCGCCGCAGACCCGCAGGCTCCGCTCGGGGAGATCGCCGAGGCCGCCGACGTCGGCCGCACGACGCTGCACCGCTACTTCCCCGAGCGCTCCGACCTCATCGCGGCACTCGGCAAGGACGCGACCGAGCGCCTCGAGGTGGCTCTCACGCGCGCGCGGCTCGACGAAGGCCCCGCCGTCGATGCGCTCGTCCGGCTGTGCCACGAGTACCTCGAGCTGGGCAACCTGCTCAACCTCATCTTCACCGGGGTGTGCCTACCCGAGGACGCCGACGCCGACGCCACGGCCGATGCCGCCCTGAAGACACTGACCGAGCGCGGTCACGCCGACGGCTCGCTCGACCCCACGATGACCACCGACTGGATCGTCAACGTGCTCTGGGCGCTGCTCTACACGAGCTGGGAGATCCTCGGGCGCGGCGGCTCGCGCCACGAGGTGACCGCTCTGACGGAGCGGACGCTGCGCAAGGCCGTCGCCGGCCCCGACGCACCTGCCCACCGTGGGGAGAGCTGAAGGGGCGGGCCCGATGGCGGACAAGATCGACTTCAAGAAGACCCTCGACTCCTACAAGGCGCCACGGGGCCGGTTCCAGGTCATCGACGTGCCCGACCTGCAGTACCTCATGGTCGATGGCCACGGTGACCCCAACTCCTCGCCCGCCTTCGCCGCGGCGATCGAATCGCTCTACCCCGTCGCGTACAAGCTCAAGTTCGCGAGCAAGCGCGAGCTCGGGCGCGACTACGTGGTCCCGCCACTCGAGGGTCTGTGGTCGGCGCAGGACATGTCGACGTTCACCACCGCCCGGGACAAGTCGCGGTGGGACTGGACTCTCATGCTCATGGTCCCCGACTGGATCGAGCGGGCCGCGTTCGTCGCCGCCGTCGAGCAGGCCGGCGCGAAGAACCCTCCCCCGCGGGTCGACGACGTGCGCCTCGAGACGCTCGCCGAAGGGCGGTGCGTCCAGACCCTGCACGTCGGCTCGTTCGACGACGAGGCCCCGGTGCTCGCACAGCTCCACGACGAGTTCATCCCCTCCCAGGGGCTGCGGCCGGCGGGCAAGCACCACGAGATCTACCTGAGCGACTTCCGCAAGGTGGCGCCGGAGCAGCAGCGCACGATCCTGCGGCAGCCGGTCGCCGAGGCGTAGCGGCGCGCGACCCGCCGGTCGAGCGGCTACCCCCAGCCGAGCTCGTGCAGCTTCTTGTCGTCGATGCCGAAGAAGTGGGCGATCTCGTGCACCACCGTGATCGTCACCTCCTCGACCACGTCCTCCCGCGTGTCGCAGATCTCGAGCGTGGGGTTGCGGAAGATGAGGATGCGATCGGGCAGCTCGCCGATCCCCCAGTGGGTGCGCTCCGTGAGCGGGACGCCGTCGTAGTAGCCGAGCAGCGTGGGGTCCTCCGGCGGCGCTTCGTCCTCGACGAGCACGACGACGTTGCCCATGCGACGAGCGAACTCCTCGGGGATCTGGTCCAGGGCGTCGACGACCGCTTCCTCGAACTCCTCGCGCGTCATCTCGAACATGCCACCATCCTCTCCCACAACCAGTTGGCCTCGGAGGCCGTCGTCGTCGTAGGCTGTCCCTCCCGGGCTAGCGCGGGGGTCGCTTTGGCACCTGCCGGAAAGTGCCCTATGCTAACCGGGGTCTTGAGACGCCTCAGACGTCTGGGTCGGCTCGCCGCCCCCATCGTCTAGCGGCCTAGGACCCCGCCCTTTCACGGCGGTAGCACGGGTTCGAATCCCGTTGGGGGTACGGGCTCGTCAGAGTTCAGCAGCACAGCAGGTCAGTAGTTCAGCAGTAAGGACCTAGTCCCACTAGGCCCCGTAGCGCAGTTTGGTTAGCGCGCCGCCCTGTCACGGCGGAGGTCGCGGGTTCAAGTCCCGTCGGGGTCGCTTCGGTTCGGCCCGGCCATCAGGCCGGGTCCGGATCAAGGCTCTGTAGCTCAGTTGGTAGAGCGTCCGACTGAAAATCGGAAGGTCACCGGATCGACGCCGGTCGGAGCCACCTTCGAAGCCCTGGATCCCAGGGTCGTGTGACGGACGCGTAGGGAACTCGTGCGGACACCAGGATCGGGCGCCGGCGTCGAAGCGCCGTAGCTACGCTGCGGCCATGCCCCCTCGTGCCGCAGAACCTCTCGAGCAGGCTTCGGCCGTCGCCCCGCCCCGTCGTCGGGCCAGGGGGCTCGTGCGCACCCTCACGCGTCTCGCCCTGGTGGAGCTCGCAGCACCGCGGCATCGACCCGTGACGGTCGCGCGCTCGATTCTAAGGATCTCTTGATAAAGGTTCCTTGAACATCTACTCTCGGGGAATGCCCGAGTACACCCGCATCAGTGATCCGGCCAGGATCCGCGCGCTGGCACATCCCGTCCGCCTCGCGCTGCTCGACTTTCTCCACTCCGTCGACGAGGCCACCGTGACCGAGTGCGCCGAGCACCTGGACGAGTCGCCGGCGAGCTGCTCGTACCACCTGCGCATGCTCGAGAAGTACGGCTACGTCGAGCGCGGCACGCAGCGCGGGCGCGAGAAGCCGTGGCGCGAGGCGATCGACGGGTTCGACATGCGGCCGGACCCCGAGGTCCCCGGATCGATGCGAGCGGTCCAGGAGCTCGCGGTGCTCCACATCGACCACCACGCCGAGAGGCTGCGCGACTACTTCGCCCACGCGGACACCGAGCCAGACGTGTGGGTCCAGGCGAGCACGTTGACGACCACGCAGTTCTGGGTCACGCACGAGGAGCTGGCCGAGCTGAGCCAGGAGATCCAGGGCCTCGTCGACCGCTTCCGCGGCCGCGACGACGAGTCCGTGCGGCCATCGGGGGCGCGGCGGGCCAGGCTCTTCGCCGCAGCGAACCCGGAGCCGCTCGGTCCCACCGTGGTGCCCGACGGCGACACGGTGTCCGACGCCGGCAGATCGCCCGACCGCGAGGAGGCGGGCGCATCATGACCGACGCCCCGGACCCAGCCGCAGCAACCCCCAGGCGAGGCCCGCTCGCGTGGCGGCGTCGCGGCTTCCGCCAGCTCACCCGCGCGTGGGTCTTCACGAACCTCGCCGACAGCGCGCTCTTCCTCATGGTCGCCGTCTGGGTCAAGGACCTCACAGGGTCCGACGGCGCGGCCGCGCTCGTGTTCGCGGCGCTCGGCCTGCCCGCGCTCATCTCCCCGTTCCTCGGCCAGCTCGCGGACCGCATGTCTCGGCGCCGTCTCCTCGTGTGGGCGAACGCGGCCATGGCCGTCGGCCTGCTCGCCCTGCTCGCCGTGAGTTCTCCCGCGCACCTGTGGGTCGTGTACGTCGTCCTCTTCGCCTACGGCACGGTCGGCTACCTCACCGCCGCCGCACAGTCCGGCCTCGTGCGCGACCTGCTGCCCGACGAAGAGCTCGCCTCCGGCAACGGGGTGCTCTCGACGATCGACCAGGCGTTCCGGCTGGTCTCACCGCTCATCGGCACCGGCGTGTACGTCCTCGTGGGGCCGTACGCCGTCGTCGTCGGCACGGCCGTGTGCTTCACCTTGACGTCCCTCCTGCTGCTGCGGGTCCAGGTGGCCGAGAGCCCGCCGGCGCCCCGCGCCGCCGTCGGTCGGTACTGGCACGAGCTCGCCGCCGGGTTCCTGCACCTGTTCCGCACGCCGCTGCTCGGACGCCTCACGATCGTGATCGCGGTCGCCTTCGGGGCCACGGGGCTCATCAACGTCGCGATCTTCCCCGTCATGGAGCGGGGCCTCGGGGTGCCCGCCTCGACCCTCGGGGTGCTCGTCGCGATCCAGGGTGCGGGCTCGGTCGTCGGTGGGCTGTTCTCCGCCACGCTCGTGGGCCGCCTCGGGGAAGGGCGCGCCGTCGGGCTCGGCGTGGCGCTCCTCGCTGTCGCGTGCGTGCCGCTCGCGGGCACGAGCCTGCCCCTCGCCATCGCTGGCATGCTCGTCGCCGGCTTCTCGATCCCCGTCATCGTCGTCGCCTTCGTGACGCTGCGCCAACGCCTCACGCCGGCCCAGCTCCAGGGCCGCGCCGCCGCCGCGAGCGCCATGGCGTTCAACCTCCCGCAGACCATCGCGACGCTCAGCGCGGCGGCGCTCATCGCGCTCGTCGACTACCGGCTGCTCGTGATCGGCACCGCCGTGGGCGCCGGGGCGTCGCTGCTGCTGCTCGTGGTGCGGCGAGGTGCGCGCCGCCCGTCGTAGGGCACTTCGAGACGCCCCCTGAGCCCGTCAGCGCTTTCGGTTCTTGACGAGCTCGAGCGCGTAGTCCTGCCACCACTGGCCGGCGTCTGGGCCACCCTGGCACGCGCCGTCGGACTCCCCGGGCCGCTTGACCCACAGGTAGGCGTCGAGGCGAGTCTTGTTCACCATGCGCGGAAGGTCGCCGAGGCCGCGGCCGGGCGGGTTGCACCACGCCGCGTCGCGCGCGGGCCCCCGGCCGTTGCGTGAGGTGTCGATCACGAAGTGCCGGTGGGCGAGCTTGACGCCCCGCTTCTTGAGCTCGGCCGAGACCTTGTCCCCGTGCTTGCGCTCGGCGGCCGTGCGGTTGAAGTTCGAGACGTTGGTCGCGAAGCCGCGCGCACGGGACACACCGGCCTTCTCCAGCCGCGCCGCGAGCTCGCGGGGCGAGAGCCAGTTCGAGTGCCCGGCGTCGATGTAGACCCAGGCACCCGTCGCCGCGAGCTGCTTCGTCGCGTACCTCAGCAGCGCGAACCGCCCCTTGCCGACGCAGTCGAGCGCGAGCGCATCCGGTTCGAGGACGACGAGCGCCCGGCTCGAGCCCTGTACCGCGCCGTCCCGCAGCCCCTTCGCCACCTGGCGGATCCACTTCTTGTACTGCTTCGGGGTGAGTCCGCCGGAGGAGTAGCCGCCGCAGTCGCGGCCCGGGATCGCGTACACCACGAGCACCGGAGTGCGCTTCGCCTTCCGCGCCGCCCGCGTGTAGGTGCGAACGTCCACCCGCACCTTCGCGGCCGAGTTCCAGTCACCGACCCAGTGCCCCTGCGAGCGCTTGGAGATCTTCTCGAGCTTCTTCGCGAGCGAGACCTTGCCGGCCGAGCGCGCCGACCGGGCCGCCTCGTACGCGGCGCCCGCCTTCTCGACGAAGAGCTTCTGCCGCTGGCGAGGGTCGAGCTTCGCGGCGGCCGGCCCGGGTGACGAGGCACGGGGGGTCGAGGGAACGGCCGTGTCCGACGACGGCATCCCCGGCGCTTCGGCCACCGCGTGCGCAGGCGCCACCGCGACCGTGCGTGCCGCGGCAACCGTGGGCGCCACCGAGGCCGACGCCGCGACCACGGGCATCGTCACGAGCCCCATCGTGACCACGGCTGCGAGGACGAGCCTCCCACCACGCTGGCGAGCGGCCGCGATCTCGCTGCGCTCATCGGCTCGGGTTCCGGCCATCACTTCCTCCTGCTCCGCCAGTCCGCGAACACCGCGACCCCCGCGCCAAGGAGCGCCCCGAAGCCGACCGCACCGAGCGAGGCGGCCCACACCGACGCACCCCAGTTCACGTGCGTCCCCTGCGGGACGGTCACGGCCCAGACGAACGCCGCGAGGCCCGCAAGGAGCATGCCCGTCGCGACGAACACCCCGTAGCGCGGGCGACGGCGGATGTGGACGTCGACGGCGAGGCGGTCGAGCTCCTCCTGCGAGGGGACGGCACGCGGCGCCGGATCGGGCTCGGCCTCAGCCGCAGGTGACGGCTCACTCACAGGTGCGTCGGCGTCGGGCAGCTTGTCGTGCCCAGCGGTCGCATCGTCGCCGGCGGTCGAGTCGTCTCCGGACAACGCGCCAGCCGCGGATGACGGCTCGTTCGGCAGTGCGCTGTCGTCGTCGATGCCGTCGTCGGAAGGGGACCGTGCCATGGAGGCGACCTTATCCGGTGAACCGTGGCCCGAACGGCACGTGCCCAGCCAGGTCCGCGCGCTCCCCCGAGGCGCGCACGCGCCCGTCCGCGACGGCGTCGGCCCATGCGATGCGACCGGTCACGAGCGCGAGCCACGTCGGAGCATCGGTCTCGACCACGTTGGGCGGGGTGCCGCGCGTGTGCCGCGGACCCTCGATGGCCTGCACGGCGCCGTGGGGTGGCACGCGCACCTCGACCGACCGGCCTGGCGCCCGCGCGGCGAGCTCCTCAAGCGTGTAGCGGACGGCCGTGCGCACCTGGCCCGGCTCCGCGGTCCCGTCCCGCCATGCCGCGAGATCTGCCGCCCCCACCTCGCTGTCGATCCGCCGCGCCGCCACGCGCCCCACGCTACCCGCGTCCGTCCGCGCACTCCTTGGTGCCCAAGTGGCGTGCCGGGCCCACCGCACGGCGTGTCGCACGGCGTGTCGCGCACGTTATGTCATCCGAGTACCAAGGAGTGCGCGGACGGACGGGGTGGGCGGACCAGAGCACGGACGGACGGCGTGAGGGGGTGTGGGAGTGCGGGGACGGAGGGTGTGGGAGTGCGGGGACGGACAGAGCGGGCTGGTCAGAAGCGTGGCGGGGATGCGCGAGAGCAGCGCGCCGGTAGGGTCATAAGCGCAGCACCACCCACGAAGGGATGCACCGTGAGCGAGCGTGGCTTCTTCAGCCGGATCACCGAGCCCATCACCGAGCGCGTCCGCGAGGGCGTCGACAACGTCGAGGAGAAGGTCAAGAGCGCGATCCAGGCGCAGACCGACAAGGTGAAGGCCGCCGTGCAGGCCAAGGTGCAGGAGTACGCGCCTTCAGTGGTCTCGTTCGGTGTCGCCGGCATCCTGGCGTGGCTCGGCACGCTCAGCCTCGTCGCGGCGGCGATCCTCGGACTCAGCGAGGTGTTGCACCCGGCGCTGGCCGCCGTGGTCGTGTCTGCGGCTCTCTTCCTCATCGCCGGCGGTCTGGGGCTCTACGGCAAGTCGAGCCTGCCGAAGTCCCCCGATCCGACCGGGTCCGGTCCGGTGACGCCCGCCCTGCGTCAGCAGGACGAGAACGTCGACCACTTCTGGACCGACTGAGCCGGGCCCGTGCGGCCCCGGACCGGGTCGGGTCTACTCGCCCCCGCCTTGACGGGGCACACCAGACAGCAGCTCACGAACCTCGGACTCCCGGTAGCGACGGTGGCCACCGAGCGTACGGATCGAGGAGAGCTTTCCTGCCTTGGCCCAGCGCGTGACGGTCTTGGGGTCGACCCGGAACAGGGTCGCCACCTCGGAAGGGGTCAGCAGGGCTTCGGGGTGTTCCACAGGTGTCGTCATGGAAGTCTCCTCAACTCGAGAGACCCGGTGCACCACGGCCGGAAGCCCCGTTCGTCGAGCATCCAGGTCCCATCAACCGGTTGCTCCTGGGCGACGCCGGTACCGCTGGCCTCGGATTCCCAGATGCCGGTGGCTGCCTACCTCCACCCCGGCTACCTCCACTGTGCAGCATGGAACAGATGTGTGCATACCGGGCGCGCGCAATTAACCCGGTTTCTGCGCAATCGACCAAGGGGTGAGACACATACCGGGTGGGGGTGTCCACTTCGTGGACCGGTGTGATTCAGCCCTCCGCGAGGCGAGTGGTCGTGGGGCCACTTCACGATGTACCGTGGGCACCACGATTAGACGCACCAGATACCCGGGGCCGCACGTGTGAGCACGGTGCCGCCCCGCTCTTACGTTAGAGGGGGTCGATGCCATGGGGCGCGGCCGTCAGAGGGCTAAGAACGCCAAGATCGCTAGGGATCTGAAGTACTTCTCCCCTGATACGAACTATCGGGAGCTCGAACAAGAGCTCGCCTCCAAGTCCGACGTCGCCACGGACACGCGGCAGCACGACGCCGCGTCCGACGACGGCGACGAGGACGAGTGGGGTAACTGGTCCGGCGCACGCTGAGCCGACCGCACGCCACGGACGGGACCCGCTGCCCGGCGCTCGATGCGCCAGGTGGCGGGCCCCGTGCCGACGTAGCGGCGCCCGCCGCCCTCCGAGCGCCTCAACCCGTGCGGTAGCTCCCCGTCATCGCCACCGCACCGCCGTGCACGCCCTTCGTGCCGGCGACGAGCTCGATGTCGTCCGGGGCCGTGTCGAGCTCGGAGACCTCGCCGAGCACCCATGCGTCGAGCCCGAGTTCCGCACTGTGGGCGAGCACACCGGCGAGCGACTCGGGCGTCACGACGGCCACCATCCCCACCCCGAGGTTGAGCGTCTTCTCGAGGTCGGACCACGGCACGTCACCGAGCTCGCGGACGACGGCGAACACCGGGGGCACGGTCCACGATCCCCGGTCCACACCGGCCACCAGGCCGGCGGGCAGCACCCGCGCGAGGTTCGCCGCGAGCCCGCCACCCGTGACGTGGCTCATCGCATGCACCCCGCCCGCGGCACGCGCCACGAGCGCGAGCACGTCCGAGGCGTAGACCCGCGTCGGCTCGAGGAGCTCCTCGCCGAGGGTGCGCCCGAACTCCGGCACGTGCCGCTCGAGCGCCCAGCCCGCCGTGGCCACGACCTTGCGCACGAGCGAGTACCCGTTGGCGTGCAGCCCGCTCGCCTCGAGAGCCACGACGACGTCGCCGGCGCGCACACGCTCAGGGCCTAGAACGGCATCGGCCTCGACGACCCCCGTCACGGCGCCGGCGATGTCGTACTCGTCCGGCCCGAGGAGTCCCGGGTGCTCGGCAGTCTCGCCGCCCACGAGCGCGGTCCCCGCGACCTGGCACGCCTGCGCGATCCCCTGCACGATCGCGGCGATGCGCTCGGCCACGACCCGCCCGCACGCGATGTAGTCGGTCATGAAGAGCGGGGTCGCGCCGACGGCGACGATGTCGTCGACCACCATGCCCACGAGGTCGAAGCCGACCGTGTGGTGCACGTCCATCGCCTGGGCGATCGCGACCTTCGTGCCCACGCCGTCGGTCGAGGTCGCGAGCAGGGGCTTGCGGAACCGGGCGAGGGCGCTCGCGTCGTAGAGCCCGGCGAACCCACCGACCCCACCGAGCACCTCGCGGCCGTGCGTCGCCCGCACGGCGTCCTTCATGAGCTCGACGGCCTTGTCACCGGCCTCGGTGTCGACACCGGCCGCCGCGTACGTCAGCCCGGCCGGGACCCCGGCCGCCCCCGCCCCGCTCACGGCTGCTCGAGCGCCGTCGCGCCCCCGGTCCCACCGAGCACGGACAGCAGCCCGTCCTCGGGCGCGCCGAGCGGCAGCTGGTGGTGGTCGAGGAGGTTGATCCCCATGTTCGCGGTCTCCGGGATCTCGATGGGGTAGCGGCCCGTGAAGCACGCCGTGCACAGCTGGGAGGCGGGCTGCTCCGTCGCGGCGATCATGCCCTCGAGGGAGATGTAGCCGAGCGAGTCCGCACCGAGCGACGCCGCGATCTCTGCCGGGCCGAGCCCGTTGGCGATGAGCTCGGCGCGCGAGGGGAAGTCGATGCCGTAGAAGCACGGCCACTTCACGGGCGGCGCGCTGATGCGGATGTGGACCTCGGCGGCGCCGGCCTCCCGCAGCATCCGCACGAGGGCCCGCTGGGTGTTGCCGCGCACGATCGTGTCGTCGACCACGATGAGGCGCTGGCCCCGGATCACCTCGCGCAACGGGTTGAGCTTGAGCCGGATGCCGAGCTGGCGCAGGGTCTGCGACGGCTGGATGAAGGTGCGGCCCACGTAGGCGTTCTTCGTCAGGCCCTGCGCGTAGCGGATGCCGGACTCGGCGGCGTAGCCGATCGCTGCCGGGGTGCCGGACTCGGGCACGGGGATCACGATGTCGGCCTCGACGGGGTGCTCGCGGGCTAGCTGGCGGCCCATCTCGACGCGGGCGGCGTGCATCGAGCGACCCGAGATCGAGTTGTCCGGCCGGGCGAGGTAGACGTACTCGAAGATGCAGCCCGCGCGCGCCGGCTCGGCGAACCGCGAGGTGCGCAGGCCGTCGGCGTCGATGACGATGAGCTCGCCGGGCTCGACCTCGCGCACGAACGCCGCACCCACGATGTCGAGGGCCGGGATCTCGCTCGCGACGACCCAGCCGCGCTCGAGACGGCCCAGCACGAGCGGGCGCACGCCCTGCGGGTCACGGGCGGCGTAGAGCGTCGTCTCGTCCATGAACACGAGTGAGAACGCCCCGCGCAGGCGCGGCAGCACCTCGAGGGCCGTCGCCTCGAGCGTGCGGTCCGGGTCGCCCGCGAAGAGCGCGGTGACGACACCGGTGTCCGACGACGAGCCCCGGACGAGCTCGCCGCGCCGCTGGGCGCCGTAGCGTTCCCCGACGAGCTCGATGAGCTCGGGGGTGTTCGTGAGGTTGCCGTTGTGGGCGAGCGCCACCGTGCCGTCCGCCGTCGCGCCGAGCGTGGGCTGGGCGTTCTCCCACGTGCTCGCACCCGTCGTGGAGTAGCGGGCGTGGCCGATCGCGATGTGCCCGGTCAGGGCGTTGAGGGACGTCTCGTCGAAGACCTGCGAGACGAGCCCCATGTCCTTGAACACGAGGATCTGCTCGCCGTTCGACGTCGCGATGCCGGCGGACTCCTGGCCTCGGTGCTGGAGGGCGTAGAGCCCGAAGTAGGTCAGCTTCGCGACCTCTTCGCCCGGCGCCCAGACCCCGAAGACGCCGCAGGCGTCCTGGGGACCCTTCTCACCGGGAAATGTCTCGTGTGACAGTCGTCCGTCTCCGCGCAGGGCCACGGTCCCATGGTGACACACCCCGCCGCGGGGACGGGGTGGTGTCCAGCGCGGCCGCGGGGGTTCAGCGGAGGCGTGAGTGCCACGCCTGGTGCGCCGGGTGAGCCACGTGCGCGGGCCTCAGATGACGCCGAGGGCGATCATCGCGTCGGCCACCTTGGTGAAGCCCGCGATGTTGGCGCCGACGACGTAGTTGCCCGGCTGGCCGTACTCGTCGGCCGTCTCCTGGCAACGGTCGTGGATGCCGCGCATGATCGAGGCGAGGCGCGACTCGGTGTAGGTGAAGGTCCACGAGTCGCGGCTCGCGTTCTGCTGCATCTCGAGGGCCGACGTCGCGACACCGCCCGCGTTGGCCGCCTTGCCCGGCGCGAAGAGCACCCCGGCGTCCTGCAACAGCGCGACCGCCTTGCCCGTGAGCGGCATGTTCGCTCCCTCGGCGACGGCGACGAGCCCGTTGCCCACGAGCGTGCGGGCGTTCTCCTCGGTGAGCTCGTTCTGCGTGGCGCACGGCAGCGCGACGGTCACGGGGACGTCCCAGATCGAGCCCTTGCCCACCGGCACGAACGTGGCGCTGTCGCGCGCCTCGGCGTACTCGGCGATGCGCGCCCGGCGCTGCTCCTTGATCTCGCGCAGCAGCGTGACGTCGATGCCCTTGTCGTCCACGATGTAGCCCGAGGAGTCCGAGCACGCGACGACGTTCGCCCCGAGCGCCTGCGCCTTGGCGATCGCGTAGATCGCGACGTTGCCCGAGCCGGACACGGAGATCTGCTGGCCGTCGAAGGCCGAGCCGCGCGTCGCGAGCATCTGCTCGGCGAACAGCACGGTGCCCATGCCCGTAGCCTCGGTGCGCACGAGCGAGCCGCCCCACGCGATGCCCTTGCCCGTGAGCACACCCGACTCGTAGCGGTTCGTGATGCGCTTGTACTGGCCGAAGAGGTAACCGATCTCGCGACCGCCCACGCCGATGTCGCCCGCCGGCACGTCGGTGTACTCGCCGATGTGGCGGTAGAGCTCGGTCATGAAGGACTGGCAGAAGCGCATGATCTCGCCGTCGGACCGCCCGTGCGGGTCGAAGTCCGAGCCGCCCTTGCCGCCGCCGATCGGCATGCCCGTGAGCGAGTTCTTGAAGACCTGCTCGAAGCCGAGGAACTTCACGATCCCCAGGTACACCGAGGGGTGGAACCGCAGGCCGCCCTTGAAGGGACCGAGCGCGGAGTTGAACTCGACGCGGAAGCCACGGTTGATCTGCACGCGGCCGGCGTCGTCGACCCACGGCACGCGGAAGATGATCTGGCGCTCGGGCTCGCAGATGCGCTGCAGCACGGCGGCGTCGGTGTAGTGCGAGTGCTTGCGCAGCACGGGGCCGATGCTGTCGAAGACCTCGCGCACCGCCTGGTGGAACTCGGTCTCACCGGGGTTGCGTGCGAGGACCTGGGCGTAGATGGGCTCGAGCGCGGTTTCCATGGCCAACCAATCTGCTTCTCGTGCGTGGCGGCCGGAGGTGCCACCCGCGTCTCGGAACCGTGCCGCACGTTCGCGCCGAGCGCGGTGTCGTGGGGCCGGCCCGAGGCCGAAGCAGGAGGATACGCTGCCCGCCGGTCACCCGCCCGGGGCAGACGCCTGATGGACACCCCCGTGCTAGAGCCGTGAGGTGCGGTGCTACTCCTCGCGGAGGCGGGGCTCGGTGCGGCGGGCGGGGCGCAGGCCGGACTTGTCGGCGTAGAAGGCGCGCACCACGTCCATGTCGCGGGCGAGGTCACCCGTGGGCTCGAAGGTCAGGCCGATGCCCGTGGTCATCGTCGTGCGGTCCACGTAGCCGAGCGTCACGGGCAGCCCGGCCCCGACGGCGATCCGCAGGAAGCCCGACTTCCAGTACTCCCCGGCGGACCGCGTGCCCTCGGGAGTCACGACGAGGTAGAACCGCTCCCCGCCCTCGGCCCGCGCGACGAGGTCCGCCACCAGGCCGACCGGGTTCTTCCGGTCCACGGGGATCCCGCCGAGCAGCCGCATCACGCAGCCGAACGGCGGGCGGAACAGCGCCGCCTTGCCCAGGTAGCGCACGGGCAGCTCGAGGTCCCACGCGATCGCGAGCATGAGGATGAAGTCCCAGTTCGACGTGTGCGGCGCGCCCACGAGCACACCCGCGCCCGAGGTGGGCCGCACGGTCGAGACGTGCTTCCAACGACTGAGCCGCCAGTACAGCCGAGCGATCGCTCGTCGCAGGCCCACGCCTCAGCCGAAGTGCCCGGGCAGCGTCGCGCTCCACGCCCCGCGCAGCTCGTCGAGCGGCACCGAGAAGGCGCCCTTCACCTCGAGGGCGGGCTCGTGGACGTGGTCCTCGTCGAGCGCGACACCCTCACCAGGCGTGCAGCGGTCCTCCGTGGTGCCGATCCGCACGAGCGGCACGCCGTGGGCGGTGCACAGGTCCTGCAGCCGCACCACCTCCGAGCGTGGGACGGCGACGACGGCGCGCGCGGTCGACTCCGCGAAGAGCGCCTCGAACTCGCTCACGCCGTCCCGCTCGCACACGGCCTTGAGGTCGACGGCGACGCCGACGCCGTAGCGCAGCGAGGACTCCACGAGCGCCTGCGCGAGCCCTCCTTCGGACAGGTCGTGCGCCGCGTCGAGCAGTCGGTGGCGGCCGGCCCGCACGAGCACCTCCGCGAGCGCCCGTTCCGCGGGGAGGTCGACGGTCGGCGGGGTGCCACCGAGCTGCGAGTGCACGACGTCGGCCCACGCCGAACCGTCGAGCTCGCCGCGCGTGACCCCGAGCTGGTAGACGGCGAGGCCCGGCTCGGTCCAGCCGGAGCGCGTCGCCTTCGCGACGTCGTCGATCACGCCGAGGACGCCGACGACGGGGGTCGGGTGGATCGACGAGTCGAGCTGACCGGGCTCCCCGGTGCCGTTGTAGAGCGAGACGTTGCCGCCCGTCACGGGCACACCGAGCTCGAGGCACGCGTCGGCGAGGCCCTCGATCGCCCGTACGAGCTGCCACATCGAGTCCGGGTCCTCGGGCGAGCCGAAGTTGAGGCAGTCCGTCACGGCGAGCGGGCGGGCGCCCGACGTCGCGACGTTGCGGTAGGCCTCCGCGAGCGCGAGCTGCGCGCCGGCGTAGGGGTCGAGCTTGGCGTAGCGGCCGTTCGCGTCCGTCGCGAGCGCGACGCCGAGACCCGTGGACTCGTCGACCCGGACGACCCCGGCGTCGTCGGGCTGGGCGAGCGCCGTGTTGCCCTGCACGAAGCGGTCGTACTGGTTGGTGACCCAGGACTTGTCAGCGAGGTTCGGTGAGCCGACGAGCCGCAGCAGCGTCTCGCGCAGCTCGTCCGGCGTGGAGGGGCGGGCGTATCGGGCTGCGCCGTCGGCCCCGGAGACGGTGTCCGCGCGCAGGGCGTCCATCCAGTGCGCGGGGTAGGCGAAGGGCCGGTCGTAGACGGGACCCTCGTGCGCGACCGTCTTGGGGTCGACGTCGACGATCCGCTGTCCGTGGTGGTCGATCGTGAGCCGGCCGGTGCCGGTCACCTCACCGATCACGGCCGTCTCGACGTCCCACCGGCCCGTGATCTCGAGGAACGCGTCGAGCTTGTCGGGTGCGACGACGGCCATCATGCGCTCTTGCGACTCGCTCATGAGGATCTCGCCCGCCGTGAGCGTCGGGTCGCGCAGCAGCACGTTCTCGAGCTCGACGTGCATGCCGCCGTCGCCGTTGGACGCGAGCTCGCTCGTGGCGCACGAGATGCCCGCCGCACCGAGATCCTGGATGCCCTCGACGACGCGCGCCGCGTAGAGCTCGAGGCAGCACTCGATGAGCACCTTCTCCATGAACGGGTCGCCCACCTGGACGCTCGGCCGCTTCGACGGCACGCCGTCCTCGAAGGTCTCGCTCGCGAGGATCGAGGCGCCGCCGATGCCGTCCCCGCCCGTGCGCGCACCGAAGAGCACGACCTTGTTGCCCGTGCCCGAGGCGTTGGCGAGGTGGATGTCCTCGTGGCGCAGCACGCCGAGGCACAGCGCGTTGACGAGCGGGTTGCCCTGGTAGGACGTGTCGAAGACGAGCTCGCCGCCGATGTTGGGCAGACCGAGGGAGTTGCCGTAGCCACCGATGCCGGACACGACGCCGTGCACGACGCGCGCGGTGTCCGGGTGTTTCACGTCCCCGAAGCGGAGCTGGTCCATGACGGCGACGGGGCGGGCGCCCATCGAGATGATGTCGCGCACGATGCCGCCGACGCCCGTCGCGGCACCCTGGTAGGGCTCGACGAAGCTCGGGTGGTTGTGCGACTCGACCTTGAACGTCACGGCCCAGCCGTCACCGATGTCGACGACGCCCGCGTTCTCGCCGATGCCCACGAGCAGGTGCTTGCGCATCGCCTCGGTGGTCTTGTCCCCGAACTGGCGCAGGTGCACCTTGGAGGACTTGTAGGAGCAGTGCTCCGACCACATGACGGAGTACATCGCGAGCTCGGCGTTCGTGGGCCGGCGGCCGAGGATGTCGCGGATACGACCGTACTCGTCCGGCTTGAGCCCGAGCTCGGCGAAGGGCTGCTCGGCGTCCGGGGTCGCCGCAGCGTGCTCGACGGTGTCGTACGACGCGGGCGCCGGGGAGGTGGTGCTCATCAGCCCGCATGCTACCGGCCAGCGATGTCGTTCCGGTTGCGGGACCTCATGGCGTGGGCGATGCTCGAAAGCATGAAAGCGCTTCCCATCGCGGAGCGGACGGACAGCACGGTGGACGGCCCAATGACGGGCCGGGCCGTGACGATCTACGACGTCGCCAGACGCGCAGGGGTCAGCATCTCCACCGTGTCGCGCTGCCTGCGGGCTTCGGCGCCCGTCTCGGACCAGACGCGGCGGCGCGTGCTGCGGGCCGTCGACGAGCTGGGGTTCCGACCGAGCCACCTCGGGACGTCGCTCGCACGGGGCCAGCACGCCGCTGGTGGCGTCGTCGTGCCGGACCTCACCGGCCCGTACTACGCGGAGGTGCTCCTCGGCTACGAGGAGGCCGCGTCCCGCCTGGGACGCAGCATGCTCGTGCTGTCGACCCGCAACCAGAACAGCCCCATCAAGGCTGTGCGGGAACTGGCGGGGCGCGTCGACGGCCTCGTGCTGCTCGGTCGCACCGTCGGGGACGGCGAGCTCGCCCAGCTCGGCTCGGACGATGTCCCGATCGTTCACGTCGCGCGCCCCCCGGTGCCGGGAGCAGACTGCCTGCGCACCGACAACCGCTCCGGCGCCCACGCCCTCGGCACGCACCTCGCGAAGCACCGCGTCACGGGCGCGCACTTCCTCGGCGACCCCGGCGCATCTCCCGACGCAGCCGAGCGGTGGGCCGGCGTCTCCGAGAAGCTCGCGGACCACGGCATCCCGCTCGAGGTCGTCCCCTGCGGCTTCGACGTGGAGTCCGGTCTGCGCGCCGCGCACGCGGTTCTGACGGAGCTCGGTCCGCGCCTGCCATCGTCCCGGCAGCCCGGGCTGGCTTTCGTGTGCGCCAACGACGAGATCGCGCTCGGCGCGATCGAGGCGACGGAGCACGCCGGCCGCAGCGTCGGTGTCGACGTCGCGATCACCGGGTGGGACGACGTCATGGCGGCACGCCATGCCCGGCCCGCCCTGACGACGGTCCGCCAACCCATGCGCTCTCTTGGCGCGCTGGCGGCCGAAGCGCTCGACGAGCGCATCCGAGGCAGTCGCGCAACGGCGCGCCATGAGCTGCTCCCGACCGAGCTCGTGGTCCGGCGCTCCTGCGGCTGCCAGCCCTAGGAGGACACCATGAGAACCAGACAGCGCACGATCATCGTCGCGCTCGCCGCGACCACCCTGCTCCTGGCCGCCTGCGGGCGCTCCGACCCAGGCCCGGGGGCGGGCACCGGACCGGAGTCCGAGCCGATCGCGGACGGTCCCGCGACGGGCACCATCACGGTGTGGGCGATGGGGACCGAGGGCGAGGCGCTCGGCGCCTTCGCCGAGGCGTTCACCGCGGAGAATCCCGAGGCGGACGTCCGCGTGACGCCGATCCCGTGGGACGCCGCGCACGAACGCCTCGCCACGGCGATCGCCGCGGACGAGGTGCCCGACGTGGCCATGATCGGCACCACGTGGATGGGTGAGTTCGCCTCGACCGGCGGCCTCGACGCGACGCCGGACCTCATCGACCCAAGCCAGTTCTTCGAGGGGGCGTGGGGCTCCACCGTCGTCGGCGACACGTCCTACGGCGTGCCGTGGTACGTCGAGACGCGCGTCCTCTACGTCAGCGCCGCGCCCGACACCCCCGCCCCGGCCGACTGGGACGAGCTCAAGGCCATGGCTGCCGGGCTGCAGGACGCGGGCGCGACCTGGGGCATCAATCTCCAGCCGGGACAGACGGGGGCGTGGCAGACGTTCCTGCCGTTCGCCTGGCAGGCCGGCGCGCAGATCGTCAGCGACGACGGCACGCAGGTCACCCTGGACACCCCGGAGTTCGTCCGTGCGCTCGAGTACTACCAGTCCTTCTTCACCGAGGGCCTGGCCCCGACCGATCTGCCCGAGGGCTCACTTGAGCCGAGCTTCGTCGACGGCGACATCGGGGCGTTCGTCTCCGGACCGTGGCACCTCGGCATCCTCGCGGACCTCGGCGACGAGGGCTACCTCGACACCATCGCGGTCGTCCCGATGCCGGCCGACCAGCAGCAGGCGTCCTTCATCGGCGGCGCGAACCTCGCGGTCTTCACGAGCTCTGGCAACCGGGACTCGGCGTGGAAGTTCGTCGAGTGGCTGAGCCAGCCCGAGACGCAGGCTGAGTGGTACGTCGCGACGAGCGACCTGCCCGCAGTGCCCGAGGCGTGGGAGTCGGGCACGCTCGCGACGGACGCGCGACTCGCGATGTTCGGCGAGCAGCTCGAGACCGCGGTCGCCGCCCCCGCCATCCCGAACTGGGAGCAGATCGCCGGTGTCATCGACACCGTGCTCGAGCAGGTGGCCAAGACCGGACTCGACCCGCAGGAGGCTGCGACGATGATGCAGCAGCAGGCCGAGGCCATCGGCACCGGGCTGTAGGCCGTCGTGGCTGCCCCGCTGCAGCGCCGACGCAGCCTCGTCGCGTGGGGGCTGGCCATGCCCTTCGTGCTGCTGTTCGCGGTGTTCATGGTCTGGCCGGTGCTGTCGTCGCTCTTCATGAGCGTCACCGACATCCGCAGCCGGGACCTGCGCGATCCCTTCGCCGTCGACTTCGTCGGGCTCGACAACTTCGTCGCCGTCCTCAGCGACGCGACGTTCCACCAGGCGGCGCGCAACACGGCGTACTTCGTGCTCGTGGGGGTGCCGCTGACGATGGTGGTCGCGCTCGCGATCGCCGTGGCGCTCAACACCGGCATCACTCGCCTCGCTGGGTTCTTCCGAGTCAGCTACTACCTCCCGGTCGTGACGTCGATCGTCGCCGTCGCTGTGGTCTGGCGCTTCCTGCTGCGACCGGACAACGGCCTGATCAACGAGGTCCTGGGCTGGTTCGGCGTGACGGGGCCGAACTGGCTCGCCAGCACGACCTGGGCCATGCCGTCGCTCATCGCGATGGCCGTGTGGCGCAACATCGGCACGCTCGTCGTCATCTTCCTCGCCGGGCTGCAGACGGTCCCGCAGTCCCTCCACGAGGCGGCGGCGCTCGACGGTGCGACGGCGTGGCAGCGCCTGCGCAAGGTCACGCTTCCCACCATCCGACCCACGCTGCTGTTCGGCGGGGTCATCACGGGCATCGGCTTCCTGCAGTTCTTCGAGGAGCCGTTCGTCATGACGCAGGGTGGCCCGCTCAACTCGACGCTGTCCGTCGCCTACTACGTCTACAACCAGTTCGGGTTCGGCAACTACGGCTACGCCGCGGCGATGAGCTACGTCCTCATGCTCGCGATCGTGCTGCTCACGCTCCTGCAGTTCCGCGTCCTCGGTGAGCGCGACGAGGTCCGCGCCGCCGCGCGGCGGGCACGACGGCGCGCCCGGCTGCACGCTCAGGACGCCGGTGCCACGGATGAGCAGGCCGGGGCGACGGTGCCCGACGAGGCCGTGGCCGCGGCGGGCACGCAGCGACCCGGGACGGCGGGAGGCAGCAGATGAGCAAGCGAGAGATCCGCATCGGCGAGGCGCGGCCCCGGGCCTGGATCTACGCGGTGCTCGGCATCGGGCTCGTCCTGGTGCTGACCCCGTTCGCGTGGATGGCCCTGAGCTCGGTCAAGCCCGAGTCCGAGGTGCGCAGCGTGCCACCCACCTGGTGGCCGCAGACGTTCACCCTGGAGAACTTCGACGAGCTGTTCACGCGGCTCGACTTCCCGCAGTTCTTCGCCAACTCGGTGATCGTCGCCGTCGCGGTCACCCTCGGCAACCTCGTCTTCTGCTCGATGCTCGGCTACGCCTTCGCGAAGATCGACTTCTGGGGCCGCAGAGGACTGTTCCGGCTCGTGCTGGGCACACTCATGATCCCCGGCATGGTCACGCTCGTCCCGCTGTTCGTGCTCGTGAGCAACCTCGGCATGGTCAACACGTACTGGGGACTCATCCTGCCGTTCCTGGCGGGACCCTTCGGCGTGTTCCTCATGCGGCAGTTCATCTCGAGCCTGCCGGACGAGCTCATCGACGCCGCGCGCGTGGACGGAGCCGGCGAGCTGCGCATCTTCGCCCGCGTGGTGCTGCCGCTGTGCAAGCCGGCCCTCGCGACGCTCGGCATCCTGACCTTCCTCGCGTCGTGGAACAACTTCCTGTGGCCGCTGGTCGTCGCCTCTACGGAGGACAAGTACACCCTGCCGGTCGCCCTCGCCCTGTACAGCGTGGGGCAGAACCAGACCCAGTACGGGCTGCTGCTCGCCGGCGCCGTCGTCGTCGTCGTCCCCGTCATCGTCGTGTTCCTCGCCCTGCAGCGCCACTTCGTGCAGGGACTCGCGACCACCGGCCTCAAGTAACCCGATCCCTGCCCGCAAGGGAGGTGCGCACAGAAGACACGACCACCAGCACTCGCTTCCGAAGGAGACACCGATCATGAGGATCCGAACCATCGTGGCTGCGGCCACCACTGCGAGCCTGATCTCGATGGGCGGGCTCGCCCTCGCGGCACCGTCGCAGGGCACCAGCCAGCCACGCACGGCGCACGGCGTCGCGGGCACCCGCGTCGACCACCGCCCCGGCGCGCCCTGGGGCACCAAGGCGGGGCTGACCCGGGGGGACCGCAAGGACCTGCAGCGCTGGGCCAAGGACACGTGGGCGTCGTTCGTCGCGATGACGGACGAGGCCACGGGCCTGCCCGCCGACAACATCGACGCGGACCTCTCGGCAGGCTCGCGCTCCGGCTACACCTCGCCGACCAACATCGGCGCCTACCTGTGGAGCACCGTCGTCGCCAAGAAGCTCGGCATCATCGGTTCCCGGGAGGCCCGCGCGCGCATGGCGCAGACGCTCGCCACGACGGCAGGGCTCGAGCGCCACGAGCCGAGCGGCATGCTCTTCAACTGGTATGACGAGGCGACCGGTGAGAAGCTCGACGAGTTCCCCGACGGCGAGCAGATCTTCCCCTTCGTCTCGAGCGTCGACAACGGCTGGTTCGCCGCCGCCCTCATGGTCGTGCGGACCGCCGAGCCGAAGCTTCGCGCGCAGGCGCAGGCCCAGCTCGACCTCATGGACTTCGGGTCGTTCTACGACGCCGAGCAGTTCGACGGCGAGCGACCCGGGATGCTGCGCGGGGGCTTCTGGGTGGACCCGCCGGCTCCGGACCAGTGCGCCGAGGAGGGCGAGTGGAACGGCGCGACCGTGCTGTTCACGTGCCACCACTACGACCTCCTCAACTCCGAGCCGCGGATCGCTAGCTACATCGGGATCGCGCACGGCCAGATCCCGCGCGAGCACTACTTCGCCACGCACCGGACGTTCCCCGCCTCGTGCGACTGGGACTGGCTCGAGCAGCGCCCTGTGGGAAAGACCCGCACGTACCTGGGCCAGGAGGTCTTCGAGGGCGCCTTCACCTACCGCGGCATGCGCATCGTGCCGACGTGGGGCGGGTCGATGTTCGAGGAGCTCATGCCCGACCTGTTCGTGCCGGAGGCCCGCTGGGGCAAGCACTCGTGGGCCATCAACCACCCGCTCGCCGTGCGCGCGCACATCGAGCACGGGCTCGACGAGGCCGGCTATGGCTACTGGGGCTTCTCCCCCGCCTCCGACCCGTTCGGCAGCTACGGCGTGTACGGCGTCGACGAGATCGGCATGGACCCGGGCGGGTATCCGTCCGACCGGGAGCACACCGACGTGGACCGTGGCTACGAGGGGTGCCGCGAGGCGACCAACCCCGAGCCTGAGTTCGGTGACGGGGTGGTGACCCCGCACGCGGCCTTCCTCGCGCTGCCGTACGCCCCGCGTGCTGCCGTGGACAACCTGCGCGGCATCGAGACGGACCTCGGCGCGTACGGACCGGGCGGCTTCTACGACGCCGTCGCCGTGCGCAGCAACACCCAGGCGCAGCGTCACCTCGCGCTCGACCAAGGCATGATCATGGGCGCCCTCGGCAACGTGCTGGGCAAGGACGTGCTGCGCAAGGCCTTCTCGAAGGGCGCGGTCGAGCGCACCGTGCGGCCACTGCTCGCCAAGGAGCGGTTCAGCGTCGGCTACACGAGGGACCGCGCGCTCTACACCGGGCGGGGGAAGTCATGAGCAACGAGCCGACCGCGCGCAGCGACTGGGAAGAGCGGATCGGTCTCGCGAGCGGGGTCGCCTCCGTCGAGGCACCTCGCCTGCCCCCGCCCGCGCAGCTGCACGCGCGGGCCGGGGTCGGGCAGGTCACCCTCGACTGGGAACCGGTGCCGGGGGCCGTGGGGTACCTCGTGCATCGCGGCCCGGCCGACGGCGGTGACCTCACGCCGCTCGACCACGGTGGGGGCGACGTGCTGAGCGTGCCGCACGGTCCGTACACCGACACGACCGGAGAGGCGGGCACTCCCTACCGGTACGCCGTCGCCACGACGAGCGACGTCGACGTCATCGGCGAGCTCGGCGAGACCGTGACCGCGGCCGGCGAGCCGGTCGTGGCCGGGGCACCGTCCCCGACGGTGCGCGCCGTCGTCGACGCGGCCGCGGTGCTCGGCCCCCTGCACCGCCCGTGGCGGCCGATGATCGGCTCGGAGCACCTGAGCCTTCTGCTCAGCCCGGACCGCATCGGCGGCCAACCCATCGCAGGCGACCTGGCCGGGGCGCTGCGGGCCGCCCACGACGAGCTCGGCGTGGCGACCGTGCGGGCGCACGCCATCCTGTGCGACGACCTGCGCGTGTACCGCGAGGTCGAGGGCGAACCGGTGCACGACTTCACCGGCGTCGACCGCGTCTACGACCAGGTGCTCGAGCTGGGGCTGCGCCCCGTGGTCGAGCTGTCCTACATGCCGCACGACCTGGCCGCGGACCCGAGCAAGACGGTCTTCGACTACCGAGCGATCGTCTCTCCGCCCAAGGACTGGGACCGCTGGTACGACCTCGTGCGGGCGCTCACGGCGCACCTCGTCGAGCGGTACGGCCTCGAGGAGGTGCGCGAGCACTGGTCCTTCGAGGTGTGGAACGAGGCCAACCTCGAGGTGTTCTGGTCCGGTACGCCCGAGGAGTACTGGCGCCTGTACGACGAGACGGTGCGCGCCGTGCGGTCGGTCGACGCCAGGCTGGTCGTCGGGGGGCCCGCGTCCGCCGCTGCCGGCTGGGTCGACCAGCTGCTCGCCCACGTGACCGACTCCGGGGCGCCGCTCGACTTCGTCTCGACGCACACGTACGGCAACGCGCCGCTCGACGTGCGCCCCATCCTCGCCCGCCACGGGCGGTCGGACGCACAGATCTGGTGGACCGAGTGGGGCGTGAGCCCCACGCACTTCGGACCCGCCAACGACACGGTGTTCTCCGCGGTGTTCCTCGCACGGGGCATGCTCTCGGCCTCCGGCCGGCTCGACGCCCTGTCCTACTGGGTGGTCTCCGACCACTTCGAGGAGCTCGGCCGGCCGGACCGGCTGCTCCACGACGGCTTCGGCCTGCGCACCGTGGGCGAGCTGCGCAAGCCGCGCTGGTGGGTCCTCTCCCTCCTCGAGCGGCTGGGCAGCCTTGAGGTCGCCGTCGAGACTGAGGGCGACGGAGCCGGCGGGATGGTGCAGGCGTGGGCCAGCCGCGACGACGACGACGGCGTGCCCGGCAGGGTCACCGTGGCGCTGTGGAACGGCACGCTCGACCAGAGCAAGGTCCTCGGTGCCCAGCACCTCGACCGCCGGGTCGACGTGACGTTGCGCGGCCTCGACGCCGACCGCTACACGGTGCGCCAGTTGCGGGTCGACGCGAGCCACTCGAACATCGCCGCGACCTGGGCGGAGATCTCGGACGGCGCCGACTGGCCCGACACCGACCAGTGGGAGCAGTTGCGTGCCGCCGACCGGCTCGACGAGGCAGCGTCCTCGACCGACGTCAACTCCGGCCTGCTCAGCGTTGACGTCGAGCTGCCCAACCCGGGCTTCGTCCTGCTCGAGCTCACACCCGCCTGACGGCTCGAGGACCGTCCCCGAGGCGGTGCACCACGGCCGATCTGCTCACACACCCACCGGAGCCGGGACGACCACGCGCTGCCGGGCGCGCCGCAGTCCCAGGGTGTCGCGCAGCGACGAGCCGGGATAGGCGGTGCGGAGGTAGCCCGCGCCCTGCAGCACGGGCACGACGGCGGCGACGAACGCGTCGAGGTCCGTGGCGAGGGCGGCGGGTCGCACGACGAATCCGTCCGCCGCCCCGGCGTCGACCCAGTCCTGCAGCGTCATGGCGAGGTGCACGGGGCTGTTCGCGACGACGAGCGACCCTTCCTGCACGTGCGCGTCCTCGATCCGGCGCAAGAGGTCGAGCCGCGCGGCGGAGCTCTCCTGGTCGGGCCCGATCACGGCGTACAGGTCGACGAGCACCCGCACGCTCTGCGGGTCCCGTCCGGCGTCACGCACCGCCTCCCGCACCCGCGCGCGCAGCGTCGCGGCGTGCTCCAGCTCGCGCGCACGGACGCGGACGACGTCGGCCACCTGTCCCGCGAGCGCGAGCGCCGCATCGAGCGCTCCCCCCTCGTCCGCCGGGAGGGCGACGAAGACGGGCGGATGCGGCCGACCCGTGCGTGCACCCGGCCGGTGCGTCCGCACGGCGAAGCGCACGCCGTCGTGCGTCTGGCGCTGCTCGGCCGGTCCGTGCTCCGACCTCGTTGGGCCCGGACGAGAGTCCCACAACCGCTGGACCGCGCGCACGTCCTGCACGGCGACACCCGCGACCTGCCAGCCCGCCCGACCGTTGCTGCGCTCGTCGACGGCGGCGATCGCCTGCGCGACGTGCTCGGGGACGATGCCCACGGGGTCGAGCTGGGCGACGACCCCGACGCCGGGCACCAGCGAGGCGATGCGCCGGGCCACGACCGCGGGGTCGAGGACTCCCGCGAGCGTCGTGTCCCGGGACGGGTGCAGCGTGAAGCTCGCGTCGAACACGACGAAGTCCAGTGCGCCGTGCGCGGCGACGCGCGCGAGCCGCACGGCCTGTTCCTGGTCGAAGGGACGCGCCGCGCGTGAGCCGTGCGCGCGCCAGACCGCGGGGCTCGCGCCCGTCTCGCTCAGATCCACGCCGAGGTGGATCGACGGATGGGGTGTGTGAAGGACAGACATGGTGCTCCCTGGGGCGTCGGTGACGCACCGTGGTGCGCCGACGCAGGTCGTGGGGGGATCGCAGGGCGCGGGCGTGGTTCGGCCGGCGCCAGGGTTCGTGCTCTACGGCTGTGTCAGCGACAACAACGCGAGGCAGAGTTGCGAGCACCCACGGGACAGCAGGGGGCGACGAGGTCGGCAGGGAACGCGGACGGTGCTGCATGCGTGGTGCGCATCGATGTCCCTCCTCCGCTCGTCGAGGCACTCATGGCCTGGTGGAGCGGGACTCTATGGATGTGGGAGAGGGCCGTCAACGGTTTCGAGAAAGCGCTCACGATGTGGAACGGCGCGGCGGGGCCAGAGTGATCCCGGCCGGTCGGTGCGGGTCGCGGGGACCCCACAGCTCCGTCGTGACCTCGCGCGTCACGAGAGGGACGACCTCCTCCGCGAATCGGCGCAGCACGTCGTCCTGCGCAGTCGGTTCGAGGAGGTGGTTGATCGACACCGACTGCAGGTCGTGGTGGAAGGTCCCGTGGTAGTCGAGGACCTTCTCCGCGACCCGCTCCGGTGAACCCACGAGCGCCGGCCCGGACTCGACGGCTTCCTCGATCGTACGGAACGAGGTCACCTTGCCCACCGCCTTCGGGTCGTGCCGACGCTTGTCCTGGTGGGCCACCGCTCCCTCGTAGAACACGCGGTACTGCTCGATCGCCTGCTCCGTGGTGTCCGTGAGGAACAGGCCGCCGGAGCCCGAGCCCACGAAGGCGAGCGCCGGGTCGTGCCCGTGCTCGAGGTACTTCTCGCGGTACAGGTCGATCCAGACGCGGTAGTTCTCCCGCGGCTGGAGGGCGTTCGCCGTGATGAGCGGGTCACCCCAGCGCGCCGCGAGCTCCGCCGCGAAGGCCGAGGTCGCCGAGCCGTGCCAGACGCGGAACGGGCCTCGGAAGGGCCGCGGCAGCGTCGTGGCACCCTCGAGCGGCGGGCGGTGCTTCCCGCTCCACGTCACGCCCTCTTCGCGCAGCAACCGTCGCAGCAGGCCGTAGTTCTCCTCGAGGTAGGAGTACTGCAGCGCGAGGTCCCGGCCGAGGAGCGGGTACTGCCACTCCTCGTTCCCTTTGCCGATGACGATCTCCACCCGGCCCCGGCTGAGCTGGTCGAGGGTCGCGAAGTCCTCCGCGATACGCACGGGATCGTGGACCGACAGGACGGTGACCCCCGTCGAGAGCAGGATCCGGCTCGTGCTCGCCACGACGGCCCCGAGGAGCACCGTGGGTGCGGAGGAGAGCGCGTCCCCCGCGTGGCGCTCCCCGACCGCGAAGGAGTCGAAGCCCAGCTCCTCGGCGAGCACCGCCGTCTCGACCACGCGGCCAAGCCGCTCGGCGGGCGGGACGGGCTCCCCCGTGACGGGGTGGGGTGGACTGAACACGATGTCGAGCAGCTGGAACCGCACGTCGTTCCTCTCCGGGGTGATGGGACGGGGCGCCGACGTCGGACAACCCGCCGGACGGCCTCCTGGGGCGACCTCGCGCTACGCCGCCCGCTCCGCCGCGTCGCGCTTGGCGACCTCCTCGCGGACGAGGGGGATGACGTAGCGACCGAAGTCGATCGCGTCGTCGAGCAGGTGGTACCCGCGGGCGGAGATGATGCGCACCCCGAGGTCGTAGTAGGCGAGCAGCGCCTCGGCGACGGTCTCCGGGGTGCCGACGAGCGCGTTGGAGTTCCCGGCGCCGCCCGTCGCCTTCGCGGTGGCCGTCCAAAGCGCCGAGTCGAAACGCTCACCCTGGGCCGCGATCTCGAGCAGGCGCTGCGAGCCCGCGTTCTCCGGTCCGCCCCCGCCGCCACGGAGCCGGAAGAGGTCACCCGCCGCGGCCTTGCGCGCCTCGATCCGCTCGAGGACCCGGTGCGCCTTCTCCCATGCGAGCTCCTCCGTCGGCGCGATGATCGGACGGAACGCGGCGTGGATCCGCGGGCCGGAGACCCGCCCGGCGGCCGCCGCCTCGCGTCGCACCCGCTCGATCTGCTCCCGGGTCCTGTCGAGCGGCTCGCCCCACACCGCGTAGATGTCCGCCTCCGCGGCGCCGACGGCGTACGCCGCGTCCGACGAGCCACCGAACGAGATGGTCGGGGAGCGACCCTCGAACGGCTTGGCATCGAGCACGAAGTCCTCGAACTCGTAGAAGTCGCCGCGGTGGTCGAACGCCTCGGTCGAGGTCCACGCCTGCTTGACGATCTGGATGTACTCGCGGGTCCGTGCGTAGCGCTCGTCCTTCGTCAGGCGATCGCCCTCGCGGCCCTGCTCGTGGTCGTTGCCCCCCGTGATGAAGTGCACCGAGAGCCGCCCGCCCGAGAGCTGGTCGAGCGTCGCGAAGGTCTTCGCCGCGAACGTCGGGTACGAGACGTTGGGTCGGTGAGCGAGGAGCAGCTCGATCGAGTCGAACCGCGCGGCGATGTGCGCCGCGAGCGGGGCCGGGTCGGAACCGCCCGAGCCGTAGGCGAACAGCACGCGCGTCCAGCCGTTGTCCTCGTGGGCGCGCACGATGCGCTCGAGGTAGCCGAGGTCGAACGGCGCCGTCGTGCGTGCGTCCGTCTCCGAGGCGTCGTTAGTGGTGGCGATCCCGAGGAACTCGATGGGCATGGTGGCTTCTCTCCTAGATGGTGGCGTGGTGCAGGGTGGCTGGCGTGGTGGACGCCGCGGAGGTGGCGGCCGGGTCGGGTGCGGCGTGGCCACCGGGCGGCCAGTGCTCGGCGAGCAGTTCGAACGAGTGCAGCTTGTCGGCCGCGTCGTGCGTCGCCGTCGTGAGCACGAGCTCGTCAGCACCGGCGACGCGCTGCAGAGTCTCGAGCCGCTCGACGACGGTCTCGGGCGAACCCACGAAACGGGACTCGATGCGGTCGCGCACGAGGTCCCGGTCGGCCGCGTCCCACTCCGTCCACGCCCGGGTGCTGCCCGGCGCCCGGACCTCGGCCGCGCCGGACTCGCCGCGGCGGATCGAGAGCACCCAGTCCGCGAACGGCGCGCCGAGCCGGTGCGCCTCGGCGTCGGAGGGCGCCACGAGCACGTCGGCGGAGACGCTGACGTAAGGCGCCGGGAGCACCCCGGGCCGGAACGCTTCGCGGTAGGCCGCGATCGTCGCGAGCGTCGTCGCCGGGGAGACGTGATAGTTCGCGGCGAGGGGGAGGCCGAGCGCGCCGGCCACCCGGGCGCTCTCCCCCGCGCTCGAGGCGAGCACCCACAGCTCGAGGTCGGCGCCACGCGCGGGAGGGCTCACGAAGGTGCCGCCCTCCTCGTCGACCAGCGCGCCGCCGCGCAGCGCGAGGATCGCCTCGAGCTCGGTGCGCAGCGGGGCGGGGTTGCGTCCGACGGCGAGCACCCTCTGCTGGGCGAGGAAGTACTGGCGCAGCCGGGAGTCGTCCCTGCCGAGCGGCGGAGCGGCGGGGATGTGCAGGCCGTCGACGACGTGCGCCTCGGAGCTGGCCCCCGCCTGCGGCCACACCGGCTGCGGCGCCCCGGTCGCGCCCAGCTCTCCGGCCCCACCAACCCTGCCTACCCCGGCACCGTCGGGCGCGCCGGCCGCATCGGGAGGTGGCGGGGTGAAGGCCCGCCCCACACCGAGGTCGACACGTCCCGGGTGCAGGGCCGCGATCGTGCCGAACTGCTCGACGGCCTGGACGGGGCTCGTCGTGGACAGCAGCACGGCGCCCGAGCCCACGCGGATCCGCCGGGTGCGCTCGACCGCGAGCGCGGCGAGCACCGCCGGGGCGGCCGACGCGACACCCGGGGCGAGGTGGTGCTCGGCGAACCAGATGCGGCGGTAGCCGAGCCGGTCGGCGAGGACGGCGAGCTCGAGGCTCGCGGTGATCGCCTCGCGACCCGTGGCGCCGGTGCCGACGGTCGCGAGGTCGAGGATGGACAGCGGCACCCGTGCGGGGCCGTGCGCGGAGGGGATCATCGATGGCTCATTCCTGGTTCTCGGTCATTCCGGGATCTTGGAGGGGACGGTCGTTCGGGGGGACGATCAGCCGCACGGACCGTCAACCGGGCAAGGTCGACAGCCGGGCGATCGCGAAGAGGTCGGCGGCGGCACGGCCCTCGACGAGGTCCGCGAGGACCCGCCCGACGACCGAGCCGAACTTGAAGCCGTGCCCGGAGAAGCCCGCGGCGACGACGACGTCCCCGCGGCGGTCGAGCACGAAGTTGGAGTCTGGTGTCGTGGTGTAGGTGCACGAGATGGGCTCGAACCATTCCGGGTCGAGCCCCGGGAGCCACTCCGCGACGTACCGGCGCAGGAGCCGCAGCTGGCCCGGCTCCGCCTGGAAGTCCCGCACGTCCGGGTCCACGAGCTCGGGGCCGACGGCGTGGAAGCCGACCTTGATCCCCTCCCCGGGGCTCGCGAGCCCGTACACCCCGCTCGGCCACGGCGGCCCCGTGATCGCGTGGGTGAAGGCCGGCCACGCCTCCTCGGCCGGGGCGCCGAGCGCGAGCGCGAAGTGCGCGGGCTGCTCCTGGGTCACTCGCAGCGGCAGCGGTGCGTGGCCGAGCCCCTCGAAGAGACGATTGGTCCAGGCACCGGCCGCGAGCACGACCGTGCCGGCGAGGAGCGGCCCGCCGTCGGTGTGCACGACGACGCCGCCGTCCCCCACGGCCTCGAGCCGGTGCACCGGAGTCTCGAGCCGCACGTCGGCCCCGTGGGCCCGGGCCGCGGTCTGCAGCGCGGCCACCGAGCGGTCGGCGTGGAGCCGGCCCGCGGTCTCGGTCTCGAGAAGTACGTCGTCGTCGAACCGCATGCCCGGCCACCGCTCGGCGGCGGCGCTCGGGGAGAGCAGCTCGTGCGGGATCCCGCGCTCGACGAAGGCCGCACGCAGCGCGCCGAGGTCCGCACCCCCGTGGCTCACCCCGCCCGTGAGGGTCAGCAGCTGCTCGCCGGTCTCACGCTCGAGCAACCCCCACTGCGCACGAGCCTCGACCGCGAGGTCGAGGTACTCGGGCTGCGTGTAGGTCGTGCGGAAGATCCGCGAGGTGCCGTGCGAGGCACCCCAGGGCTGGCCGACGCCGAAGCGCTCGAGGAGCACGACGTCGCGCCCGCGCCGCGCGAGGTGCCACGCGGCCGACGAGCCCACGACACCACCACCGACGACGACGACGTCGACGCGCTCCACCATCTGCGGACCTATCTCTCTCGTGAGGTCCTGAGCCCGGCCGCGGACCCGAGGAGGGATGGTCGCGGCCGGGCACAGGAGTCGTTCAGGACTTGGGGAGTCCCGGCGGGTTCGTCTCGGACTTGTCGATCGCCTCGGCCTCGAGGCCCCAGCGCTCGAGGACCTTGAGGTAGGACCCGTCGTCGAATGCGTGGTTCAGGGCCACGGTCACCGCCTCGGCGAGGCCGCTGCCCTTGAGCGTCGCCACGGCGATCTGTGCGGTGGCGGGCCAGCCGCCGTTGAGCGTGCCGACGACCTTGAAGTCCTGCGGCGAGACCGCGGCCTTGTACGCGGCGGTCGCGTTCGGGCCGAACGAGGTGTCGATGCGACCCGACTGCAGCGCGAGGATCGTGTCGCCGTCGTTCTCGAAGTACTCGACCTTGATCGGCTCGAGGCCGGCGGCCTGGTTCTCCTCGTCCCACGCGAGCAGGATCTTCTCCTGGTTCGTGCCCGAGCCCACCGCGACGGTCAGCCCGACGATGTCCTTCGCCTCCGTGATAGACGTGAGCTCGCCGTCGGCCTTGACGAGCCACCCGAGCTCGTCGTTGCGGTAGGAGGAGAAGTCGTAGAGCTCCTTGCGCTCCTCGGTCACCGTGACGTTGGAGATGACGGCGTCGACGTCGCCCGACTGGAGCGCGAGCGGCCAGTCGGCCCACGCCTTGACCTCGAGCTCGAGCTCCTTGCCGAGCGCGTCGGCGACGAGCTGGGCGATGTCGGTCTCGTTGCCGATCGGCGTCTGCTCGTCGTCGGCGAGGAAGGCCAACGGTGCGACGTAGGCGCTCACGGAGACCCTGAGCTTGTCCTTGGCCGCGAGCTCCGCCGGCAGCAGCGCGATGGCCTCGGCCGACTCCGTCGTGTGGATGCGGTCCTGGTCGGGGGTCGTGTTGACCTCGAGCCCCGCGGCCGCCGCGGCGAGGGCGAGGTCGTCCGCCGGCGCCGCGTTCGTGGCGCAGGCCGTCAGGGCAAGGAGGGGCATGGCGGCCAGCGCGGCCACCCACCGGGTTCGGGTCGTCGCAGTCATGGAAGTGACTCCTTCTTCATCGTTGAGCCGCACGGGTGTGCGGTCTCTGGGCCGGCTGACGCGGTCGCGCGCCGGGGGCTGGGGTTGCGAGGGGCGGCTACAGGACCTTGTCGAGGAAGGCCCGGGTCCTCTCGTGCTGGGGTTTGTCGAGCACGAGCGCGGGGGGACCCTGCTCGACGATCTGTCCGGAGTCCATGAACACGACCGTGTCCGCCACCTCGCGGGCGAAGCCGATCTCGTGGGTCACGACCACGAGGGTCGTGCCCGAGTGGGCGAGGGACTTGATGACGTCGAGCACCTCTCCGACGAGCTCGGGGTCGAGGGCCGACGTCGGCTCGTCGAAGAGGACGACGGCGGGCCGCATCGCGAGCGCACGGGCGATCGCGACGCGTTGCTGCTGCCCGCCGGAGAGCTGGCGCGGCCGGACGTCCGCCTTGTCGGAGAGCCCGACGCGGGCGAGGAGCTCGCGGGCCTCGGCCTCCACCTCGGCGCGCGGCCTGCCCTGCGCCGAGACCGGGGCCTCCACGACGTTCTCCAGGACGGTCAGGTGCCCGAACAGGTTGAAGCTCTGGAACACGAAGCCGATCCGGGTGCGCTGGCGCAGGATCTCCTTCTCCTTGAGCTCGCGCAGCGTGTCGCCCTTGCGGGCGTAGCCGATGAGCTCGCCGTCGAGCGAGACGAAGCCGCGGTCGACGCGCTCGAGGTGGTTGATGACCCGCAGGAGCGTCGACTTGCCGGAACCGGAGGGGCCGAGGATGACGGTGACCTCTCCGGGGCGCACCACGAGGTCGACACCGCTGAGCACCTCGAGCGTGCCGTAGGACTTGTGCACCCCGTGCACCTCGAGCTGGCCGACGGCGGTCACTGGAACGGCCCCCATCGACGCACCCCGCCGGAACCGACGCGGGCGGGCCCGGAATCCTCGGGACCCACCACGTCCGCGCGACCGCCGTGCAGCGACCGCGCCGTCCGCGTCAGGACCCCGGGGCGGAAGCGCGTGTACGCCGGTGGCACCCCGGGTGGGACGTCCCGTCCCGTCACGCGGGCGAGCGCCACCTGGAGCACCCAGCGCACGCGCTGCAGCGGCGTGGGCGGCAGCACGCGCACGGCGCCGCGCGCGTAGTGCCGCTCGACGTAGTACTGGATGACGGTGAGGACCGTGGTGACGACGAGGTACCAGATCGCCGCGACGAGGAGCAGCGGGACCACGCGCTGGTTGCGTCCGTAGATCACGCTCACCGTGTAGAACAGCTCGCCGTACGCCAGCACGTAGACGATCGACGTGCCCTTGACGAGGCCGATGATCTCGTTGACCGAGGTCGGCACGATCGTGCGCATCGCTTGCGGCAGCACGATCCGCAGCGACTGCCGCGACCGGGGGATGCCGAGCGCCGCGGCCGCCTCGTGCTGGCCCTGGTCGACGCTGAGGATCCCCGCCCGGACGATCTCCGCCGAGTACGCCGCCTGCGAGAGGCCGAGCCCCAGGAGCGCCGCCCCGAACTTGTCGATGAGCGTGAGCGTCTCGATCCCCGCGAAGCTCGGCCCGAACGGCACCCCGACGGTGAGCACGGGGTAGAGGTAGGCGAGGTTGTACCAGAGCAGCAGCTGCAGGATGAGCGGCACCGAGCGGAACACCCACGTGTACGCCCACGAGACCGACTGCAGGAGGGGCGAGCGGGAGAGCCGCATGAGCGCGAGGATCGTGCCGAGGCCGAAGCCCAGCAGGGCCGACGCCGCGGTGAGGCGCAACGTCCCCCACAGGCCCGAGACCACGGAGGGCCACGTGAGGTACTGCGCGACGACGTCCCACTGCCACCGGGTGTTCGTGATGAGCGAGCTCGCCACCATGGCGAGCAGCAGGCCTACCACGGCCGTGGCCACCCAGCGGCTCGGGTGCCGGGCCGGCACGACCCGCAGGCTCGCGAGCTCGTCGCCCCGTGTGGCGAACCGGGCCGCCTGCCGCTCGCCGTCGGCCACCTCGCCCCGTGCCTCGGGCAGCCCGGGCGGCTCGGCGATGACGAGGGACTCGTCGTGGAAGATCCGGGTGTCGCTCATGATCCATCGGCTCCTTGTGACGCGGCGGTACGGACGAAGGCGGGCTCGGAGAGCCACTTCTCGAAGGCGAGGCCGCCCTCGGTCGGGCGGTCGTCCGGGTCGAAGAGCGGGGTGTATCCCTCGCTGAGGTAGAGCGCCGCCGCCTCGGGCTGCCGCGGTCCCGTGGTCAGGTAGATGCGCTCGTAGCCGACGAACGCGGCCCGGCGTTCGAGCTCGGCGAGGACGCGCCGGGACCAGCCCTGGCGGCGGTACGTCGAGTGCGTCCAGATGCGCTTGAGCTCCGCCGTCGGCACCGCCGGCCGGCCCTCGCCGTCGCGGACGTGCGGCGTGCGCAGTCGCGCGGACTCGCCGAGCTCGGGCTCGTGCCGCCGCCGGAACGCGCCCCCCGAGACCGGCAGGTCGTCGACGATCGCGAGCAGGAGCTCGCCGTGGGGCGGCTCGAACTCCACCGCGGGGTACTGCGCGAGCTCGGCGCGCAGGTCCTCCTCGGTGAGCAGGTCGCTGTAGCGCTGCGAGTACTCGCTCGCGAGCTCGGCGATGAGGGGACGCACGAGCGGGTCGTCGAGGTGCACGGAGCGGATGTCGACCTTGGGTCCGTGGCCCGCGGCGCGTGCCGCGCGCAGTGGTGTGTGCGTCGTCATCGCGGCACCTTCTCCCCCGCCGTGACGGCGAACGGCACGTCGTTGCCCGCGACGGGCCGCGGGCACGTCCCGAAGTCGCTGAAGGCGAAGGGCAGGTTGATCGTGCGGTTGAGGTCGAGCCGCAGCCGGCCCGTCGTCCCGGGCTCCGCGCCCGCCGGTCGCGGGACCGCGAGGATCCGCCACGGTGCCGTGTCGTCGGTGGTGTCCGAGAACAGCAGCGCGGCGTCACCGTTGCCGTGACCGGCCGTGAGCCGCAGTGTGATCAGCACGCCCTCGCGCTCGAGCTCGACCTCGCCGACGACCTCGACGTGGTGCTCGAGCCCCGGTTGCGCACCCCCGACGACCTCCGGCCGCGGCGCCGCGTACCAGCGCACGCGCACGTCGAGGTCCCAGTCCGGGTCGTAGTCGTGCGTCGGCACCCCCGCGAAGTCCCGCCGGGTCGGTGCCCGGGGGTCACGGACCCGGACCACGTACCTGCCGGTGCGCAGCGCGAGCTCGAGGGCGATCCGGCCTTCCGCGTCGGGGGTCTCACCGACGGCGGGCACCTGGTCGCCGTCTGCAGTCTCGCCGACGGCGGGCACCTGGTCGCTGTGTGCAGCCTCGTCGGTGACGGTCGCGTCGTTGGCGCGGAACTCGCGGTCAGCCGCGAAGCTCGCGAGGATGGTCGACCCCGCCTCGGGGAGGGACTCGACGAGCTCGCCGTCGAGCCGTTCCCCGTCGAGCCCGCGGCGCAGTCCCTCCGTGGCCTCGGCCCGCACGTGGGCGCCGTCGTCGTCGGCCCACCACTGGCCCGGGATCCCCGCGAGCGAGCGCGGCGTCGCGTCGAGCCAGTGCAGCCCGATGAGCGTCAACCAGCCGTGCGGGTCGGCGTGCAGCGCACGCTCGCGGGCCGCGCGCCATGCCTGCCAGGAGGCCAGGGCCGGGGTGTCCGTCGTCGTCGTCATGGTGGTGTCCTCTCGAGGGTCAGGAGCCGAGCAGCTCGGCGTGGGGGCGTGCGTCGCGGGAGCCTGCATCACGGAGACCGGCGTCACGGGAGCCCGTGTCGCGGGATCGACCCTCCGGCCGCGCGAGGCCGAGGTGGTCCCGCAGCGTGGTGCCGGAGTACTCCGCGCGGAACGCACCGCGTTCGGCGAGGAGCGGCACGACGCGGTCGAAGACGTCGTCGAGGCCGCCGGGCGTCAGGTGCGGGACGAGGATGTAGCCGTCTGCCGCGTCCGCCTGGACGGAGCGGTCGATCTCGGTGGCGACCTGCTCGGCCGTGCCGACGAACCCGCCGCGGGACGTCACGTGGATGACGAGATCGCGGATGGACCAGCGGTTCGCCTCGGCGAGCTCGCGCCAGGCCACCACGACGGCGCGCGGGTCCTTGACGTGCCGCACCCGCCCGTTCGTGAGCGAGGGCGCCTCCACCTCGACCTCGACGTCGGGCAGCGGCCCTTCGGGGTCGTAGGCGGTGAGGTCGCGCCCCCACACCTGCTCGAGGAACGCGATCGCCCCCGGTCCGGAGACCTGCTGGAGCCGGATCTCGCGCGCCAGCTCGTGCGCCTCGGCCTCGGTGTCGCCGACGACGACGGTCGTGGCGGGCAGGATCTTGAGCTCGCCCGGGGCGCGTCCCGCCGCCGCGAGACGCCGCTGGATGTCCGCGTAGAACTCCTGGCCCGCCTCGAAGGAGGCGTGCGCGGAGAAGATGACGTCGGCCGTCGCGGCGGCGAAGTCCCGCCCCGTCGCGGAGTCCCCCGCCTGGAAGCCGACGGGATGACCCTGCGGGCTGCGGGGCGTCGGGAACTCCCCGCGCACGGCGAAGTGCTTGCCGTCGTGGACGACGGGCCATGACGGTCCCCGACGCGTGGCGCCGTTGCTGGGGACACGGTGCGGGCGTGCGCCGTCGCCGGCGCCCCTGCCCCTGCCCCTGCCCCTGCCGGCATCCTCGTCGGGCCACGAGTCCCACAGTTCGCGCGCCAGACCCACGAACTCTCGGGCGCGCTCGTACCTCTCCTCGTACGGCAGGAAGCCACCGCGGCGGAAGTTCGCCCCCGTGAAGGCGTCGGGCGAAGTCACGACGTTCCACCCCGCGCGTCCGCCCGAGAGCAGCTCGAGCGTCGCGAGCTGGCGGGCGAGGTCGAACGGCTCGTTGAACGTCGCGCTGAGCGTGCCGACGAGGCCGAGCCGCTCGGTCACCGCGGAGAGCGCGGCGAGCACCGGGAGCGTGTCGGGGCGGCCGACGACGTCGAGGTCGAAGATCTCCCCCTTGTGCTCGCGCAGGCGCAGCCCTTCGGCGAGGAAGAAGAAGTCGAGCTTCGCCTCCTCGGCCCGTCGCGCGAGGTGCTCGAAGCTCGCGAAGTCGATCTGGCTCCCGGACCGGGGGTCGCTCCACACCGTCGTGGCGTTCACCCCGGGGAAGTGCACGCCGAGGTGGATGGGCTTGCGGCTCATCGGGCCACCTCCAGGGCGCGCGCCGCGAACCGGTTCGCCGGTCGGTCGAGGCCGAGCGTGTCGCGCAGCGTGCGTCCCGGGTAGGCGGCACGGAAGAGGCCGCCCACCTGGAGCGCGGGCACGGCGTGGGCGACGAACAGCTCGAGGTCGGTGGCGGGCGTCACGGGGTGGACCACGAACCCGTCGGCCGCACCCGCGGCGACCCACTCCCGCAGCACGAACGCGAGCGACTCCGGTGTTCCCGTGTGCGTGAGCGAGTCCTCGCTCGGCTCGACACCGTGGATCTCCCGGAACAGCTCGAGGCGTGTCCGGGCGCCGGCCCGGTCGGCGCCGAGCGCCGTGAGGACGTCGACGAGGACGCGCACGTCCTCGGGGTCCCGGTCCGCTCGACGAGCCGCAGCGTGGACCTCGTCGCGCAGCGCCGCAGCCCCGGACGGACTCGTCGCACGGATGCGGACGACGTCCGCCTCGCTACCCGCGAGCGCCACGAGCTCAGTGGTCTGCGCGTGTCCCGCCCCGGGGAGCGCGACGATGACCGGCGGCTGGCCCTGCGGGGGGCGCGGCGTGATGGAGGGACCCTTGACGGAGAAGTGCCGCCCCTCGAAGTCGACGTAGTGCAGCTTGTCCCGGTCGATGAAACGGGAGGTCGCGGCGTCCCGGATCTCGGCGTCGTCCTCCCAGCTGTCCCACAGCCGACGCATGACGGCGACGACCTCGACCGCCTCCGCCACTGCGTCACCCTCCGACGGCACCGGGCGGCCCCACCTGTCGGCCGTGATCGGGCTCGTGGACCAGGCGACCTGCCACGCCGCACGCCCCTCGGAGACGTGGTCGAGCGTCGCGATCGCCTTGGAGAGGTGGAACGGCTCGGTGTGGGTCGTCTCGACCGTGACGGCGAGGCCGATACCGGGGACCCGCCGGGCGAGGTGCGAGGCGACGAGCGTCGGGTCGAGCCGGCCACGCCACGCTGCCGTGTCGCCCGTGCCCGGTGTCGCGGTGTCCTCGAGGAGCACGAAGTCGAGATCACCACGGCGGGCGGTCGCCACGAGACGGGCGAGGGGCTCCACCGAGACAGGTCCCACGTCGCGCGCCGCTTCGGGCGCTGTGGCGTGGAGGCTCGCGCCGCTGAGGTCCACGGCGAGGTGGATCGAGCGGCGAGGCTGGGTGGACGGGCTCATGGGTCGGGTGCTCCTGGAACAGGGGATGGCTGGATCGAGGGACGGCTGGATCAAGGGATGGCGAAGGCGCGCACGGGCGTGCGCAAGGTGTGAGGTGGCCAGCCGGGATCTGGTCGGCGAGTGGGGGCGGGGGCCGGCGGTCAGCGCCGGTTTGTGCCGGCCTGGGGCGGCTCCGGGGGGCTCAGCGCGACTCAGCGGCGCTGAGCGGCCCGCCGTGGTGCTCGGTGGTGTGTCAGCAGGGACACGCACCCGTGCACGCCACGGGCGTACACGGGTGACAGGTGTTCTGGGCGTGCCGAGGGGAGCATGCTCGGTGCCGCACGTGCGACCTGCTCATCGTTGTTCCCTCCCGAGCCCCGTGCGGGGTCCGTCCGCGTCGTTGTCCCGGCGTCTACCAGGACCAGGTCCTCACCCGGGGCACCCCGCCACGCGGGAGGGTTGCCGGCCAGCAAGCCGGGGCTGTGCGCTGGCACTCATGACCTTCAGTGCGCCGGACAGTAGGCAGGCGCAGGGCGCGCGTCAACAGTTCCGCGCCACCGTTCACGATGTGGACACCTGGACACTCGGTGCCCCACGATGCCGGCGCTCGCGGTCAGAAGGCTTCAACCATGGTGTCCCGAGGCCCGCGACCGCATCCTCCGGGTACCGGACGTGGGGCCCGGCTACGTGCCCGCGATGGTTCGGATCACGAGGGGGACGAGGAACGCCACAAGGAGCACGATCACCGCCCAGTCGGCGAAGCGAAGCGCCCCGACGAACGTCCGGGCCTTCTCGCGCCACGTCGCGGGTTCGGCTCCGGCCGCTCGGGCTCGCGCGAGCGCGAGCCACCAGGAACATCCTAGGAAGATCGCGCCGATCAGGAGCCACAGCACCCACTGCACCGAAAGTGGCCAGGAATCCATCGTCTACCCCCTCGACGCGGTCACCATCTCACACGCGCCGAGCCCGCAGACACCCGCGACCCCCTGATGCCTGCACGCCATCACGCTGAACGATTGCGTGCTTGTGGCGCACGCAATCGTTCAGCGTCTCGTTTCTCGGGGCGGGGGTCAGGGCTTGGCGTGCTTCTCGGGGACCGGGGCGTTGCCCGAGGCACGCTGGGCCCGGTAGTAGGCGGCCGCCTCGTCCTGGCGCTCGAGCTCGACACCGGTCGCGATCGTCGCCCGCAGGTGCTCGGGGCCGAAGCCCCATGCGTCGACGAGGTCCTGGGCGTGCGGGCGCAGCCGGGCCACGAGCCGGTCGATGTAGCTCGAGACGGTCTTGGCCCGCCCCGTCGAGATGCGGCCGTTGATGAGGTACCAGGCGAGGTGCCGCTCGATGAGCGTGAGGCCGAAGAGGTCGCGCACGCGAGTGAGCACGGCGCGCGTGGCCGGGTCGGGGATCGTCGCCAACGCGGCGGTGAACGACTCCCACTGGATGAGCTCGGCGTACGCGCGCGCCGCCTCGATGAGCTCGTGCTGGTTGTCGTTGAACGTGGCGGCCGCGACGTCGCGGGGGGCCTTCGACGCGCCCTTGAGCGCCTCACCGAGCTCGGCGACCATCGTCGAGACGCGCTCGGTCAGCAGCTCGCGCTGCAGGTCGGCGGCGCGCAGCTGGTTGGCCGAGCGGCGGGCGTCGCCGACGTCGGAGAACGTCTGGGCCGCGCGCGCGAGCCCGGTGCGGTAGAGCGCGGCGTCGGCGGCCCTCTCCGCGACGTAGCGCAGCACGCCACCGGCGTCGATGCCCCGGAACTCCGCGGCCCGGTCCGTCAAGAGCCGCTTGGCCACGAGCTGGAGCAGCACCGTGTTGTCGCCCTCGAAGGTGACGTAGACGTCGAGGTCCGCGCGCAGGCCCGTGATCCGGTTCTCGGCCATGAAGCCGGCACCGCCGCACGCCTCGCGGCTCTCCTGGAGCGCATCGAGCGCGTGCCAGGTCGACAGCGGCTTGAGCGCGGCTGCCATCGTCTCGAGGTCCTGACGGCTCTCGTCGTCGTCGGCGCCCGAGAACACCTCGTGGAACTTCTCGAGAAGCCTCTCGTGGGCGAAGTGCCCCGCGTACGTCTCGGCGATGAGCGGCAGGAGGCGGCGCTGGTGACGGCGGTAGTCGAGGATCACCGTCTCCTCGGTGTCGCTCGCCCCCGTGAACTGCCGGCGCTCGTTGCCGTAGCGCACCGCGATCGCGAGGCCCATCTTGGCGGCGTTGCCCGCGGAGCCGTCGAGCGAGACGCGGCCCTGCACGAGCGTGCCGAGCATCGTGAAGAAGCGGCGGCCCGGGCTCGGGATCGGGGAGGTGTAGGTGCCGTCGGGGGCGACGTCGCCGTAGCGGTTGAGCAGGTTGGTGCGGGGCACGCGCACGTGATCGAACCACAGCCGGCCGTTGTCGATGCCGTTGAGCCCGCCCTTGAGCCCGTCGTCCTCGCCGCCGATCCCGGGCAAGAACGGGAAGGGCTCGCCGTCGGCCACCTTCGCGCTCGTGTCGCGCAGAGGGACGTAGAAGGCGTGCACACCGTGGTTGACCCCGCGCGTGACGAGCTGGGCGAACACGACGGCCGCCGTCCCGTGGAGCGCCGCGTTGCCGAGGTACTCCTTCCACGCCGCGCGGAACGGCGTGTGGATGACGAACTCCTCGGTCTCGGCGTCGTACGTCGCCGTCGTGCCGATCGAGGCGACGTCGGAGCCGTGCCCCGTCTCCGTCATGGCGAACGCGCCGGGGACGGTCAGGTCGAGGATGTCGGGCAGGAGGCGGCGGTGGTGCTCGGCGGTGCCGAGGTGCAGGACGGCGGAGGCGAACAGTCCCCACTGCACCCCGGACTTGATCTGCAGCGACGGGTCGGCGACCACGAGCTCCTCGAAGCCGGCGACCGAACCGCCGTGGTCGCCGTGCCCCCCGACCTCGACGGGAAATGCCCGCTGCACGGCGTTCTCCTCGACGAGGACGTGCAGCTGGCGCAGGATCGTCGCGCGGTGCTCGGCCATCGATTGACCCTCGGTGCGGACCAGCCGCGGGTCCGTCGCGAGGGTGCGGACGTAGAGCCGCTGCTCGGCCCAGCGGCCCAGCAGGCGCTTGCCGAGCGCGGCGACATCGACCTTCGCGGTGGCGAGGTCGATCTCGGTGCGACGTGGGGTGGTCGTCGTCATGCCTGCTCCTTCGTCCCGGCGGCGCCCGTGGAGGCGGAGCCGTTTCTCAACGAGGCCGCGACCGGTCCGGTCCACAGCCACTGGGTCATCTGGTCTGCGAGCTCCGTGCGGGACATCCCGTCCTCGCCCGTGAGCCACCACTCGCCGATCCCGCGCACGAAGCCGACGGCGCCCGCCGCCCACGCGGCCACGACGTCTGCGCCCGCTGTGTCGAGCTCGTCGGTGCCCGCGACGACGCGCGCGAACGGCTCCGCGACGAGCCGGGTGATCGCCTCGAGGAAGTGCCCCACGCGCCCCGAGGCGTCCTCGCCCACGGGCCTCGTCACGAAGAAGTAGACGTGCGGGGAGTGCTCCACCATCTCGAGGTAGACGTCGATCATCGCGCGCAGGCCCTCGCGGGGGGTGCTCGCGGAGCTCGCCGCGGCGTCGAGCGCGGCCGTGATGTCCGTGATCACGAGCTCGGCGACGGCGATCTGCAGCCCCGTCTTGTCCTCGAAGTAGCGGTAGACGATCGACTTCGAGGTGCCCGCAGCGGCCGCGATCTCCTCCATCGAGACGTCGGCGCCGCCGTGGTGGACGACGCGCCGCGCGACCTGCGCGAGCTCGGCCCGCCGCTGTGCGCGGTGATCCGCCCAGCGGGTCGAGCGTCCGTCTGCTGTGACCTGACTCACGAAACTGAGAGTATCAGGTACTCTGGGTGTCATGTAGTGGCTCCGTGCCGCTCCCAAAGATCCCAGAGCAACGATGCGAGAGGACCCTCCGTGACTCCCGACGTCCCCGCGAAGAAGACCGCGGCCACCACGGCACCTGCGAAGAAGACCACGCCCGCCACGACGGCCAAGGCCGCGCCCGCCAAGAAGACGCCTGCGAAGAAGACCGCAGCGAAGAGGGCCCCGGCCAAGAAGAGCGCTGCGGGGTCGAGTCCCGCTTCGCGTACGACGTCGGCGACGACGGCGGCCTCCCGCACGGCGAGCGCCCCCCGCGCGACGGCCACCCCACGCCGCGCCGTCATCCTCGGCGGCAACCGCATCCCCTTCGGCCGCGCGGGCAAGGCGTACGCGTCGGCGAGCAACCAGGACCTGCTGACGGCCGCGATCGACGGGCTCGTCGCGCGCTACGGTCTCGCGGGCGCCCAGCTCGGCGAGGTCGCCGCGGGCGCGGTCCTCAAGCACTCGCGCGACTTCAACCTGACCCGCGAGTCGGTGCTCGGCTCGGCGCTGGACCCGCGCACCCCCGCCTACGACGTGCAGCAGGCGTGCGCCACGGGCCTCGAGTCCTTCGTGACGCTCGCCAACAAGATCCAGCTCGGCCAGACGGACTCCGCGATCGCGGGGGGCGTCGACTCGACCTCGGACGCACCGATCGCCGTGAGCGACCCGCTGCGCAAGGCGCTCATCACGCTCTCCTACGCGAAGACGGCGGCGCAGAAGGCGAAGATCCTCGCGGGCATCCGGCCGAAGCACCTCGCCCCCGCACCGCCGCGCGTCGACGAGCCGCGCACGGGCCTGTCGATGGGTGAGCACCAGGCGATCACGACCCTGCAGTGGCAGATCTCCCGCGAGGCGCAGGACGAGCTCGCCCTCGCCTCCCACGAACGCCTCGCCGCGGCCTACGACGACGGCTTCTTCGACGACCTCATCACCCCCTTCCGCGGCCTGACTCGCGACGAGAACCTGCGCGCCGATACCTCGCTCGAGAAGCTCGGATCGCTCAAGCCCGTGTTCGGCAAGCGGCTCGAGGGCGAGGCGACGATGACGGCCGGCAACTCGACGCCCTTGTCCGACGGCGCATCGACGGTGCTGCTCTCGAGCGAGGACTGGGCAGCCGAGCGCGGCATCACCCCGCTCGCGGCCTTCGTCGACTCGCAGAGCGCCGCCGTGGACTTCGTGCACGGCCAGGACGGCCTGCTCATGGCACCCGTCTTCGCCGTCCCGACGCTGCTCGCCCGCAATGGCCTGACGCTCGACGACCTCGACTTCATCGAGATCCACGAGGCCTTCGCCGCGACCGTGCTCAGCGCGCTCGCCGCGTGGGAGGACGCCGACTTCTGCCGCGAGCGCCTCGGCCTCGACGGCGCGCTCGGCACCGTGGACCCCGCGAAGCTCAACGTGGTCGGCTCCTCGCTCGCGGCGGGTCACCCCTTCGCCGCGACGGGCGGCCGCATCCTCGCCTCGACCGCGAAGCTGCTCGCCCGCCGCAAGGCCGAGACGGGCGAGACCGCCCGCGCACTGGTCTCCGTCTGCGCCGCCGGCGGCCTCGGCGTCGCCGCGATCCTGGAGTCCGCATGAGCGACCGCTACGTCAAGGCCGTGAACTCCGGGTTCACGGCGACCCTCGCCAAGCGCCTCGGCCTGCCCCGGCCCGCGATCCTGCGCCGGTTCACCCCCGGCGAGCCGCTGCGCACCGGGCCCGTGCTCGTGCTCGCCGGCAGCGACTCGAGCGGGGCCGACGACGGCTCGTCGACCGCGAGCCGCACCCGGGCTGGCTCCTCGGCCGCCGACGCCGATGCGCTCGCCGCCGCGCTCGTCGGCTGGGACGTCGACGTCCGCCGGTCGTGGGGTGCCGACCAGGGCAAGGTGTCCGCCGTCGTCGTCGTCCTCACGGGCCTCGCGCACCCGGACGATCTGCACGACCCGGCCCTCGCCCTCGGCGGTGTCCTCAAGCAGCTCGCGCCGGGCGGGCGCGTCGTCGTCGTCAGCCGCGCCCCGGCCGAGGGCGACTCCCCCGCGGTCCACGCGGCCCGCCAGGGCGTCGACGGCCTCGTGCGCTCGCTCGCCAAGGAGCTGCGCGGGGGCGCGACGGGCAACGCCGTCCTGCTCGACGACGGCGCCACCGTCACCGACTCCGCCGCGCTCGCCGCCGTGCGGTTCTTCCTGTCGACCCGCTCGGCGTTCGTCGACGGGCAGCTGCTCACGGTGGGCACACCCGGTGGCGGTGCAGCGTCCAGCGGCGGCGCGACCCTCGACGCCGACTACTGGAACGCCCCACTGACCGGGCGCGTCGCCGTCGTCACGGGTGCGGCCCGCGGCATCGGCGCCTCGATCGCCCGCACGCTTGCCCGCGACGGCGCGACCATCATCGCCGTCGACGTCCCCGCGGCGGGCGACGCCCTCGCCAAGGTCGCCAACGAGCTCGGCGGCACGGCCCTGCAGCTCGACATCACGACCGCCGACGCCGGGGAGCGCATCCTCGACCACGCCCGGCAGCGGTACGGCCGGCTCGACGTCGTCGTCCACAACGCCGGTGTGACGCGCGACAAGCTGCTCGCCAACATGCGCCCCGACCAGTGGGACCTCGTGCTCGGCGTGAACATCGCCGCGCAGCTGCGGATCAACGAGGTGCTGCTCGGCTCGGAGATCTTCCGCGACGCGCCACGCATCGTGTCGCTAGCCTCGACCTCAGGCATCGCGGGCAACCGCGGACAGTCCAACTACGCGGCGTCGAAGGGCGGGGTGATCGGCATGGTGCGAGCGACCGGACCCCTGCTCGCGCCGCACGGCGGGACCGCGAACGCCGTCGCCCCCGGCTTCATCGAGACCGACATGACGGCGCGCATCCCCTTCGCCACGCGTGAGGTCGCCCGCCGGCTCAACTCGCTGCAGCAGGGTGGTCAGCCGATCGACGTCGCCGAGGCGATCGCGTTCCTCGCCTCGCCCGCTGCGGGCGGCGTCAACGGCCAGGTGCTGCGGGTGTGCGGCCAGAACCTGGTGGGCGCATGAGACACCCCGCCGACCGCGAGGCCATCGACCTCACCGAGATCCCCGGCATGGGTGCGACCTACCTGCGCACGCTCACGGCGCTCGGCCGTCCCCGGGGCGGGGGCGCGCGCGGGACGCTCGAGCAGGTCGAGGTGCGCGTCGACGACGTGACGATCGATGCCGAGCACCTCGCCGTGTACCAGAAGCTGCTCGGCGAGCCGGTGTCCGACGTCGCCCCCGGCGGGTACCTGTTCGTGCTCGCGTTCCCCCTCGCGCTGAGCATCATGACGCGCAAGGGCTTCCCGCTGCGGGCGCTCGGCATGGTGCACGTCGCCAACCGGATAGTGCAGAACCACCCCCTGGCCATCGGCGATTCGATCGGTCTGCGCACGTGGGCGCAGGACCTGCGCGGCCACCGCTCCGGCACCCAGGTCGAGATCGTCACGCAGGCGCTCGACGCCGAGGGCGACGTCGCATGGGAACAGGTCTCGACGTTCCTCGCCAAGGGCGTGCGGATCGCCGGGCTGCCTGCCGTCGACGACGGCGCACCCCGCACCGAGTTCGTCCCCCCGGTGCCGACGGCCCGCTGGGAGCTGCCCGCCGACACCGGCCGCCGGTACGCGGGCGTCTCGGGGGACCGCAACCCGATCCACCTCAACCCGCTGCTCGCGAAGGCCTTCGGGTTCCGGCGCACGATCGCGCACGGCATGTACACCGCGGCCCGCGCGCTCGCGACGATCGGGGCCGCCCGCGGGGACTCCTACGTGTGGGAGGTCGAGTTCGGCCGCCCTGTGCTGCTGCCCTCGACCGTGGCCGTGCGTGTCGCCCATCCCGAGACCGCGGAGCCCGCCGACGCCGCAGCGCCGAAGTCGTCCGGGGTCGGCGGTCGATCGCGGGCCAAGAAGGCTGAGGCTGGCCGTGGGGTGAGCGGGGCAGGCTCGTCGTCGTCGTCCTCGTCGTCGTCGAGCTTCGAGCTCGCCGTCTGGGACCCCCGCTCGGGCAAGCCGCACCTGACAGGCACGCTCACCGCCGTGCCGGGAAACTGAGCCCACCCGCCTCTCCATCGCCTACGCGAACGGGTCGAGGGGGGCGCAGGCCGCTGTCGCGGCGAGGCCGTCGAGGCCGTGCACGTCGGGGATGGCACGGGGGTCGTCGTCGACGACCCAGCAGCCGTCGACGACGACGTAGCGCCCCCGGATTCCACCCGCGAGGAACTGGGTGATCCCGGTGACCAGTCGGTCCACGTCGTCGGCCGTCGAGCCGACACCCACCGAGGCCCGCACCGCGCCGTGCGCGACACCGAGCCGGGCGGCGAGCGGGTGGGCGCAGAACCGGCCGTCGCGCACGCCGATGCCGTGCTCGGCCGCGAGGTACGCGGCGACGAGGCCGGGGTCGTGGCCCGTGACGTCGAAGGCGACGACCCCGACGGGCTCCCCCGAGTCGGGCCACAGCCGCAGCACGCGCACCCCGTCGAGGGCGTCGAGCCCGGCGACGAGCCGCGAGCGCAGCGCCCCCTCGTGCGCGGCGAGCGCCCCGGCGGGCAGGGCCGTGAGCCGCTCGCACGCCTCCGCGAGCGCCACCGCACCGAGCACGTTCGGCGAGCCGCCCTCGTGCCGCGCGGGCGCCGGCTGCCACACGGTCCTCTCGGCGTCCACGTCGCGCACCGCGCCTCCCCCTGCGAGGTACGGCGTGCCGGCGTCGAGCCAGTCCCTGCGGCCGACGAGCGCCCCGGCACCGAACGGCGCGTAGGTCTTGTGCCCGGAGAACGCGACCCAGTCCGCCCCGGTGTCGGTGAGCGAGAACCCGCGGTGGGGCACGAGCTGCGCGCCATCCACGACGACGCGCGCCCCAGCGCCGTGCGCGAGGGCGATGACCTCCTCGAGCGGCAGAGCCTCGCCCGTCACGTTCGACGCACCGGACACCGCCACGAGGACGGGCCGCACCCGGTCGATCGCCGCGGCGAGCGCGGCGAGCGACGCGGTCACGGTCGCCGCGGCGGGCACCACCTCGACCGGCACCACCTCGACCGGCAGGGCCTCGCCGGCACGGGCACGGCCCCACGGCAGGAGGTTCGCGTGGTGCTCGAGGTCGAGCACGACGACCCCGCCACGGGCACCGTCCGCGGCCGTGGGCAGACACCCCGCGAGCACGGCGAGGGCGTCGGTCGTGTTGCGGGTCACGATGGCGACGTCGTCGTCCCGCGCCCCGACGAACGCGGCGATCGCCCGCCGCGAGGACTCGTAGAGCGCCGTCGAGAGCTGCGAGAGGTACCCGGCGCCGCGGTGCACGCTCGCGTACAGCGGCAGCACTTCGCTCACGCGCGCGGCCACGGCCTCGAGCGCGGGGGCGCTCGCGGCGTAGTCGAGGTTCGCGTACGGGACGGTCCGGCCGTCCAGCAGCGGAACAGGGGTCTCGCGGCCGACGACGGCGAGCAGCGGGCCGTCGTCGGACACGGCGACCGCCGGTGCGCTCGTGGGCGAGGTGGGACGTTCGGTGGCAAGTGACATGCAACGGCCTCCAGGGCGAAGGGGACCGTACGGTCCCGCGCTTGCCGGCGTCGGGCGACGCTCGGCCAGGTCGTCACCCGGGGCACCCCGCCGCGGAGGAGGGTTGCCGGCCAGCAAGCCGGGGCTACGCGCTGGCACTCGTGACCTACGCCGAGAAGGCTGCGCGCCCACGCCCGCGGGTGTCAACCACGCGTCCATCCCGCGGGCGCACGGCTTGCGCAGCGCCGCGCACTCGGGGCGCGACGGACCACAGTGTGGGCGTCGGCTCTCGATCGCCGACGGCGACGCATAGCCTGATGGCACCATCCAGAGCGACCGAGAGATCTGGCTCGACGACGTCGCAGCAACCACCCGGCCCCGGATCAGGTGCTACCGCCAGGACCGATGGAGGAACCATGACGATCGACCCCCGCCCCGCCACCGGCTACGCCGGCGACATCACCCCGCAGCAAGCCTGGGACCTCCTCGCGGCCGACGAGCGCGCCGTCCTCGTGGACGTCCGCACGCGGCCGGAGTGGACCTTCGTGGGCGTGCCCGACGTCGGCGCCCTCGGCAAGGAGGCCGCCCTCATCGAGTGGACGAGCTTCGCGACCGGCACCGTGAACCCCCACTTCCTCGATCAGCTCGCCCAGGCGGGCCTCGAAGCCGGCGACGAGCGCCCCGTCGTGTTCCTGTGCCGCTCGGGGAGCCGCTCGATCGCCGCCGCGCGCACGGCGACCGGCGCGGGCTTCGGCCCGGCCTACAACGTGCTCGAGGGCTTCGAGGGCGACCTCGACGGCGCGCGCCACCGCGGCGGCAACGGCTGGCGCGCGGCGGGGCTGCCCTGGGTCCAGTCGTGACGGTTCCGCCCGAACCCGGATCGCCCGTCTCCGCGTCTCCCGTGCCGGGGTCACCCGTGCCGGGACCGGGTTCCTGGGCGCGCGGCATCCTGCCCGAGGGCCTGCACCCCGCCACGCTCGCCGTGCGCGGCGGCCAGGTCCGCAGCCCTTTCGCCGAGACCTCCGAGACGCTCTACCTCACGCAGGGCTACGTCTACGCGACCGCGGCCGAGGCGGAGGCCGCCTTCGCGGGCGAGGCCGACCGCTTCCAGTACTCGCGCTACTCCAACCCGACGGTGTCGACCTTCGAGGAGCGGCTGCGGCTGATCGAGGGCGCCGAGGCGTGCACGGCCACCGCGACGGGTATGTCCGCCGTGTTCACGAGCCTCGCGGCCCTCGTGAAGCAGGGTTCGCGCATCGTGGCGGGCCGTGCGCTGTTCGGCTCCACGACGGTGATCTTCGAGGAGATCCTCGCCGAGTGGGGCGTACGCACCGAGTACGTGGATGCGCACGACGTCGAGCAGTGGCGCACCGCGCTCGCGACGCCGGCCGACGTCGTCTTCTTCGAGACCCCCACCAACCCGATGCAGGATCTCGTGGACATCGCGGAGGTCTCACGGCTCGCGCATGCGGCGGGGGCCGTCGTCGTCGTCGACAACGTCTTCGCGACCCCGGTCCTGTCCCGGCCGCTCGAGCACGGCGCCGACGTCGTCGTCTACTCCGCCACGAAGCACATCGACGGGCAGGGGCGCGTGCTCGGCGGCGCGATCCTCGGGCCGCAGGAGTTCCTCGACGGCCCCGTGCGCACGCTCATCCGCAACACCGGGCCGTCGCTCAGCCCGTTCAACGCGTGGGTGCTCCTCAAGGGGCTCGAGACGCTCGAGCTTCGGGTGCGCGCGCAGACCGCCGCCGCGCTCGAGATCGCCCGCTGGCTCGAGGACCAGTCCGTGGTCGCCGACGTGCGCTACCCCTTCCTGGACTCCCACCCGCAGGTCGAGCTGGCACGACGCCAGCAGACCGGTGGCGGGACGGTCGTCACCTTCACGCTCGCGGTCCCCAGGACGGTGCCAGACGACGGAGTGTCCGACAGCGAGGTGGCCATCGACGGCGGGTTGTCGGCCGACGGCGAGTTGTCCGACGGCGAGGTGTCCTCCGACGGCGCGCCCCGGGCCGAGGACGCCGCCGCGAAGGCCGCCGCGTTCGCCTTCCTCGATGCGCTGCGCCTCGTGGACATCTCCAACAACCTCGGCGACGCGAAGTCGATCGCCACCCACCCCGCCACGACGACCCACCGCAAGCTCGGGGCCACCGGCCGCGCCGCCGTCGGGATCGCCGAGGCGACGGTCCGGCTCAGCGTGGGTCTCGAGGACCCGCGCGACCTGATCGCCGACCTCGCGAACGCGCTGCGGGCTGCTGCTCGGTCGTGACGGTGAGCGAGTCGTGGAGGCGATCCGGGCGTGACAGCGATCCGGTCATGAGGGATGACCCGGTGGAGACGGCGCGCGAGTCGCGACGGCAACCTCGCCGCGACTGTAGGAGCACGTTGACCAACTGCCCCGCCGCTCCCTTGGGCCAACGCTAGGTTCGTGGCATGAGGCTTCGCGTACTCGCCACCGTCGTGCTGCTTGCCGCCGCCATGAGCGTCGCGGGGTGCGCGGCACCGTCCGACGACGCGCAGGGCAACTGGGTCCTGACGTCCGGGACGGGCGCTGACGGGGAGCTTGAGCTCGTCGAGTCCCACCCAGTCACGCTGGACATCGACGAGACGTCCGCGGGGGGCACGGCCGCGTGCAACTCCTATGGCGGGCAGGTGAGTCGTGCCCAGGGCGGGTGGCGCGTCACCGAGCTGTTCCAGACCGAGATGGCGTGCGAGCCGGCGGAAGTGATGACCCTCGAAAGTGCGTACCTCACGGCGCTCGGACAAGTCACCCGCGCCAGTGCCACCGAGAACGAGCTCACGCTCACCGGTCCCGGCGGCGTCGAGCTCGTCTTCGCGCGCGGTCCGATCGAGTAGGGCTCATCACGGGTAAGTGGGTCGGCCCCGGTCGACCTGGCGCGGCAGGGCCAACTCGTCACGGCTCGCGCTACCTTCGTGACATGGGGCTACGCGTTCTCACCATGGCGGTTCTGCTCGGCGCTGCGGCCCTCCTGGCGGGAGGGTGCACCGCGACGCCCGCGGATCACGGTCGGGGCTCGTGGGTGCTGACCTCCGCAACCGGGGCCGACGGCACGTTCGAGCTCGTCGAGTCCCACCCCGTCACCCTCGCGGTGGGCGATGACGACGTTCGCGGCACGGCGGCGTGCAACCACTACGGCGGCGGCCTCGACCGACGCGGCGGCGGTTGGCGCGTCACCGAGGTGGAGCAGACGGCGATGGCGTGCGAGCCGGCCGCCGTGATGGACCTTGAGGGTGCCTACCTCGAGGCGCTCGGCGCCGTGACACGTGCCGCCGTGTCGGGGAACGCGCTCACGCTCACCGGCACGGACGGGGTCGAGCTCGTCTTCGCGCGCAGCGGGAACGGCTAGGTGGCCAGCCCGTCGCGACCGGAGGCCTTCGACGCTCCCAGCCACTTCGCCATCGTCACGACAGTGCCGGCCGGCCTGGAGGCGGCGCGTAGATCCTCGACGTGCTCGTAGCCGTGGGAGCCGTAGAGCGCGATCGCGGCGCTGTTGCTGACGTTCGTCTCGAGGACGAGCCGATCCCAGCCGAGCTCGACGGCCTTGCGCTCGAGCTCCACGAGCAGGGCTCGCGCCACGCCCCGCCCTCGCGCCGCCTCGGTGACATAGACCTTCTTGATCTCACCGACCGTCGGGCCGAGCCGCGGCACCGGCCGCAGCGAGCCACAGCCCACCGCGGTTCCGCCGTCGTCGTCGGACCCGCTACCGCCGTACACACTGCTGCGATCGAGGATCACCAACGTGGCGGCGATGGCGCGGCCGACGTGCGCATCGGCGCCCCGGAATCCCCCGAGTCGCTCCTCCGCCCGCGCGGTCTCCTCGGGGAAGAGGGGCCGAAAGTACTCCCACATCTCGCGCCGGAGCCGGACGGCGTCCTCGTCCGCCCAGGGCACCTCGCGTGCCACGAGTCGCGTCGTCGTCACGATGCGTCGTTCGCAGGGCTCACTGCACAGGCTCGTCGGGACCGCTAGAGAGACTTCGCGAAGCAGCGCGAGTTGTCCTCGTCCTCGTAGGGCGAGTAGTTGTCGATGAGCAGGTAGCCCTCGGTGACGTAGAGGCCGATCGCCTCGGGCTGCAGGACACCCGTCTCGAGCACGAGGCGACGCAGGCCGCGCTCGACGGCGATCTTCTCGAGTTCGCGCAGCACGATCCGCGACAGGCCCTTGCGCCGGTGCTCGGGCACCACGTACATCCGCTTGAGCTCCCCCACCCCGGCGCCGAACGCCGAGACCGGGTCGCGCAGTGCGCCGCACGCGACGGCCTCGCCCTCGTGGCGGACGAGTACGGCGGCTTCGAGGGGCCGCTTCGAGACGTCATCGTCGATGTCCTCGTCGCCGTAGCGCTCGAGGAGCTCGGTCTGCTGGGCCTGGACGAGTCGCTGCATCTCCTCGTTCGCCCAGTCCACGCGTTCGATCGTCACGTCCACGGGTGCCTCCACTCTCGTCAGCCGACCAGCGACGTCAGGACCGACGTAAAGAATCGCAGTCCGTCAGTGCCCGTGCGCGGGCCTTTGGCCCCGTCGGGACCGAACCCCGGCTCGACGGCGTGCTCGGGGTGTGGCATGAGGCCGACCACGTTACCCCGCTCGTTGCACACCCCGGCGATGTCACGTCGGGACCCGTTGGGGTTGTGATCCACGTAGCGGAAGACGACGCGGCCCTCACCCTCGAGCTCGTCAAGGGTGCGATCGTCGGCGACGTACTGGCCGTCCTGGTTCTTGAGCGGGATCGTGATGATCTCGCCGTCGGCGTAGTCGCCCGTCCACGCCGTCGTCGCGTTCTCGACCCGGAGCGTCTGCTCGCGACAGACGAAGCTCAGGTGGTCGTTCTTGATCATCGAACCGGGCAGCAGGTGGGCCTCGGTGAGGATCTGGAAGCCGTTGCAGATGCCGAGCACGGGTAGGCCACGCTTCGCCGCGTCCACGATCGACGACGTGACGGGGGCGAAGCGGCTGATCGCGCCGGCGCGCAGGTAGTCGCCGTATGAGAACCCGCCGGGCAGGACGACGGCGTCGACCCCGTGCAGGTCGGCGTCGGCGTGCCACAGCGCGACGGGTTCGCCACCGGCGAGGCGGACCGCGCGTGCGGCGTCCCGGTCATCGAGCGAGCCGGGATAGGTGACGACGCCGATCCGCATCAGCCCTCCTCCGCCTCGTACACCGCGACGACGTCCTCGATGACGGGGTTGGACAGCACGTGCTCACCTGCCTCGCGGGCCGCGGCGAGAACCTCCTCGGTGACCGGGCCATCCACCTCGAGCTCGAAGCGCTTGCCCTGGCGCACGCCCGAGAACTGGGTGAAGCCGAGCCGCGGCAGAGCGTTCGCGACCGCCTTGCCCTGGGGGTCGAGGATCTCGGGCTTGGGCATGACGTCAACGACAACTCGTCCCACGGGGGCGCTCCTGGATGTCGGGCAGCGGGGTTCGTGGCCAGGATACCGACGTCCTTGGCCCGGGCACGATGCCGGTCCGGCGGGTGGGCCGGAGAGTGGCTGGCGCCGAGTCGCCGAGCGGCCCGAGCAACCAGATCGAGCGGACGGACTGGCGACGAGGCGATCTGACGACCTGGCGGTCAGGCCACCTGGCGATTCAGGCGGTCAGGCGATCAGGCGCTCGCCCAGACACCCAGCTCGTTGCCGCTCGGGTCCAGAAAGTGGAATCGGCGGCCACCCGGGAACTCGTAGGGACCGTTCACGACCTCTCCCGCAGCGGCCACCACCGCGGCGAGCGTCGCGTCGAGGTCCTCGGAGTACAGCAGGACGAACGGGCCACCGCGCGTGACGTCGCCCGCTTCGGCGAGCCGCAGCCCACCCGCCTCGTCGTGGCCCGACTCCGCAGGCGTGCGAACCCCGGCGTACTCGGGCCCGTACGAGGTGAACTCCCAGCCGAACGCCGCCGCGTAGAAGTCCTGGGCGGCCGCGAGGTCCGTGACGGGCAGCTCGATGTAGTCGATCGAGTGGTGGATGCGGTGCGTGTGAGTGCTCATGGTGCGAGGCTGCCACGTGCCCCCGACAACCGCCCGCCCGCGCCCAGGTCAGGCGCTGCGTCTCTGCGGTTCGGCGTGGTCCTTGGTGTCGCGTCTTTGTGCTCCGGCGTCGTCCTTGGTGTCGTCGCGTGTCTGCGGTCCGCTGCGGTCCCTGGTGTCGCTGCGTTTGTCTGCTCTGGTGCGGTCCGTGGTGTCGTCGCGCTTGTCTTGGGCGCGTCTGTCCCGCGTCAAGGAGTTGGCAGGATTTCTTCTCGTTCGAAGTTGGGGATGGTGGGGTCGGCCAGGCCCAGGTGCACCTCTGTTGGCCGGTTCCAGGCGATCGCCTCGTGAGGGCGGATC